>Ga0164295_10000022_pt1 | contig 169335 bp, 165 predicted proteins | sample GEODES006metaG_FD_111798 | JGI IMG/M metagenome (GOLD analysis project Ga0164295, IMG submission 111798) | Oligotrophic lake water microbial communities from Sparkling Lake, Wisconsin, USA - GEODES006 metaG | ecosystem: Environmental > Aquatic > Freshwater > Lake | place: USA: Sparkling Lake...
AATTTTAGGATGTTCTGTAAAAATACGAGTATATGTCCTGTCTTTTGAAGTATCATAGACAATAATCCATTTATCAATAGAATCAAAATTTATAGATTCATATAATTTTGGAAGATTTACAGGGCGGCAAGAAGGTGTTATAATAGTTAATTTCATAGAAGCTAGAAATTGTCATGCGTATCTATTTAGCCCATTAGGCCAAAGGGCCAAAGGGCCTAACAAAGTTGTTTTCCGTAAGATAGCACACACGGTATATAAGAACATTTTGAAGGATCCTCTTCATAAATACTAGTAAAAAGTATTCCTGCTGATAGTGTTATATGCGGAATAAATGGTATATTTATATATTTATAGGGAACTAGGAACATGCCTATATGTATAGTTGTGCAATGAACCACATCAGCTTTTAAAAGATTCGGTGTTTCGGCACGCCTTTGTAAAAGGAGGTTTTCATCAATTTCTGTAAATGTTCCAGAGCTGTTTTCAGGAACATATAAATAAGATTCTTGATCCCAGACATATATAGTATCTTCATTCAAGGCAGGCAGCATTCTCCAAAAATTAGGGTGCATAATAGTATCATCATCCAAGAAATATACCATACCTCCTTTAACAAACTTCAATCCGAAATTCTTTTGCGCATAACCGAGCACTCCTTGGTGAGGACACTCAGCTTCGATAATATGATTGTCTTTTTTATAACGCCAAGTATATGTCTGACCTTTTGATATGTCATATATAATAATCCATTTATGAACGTGTTCAAATTCTATAGATTCGTAAAGTTTGGGTAAATTTTCAGGCCTTGTGCAAGAGGTGATGATTGTGATTTTCATATAGATTACTTTATTTTTGAAGAAATACTAGTTTAGACCTAGTAACTCTTCAGGTTTAAAGGTTCTCAAAATACTTGAAGATTTATTATTTTGTAACCATACTTTCATTTCGTCTTTTGGAATATTATCTTTAAGATAATTTTTATACCAAGGTAAATGTTTTACAGTAAAAACACCTCCTACCCGTATTGCATGACAAAAAGTGCGTTGTTTAAAATTATTATTTACAAGGCAAAATGTAGTATCAATGGGGGCTTTGTATAATTTATACTCAGGATCTTCTATAGGTTCTGAATAATATTTAACCTCTGAGTTAATAATACTATTATTGTAAATATCTTCATTATGACATTCTTCATATTCTAGAAGTTTTATTGAACTGCCAACTTTTTTTACTTGATATTTATAGGAGATATTTAAGAATTGCTCAGCAAAATTTATAGGCATTTCTGGATTTAATTCTAAATCAGCATCACTCAATATAAATATTTCTGGAAGGAGATGTTTTTTTTCCTCGTAAACTAGATGACCATAATTTTTATCTAATAAATGAATGGTTATTTTTTCACCAAGTTCTTCTTTTAGAATAGTATAATATTGTAGTAAAAGTTTATAACTGCTATTATTATCCAAAATAATAATAGGGTTTGGAAATTTTTTTATTTGATTAATAAAATTTTGGACAAAAAAAAGATTATTCCAAGCAATAATAACAATAGGAATCATTTGAGGAGGGTTTTTAATAAAAATTAGCAAATCTTTATAATTAGATATGTTATAATTATTAAATATATTTATATCCGGATTAATTAAAGATTTTAAATAAAAATTAATATCTAATACATTTTTTATAATATAAACACCACCTGGTTTTAAAAAATTATTTAAATTATGAAAAGATAATTGTTGTTCTTGTAAATCAGTTCCATTATCACAGATAAAACTGAGACTATTACCTACCTCTTTTACTATATCAAATATACTATCAGAAGAAGTTCTATTTTCAATAAATGTTATTATGTTTTCTTGATTATAAACCATAGATTCTGTTTTATTATCAACTCCAATAATTAGTGCATGTGAATTAAAAAATCCACGCCACATTTTTAGACTATTTTCATTGCAACCAATTACGAGGATATTCTTTGCTGTGTTTTTTATATATTTTAGTGTTTGTTCTATTAGTTTAAAATATTCTATATCGTTATTATTATCATCAGGTGGATATAATTTTGCTATTTCATGTAAATACAGCATCTACTTTTCATTTAAAATATATTCAATATCATTTTTACGAATTTGATTATTTTTTGTAATAATATTAGTTTTTATGAAAGAAACAGATCGGAATTGAGAATCTTGTGCTTCTCTTGCAGCTAACTTAGCTTCTAAAGAAGAATCCAAAGATCCATTTGTTGACTTTGTATTTTGTTGTGCAAAATCACAGGATCCAAAACCGGCCTTGTATTTATTGATTCGGCATTTTGACATTCTAAATACTGTATAGATGATAGGTACCGTATCAAAAAAAATCGTAGCCGGATTGCTTATCTTCGCCTTTATTTCAATAATCCTCTTGGCTTTGCAGTTCATAAAGAGTCCTAGTAAAGAATTATTTACAAATGAACGTCAAGGACAAGCTCCTACCCGGACTTCCGATTGTAATTGCTTACCAGGTTATGTCGCAGCAAAAAAATCAGATATGACTTATTTTTGCCAAAATTTAAATGATTCTTCAAAGACACGGAATTGTTATTAAGACTCTTTAGTCCATTAGGACCCAATGATACGCCGATACATTACAATGTATGTGCTTGCATCTAGCGTAGGATGTTCTTCAGGAATTTCTTTTCCAACTTCGTCATCATAATGCACCCATCTCGCTGTCACTGGATGCTTTGCTTGCGCAGTATAATGCCCGCCACCGGCTGAACCATGATGATGAATTGCAGCGAAGAGTTCATAAGGGTCATTGCGACTCGGTTCCTGTGACTTAGGGTGGAAGGCAGGGGTAAAGGAACACTTGAGAGGAATATTTACCTTTGTATTAATACGACGACCATTATTCTCATTTCTCTTTAACATAAGTATCACCCAATTTCCAAGACGCCAGAGACTACGAGTCACTGTCGCCTTTGTTCTTTTTGGCTTGCATTTTTCACAAGCATATTCATCAATGTAATCATCTTGGCTTTCTGAAACAAGAAGATCCAGAAGATCCACAGGAGTATCTGATTTCGGAACACAGATCTTGGACATATTTGACGTTTCCCATGTAACACTTTCTGTATTACAATCTTCGCATTTTACACACTTTCTTTGAATAGAGAAGACAAGTTCAACAAGAGGACTATATGATTTTTCAAAGGAAGATTTCCAGAATTCGAGTGCGCCCTTAATATCGGTGTTAGAGGGGTTTGTGCGAATGGTCATAACAACTTCTTCACTCAGAGCTTCATGGAATTGATCCAGGAGAAACCCTAGAAATTCTTGGGCATCGTGGGCCATGGGAATACGGAATTGTTCAAAACCGGCTTTAATGGCAGCAGGAATCATTGCGCCCCAGAATTCTTTCGTGGGGACTGTGCCAACTTCAGAAGACCAAAGAGAACGAACAAGTTCCCCATAGGATTCGAGTAGTTTGGATTTTTCTGAGGCGGGCTTGCGCTTGAGAAGTTCCAGGTGTTGACCTTGTAGAATAAAGAGTGTAAAGTCCACCTGGCTTCGTAGAGCTTGAAGAACCGCATTTCCGTAACAAGTATTTCCAATATTTGTCAGACCTATAATTCCCTTTTTCTCAGAGTTGGAAAGAAGGGACATATTGAGGATCTGGAAGGAGGACTGCTTATGTTTGAATTTCGTCGTGTCAATTTTTTTGCATGCGGCTGTATTTTAGAAACCTAAACGAAAAAGAGTGATAGTTATAGTAAGTATGGGAGATGCGCAATATCAAAGTGTATATAATGTAGGCCTTTTAGATGATTTGCATAATTACTTTCCAGCTCTTTTATATCAAATGGAGCGGTTCCACAATCTGCCACAAGTCTTTCACTATATACGGCAACAAATGAATACTCGTTTTAATTTATACAATTATGGAGCCTCTCTTGCTGGAGGCCAGTCTCATGGGCAGAGGCCCTATGGAAGGCATGTTGTTCCTCCTTCGCCAATGCAGTATAGTCCTCATATGCGGGCGGCTGCACCTGCAGCTGCGCCTCCACGTAGAAACATAGACCTTTTTACATTGGCAAGTATATTTACAGAACTTCCTACGGATATCTGGACATTTGGAGCAGCGAATCCAATTGGCCTTGAACCGGTAGTCGTTCGTCCAAGCGCCCAAGTCATTGCGCAAGCTACGGAAATTGTTTCTGGGTCTACAATGCCAGAAGGAACACTGTGTTCCATTTGTCAAGATAGTATATTGGCGACGGATTCTGCTCGGAAGTTACGGGCATGTAATCATTTGTATCATCAAGTATGTATTGATCAATGGTTTGAAAGAAGTGTGCTATGTCCTACATGTCGCCACGATGTGCGTGAAGCGTAAACTTTTACAAGGGGGCTATATTTCTCAAAGTGCCAGCTTGCTCGTATCATCAGGGAAAGGCAGAATGGTCATTCCATATACGTCACTAATCTCCTTCATATTTGCAGACTCCTCAGGGAGCAGAAGATTGATAGTCGTTCCCTTGCGGCCATAACGACCCGCACGACCAATACGATGCACGTAATTCTCAGTATTTGAAGGCAGTTCATAGTTAATCACCAGACTAATCTGCTGAACGTCAATGCCACGGGCAATAATATCGGTGGCGATCATCACACGTGTCGCACCCTTGATAAACTGCGCCATGCGACGAGCACGTTCTGTCTTCTCCAGCTCACCATGGAGGCATGTAATAGGATATCCCTGTGCCGCCATCTTTTCAGCAAGGACCTCCGCCTTCTGACGCTTATTGCAGAAGATGACCGCCTGTGTGATATTCAAATGCTTGTACAAATCACAGATACACTCAAATTTGTGATCCTCACGATCCAGGTTGATGAAGAACTGCTGGATACCCTCTAGGCGCACGGCAGTAGGAGGAATCAGAATACGCACAGGATCATTCAGAATCTTATTTGCCACTTCAATTACATTTTCAGGCATAGTGGCGGAAAAGAGAGCCACCTTGGTGCTGGAAGGAAACCCCTTCTCCAGAATACACATTACCTGCTTATAAAACAGGTCCTCAAGCATCTGATCTGCCTCATCCATGATGAGCACCCGCATTTCAGAGCGTTCAAGAGCATTGCGATTCATTAAATCATAAATACGACCAGGAGTGCCGACAATAAACTGGGCACCCTCCTCAAGAGCACGAATATCCTCACGCAGAGAGTTACCGCCCACTGCAACAAGAACCTTAAGATTCATGCTTGATCCGATCATTTCCGCAACCTTTCCAATCTGCTGGGCGAGTTCACGCACATGCACAAGGACCAGGACTTGGGGCTTAGCGACGGTGGGAATTACATGCGACAGAGAACCAATCACAAAGGTGCCGGTCTTACCCGTGCCCGATTGGGCTTGGGCAAGAACATCACGACCCTGCACAATCGGCATGATTGCCCTGCTCTGAATATGGCTAGGGCGCTCAAAACCATGAGCATAAATACCACGCAGAAGGGCATCCGGCAAACCCATCTCGTCAAACGTCTTCGCCACGTGAATATCGGGGGTAGATTCAAGAACTGAGGCCATCTTGAATGTAGTATGGGACTGAACTTAAGCCGGCGTTTCACTATCAATTTTTAGACATATGGTTGCCAAGTCTAAAAATTGATAAAACAATACTCCCATAAGATAAGTCCCTAAACAGAATGGCCGATGATGGTGAGGAATATGCAGCGCCTGCAATGGATGATGTAGAGGATGCGATCGATGGTCTAGATGCTGTGGAAGGAACCACGGAAGAGGTAAATAAGGACGACCCCCTTGCAGTGCTTCTGCGCCACCACCCTGAGTGTGTTATTGATTATGCTGAGACAGTTGCACCAAACATCCCTTTAACAGCCTCTCCCCCACTCAATAAGGATCCGAATCATCGCTCACCTCCCTTTCTCACCCAGTATGAAAAGACAAAGGTCATTGGACTTCGTGCGAATCAGCTTAGCCAGTCAGCTCGTCCTTACGTTGATGTGCCCGAATATGTAACAGATGTCTGGGAAATTGCACGTATGGAGCTGGCTCAGCGTCGTCTCCCTTTCATTATTCGGCGCCCCATGCCAAATGGCAAGCATGAATATTGGCGCCTGTCTGATTTGCTTATACTCTAAGCGAAAAGTATAATGGGGAAACCCTTGGCGAAGTCTATCCTGGGAAAATTACTAGACAGTGAAGCCAAAAAATTAACGAAACTTCAAGAAAAATCAGACAATCTTGGTAAAGAAATGCTGAAATATCAGGCTGAATATGTAGTCGCTGCTAAAAAGGGCGAATCAACCGATACGAAGTTGAGAAAGATGGCAGATAAAGGATTCAAATATGAGTATCTCGCATTTGAAGCCGTTGATAAGCTGAATGAATATAAATATTTTTTAACCAAAAAATACTATAAAAAAGTCTAAAAGATTCGTATACGATTCATAGGCGATATATAAAGTTTTGAATCACTATGAATATCAAAGGCTTCATACCATTCATCAAACTGAGAGACTACCAAATTCACTCGCAAAAACGCTGGAGAATGATTATCTACACCAAGCGATGTCTTTAATTTCGCATGACGATATTTCGTGCGCCAGGATGTAGCAAAGGAAATAAAGAATTTCTTGTATTCCTCTTTTACATCTTGTATATCAATGACTCCACGTAAATTCATTGAATCTTTCAAGGCTTGCAAAGATATACCCAGGCCGGCCAGGTCGGCTATATTTTCTGACAACGTTTTTTCGCCATCTACATGCTTTCCTTCAACAATTTGTTTGGAATATAAGCGGATCAAATCTTTCGTCTTATGATTATAGGCTGCATTATCAGACCGAGTCCACCAACGTTTCTTCTCACCTTTTTCATTATAATCCTTACCTTCTTCATCAAAACCGTGACACATCTCGTGCCCTATTATGGAACCCAGGCCCCCATAATTCCAAGCTATATGTGACTTATCACCATCTATGTAAAAGGGTTCAATACATGTTCCGTAGGGTATAAGCATTTCATTATTTTCGTTGAAATAATAGGCATTAACCCTATAAATCCCTTCTTCCCAGAATGTGTAGGGATTGTCAATACGAGAAAGCATAATATTTACATTCATTTCACCAAGAATAAAGATATTTTTCAAGAAATTCTTAGGATCTAGAACAACATGAACTTCAGGAGCCCAGACTTTTGGACGAACTGTTTCAATAAGCATGGCCGATACTTTTTTAACGGCAGCTTCTCTTGTTTCGGGCCTCAGCCATTCTGTAGTTTTAAGACGGTGACTTGCCGATTCTACCAAAGTCTCAGCAAATTTTTGAATTTCGCCGACAAGACCTTTCGGATTTGTTGCTTCCCAGAAAATCTTGGAAAAAGAGTCTTTCATACCATCATACACAACACTCACTAACAGTGCATCACGTGGAGTCTTTTCTTTCTGACCTTGTAAATTCTTTCCAAAGAATTCAAAATCCAGATCGTCATACGGAGATTGTAAGAAGGGGATTGAATTCACAATATAACACTTGGCTAAATAAAGTTTCCAGTAAGATATTGGAACTTCGTAAATGGCTTTTCCTATTGCCCGAAACCAACGAGGACTTGTGTAATAGAGTGTTTTATTTCTCCAGTCTGATATTCCCAGAGTTTCAAACCAGAGTTTCCAAGGAATTTTCGGGAACTTTCTTTCTAGGCCATAACCTTTGATTTTATAATTCGTATCATTCCATAATTTGTTTAACAGTGTAACGATATTTTTTTCAAGCATGTAAATTTTTGAAATTCCTGGATATTCAAACACGGTTTCAATCTTGTGCAAGAATTCTTTGTAGTGTTTGATTATCCCAGGATCTTGATAATGTGAAATATGAAGCCCTGGGCTATTTACATCTATGCATAGACGAACGGTTTTATCAGGTTCAATATTATATTGTAGTTTAAAAATACTGGCAAATCCGGATTTCGCAAGTTGTGCAAAATGGGCAAATACGTCTTCTTCGTTACGTATACAATCAACTGTTTGTAAAATGGATTTTAGAAAATTCATACTGGATTCTGTATTTGTTTCAAAACACGAGCGGGATAAATCTTTTAGGATCTGCGGGGCATCGGGTGATTCAATGATCTTTTTACTTTTTTCGAAGATGCAGCGCTCGGCTTCTTCACTCACGCCGAAATCGTTTTCAAACGGAGGAATTTTCGTATCTTTGAGCCAAGATTGATTGACCCATGTATAAAAGTCGTCGCCCGTTTTTTTAGATGATGAAGAGCTCAAAACAGGAACTTGTATAGGGGTGGCACATATGCTTTGGGGATTCTTCTTCTTTTTTCTTGTGACGTGCCCCTTCTTTTTTTGAGACGCCATCTACTTTTCGGCATATTTCTGTCCAACATTTACGACGAACTTGATGTTTGACAGAAATAAGTTTTTTGCGAAAAATTTCATGGACGGTGGACATTGTTATTTATTCCTTCGTTTCTTTTTCTGCTTCCTTTTCCGTTTCTAGAGAAGGAGTTTTGTTATCAGCCTCTTCTTTGGCTCTCAGAAGAGCATGAAAGCCCACGCTCACACTTCTGTGAAACTCGGCAAACATCGGATTATTGCATTCTGTGACTTCCCAACTGCAAATATCGTATACACAGTCGTCGATAAATAAATACAGAAAAAAGTTACCAACCGCTTTGAGAAGGCGATAACCGCAGGTTTGTAAATGGCCCGCACAAATCATGGTGGTATTCGACTCATCAGGGTGTGCCGGCCAGTTTACGTAGAATAAGCCAGGACGGTATCCCGCATTCAGGATTGTATATACAAGATTTGTTGTAAAGTCATCATAATCTATTTTGCAGATATCCACTTGCGTCACGGCCTTCACATCTATCGCACTGAGGGTAGTAGGAGTTCCACTGATATCAACGGTTCCAGAAACATGGTAGGGTAGCACAGGTGAAAACTTCGTGCTGTCGGGGAGAATCCAATGCTCGGTTAGAGCTTCAGCCCATTCGGGATCTCCAGCTTGCGTTTCGTGATTTTTCATGATTCTTTCGTAAATGTCGTATCTTTCTTTAGCACCGGGGCGAGAATCAAAGACAAGTAGTTTGGATCCACTCGATTCCGCAATCTCTGTTTCAAATCCGCCATTGCGAAATCCGAACGACCAGTTTACGATTTTCTTTGTGCGAGGTGTAAAAAAGTCATAGACACTTGTAATGGAAGGAAATTCAAGATCACCGTCCTTTCTTAGGACAGTCGGGGGCAGTTGTTTTCCTTGTTGCGGTTGTTGTGGTTGTTGCGACATTAACGACATTTTCTACGAAGGTTCGGCGTTTACTGAGTCCAGCGTTTTCCGCAGTTCAAGCAATGAATGAAGATCGTCATCGGCTCATCTGCAGAACGAGTCTGGAGTTCATAATATGTGCACTTGCGCATCTTACAACCATTGCACTGCCACTTCTCCGTAGCACGTGAGAAATCGCCCTCAAGCTGAATACGTTCCCGCTTTGCCTGATGATCTACAAGCTTTTCCCAGTGTTCAGGAAAGAGTTCGTAATAATTTTGGTGCGCAATTTGTTCAAGGCTTAGTTCCTTTGTGCGATAACGTTCCCAGAGGCCCTTGTTCTGGATGTAAGAATTCGGATTCAGATTTCCAAGAATACGACGAGCAATGGCCAAGTAAGAATCTTGAAATGGTGTAGGTCCCCAGCACTTACGAATATCGTGTTTTACAGCTGTATCAAAAGCCGTTTGAAATATTATCTTTTCCAAAGACGCCTGTTCTCCTTTCTCTAAAACTGTCGTAAATACGGATGAAATGGCTTCTAAGATCTTTTGGCGAACTGGTCGTTCCGAAACCTCTTCTGAAGAAAGAATCTCAGGTTCTTCTATCGCAACGGCGGCAATCTTCTTTGCTTTTGAGATACGAATAGGTTTTTCAACTAGGATCGGCGCTTCATCGTCGTCATCATCTGCTCCTGCAACTATCTCAGCATCGGCCTCATCTTCATCTCCGTCACCATATTCAGCTTCTTCCTCTTCAGCTTCCTCTTCAACTTCCTCAATAATTTCCTGAGCACCTTCTTCCTCCTCTAACTCCTCGTCCAGGCCTTCCTCTTCACCGTCTCCCTCGAGCTTGGAAGTGTAGAAAGTTTCGTAATCTGCCGTTTTTAGAGGAAGTGGTGATCCAAATGAATTTGCATCTGAAGAAGCAAGAACCAGAATATCACCATAATATGTAATTCCTTCCAAAGGAGGTGGGAGATGGTGCTGGTTTTCCTGAGCGGGTTTGCCGTCTATGTATCCAAACAAGAATAGGACTTTCTGTTTCCATACGAATTTTCCTAGAAGGCCGGGTTCTTCCTTCTTTTTCAAGGCGGTAGCAATACCGACAGAAGTGGCATTTTTCAACTTACCTTGCCGAATCTCCCCCTTTTGACCAAGAATTACAACGAGAGTTTCTGAAGGAGCCATAATTAATAAGTTGGGACAAGTGTTTGCTTAAACTCTCGTATCAACTTTTAGGATAGGATAGGAATGGCGGCGAAGAGAATTTATAGAGTGTGGACGTTTATTTCAGATTCCTCATCTGGGCCAAAGGGCCCTCATACACTAACCCTATGGGATTTAGGAAATGAAGTATGGGAATTACAAAATGACTCCGACTCCAATGAAATTCGGCATTTTAAGGTTATTTCACGAAAACAGATTTACGACCAAGGGCAGGTAAGTATGGAAGAAGTTGTTTCACTTCTTCCGGAATGTCCTATCCCCGTAGAAGCCATTCGCCATATTATTGGATCAGAATGGCAAATTACGGAGAAGGAGGAAGAACATATTGAACAACTGCCTTCGCCGCTTGAGAAGAAGAATCCGCCACCTTTGAAGCGACAGGCGCCGTCGCAGACTTCAAAGGAGTTGGAGGCACGCCAGCAGCCGCTTCTACTTTCGCAACAGCGGAATCAATTGCAGTCTTCGCAAGGTCAACAGCAGACACGGCAACAGCAGCCGCTTCCGCTACAGCAGCCTCAACTGCATCCGCAGCATTCGCAATCATCACATCCTTTAAATTCAGAAGATGTGTTGCCGAAGCACCAGGAGGAACAACCCCCTTTAACACAGAAGAGGAGCAGCAAGAAAACAAGGAAAACAGAAGAGACTTCTTCAGAGAGTTGCTCGTCGACGACTCCTGAGAACCCAAATCAGTTGTGGAGTTCTTTGTCGCAGTGGATTCCACCGACGGCACTGTATCAACCTTCGCTACATCACCAGGCGGTGTTGGACATGACTGACAAGACGGTTCACATCCACGTGTCTCCGAAACGCACTTTCCATCCTCAGAGGTACAGCAAACATCGTCAGGACCCTTGTGGGTCAAAGGACCCTTGTGGGTCAAAGGTCCCTTATGGGTCAAAGGTCCCTTATGGGCCAAAGGTTCCTTATGGGTCAAAGGGTTCTTCTGCGCTAAGGGGTCCATTGTTTCTATAGGAAACAATCAAATTTATCTTTAGCCTTGCGGGGCTAGAAAACCGTTTAATTGTTCCCTATTACATCAGATGAACGGGCGTATTCTTACTGCCGTCAGTTTTGCTTTTATACTCTTTGCTATTTATTCATGGTATACAACCCGTATTCAAAACGGAAATGCAGAAGGTTTTGATATAAATAAGCAACTGTATGCGCCCGCAGAGGTGTATTCAGCCCCCCCTGAGGCCGCCACCGATCGTGTAGTAAGCTCTGGGGGCCCTTCTACACCAAATCAACTTCCTTCCCGTTCTATGCCTTCCGTAATTGTGCAAGAGGAGAGGCCGTATGATCCTCAAGAACAAGAACACGAATCAGCTTCTATACCCGAACGCCTGCGCCATCCTGAACGCATGTTCAGTCCCGGATTGAATAATGAGGATGTTGATACTGCAGTAACGGCAGGGATAGCAAGCAATGTAACTTTAGAATCCAATCAGGTCTTTGGTCCCGAATTTGCACAAAATGGCGGAACGTTTATGGACAACATCGTCGCACATGATGTAAGTTTAGAGACTGGTTACTCGGCGGTTTAACAAGTCTAAAGCCGCAGCACCTAGTTTACTGTAGATGGAACCAAGTCTCCGCTCAAGCACCCCACGGGGTGTCGAATGTAAACTTCGCCGCACAGATCCGGCTCTCCACGAAACGATGAAACGGTTCGTGGAGAGCATTTGTCAAGATGTAAGAATCAGTCAACATGCTGATTTAATCTATGCTGCGAAGCGTATGGAAACGGATATATGGTATTGGCTTTCTCCTTTGGCGGGTGGAAGAGTAGGGTATTTGATCTTTCTACCCGATCAGCCTGTCATTTGGATCGATGACCAATTCAAACAATCGTTCAAAATCCAAATGCGTGTCAGCAGTGACGTGTATAAGAAACACTCGGTTATGGTTGCCAGTTTGAACAAGACGGATTGTATGCTACGTTTGGAGGATGCGTGGATTTATAAAGGCAAGAGTCTTCTTAATCACACTTTTACAAAACGCTGGGAGACTTTACTAGAATTTTATGGAGAAGAATTCAAAGAAGACCTTAAACTTCAACAAGGCTTGAATATTCAACCAGCCTCTTTTACACCTCTCCATAGTGCTAAAGAATGGCTTTCCGATGAACAACGCCGCCCTTCGCTTATGTTTGCACAAGGCGAAAAGGCTCCACGACGTTTGCGAGTTCAAATCCAGGAACGGGAGAAAGCTGAGAATGATAAAGCCATTGTTCCGCCGTTCTTTTATGCAGATCAGGCGGAGAAAAAGGTCCCTATAGGCAAAGGGGGCAAAGGGGGCCAAAAGCCAATGTTTGTTGAAGAAGAAACCACTTCTGACTCTATCGCAAAGGCTATAGCACATGACGAATATCCAGATACCTATAATATTTGGATCAAGGGTGTAAAAAGGGGTTATGCGGCTGTTCAGGATTTGGACTTGAGTCGTATTTTACGTGAAGCTACAAAAGATAAAAAGGAAGTAATGGTTCGTATTGAATGGAATGAAGAATTCAACATGTATCAAATTGTTTCTCAAGCGTAGGTAGAATGCCGAAGAATCGCAGAGTTACTTGCAAAAGAAATCAAAATGGTGGCGGGCTCGGTGGAAGCTGGGGATTTGGAGGTGCTTCTTCTTCTACAGCAGCTCTCGGGCCAATTGTGAATAATGCCATTCCCTTTGACAAACTTCCTAATGGGGCTTGCCTTGAGGCGACACGCCCTGGATTTCTGGCCAATGGATATACTGGACCGAAAGGCCTGCCTGGGATGTCTGGAGGTAAGCGCCGCCGTTCTTCCCTGAAAGGCGGCAAAGGCCGTAAAGAAAGCAAAGGACGCAAAAACACTCGTAAAAATCGTAAGTCCCGTAAGTCCCGTAAGTCCCGTAAGGCCCGCAAAAACTACATGCAATCAGGTGGTCGTTATGGAATGGGGCCTGCCGATGGAACGGTGCAAGGCCCTCCTTGGGGTGCGGCCATTTCCCCGACGATGCGCATTCCTTGCGAAGCGAGTTATACGGCGGTTCCTCCCAATGGAGCTTCTGACACACTCAATCGTGTAGGCAGCTCTCTATGGGACGGTCCCACCAAGCCTCTGGGAATGATGGGCGGAGGAAATCCGGCCGTTGCAAACGCCTCAATGAGCCAGCCTGTGAGCAACCCGAATTCTGAGTGGTATATTGTCCCTACTGCCGGTTATTCGCATTTACAGTCACCCAATGATTCAATCACGACGGCGGCTGGCACCTTAGAAATGATCAATATTCCTGAAAATGCTCGCATCATGAATCCTGCCTGCCTGCACACTGGAGGCCGCCGTCGTAACGGTAAGAGTCGTAAAAACCGTAAGGATCGTAAGAACCGTAAATAAATGTCAAAAAATGAAGCCGCAAAATGTGCCTAAACTGAATCCCCCTTTTACACAGAGTTAGGATGACCGATTCTAAGCGTTTTCATTCCTCGGAAAGCATAATTTTGCGTTTTTTGTAAAATGCTCATCCCAATATAAATATGTCTTATAATCATTTGGTGTTCCCCAACATAAATAGTAATCTACTTCAAAAACCTGTACTCTATATCCCTTTTTAATGAGAGGCTGTAAGACATTATCCACATAAAACTCATTGTTTGTGCGGATATTGTCCCTATAAATATCTTGTAAACCTTCCATAAACAATGAGCCTTTACGAAAAAACATTGTTCCTATGATGGCATGCGTATTTGGCTTATTTGTAAAGGGTTTTTTAATAGATACTTCGTGAATTCTACCTTCTTTATCAACATCTAGCCAAGCATACATGTGTGGATATAACTGCCCTGTGGGATTATTAGTAAATGCCCATACAATAACATCAATTTCTTTATTATTCACAAGATTATTATACTTTACTACATCATAATACACTCCATTATCACATGCTGAAATAAGAATGGGGTTTTCTAAAGGTATCTTAGCTTCATTTATAGCAATCTCACATGTGCAGGCTTGACCGTCTGTTACATAGTCAATAGGGATTGTTAAACCAGACCACGTATCTTTCACAATTTGCTCAATAGGATAAATATTTAAGTGCGACTTTTGGCAGACAAATACAATTTTCTCAGACTTTGGCAAAGAATTTACAGCTTCAATAAACATAGGATTTCCATGGACTGGCAATAAAGGCTTTGGTTGTTCATAACCTACCATTTGAAACCGAGAACCGGCACCAGCCATGGGTAAGATTGTAGTAACAGAAGGATAAGAATAATGTAGAAGGGGCTTCTCTATACGTTTTCTAAAAAAGTCAGACCATGTCTTATATTCTTCCAAGTCTTTTGGTGTTCCCCACTGAAGCATTTTCTCAATCTCAAAAATCCTTATGCGTAAAGAATCTTGACACATAAGTTTATATACCAAACTTACATAATATTCTCCTTTCAAATCCATTCTCCTATTGACAAGTTCTTGGAAATACTTTTTCATCAAGTTCCCTGAACGAAAGTAATAAGTTCCATTGGAAGCGTATTCGTTCATCTTATTTTGTGTAAAAGGTTGTTTCTCTTGAATATCTGTGACCCACATATTCTCATGCTTCATGAACGCATAATTATCAGAACCAAGCATATGCGGATGAAATCCGATATAAGAGGCAATTCCTCCATCCGCTTTCACGGAACGCATATCTTCCAAGAATCTTGAATAATTCCAGACCGTTCCATAGTCACAATAAGATACTATACATTCTTCAGAGTCAGATATAGACTGCTGAATTTGTAGAACTGCATCCACAGGTCCCTTCCTACTCTTTACAGATACTTCATGAATATCAGCTGAAGGGATCTTCTTTAATAAAATATCCCGCATATTTGTATTTTGTATATGCTCATCATTACATATAAAATGAAATCTTGATTCACCAGGGAATAAATCAATTACATGGTGAATTATAGGTCGCCCATCCACTTGAATGAGTGGTTTCGGATCCAAGTATCCTGCATCTTGAAACCGCTTGCCAATTCCAGACATTGGTATAATAATCTGCATAACACTCTATAAGACAAGTTACGAGATGTTTAGGCTAGAAGATCATTTTCCAGCATTTGTATATCGCATATATAGGGACTATTCAACCCATTATCTATAGCCTCTAGCTCTTCTTCAGGAAAATTCTTAGTCTCAAGCAAAAAGTCTTGTGAAAATCCTGCAATGTCATTAGAGGATAGGCGCACAGTATAAGTTTTTCCATTTACACGACTCTCTATTTCTCCTACAAGGCCATAGTGGTCACTTGCTGTATTAATAATCTTTACACGTGTATAGAGTTGAAACTTTACATTTTCCTCATAATGTTTTGTAGAATTTGAGTATACAATTTTTGTATGATTCATAGAGTGTTGGAAACGCGCATTAATATCCAAAAATCCAGGAGTATTTATACACACAACTTTTGTTGAAGGAGGAGAAAATAATAAATTACACATTCCACCACCTACAACACCAACTACGAGTTCTGCATTCTTGAAATATGCGAGTTTTTCTTCAGTTGTCAAAAGTTCTGTAAATACTTCTTGGATTCCGTTACCTTCTAGTAATGCCACAACTGCATCTTCATTCATACATTTTCTCCGTGTAGTGTAGTTTGTTCCAATATTTTCTGTTTTTCCATGGATCCAAGAACGACGAGAAATATAAAATCGTTTAGGAGTATTTATAAGTTCAACCGTTGACGGATTCCAAATACTCTTAGCTAATACAGAAGGAGGCTCATTTGACTTCCCACCATGTGTAAAAGAAGTGCTCACAAACATTTTTTTGTATGTAGTTGTTAAAGAGGGTAGGATGAAGTCTGTGATTCCATAGACTTTCAAAAATTCTCTTACGAAAGGAGCTAGCTGAATCTTGTCAGGGTGCGAAGTATTTATCATAAGTTTTATGTTAGGGTACTTGTTTTTTATGATGAAATAACTGGCTAGAATGGAAAGAGTATCATATATATAATGATAGTAATTGTCTACATTATATACAAAAAAGAATACAGGATCTTCAAATGTATTTATTTTTGTATAAAGTTGGTAGCCATCCCATATATTGTTGTCGTAGAAACTATCGCGCTTTAGAGACATCACGCGCTCATCGTAGGGAGATATAAGACCTGATTGAATTTTTAGCAAACAGTTTGGATAGTGTAAGTTGCGGCCTGATAATTCTACGTTATTTAATTCTAATACAAATGAATCACGAAGACTATCTTCAAGTTGATGTACTACGCCTGCATTTTTACTTTGGCGTATAGGACTAATATTCATTATACTATAAATAATATTAGTATCTTTAGACCAAATAGATCTGCAAGCGGTTTAAATCTATTCTAACCATTAAGATTATGTATATTGCACATCGTATTAATACAATAAAAGAACTTCTGGATCTTCCTAATAACAGAGCCATAGAATTTGATGTGCGCGATTCGAATGGAAGATGTATTGTTCAGCACGATCCATTCAAAGAAGGCCTTCCTCTAAATATATTTTTAGATATGTGTGGAAGAAATAGATTTCTAATTGTAAATATTAAGAGTGAAGGTATCGAAGCTACAGTTCTAGAAATGCTGCGTGATAGATCTATAGAACAGTTTTTCCTGCTTGATTCTACAGTTCCAGCAATGTATAAGTATGTGAATGCAGGCGAAAAACGATTTGCCGTGCGTCTATCTGAAGTAGAACCAATAGAATTTGTGGAACAGTGGAAAAATAAAGTAGAATGGGTTTGGATCGATTGTTTTTCTAAAAATATTCTCACAAAAACTCTAGAAGAAAAAATCCACTCTCTCGGTTTTAAAATATGTGTAGTATCTCCTGAATTACAAGGGAGGCCCGAAGATATAGAGGTATTTTCGGCCGAATTTAAGGCAAATAATATACAAGTAGATGCTATCTGCACAAAAGAATATAATATAGAAAGATGGTCTAAGGTATTATTGTAGACCCAGCCGGTATTTTTCGCTTTCTGAACATGTTAATGTAGTTACTGCCGAATCATCAAAGAAATCTAGTTTGCCCACTATACTATTCTGATAAATTTCCAAGTAAGCATCAAGTATTTCCTCAATCATTACACATCTATGATGGGTCTTAGCACATATATACATGTTATTCATAATTTTTATTATAGATGGTGCGCAACTAAATATTTTATAATAAGAATCAAATAAATGTTCTAAAGACTCATTTTTTACTTCTTTAACCATGGGTGAATGTTTGAGAAATAATGAGATATCAGGTGTTATAGGGAGGAAAAGTCGCCCGTGAAAGACATGCCTTGATTTACAATGTTTTAGAACTACAGGCTCTTGAATGCGTGATTCTATATACTCACTAAGTGCATATGACTGGCTAAACTCGCCCTTATTAAATTTTGATATATTATTTACAATATATAAGTCATCAAGAATAGTATACACTTCTTCTCTTGATGCGCCACACACAATAATTCCATGATTCTTTAAAAATAGGACCCGTTCTCCTTTATAATTATTAAGAATATGGAAACTCAGATCTTTTCCTGGAGTAAGATAAGGAATGTAGGCGACCGAATAAGAAGACTTTAGTGAAGTCCATGTGGACTGGCATAGATGAACTAAGAATGTTATAGGGTGAATGTGAATACACCACTTATGCGGAAGAAGATGAAAAAATATTTCCATACTCGGCTTTGCCCCCTGATCTCCGCTATGCTCACCGCTACCCCCTATAACACTTGCCTCAATAGGTATTGAGGGGTTCTTCATACATTCTTTAAGTTTTTCTATAGAACATTTGACAAATCCTGAAGTTTCCGTAGTTTCAGCAAGGACACGACCAGAAGACTTAATAATCAATATATCTTCTTCTTTTACCGAAAAATTTCCACCACTTCCTTGTATTAATTCATGATAAGACCCTAAATGAATACAAGTTTTTACATACTCTTTAAGAGCCATCTGTGTATATGTCATTCATCTGGTTTAAATAAGATTAGAATCATAATACATTGAATAATTCCTAAAAAAGATGATTCTGGATCTTTAATAAACTTACTGTAATTATAAGGAAGAAATTTTTTAATGTCGCTTGATTTTATATTAGGTTGTAAAGTAAATATCGCCTTGTCTAAAAATTTACTATAATGTGTTGAAGTATTCTGTAAGAATGAGTCAATGTAGTGAATATACTTATTTGTAGTTGTGATTGAACATTCAAGTGCGGGAAAGGAGGTGGTTTCTGTAATGATATGGGGTATTGATTCTTTTGTAGAATAGTGTATTATTATATCTGCATATTCTTTTTGTGGAAGTATAAATTCTTTAAAATCTGAGAATCGTGATTCAAATACAGAACTCGCTTTTTCAAATGAATATCCTCGCTCTGCCATATCACGACGTACTTTCCAGAAACGTTTTAGTGGAAGATTAGCATCAATAAATATGTTTATATCAGATGATGAGCGAAGCTCTGTCTTATAAAGAGTATGAAGCCCACACAATAATACAAAGGGTTTTGATTCTATTTTTTGCAGTTCTGTGAACTTTCCCGTCTCATGATTGTAATCAACACATTCTATACTTTCTCCCATTTTTAGACGATATGTATCGTCGGCCATGAGTTCTAAGAAGTTGGATTCTGGATGTAAGTGGCTAGTATTCTTCCATCTTTCATTACCACGCTCCCATTTATGATATCTATCAGTTTCCAAAATAAGGTTTGAGTCATAGGGGAATATTTTGTGTAAGGATTTTATAAGAGTTGTCTTTCCTACTCCTGAATCACCTGAGATTGCGATAATCTTACATTCTGATAAATATAGACTGTAGTCCAATTGTATGCGAGTAATTTGTATATGTTTTTTAGTTAAGAAATCGCTCAGGATTTGTTCAGATATAATAGGCTGTGGTAGAGAAAAGAAATTGATTTCAGAATATAAATTACAATACTCTTTCATATATTTATATTTACCTATAGCAATTTGATCATTTATCGTACCTTTTACATAGGGGCGAAAAGATTCACTAAAAAGATCATTACCATAAGGTATAAATATCCCCTCTGACTTTGATTCTGCAGCTTCTTCTAAGAATTTTATGAATTCTTGTATAGACGAGAGTATATTTATATCGGGTCGTATTCTTACAATAATATCCGAGTCTTTATAATCTATTGGTTTAATAAAATGTATTGCTGAGTTTATTTTTGACCATTGATATATGGTGTTTTTCTCTCTTTGTGTAAAAGGTTTGGTGAATTGAATAGTATGTGTTTCCACATGTAAGGTATATTGTTTATTCTTAAGAATTTCGCGAAGTTGTTCTATAAAGGTGGTTCCTGAAAATTTATTATCTTCATTTTCATGGGAAGTAAATAAAATAAACTCACAATCTATATATCTAGATAATTCATTTAAAAAAGGATAAAGAGATGTTATAAATGTTCGGAGAAGCCCTGTGATCAAGAAATAGACTTTCATACAGATGTCTTCCTCCTAGTGATTTTTGAAATTTGATAACTTATACGCTTTCTAAAAAATGAACCCGCAAAATGTGCCTAAACTGAATCCCCCTTTTACACAGAGTTAGGATGACCGATTCTAAGCGTTTTGATTTCCAAGATATCAATTTGATACCTCGGAAATGTATTGTAGAATCCAGAAATGATTGCTCTACGAGTTTTACCATGGGTAATCATACATTTCATCTTCCTGTAGTTCCTGCCAATATGGAATGCGTGATCAATGATGAAGTTGCTGTAAAATTAGCAAAAGCAGGTTATTTCTATATTCATAATCGTTTTACCACAAATGTTCTGCAGTTCTCCAGGTCTATGCGAGCTCTTGGACTTCCCATCAGTATTTCCATCGGAGTGAATGAAGATGCCTATGAAATTATGAATAGTCTCAAGGCTGCGACCATGGTGCCTGATTTTGTAACGATTGATATTGCTCACGGACACAGTGTAAAAATGGAGAAGATGTTACATTGGATTAGGGAAACATTTACTGATTCAAAACCCTTTATTATTGCTGGAAATGTAAGCACACCTGAGGCTGTGAAAGATTTGGAGTCTTGGGGTGCCGATGCTGTTAAAGTAGGAATTGGCCCTGGTTCTGCCTGCACGACCTTTAACGCCACAGGCTTTGGTAGTCGTAATATTCAAGCCTCAGTAATTCAAGAGTGTTTCAAAGCAAAACAGAAGTCATCTACAATGATTGTTGCTGATGGTGGAATCAAGGACCCTGGCGATATTGCCAAGTCGCTCGTTCTAGGGGCTGACCTGGTCATGATCGGCGGAATGTTTTCCGCTTTGACGGATTCTCCAGGTGCAACTGTGCGTGGCGTAGATGGCCAGCTTTATAAAGAATTCTGGGGTAGTGCCTCCGTATTCCAAAGTGGTAAGAAAAACAGAATTGAGGGGACTAAGAAACTTCTGCCTCTCAAGACACGTAGTATCCTAGAAGAAATGGAATATATTAAGGAATGCCTACAGAGCGCTATCTCCTACGGCGGTGGTAAGGATCTGAGTTGTTTGAAGGATGTGAAGTATATCTAATAGTTTCTGCTTATTAGAGTGTATATGTATATATACAAAAATAAACGGAGATTACAAATAATTAGATAATTTCTTATTAAACCCCTACTTAAATAATATAAATATATATATATATATAATATGAATAATTTAGAACAAATATTTACGAATATTTATGTACAAAATAATTGGCGTATGGGTCAAGATGAAAGTAGATCTGGGTTTGGGAGCACAAAAGATTATACTAAAAATATTAGAAATAAACTAGTAGAATTTATAAAAGATAAATCTATAAATTCTATACTAGATACATAATGTGGTGATTGGAACTGGATGCAATTAATAAAAGATGAGTTAATTAATTATACTGGAATTGATATTGTAAAGGATATTATTGATAAAAATAATACTCTTTTTTCAAATGATACTATAAAATTTTTTCATAGTGATTTTTTATCATATATTAAGAATGTATCAGATAATTCAATTGATTTAATCTTTTGTCGTCACACATTGGAACATTTGCCATCTGAATATAATTTAGAATTTATTAAAGAATGTAAAAGAGTTTGTAAATATTTATTTATAACTGGATATAATGATAATAATAGACTTAATACTGAAATTGATAGTAATATTTATAGACCAATAAATTTAGAATTATCTCCTTATATGGAAATATTAGAACCTTTTTATATTGAAAAATTTTATGATGGGCCTTCTGATATATATTATCCAGAATCGTATATGTATATTTATAAGTTTAATTTATAAAAGTATTATGAAAATTGTTAGAGTAATTAGAGCACTGAATTTGAATTTTTCTGTTTCATAAAGATTACTACTTATTATAATGCCCTCTTTTATTTAAATCTATATTATATTCTATAGAAATATCTTCTATAAATTTTTTATTCATAGGCGAACCTATTGTTATCCATTTCCCATAAGTAATACAATGACATATTGGAAAATAATATGATAAATAATGCCCTTCGTTTGTAAATTGTTTATCATTAGGTGAAGATAAATAATAATTATTAAATTTAGATACATATTCTTGCGAATGTAATTCTATAGTTCTATATGAAGAGTTATTGAATACAGACATAATATCTACTAATGTATTTACATTCCATAATGCTGATATTACAGAATAATAATAGGGACCTTTATTTTCCTTTAATAAATTTTCAGAAAAATCTGCATTATCAATACCAGATACAAATAATCTGAATTGATCAATATTATTATTTTCCATACTAAGTAATATTTCATTTATTTTTTCAACATTTACATCTCCAACAAGTATATTATTATCATGATTAAATAATACATATTTAGTTTTTATTGTTTGTAATACTGATTTTACTTTTTCTGCATATGTTTGTTTTGAATCGTAAATTATTATGTCATTTTCAGAAATGTAAGAATAATTCTTTATTAAATACTCAATACTATTTGTAGCAATTTTAGGTTTAATTCCCGGATAATGCTTAGTTAATCTTTTAAGATGTATATAAAGAACATCACTATACTCTTCATGTGTATAAATTAAATATGTAAAACTCATTATATATATTAATTTAAATAATACACTTTAGACCTTTATAAATTGTGCACGGGTCTAAATAATATATATATATATATTATATAATTATGCGATGTATTATCTTAGCAGGGCCTTTATATGATGTATGCATTCCTTATATTATAGAGATGATTAAATCTGTTCCAACTATAATATCTACATGGGAAAAAGAATCTCAAGAAAAAATAAGTTTATTAAAGGAATATGCTATAGATATTATAACAAATAAAAAAATAATACAATATAATAATATAGTAGATAAAACAAATTTTCCAATTATAACAATAACAGCCGGATTAAACCGTGCAAAAGAATTGGGATATACTCATATAATGGCTTTAAGAACAGATAATTATTCTCCAACTATTAAAGATTTTTTTGAAATTTTTGCGAATGAATCTGATACAAAATTAGTAGGCCTTTGTTGGTTCAATCATTTAGTTAATCACTCACCATATGGATATATTATGGATCATGTTATTTATGGACCAATTGAACTTCAATTAAAATATAGAAGAATATTTCAATCGGAAAATGATCCGCGCCATTCTGAAGCATTCTTTCAAGATAATTTCTTTAATAAATCACCTGTTTCCTATGATGATGTAATAGAAGGTTTTTGCTTTGTTATTGATAAACTTCATGAGAAAAAACAAGAATTATTTTTTACACATAAACCAGAGCAAATTAAAGAAGGTAATCTTATAGAATCTTATATAAATACAGGAAGGACTAGAGTATGAGTAGTATAAAAATCATTTTGGTATAAAGGCTAAAAAACAAAACAACTAGTAACAATGTTAACTATAGTATTTGGAACAAGACCAGAATATCTAAAAATAAAACCTTTGATACTAGCACTAAAAAAAAATAATATTAACTACAAATTATTTCATATAAGTCAACACGAACATATTGATATAGACTTAGAAGAGTGTAAAATAAATTATATAAAACTTTCTAATTCTGAGAACATGACACGCTTATGTCTATTATCCACTGAAATTATGGCAAAGCTGGATAATGTTTTAGAAAATACTTCTTATCTTTTAGTGCAAGGTGATACTGCTACTGCATTTTTTTCAACACTTGCCGCATTCCATAAAAAGATTCCTGTCATTCATTTGGAAGCAGGCCTACGCACGTATGATTTACAAAATCCTTTTCCAGAAGAAGCATATCGTTCTATGATATCTCGAATTGCAACTTATCACTTATGCCCCGATGAAGGTTCTAAAGAAAATCTTGCAAAAGAAAATATTTATAAAAATGTATATGTAATAGGGAATACAATACTTGATCTTGTTCACTTATACTCTCTAACACCCGTTATTGGAAATGAAGTAATGATTACGATACATAGAAGAGAAAATTGGGATTCCCTTCTATGTATTTTTAATGAAATAAATACAATTGCGCAAAAAAAGACTAAACTAAAATTCACCTGGATCCTTCACCCAAATCCTAGTATACGTTCGCAAATATTGAATTATATAGAAACACATGCCACCTCAAGTAACTTACTATTATCTGAACCCTTGAATCATTTTGAAATAGCATCACGAATTGCTAAATGCAATTTTCTAATTACAGATTCTGGTGGAATTCAAGAAGAAGCAAGTTTTCTAGGCAAACATTGTTATGTTATTCGTAAATTAACTGAGCGTAATTCTATCCCTTCAGAATATATAACACTTGTTCCAGATATAAGTGAATTATATTCAATTATTGAAAATAAAAAAATACAATTACTAGCACCCTGCAATGTGTATGGAAATGGAGAGGCATCTCAAAGATTTATTGAGATTTATAAAGAATTTTTGAAATTACAAATTTCCCTGCTATAATGAGATTGAGGATTTGTATAAGGCCTGGCATTTTCTTGTCCTTTTGTAAATATATCTAAAGTTGAACCAATATCCAAATAAATATTATTTGGATTCAGTTCCATACATATAGGAATCCACATTTTGCTTAGAGGTCCTGCCGCAAAACAAATTAATTCATTTTGTTTATCTTTTATATATTCAGCTATACGTGTTGTTTCTGCCAACCAAACAGTATTCCAATCATTTACTAAAAATTTATTAATAAAAAGACGATCTTTAATAGGGAAGCTGCAAGGTAACGTACCTGTAGTAATTAGATAAAATCCTTTGTTATAAGAATGTAGGAACTGTATAAAATTCAACCAATTTGAATTACAAAATACGTTTGCATAAGTAAGTTGTTCTACTGGAACCTGATATTTACCTATATAATCATTATATATATTTGAAGGACTGTGCCCACATGTATTACAAGGAATACCTATATATAAATTAGGCTTTCTTACCTTTATAGAATTAATTAATTGTTCTCTTAAAACTCCATTCGCATTATTTGTCCAACCATCACAGTTTGTAAAAGTATTATTTTCTATAATTAAGTATTCACCATCAGACGGCCTAATAACTCCAAAATGCTCACCTCTATTAATTTTTTCAATAATTTGTTGCAAATGTTCATTCATATTTCCTGATAAATTCATAATACCATTCTACAAATTATATCCTTTAACCCTATTTAGGTGTATAGGATATGTTATTAGATCTTACACGAGAACGTATAAATTCATTTATTGCGGACAAGTCACAAATGGAAAAGATTACGATGCGATTCTGGATAGAATATTTATCAAATGGTATAAAGGGATATGACATTTCTATATTATTAGATGTCAATTGATGATGTTAAAAAATTTTGGAACGACCGACCATGTAATATTCGTCATTCAAATAAATCGTTATCAACAAAAGAATTTTTTATAGATGTATCTACAAAAAAGTATTTTGCTGAGCCTCACATTTTAAATTTCATTAACCATTTTGATTATAAAGATAAAAAAATATTAGAAATTGGCTGTGGTATAGGGACTGCTGCACAATCTTTTGTAGAGAAGGGCGCTATTTATACAGGAATAGACATTAGTGATAAAAGTATTGAAATTGCTAAACAGCGGTTTGAATTATTTAATTTGAATGGTACATTTATGCAAGGAAATGCAGAAAATATGAATATGTTTCATGATAATTCTTTTGATTTAGTTTATTCATTTGGCGTAATTCATCATACAGAAAATCCAGAAAAAATTATTGATGAAATATATCGTCTTGTAAAACCAGGTGGAGAAATAAAAATTATGTTATATGCAAAAGATTCATGGAAAAAAATGATGATTGATAGAAATTTAGATCAATACGAAGCACAGGCAGGATGTCCTATTGCTTATACATATTCACGTAATGAAATTTTTGAGTTATTTAAAAAATTTTCAAATATTCATATATATCAGGATCATATCTTTCCTTACAAAGTAGAAGAATATAAAAATAATATATATGTATTTCAAGATTATTTTGAACATATGCCAAAGAATATATTTTCAGAATTACAAAAAATATTGGGATGGCATTTATGTATCACATGTACTAAAGAAGAAAATATACTGAATGATAATATAAGTATATCATCTTATAATTTCCCATGGCCACATACTATAATTGATAATATGTTTAGAAACGATATAATTATAAATGCTGCTAATTCTATTTGTGATTATGATGATATAGACATTGAAAATTATAAAGAATATAAAAATGAATATGCTAATAAAAAGGAAATATCAAATATTTCCTTTTTCCCTGAACAGGTGAAAAATATTATTAGATATCTACGAACACCCGAGTTTATACATAAGTTAGAAAATATAACAGGGATATATAATTTAATAATAGACGAGCAGATTTATGGTGGTGGAATATCTATATCACCAAATGGTGCTAAATTAGAAAAACATATTGATTTTAATATAAATTCAGATATTAATATGTATAGAGCTGTAAATTTAATATTATATTTTAATGATAATTGGACAGAAGAAAATGGTGGATGTTTTCAACTATTTGATGAGAAATCAAATGAAATTAAGAAAATATGCCCATCTATAAATAAGGCAATCATATTTTCTTCAAATAATAAAACAATGCACGGTTTTAATGAAATTAAACATGCTAAATCAAGAAAATCACTGAATTTGTGGTATTACACAGAAAGAAAACCAGATTATGTAGATAAATATCCTCATAATACACATTGGTTATAGATTATTTTAATCACTACGCATGTTTTAGTGAAGAACTTGATAAAAATTTTGAGTATGGACTACTAACTTTTAGTAATATACCCCCTACCCCTAATTCAGAAGAATCATGGAAAATTGTTAGAGTAATTAGAGCACTGAATTTGCATTTTTCTGTTTCATAAATATTAGTACTTATTATAATGCCCTCTTTTATTTAAATCTATATTATATTCTATAGAAATATCTTCTATAAATTTTTTGGTCTAAAGATGATACTGTATATATTATATCATATGGCAAGTGATATAACTGTTATACTTACGGTGTATAGAAGACCACATGTTCTTTTAGAACAACTAGAAGCAATCCAAAATCAATCTATTCCTCCAACAAGTATTATTATTTGGAAAAATCAATATGACGGGATTGAATTACCTGAAATACCTGAGAATCTTAAAAAAAATGTAGATATAATTAATTCTTCACGCAATTTTGGTGTATGGGCCAGATTTGCAGTAGGCTTGCTAGCAACTACTACATATATTGCGGTGTTTGATGATGATACTATACCTGGTAATAGATGGTTTGAGAATTGTTTACACTGCATGTCAGTAAAAGAGGGGTTATATGGAACAATTGGAATAATTTATGATTCAGAGAAAAGTTATGCTGGATATTCTAGAGTTGGCTGGGATCATCAATTTGAAACTTTTACAATAAAAGGAGTTCAACATAAATATAATAGATGTGCTATTCACCAGGTTGATATTGTTGGCCATGCGTGGTTTTTTAAACGTGAATGGCTTTGTGATTTATGGTCGTTTGCCCCTGATTATTCAAAATACTTAACTGCGGGTGAAGATATTGCATTTTCAACATTTTTACAAAAGAAAAATATCCCAACACTCGTGCCTCCACACCCTCCAGGACATTTTGAATTATTCGGAAGCCATCCTGAAAAGGCTATGAACTATGGGTGTGAACATGTTGCGGTTTCTTGTCAAGCAGGAGCTTATGAAAAATTTGACGAAGTATATAAATATTTTATAAATACACATGGATTTAAAATATTGAATTCATAAGGCAAATATACTAGAATTCTTATAAATTCTTATATTTATCACCGAGTTCATAAGAACCAGTTGCTCTCGGTATGCGTCCCATAGACTTTAATGAAGATCTGGCTGTGAAACCTATGGGCTTTCCTTGATGAAATTTCCGTTCTGCCGCCTTTGCACGCTCCAAAGTGCGAAAAGGACTTTTCATTACACGACGAGTTGACCAGGCAATTTTTTTATCCGTCATTTATTTAAACGAGAGATAAAGAAAGAACCCTTAGATAATTAGTATGGATAAGTCGTTAAGCATAAGAGTAATTGATGTAGATTATATGCCCGAAACACCTAAAACACTACCTCGAAAAGATTCTACATATTGTTCAAGCGGGTGTAAAATGGGTTGTTTAATGTTTCTTGGATCTATCATCTTAATCGGCGGAGTAATGGCAGGAATTTTCTTAGGATATTCAAAGTAAATGTTTTTGTTTTCCTAAAAAATCAGCATATACTTTCATAGCTTCTCGCATATTCTTAGTCTGGTGGGCATGAAACTTGGCTCGGGAATACATTGTTTGTGCTCCTTGGCGTTGTTCCCCAATTGGCCTTTTTCTTAAATACTTCAAAGTCTTCCTGGCTTTTGCGGCAGTTCCATAATGTAAATGACTAGGCCGTGTTTTCGGTTTACGCCTGGAATTATTGAATAACATTCTACACTCTAATCTCTAATCATCTTCTTGAATTAAACAAGCAGCTTTTGCAGGGATAACAACGACTGCTTCTGCTTCTGCTTCTGCATCTGCATCTGCATCTGCTTTCGCCTTACCCTCTCCTTCAATCTTATACGCACACTTTCTGTAGTAGGTGCGCCGTTTCATCCATTGATTTTTATAGACATCGTGAGAATCTACAATGTCTATGATCATCGGCACCACTTCTCTCTCATCCTTGCGCACTCGCAGAATACGTCCCGTGCTCTGTTCAATCTTCTTACGTGGCGAGGCCATCACCATTGTATTCAAAGTCTTAATATTCATAGCCTCTGAAGCCATAGCATACGTCCCCAGTAAAACCTGGGCTGTCCGCGCCCCCTCCTCACGCACTTCCTCCTTCATACCACCCACATAATACCCAATAGTAATCCCTTTAACATTCTTTCGCAAACCTTGCTCAATACGTTCCAAGTGCGCCTTGCGCTCACTTAAGAGAAGAATACGTCTTTTCTTATCTTTTACTAAGTCGCATAAAAGCCCGTCAATCATTTCATTACGTGCTTCGCATGACACAACCTGTGTTAAAAGCCGTGCGAGAACAGTTTCTCCACGTGCATCTGTGGGGACTTCAGAGTATGCCGGATCATCGGTGTTAAAGGGGATCTTGCGAACAATGACATCGGGATCAGCTTCTCTTGTCTTTTCCCAGTATACTGGTTTTCCCAAGAACCATTCAAAGACTTTGGTAAGGCCGTCGTCCCGTGTCGGAGTGGCGGACAAGCCGAGCATTTTCTTGGTCTGGACTTTCGTTAAAGCCTGGCTGAAATTCGATGCACCGAGATGGTGACATTCATCAAAGATGGCGAATCCGAATCCACGGAAATCCGTTTCGGCAAAATCACGGCGAACCAGGGTCTGGATCATCGCAATACAACAATCGTATTCAGGCCCAATCTCCTTTTTACTTTCCTGTAAGACACCGATCCGGATTCCAGGCATTAGAGCCTTGAGTTCCCCACTCCATTGTTGAAGTAAGAACTCCTTATCCACAATGACCATAAACCTGCGACCAATGCGTGCGGCACATTGAATGGCCATGAAAGTCTTTCCACGCCCGCATGGCACACAGATCAAGCCATTTGCGCCGGCCAGTGTGAATTGGTTCACAATCGCCACTTGGTAATCATACGGTTTTCCTATGAACTCCAGATCCTTGCGAAGAGGATCGCCGTCCACTAAGATATTTTCTAGAGGTTCGCCGTAAGTGGCCAATCCCCACATACGAGGAACATAGAAACGACTTGAACTTTCTTTATACAAACTGAAGGGTTCTCCTTCTTTCATAAATCGCCCTGCAGATTTCGGGGCCACCGTCAAGTCTTTCCGAAGCTTTATACATTCGTCGGGCTTCAAACTATCTTTACGAATTGCATAACCGAGATGGGTAAGAACCCGAGGACAGGTTTGTAAGTTCATTCTATTCGTTGGTAGGGAGGTGCCGAGGACTTGGTATTTATAAACTCCGCAACTATCAAATTTAATTCGGCCAGAATTAGATGGAGGCGACGATCTCAACCATATCGGTCGCAATTATTCTTATAGCACCTCTTTTGGAGTCGTTCAAAATATCTTGCGCCTTCGTTGAAAATACTTTGGTAAGACTCTTGCTTGTGCTCTTTGTTGTCTATGGCATAAGCCTAGGACATATGCCCGGGCTCCTTGCGTTTTTAGCGGCATATAGCCTGCTCATAGAAAGAAATCATGAAGTCTTGACTTTATTTCCGAATCAGAAACCTCGTTGGCCAACCGCCGCCTACGGATTCCCCATTCAAGCTGCGCCTTTGACGGGAGTTCATGAAGAAATTCCCTTTGACATCCCTCACACTTCGGAGGAAGGACATGCCGTTTCGGAATCACATGGAGAATCAACAGAGGTTCATGAATATGAGAGAGCCGAGGATTTGAAAGATAGTATTCCTCGTATTACGGTAGCACCGAATTCTAGCGATGCACCTGAGTTTTATAAGTCCAAAGGTTTGTTGTAGTTATGTGCGGATGCAAAAGAAAAGAAGAATAGTTTATACTTCTTTTCTTTATTAATTATTGACTAACTGCTATTAATTATTATATACTTTCACCGTTTCAAGATCGGGAAATGAAAGAGTCTTATTAATTTGGTATTGTTCTAGGATAGAACAGAATTTCAATTTATATAAGGGATCCCAACTGGAACTTCCAGCTTTCCATGTGGCTAGGGTAGTGCCTGAAGGGAGAATTGAGGATTCATAACGTTCCATAGAAGTATTGGTAGAACATGTGTATATATTTGATTTTGCATCTTTGTAAGAACATTCCACCGTGGCTGGAGCAGTTTCGTTCGCATTCACTACGAGAGATTTCGTTACAGAAGCATTTGCGCTTGGATTGTTGAAACATACCGTAGATTCTAGCAATATTTGATTGGAACAACTATTCATCTTTCCTTCATCGTCGCCTTTCTGAGGATAAATTCTGCAAAAATTAGAAGTTTTCGCACAGTTATCGCCTGATTCTAAAGGCCCAAGGGGCCCCGTTCCATCTTTCTTACGTTTTCCTGAAGTGCAACCAGCCATTGTTCCATCATTGGATTCAAAGTAATACGGCATAGACTTGGGACAACGACCTGCCCCCTTCTGCTCCAAATAGGCTTCCATATACTCTGTGCAAGTAGGGGCAGTGTTTGTGGCCTCCGATAAAGAACAGATTGGTTTTTCACTACACTTCCCATTTAACACCGTTCCATTACAACAGAGGGTGATTCCTACATTATTAATATAGGATGTAGAACCTGCCGGGCATTGTGTGATATTTAGATCACTCCTTCTCTGTGAGGAGGTAAAAGGTTCTTTTACTTGGAGTTTTTCGTTTTGAAATGTTTCATATACATGGGATCCATAGAGTATGAAATATAGAAGAAAGGCCAGTATTAAAAACACTCCTAGCCAGCTTAGACTGACCTTCATCTACACCGTGTATAGAATTAGGAACTTCCTCATGCAGGTGCAAGAGGGGCTGTGGGTGTAGGAATAGGGGCTGCGACTGCATTCGCAGCAAAGGCTGCATTCGCTGGAGAAGCAGCATTAACACCCACAGCAGCTGAACCAAAAAATGTAGTCCCCTTGAAAATATATACCACTAAGACAATAATAATAGAAATAAGAATTAAAAATATAATTGAAAAAGCAACAATAAATCGTATAGAACTTTGAGTCTTATTTATATTTGAAATTTGAATTTCATTTTGTGAAGCATCCACCACAATTGTAGAACCACTCGCATCATTTACATTGAAAATATCATCAGAGACAACATCTTTTATATTGATCGGCTTGTTCGTCTTCTCGTCAATAAAGATATTTCCTTCACTATCCACTTGAGTGACCAAATCAATCGGATAACACTTTATATTTTTCAAACCTCTTGCGGCACTCCCTGAACTGTTGTTAAAGAGGGAATAGGTCCCTCCTGATAAGATCTTACTGGATACAATAAAGTAGGCAGGATTTGTTGCACTCTGAGTCTTTTTACTGTCGAAATGTTGTTCTGTCCCTATTAAATAAGGGTCCCGATTATCGTAAATATAGACATTGATTACTCCACGCATAATGAAATTGAAAATTTCGTCATACGATTTGCGGCGATAGGTTTGAAATGCGCCTTGTGGGCTCGGGAGGGTCTGGGGTTTTGTAAGATTCAGATCACTGGCTAGCCAGGTGGGCAGAGTGGATTGGACAACTTTCAAGGGGGTTTGGAATATACAGAAGGTATAGGGCTTGAGGATTTCACCATAATTGTATAATAAACAGTATTCCAGAGTTGCGAAACTGGCCTTTGCCTTGCCATTTGCATTTGCATTTGCATTTGCATTTCCGCTATCAAAATTCAGAATTTGATTGACTGTAAAACCTGTAGGCATTGAACTCGGTTGGGTGAGCCAGGCATTTAGAAAGGGGTTTGCCGTTTCCACATTCCCATCATACGTGATCGGAATACAAATATGAAACATATGGCCATTTGCACTAGTGAAAAGCAAACTTACTTGGGTGCCAGTCGTTTCCCAAATTGCACTGTGAATCGCCATAAATGTTAAAGTAAAGTTCTGATTTTGGAATCGGAGACTTGTATTTGTATCGGCGCCAATAATATTTTCAGTAGCCAGATTGATTGTATAATAGTTGTCTTCAACGAAATAGGTTTTCATATTGCTCGTATCCTTCGTTGCCGTAGGAAGTCTGCGGAATTCCGTCAGACCGACAAGACTCTGGGGAGGGACAGTTAGAGGGGATCCATTCATTGTAAAAGGGGAAATTTCTTGCGCTACCGAAGGATATGTGAGGCCCACAAGGGGCTTACGTAGGAGTGCATCTTTTGTTATACATAGATCCGATGCCATGTTCTACACACGTTTAAGAATACCTAGGGCCATCAAATCCATACAATGTGACTTTGGCTGTTTCGCCGGTAGCACTCATTTTCACATTATCGCCATTAAACACCTCAGAGCACCCCACACTGTCCTGACAATCCCTTTTGCCCACTTTTATAGGTAGCGCAACGGGATTATACGTATCTGTGCGTGTATAGTAATTAAAGAAGTCACTGCGAGGAGCTACACGCCTGCCGTAGAGGGGCAGGACTTTCCCATCGTCTCCAGTGAGAACACCCATTTGTTGATAGGATTCAGGAGGGCCACGGCTAGGAATTGAATCTAAAACACCTCTTGTAGGAATTTCTAGGGGTGCATCCCACATACGCTGGGGTCGGGGAGCTCGTGTATAACGATCATCACCGCTCTGCTGCTGAATGATTATGGGGGCTTGTTGGCCTTGGCCTTGCCCTACAGAAGGCGGCATAATGACAACTTGCTTACCCCCTTTTACAAACGCATAGGTAAGTGCCATAATCAATAAACCAAACAGAATAATTTCGGTAGGTGATTTTAAGTTCATCTTCGCTCTTTAATCATAGTTGTGAAAATCAAAGAATCATCACAACTATGTATACACTCCTTTTACACCATATTTAGGCTACATTCATGACCCCCTGCGACGCTTGTAAAGATCCCATTGCTGCTCCTCCTGCAGGATTGAACATAGAACCAAATGTCTCCATCATCTGCTTACCCTCTTTCACCATCGGCGTGAAAGTCTGCAGCATATTCATGAGCGACTTCTGCGTCTCAATAAGTTGCTTCGTGTCCTTAGTCATTGCATCAATTTGATCGGGTTTCAGAGCTTTCAAAGCATTCATCACGGTAGTGCCGGCATCAATGTGAAATCCTCCTTTGGCCTCACTCGGAATTTCTCCGAGTTTGAAAAGTCCTGAATTGTCTTTGAATGACTCGGATGCAGATGCAGATTCAGAGGCCTCTGCCGGTTTTGACGTGGCTGTTACTTCTTCGGTATTCTCTGAATCTTCCTTTTCCTCTGACAAAGTCAGATCATTTGTCGCAGCATCTTCAAATCCCTCACTCATCGGTGAACCTACTCCACGGATTCCTGTATTCTTCATACGACCCACACGTGCAGAGATTTCAGAAGGGTTCGTCGACATAAAACCCTCTTTCGTCTTGCTGACAAATCCTTGGACAGGGGGTCCTGCAATCATCGGGAAGATCAAATTCATCATCAATAAAGCAACTACCGCAACTTCATACGATTCGCATATTCCGTAAGTAATTGCACCCACAGCCATAGATACCAAATACTGGACGAACGGAAGACGGAAGATTCCGTAAGTAAAATATATAAAAAAGAAAACAAGAGCTATCGTGCTTGTTTCCTTTGAAAACTTGAAATCCCGCATTCTCTTCTAATGTTAGAGTGAAAGTAAAGGCGCAATAATACGTTGAAGAATCCAGAAAGTGATGCCGACCATGATAGAGATCACCAACAAACCAGTAATATGGAACTCGCCGGTTGCTTTAATGAGCGAGGGCATATAGTGCGCAACAAGAACACGTATGGGGGGTAGAGAAAATACGAAAAACAACAGTGCTACAACGGCGGGTATCTTGATTTCACCCAGAATACTGCCGTAAATATTCTTGGAGGGAGGATCGTAGGCTGCAGATCCAGGAATAGGTTTAGGGGCCATAGGGTCCATAGGCATCATCGGATTTCCCTGCATAGGAGCAGCCGCATACATGGCTCCAGGATCAACACGAGCCCCTGCCATGGCTGCTGCGAAATCCGCCGGAGTAGGATGCTGATTCCCGATCATATGCGAGGTAGGAATATGAGAATCCATCGTCATCGGTTGTGTAGAACTCGGCATCTGATTATAGGATTGCGGAGTTTGTGCAGGCAAAGCAGGCGGAAGCGAAGCACCAGGATGCGAAGCTCCACGGAAAGCCCCTGAACCATTGTCAGAGGGGATACTCATATCTGAAAGAATTTTCTGGACGAGGTCACCATCTCCACCTACCGTGCCCGAACCATCCAGATCTGATAAAAGAGTTCCTGCCGCTGCCATTCTTCTATAAACTATGCCTTAACCAAGATTCTTATTAGCTAACGCAGATTTATTCAGCGCTTTAGAGGAACAAACGCCTCTATGACACCCTTTGCCGGACAATCCAGAATTTCAGGCTTGAATTGATAACATTTCGAGGCTATACGAAACGTGCTCTTCTTCATTTCATCAACAGAAGGAGCCTTCTTAATAAAACACTCGTCGTCCTTACAGGCGGGAATCGTTATGGCGATTATACTAAAACCAACAATAAAGCTGAAGAAGATGGCGAATTTCTCAGTTTTTAAGATTTCATACATTCTTCCTGCTCCTACTATAGAATGTTCAGCAACTTTCGTATCGTTCCGTTTTTAGTCGGAATTGGATCGGCTGTCTTGATCTTTTCATTTTACAAACCTGAAAAAGAAGTCATACGCCAATACCCGCACCCGTCAGAGTCTGAAAATAAGGTCTATCGTGATCATAATGGAATATGTTATAAATATTCCAGCCATGAAGTGGACTGTGATGCAAATGAGGCGACCATTACGGAGTTTCCTGTGCAGGCATAGGAAGCGTAGCAGCCTTAGACCCCCCTGCCTCTGCGATAATAACCCTTTAACACATTTGCTCGTTGTTCCTTAGCTTCTTCTAAAGTTTTCCCATGATCTGTGTAAGCTCCACCCGACTGCCCTTCTTCTTCCTCTTCTTCACCTTCACCTTCCTCAACAGGTGGTAACTTACTGCGCACAACTTGCCACGCTTGACCTAGAAGATTCGGCCCTTTCCAAGACTTGCGTTCCATGGCTAAGGGATCCTCTTCAGATAAACCAATACCCCAACGTCCTTCTTTCGGATTGGCGTAGACTAAAGTATCATCACCCGTATTTCTTAAAATTTCTACATATCTGGGATGCTGTGCAATCAGATTTGTAAGAATCTGAATCCAAAGTTCTCGGGGATTTTCTACTTCACCTGTAATTCTGGAACCGATCATGCGAATTTGTGTAGCAGAACGAGACTTGAGTAAAAGAGGAGCAAAGTCTTTTCTGCGACCGAGTTGAGTTATGCGTTCCACTTCATAGGCTTGTATGAGACTATTGTATTTTGTAGAATTGAAGATGAATTCTACCATTGTATCAGGTGATAGAGCACCATATTCAGGATCAGCGGGATCGGAGAAAAATACGAAAGTTTCTTGTTCTTCGTCTTCATCTTGGGCTTGGCCTTCAAGATCAATTGGAGCGGCTTTATCTTCACCGGGTTTTACAATGATGGCATATTCTTGAAAAGGCCTGGAACGAAGTTGGAGACCATAGACGGGGTATCCGATCTTTTTCACTTGGTAAAACTCGTCAACTAAAACTTGGCGAATACTTAGGCGTTTATATTCATGAATAAAACGGAGTGGAGAACGAAGTTGTGATCGTAGAGCATCAAGACGAGTCAATTCACGTTGATATTTTATAGCTTCAGCACTTGCGCCTGTTGCACGCCATTCTTCCATAGCTTGTTTCAGACTTTGCAGAGTTTCATCAAACTCTTTTTCAACGTTGACGAGTTGATCACGACGTTCAAGTTCGGCTTGGGATTCACCTTGAGGAACAGGTTTGTAAGAGGGAAGGTCAATGACTTTAGCAGCTTGGCCACGCATTTCAGGAACTTGTAAGTTTCCATCGGAGGTGAAATTGAACATACGAGGATGTTTCGCCCGGGCACGAAAGAATGATGCCGAGTCTTTGGGGATGGGGATCTTTTTTTCACGCTTTGGTTTCACCTCTTTTGCCTCAGTAGGCTTTACAGGTTCGGCCACATTATTTTTAACTTCTTCCTTTGGTTTTGCTGAACCTAAGAACTGATCCAGTATTTCGTTTATTTGACTCGGCTCTTCTGCCATCTAACAGATCCTTATAGAGTTTAGAATCATGTCTTCTGCTTCTGCTTCTGCTTCTGCTTCTTCTGCATCTTCACCTGAAACTACAAAAATCATTGTAAGCGTGGCTTGTTCTTTATTGGTTGGTGCTTTTTCTATGATACTAGTATCTACAGAACTCTTACCTTCCTATATAATTGCTTTTATAATCCCAATTGTGGCGTATGCGATTTCAGTCTTAATGAGTATTATTTATCAATATTCGGTATGTCGTAAAGTTCAACTTGGATCTATTGCAATCAGTGATTTGATTGTTATAGTTACAAATGGAATTATGAGTTTCTTATTATTTATGGAATCTGTGCCGATATTCCGCTATATGTTTGGACCTTATGCGCCGAGAAGTCCTGTGACGGGGCTGCCGTATGAATCTAATACAGCTGAATATGTGGCTGCTATGGAATCTGAGAATCACTATAAGATACAGATATTATCAAGTATTGTAAAAGCTGTTGTTCCGGTCTATTTCTCCGATCCTGTCAAAAATGGATTTGTATATTTATACTGGATGTTCTGGATGACTTTACTACCTCTATATTTTGTGTTAAGTATTCAAGGAATCTGTTCTTAGGGAGAATAGATGAGTGAGCAATCTGTTTCACTTGGGACAATTAGGACAAAAGTAGATATAGTAACTGCAAATAGGACAGACCAGGCTATTCCAACAGGCGCAGTTTTTGCAGAAGTTTTATTAATTGGCGGAGGGGGTGGTGGTGGTAATGGTGGTACAAGTGCTTATGGAGCAGGAGGTGGAGAAGGAGCTAAGGGGTGGTATAGATTTCCTCTTATTGGTACTACTATATATACATGCACTATAGGATCTGGTGGCGCTGCAGCAGCAGGTGGAACCGACACAACATTTATAATTAAAGGTGGACCAGCTAATGTTACATTAACTGCAAATAAGGGGGGAGGAGGTTCACTCAGTTCAGGAGGGGGGGGTGGAGCTGCTGATATAACCACAACTTTACTCTTATTCCAAAGTGTTGCTGGCGATGGTGGAACAGACAATGAAGGAGGTGGAGGTACAGGCGGTGGTTTGGGAGGTTCCAACATTCTTACAACAACCCCTGGTGTAGCAAATACTGGCGGTGGTGGAGGATCGGGTAAAACTGGATCAGGTGCTGGTGGCGCAGGTGGTTCAGGATATATACAAATTACTTGGTATTTTAATACAAATTCAATTGTAAAACTGAGTGAAGTTTATTCACAGTCTTACTTATTTACATCACCTTCAACAGCATATAACCTTCCTGCACCTTTAGGTTCACAAGCTGCGGATGTTATATTAATAGGTGGGGGTGGTTCAGGAGGAAATTATGGCACAACAAGTGGATCTGGTGGCGGCCAAGGAGTTATTTCATATTCTCCAATTGTTATTCCACAAGGTTCAGCAGTTCAAATTATTGAAGTTAAAACAAATTCAGCATCTAATCCATGGTATTCTGCTACTCCAACTTGGGAGAAAAATGCACCTACTACAGGAAACGATGTATATTGGATTTGGCCTCAAGTAAATGCAAATGTTGGTGCAAATGAAGGAGCCTATTTTGTATTTTATGGAATTTATGATAATACTTCAACAACTTCAACAAGTGCCTATCTTTCATTTGGTGCAGATAATTATGGTTCTGTTATTCTTAACGGATCTACAGTAATATCTTGGGATGAAGGTAATGCTGGATTTTCAAATCCTTCTATAACTTTACTTCCAGGAAATAATACATTTATTGTTACTACTATTAATGTAGGCATTTATGCTTCTATTTGGTTGGCTGTAACACAAAATTCGGCAGGAGGAGGAACTGTTTATTATAAAACAGACAATACATGGAAATGGACTATGATGTATGGAATAACAGTAGGAGCAGGCGCAACAACAGCAGCTACTGCCGGTGGAGATACAACATTTACATTGAATAATATGTCTGATGACAGCACAACAATTACTCTTCCAAATACAACTATAATAACTCAATTCATTGCAGGTGGTGGTGTAGCTGGAGTAAATTCTAGCACTGCGTCAGTAAATTCTGGCACTGCAACAATCAAAAAAGATACAGTTACTGTTGGAACTGCTTCTACTCCAAATGATACAAACACGAATACAACAGGAGATGGTATGATAATGTATGTATCAGGTGCTAAAGGGGCTGGTGCGGCAGGTACAACAGGTGGAAACGGAGGTTCTTTTACAGGAGGGACAGGTGGTTCATCAACTGTAGCACCTATTGCAGGTCAAACAAATGGAGGTGGTGGTGGTGGTGGAGAGGGTTCTTTCTCAGGATCAACTAGAGGAGCAAATGGTGGAGATGGCCTTGCCTTAGTAACATTTTATGGAGGTTCTATAAGTTTACCATTATCTTTATATGCTGTTTCAACAAGAACAGATATTTATACAACAGGGTCTAGTTCTTCTATATCTATTCCTACAGGAGCATATATACTAAAACTTATTTTGATTGGAGGTGGAGGGAATGGTGCAGCATTCGGCACTACTGGTACAAAAGGAGGAGGTGGAGGTTCAGGAGGTTTAGGAATGTGGATTATACCTGTAGCTGGGATAACAGGGAATTATAGCTACGATGTAGGTTCTCCAGGAACAAATACATCATTTACTATAAATTCAATAGCTTTTACTGCAAATACGGGTGGAAATGCTAGTACTACTAGTGCAGGGACGGCTGGAGCCGTACCAACATCACCTGATTCGGCTGTAAATATGGTTACAGCATTAATTGGAAGAGCTGGATCAGCTGGATCAATAGGATCAGGAGGAAATGGTAATGGATTATATGGTGGTTTAGGATCTGGATCAGGTAATGGAACGAATGGAGGTGTTGGATCTGGAGGTGGAGGTTGTCCACTAGCAAATACTGCCGGCACAGGCGGAAGAGGCTTAATCGTCGCCACATGGTATTATAAGAACCCCAATATATCTTTAACAAATTATACGAATGGACCTTCTTTACCACAACAAACATTGGTATTTGAGTTTGGTAGTCAAAGTTGGCCTTATACTATACCTGTTCCAACTGGATATACTACTATTAATTCATTTACTATAAAAGAATTTGCAGGAGGAAGTGGTGGTGGAGGAGGTGGGTCAGGTCTCCGTCCTCCTGCTGATAACATACATGGTGGTGGTGAAGGAGGAGGGGCTGCTGATATATCTAATAGTTTAAACGGCACTTATTCTGTAGGTCCTGGAAATATAATAAAAATAACTGTTGGAGCCGGTGGAACTGGTGGAACTGCTGGTGGGGCCACTACTAGCGGTGAAAGCGGCACCGATGGAGGTAATTCCTTAATTGAATATGGACCATCGGGGGGATTAACGACACAAACATCATATGGCGGAAAAGGGGGAATTAGGGGTGACTATTTTGAAACTACTACAAATCGAAACTCTGGTGGTGGTGGTGGGGGTTTATCGCAAGGGAAGACATCAAACACATCCATGGGAAACAGTGGAGGTTATGGTGGTGGAAACGGCGGAGTTAATAGTGGAGACCCTGTTGCACCCACCGGCCGCGATGGTGCAACAGGACCTGCAGCTACTGTAAATTATGGAAATGGTGGTGGAGGTGGTGCTAATACGAATAGTTCATTAAATGTTAAGACCGGCGGCGGCGGTAGAGATAGTGCTAGCGTTATTACAGCTGGCCTAGGTGGCTCTACAACAATAACACGCACTGCAAGCGCTGGACCAAGTTCTGATACATATATACGAGGTGGATGTGGCGGTGATGCTAGTACAACAGGAGGTTATGCCGGCGGCAATGGAGCAAACGGCAAAATTGTAATAACAATATATTATTACTAATTCACTCCTCTTCCCCTAAATACACATACTTAGGAACTCCCGCTAAACGAGTCGCTTTCTTATTCAACACATAGTATCCCTTTGGCAACTTCTGTGTTTGATTCAAATCAACAATTTCCCCCTCATCCACCATAATCGGTGTAGACTTACGATTCCCATTTTTACGGACTACAGAGCCTGGTGAGGCAGATGCATTTGCATTTGCTGTTAAAGCAGAAGATCCATTTTTATCAAATCCTATAGCATTCAATGATAATAAAACAATGAAATAACAAACTAAAGCCCAAACTAAACAAAAAAGCCAAAATGGAAATGGCGTGTAGCGATCTTCGCTCTGGCCAATTCCAAACTCTTTCCAATCACCATCCGGAGTAAACATAAATGAGGGTCGTATCACTAAGATAACACCCACACCCATTAAATATATGGCTCCAGCAATAACAAAGACCCACATCTCTGTATCTTTCTATTTTGTGAGAAATTCTTAGTTTTCTCAATACTCATCTTCACGCATCATCCCATCTGTATAATCCCCATCCATACGATCCGCCCCAGCATCATAATCCCCCCCAAAATCCATACCGAACATATCTAAAGGCCGAGCCGCCCCTTCCTCACCAACTCCCACATAGTCCACAATCCCTGCCGCCGCTCTCTCAGCCCGCTCCACCTCATAACGCTCAGGATCATATTGCCGTATAGCCTTTGAACCACCTGCCGCCCACTTGCCCATACCCAAACCTTTCATCATCAATTCCACTTTGCGTTCATCACGAGACATACGATCAATCTCACCAATAAATTGCTGTTTCTCTTTCTCAGCACGTTTCTCCAAGGCTACACGAATCTCTTCTTCCGTAGGAATACGATTCGCCACAGCATATTTCTTCAAAGTCTGAGCCAGCGCTTTATACAACAATTTCATATTCACAGCCCCCCCTTCTTCCATAAAGCCCCCAGGTATATGATGAGGATCTATAAATTTCTGTATAGTCCCCATTACATACGCCCGTAACAAATACTGCACCATCGCCGTTCCACCGGGTGTTAGAACAGCTCGTAAAGAAGGAAATACAATACGACACACGTCGCCCAAATCAGCCACAAACGCCTCCACTTTCCGTTTCAACAATCCATCAAGTTCTGCATCATCACCAATCTTATTCAAATAAGCACCTAGACCACGAACCATTATATCTTCTTTTGTTTGTGTGCTCAGTTCATACGAATCCAGAATCATAAACCCTTTTACATCCAACCCTGAAATCCAGCGTTGAAACGGCACTAAAATAAAGGCGGTCATCGCCTCACCGCATTCACGAGGGCTCTTCTTTGTTAAAGAATCAATATACTTGAACATATCATCACCAAGACGAGCACGAATAAAGTCCTCTTTTTCACTAATACGTTGCACAAGTTCTTCCGCCGCCTTAGCAATTTGTAAAAGAGAAGCATCACGTCCCAGCTCAGCCAGAGCCACTTGTAAAGTATTTAATACCTGTGACCATCCTTCCAAAGGCGGAGCGATAGTGGCGAGTTCTGTAAATGTTTGTTCCGCTCTCGGAACCCCTTTTACAACATCCTTGGCCACTCGTGACTTCAAACGAGAAGTTGTCAATAAATCTTGTGCCGTCTCCTCGTTTATCACAAGACCCTGGGAAACCAAGTGTCCTTGCATATCTGCCGCCCCTTTCGCCTCTTCTTCCTTCGCTTTCTTAGGGTCAGCGTCAGTTGTAAAAGGAAGATTAGGATTCTGCTTGAAATTCAGGCCACATTCAGAACATGTGAGAGTCAAACCTAATTTGTGCGGCAAACCTTTATTGTCCCCTTGATAACAAGAGTGGACGAATAATTTATAGTAATCTTTCGGATCAATCTTGCCTTCTAAGGCTTTTGGCCGCTGGGTGTAAAAGGTGGTTGTGAGTGAGCCACGATGGGTCACAGTGACTGTGCGAGGTTCCAGGGCTGGTAGGTTGGCGAAGGCCGTGGCTTCCTGGGAAATTTTGTGGAGGCAGCATGTAGTTTCTGAGAGTGGTGCATCAGGATTGAGAGCTGCTGATTGGCGAGCAACAGCATGGGCCATGCGAATCCAGGCCGTCGCTTGTTTTTCAGGAGTGGCGGCAGCAGTCACTACAGCCTCTTTTGCAGCTTCTTCGGCCGATACTATGAAAGGAACAGGGCGGAAACTCTGAGCAATTTTCTCACGAATATCACGACCTTGACCTTGATCGCCAAGGCCAGAACCAGATCCAATCCCTAAAACTTTCGCCCTATAATCTCGCTTTTTCTTCAACAAAGCTTGCTGGGTAGGATGTTTTATAAAAGCATCAATCTGGCCCTTGATCAAAGGCAAGACAGCATCACGCCTCTTTAACAAATTACCCAGTTTCTGTAAAGTGGTCAGATTCCAAGGGAATTCATTATCATTAATCCCTGCAATAATTCCTGCAATGCATGTAATTCCTGTGGTGCTCGCACCCTGCCCTTCTTCCAAGGGATAGCCTAAAAATCCATCTTTACAATCGGCGCTAGTATAATAGACCATATAATCAGGAATACGAGTCTGGATTTTCAGCAGCAAAATGGCCGCCGCCGCTGACACGTAACGCACGGAATAAAAGATATCATAGTCCTGGGCCTTCTTGCCTTTCGTAGCTTGCGCATAAGCATCACGACTCGGTAGAGTCAAAGTATACGTGCTAAATTCTTCCACCATTTTTCTATACTCGTCTTCTTCAGGATTGATGCCCATGAGGCCGGCCAGTTTTTTCAGAGTCTTATACATTGTATCGAGTGCATCCGTGCCAAACTCAATCTCTTTAACAACTTCTGCAGGACCCTTGAGTAATTCTTCCAATTCATCCATCTGTATGGCTTCACGATCTACCATCACACTCCGCCCCATCATGGGTCGACCTTCATCGTCAAATTCAAGACTCTGGTCAAACTCTAGATTTGCTAACGCCTGGCCACAGTTACGACAAATGAATTTGCCACTAAATTGCCCACCTGAGAATTTAATAATCATTTCTTTGTGCAATGCCTCTTGCTCCGTGGGACGCAAATATTCCTGAATCTGTATAAGTTCGTGCGCACAAATCAAATGTTTATTACATACCTTGCATTCTACCCAATCATCTTCCGTATGTCCACGGAATTCATTTAAAAGCTGGATGAGCAACTTCACTTTGCGCACATCACGAGGTTCGTCCTCCGTGAGTTTTGCGACTTTGCGAATATCAGCCAGTGCTTTTACGTGAGGGCACGTATTCTCATCAGGGGATTCGCCGGCATCCGCTAATTTACGGCGCAAACGATATCCTGCAAAACGGGCTTTAGTATATAACATACGAACATGGCGCAGGCGTTGGCGAGCAAGAGGACCAGCTTGTTGTCCCAAGGTCGCTAGCAATAAATCAGGATATTCAATGAATAAATAGGCGAACCAATTTATATCTACAGAAGCCAGGTCGCCCACGTATTCTTTTATCTCACCGAAAACCCTTTGTAAAAGGGGTTCAGATTCTACTCGCACAAGAAGACGAGCCGCATCTTCAGGAGCTAAGACGGGCTGGGGTTGAAAACGCAGATTCGCCAGACCCGCCGCTGATTCCTGCCGTTGTTTGGTCATAAAGATTTTCAAGGCCGCCAAACGTTGCTCAATCTTATCTTGCAGAACTTGGGCTTGCTCCAAATTCCACTCAATGTCCTTGGTTCCATAACCGCTTAACACAGTCCAGGCATCACCCAGACCTCCAATACGAAGAGATAAAGCCGCTAACCAGTCCTTGATAAACACATTCCCAATAATATTCCCTTTAACACCAATATTCAGAATACTTTTCGCAGTAGGGAAATCAGTTATATCACCCAGATCTTCTAAGATATTAGCCATTCCCTTTGGCTCCATCGCACCCAGACTCATATCTTGACCAAGAATTCCACTACGAATGGGTCCCAAATCACGCAAAGAACTCAAAGGAAAGACTAGAACATTGTTAAAGGAAGGATTCTCGGCAGGTTCTACGATACGTAGAGGATCGCCGGTCAAAAAACGAGACCAACGACGTTTCAAGAGTCTTGTAATGGCGAATGAAATTTGTTCGATAGCAGGAGGATTAAATACAGGGAGCGTCATATCCTTTTTAATATGTTTTCCTATGATTTCTAGACTGCTCAACTCTGGAGATTCAAGATCAGGGATTTCACGGCGAAACACTTCTTCATCACGTTCAACAGCTACCGTTCCTGGTTCAAGGATGAGCGGAGTCTGGATTTTCTGACGATACGTTTCCATATCCAGATAGAACTTCGGCATTTGGGTAGCGGCTTCCTGCGTTGCATTTGTTTCATTTGCAGATTCTTGGATAACTTCTGCACGCTTGATAATATCAATTAAATAGTCGGCATACACTCCTTCTTCTATAGGACCGGCCTCAGGATCTTCTTCTTTATAAACAGTTAATCCTATACCAGAGTTTATATTCTTACGATAGTCAAGATATAAGACTTTCGTGATATCCGCCACTTTGCGGGACAAAGGAACATCAGGGCGAGTTATGAGTTCAGCCAGAGTATTTATACTAGTCGCTTTGATACCCGCTGGATCCCCTGTAACACCATATTTCACAACTTCATTACGTAGAATGAGAATTTGTTCAACAAATCTGCGGATTTCTTGTAGCTTTATAGAGTCTCTTTGCTGAATTTGGGGTAGAGAGCGAATGAGCTGGGAAAGCATTTCGGAGCGTTGAAATACATCGTCGTATATACGAGAGGCAGTGCCGATTTCTTTGAGTTCTTCTTCCTCCTCTAATTCAATGGCTTGGCCGATAGAGAATTCAAGAGGAGCTTCTTCGGCTTGGGAAGGAGCTTGACCATCCTGCAAAATATCGGATTCTTCTACGGGAATGCGACTTACGGGACCCTCTGGTCCAAAAGGACCTTTTGGTCCAAGAGGACCCTCTGGTCCAAAGAGTTCTTCAGGTTCGGAGACAGGTTTTTCTCCAGATTCAGCCTTTGCTTCTGACTCAGGCTCAGGCGCTTCACGAGTGCGTATAACTTCATACGGTAACTCACGAGGAATTCCCGTATAACCAAACACAATTTCTTCTTCTGTGCCCGATTCATCTTGGAATACAGCGGAATCCTGTTCTTCATTCACAGCAATCACTTTGAAAACACCTGTAGGTTCTGAATCGGCACCAAATGTTTCCACATATTGGCCAGCACGAAGATCCACTAAAGTGACAAAACCGGGCCTTACCGCTTTCTTTGTAATCTTTATTTCCTTGATTTCATAGTCTGGATCTGGAGCATCATCAACTAAAGGAATTTTTATTATGCGATCAGTTGCACCTCTAGGGAGAATAGCAATCTGGTCTTTGGAAAATCCATACAGTTTTCCTATAGTTTTGTTTAATCTTCCTCCAAGTATAAGAATTGTATCTCCAACTTCAAGGCCTAATTGTTCTTCTTCTGAAGGCAACTCAGCCGATGCCATCTAACAAAGAGAAATGAATAGTTGAATCCACAAAAATTGACGGCCAGCCCTTTTACAAATACCAGTCCCGTAAAAGATGTCCTTTACTCTGAACTGTTTTGCTGACTTGGCTGCTAAATATGATTCTTGGGAGACTCTGTGCACCTTTCTAACTTCTGAGGAAGGTGGAAAGCTGCGTATTATCCAGCCGGCGGATTCGGACTTTGCCCTTATACGTTACACGAAGGGTGTGAGCAATTTTCAGAAGGAGCATGTGCCCGCTTTCCGTTCGGTAGTATGGAATAAGAAGACGAATCGCCCCGTGTGCGTAGCCCCCGTAAAGGCAGAGGAAGGCGTGGTTGTGCCTGAAGATACGACCGTTCGTGTTACTGACTTTGTAGATGGGACGATGATCAACGCCTTTCGTGTTGCCGACGACGTGCCGGCCGCCATGGCCACTCGGTCCAGCCTAGGTGCGAACGGGAAGTTTTACAGTGAGCGCACGTTCGCTGAACTCTTTGACGATGCACTAAAGTCTGTAGGTGGTAGCCAGGCCTTCCTGGATTCGGTGTTAAAGGGTGGTGAGTTCGTCAGCTTGGTTCTCCAGCACCGTGAGCACAAGACTGTGGGTCCGATCGCTTATAACCGTGTGTTCGTGACTTACTTTGGGTCTGTAGACCAGGCAGGAGTGGTGACTATGAGCTCGACGGAGATGCCTGAGCGCCTTGCGAGCTATGTGCCTGAAGTATTTGAGGACGGTGTGAAGCTTGGCGACTATAAGACTGATGAGAGCGATGGTTCTCATTCGCCGCAGCCGAGTAAGCTCACGGCAGTGAACATGGTGGCTGTAAACAAGCAGCGTGGCTATACTTGGCAGGGGCTCGTATTCCAGGATGTGGGCAGCAGCCGACGTTGGCGTGTGCGCAACCACGACTATATGATGGTGCGTAGCCTGCGTGGGGCTGAGGCGAATTCTATGGAGCGTTTCCTGCGTCTGCGAGCTGCAGGACTCATGAAGAAGTATCTGAGCTACTTCCGTGAGGAGAACCAGATGATGTGGGGATTTGAGGAGGCTCTGCGGAAGCGCACGACGGATCTGTATAACGCCTACATTGAGATGAACAAGCTCAAGCAGAAGGGTATGCGTGATCTGCCGTATTGCCTGCGCCCGCACGTGTATGCTCTACATGGACTGTATCTGAAATCGGTGAAGACACAGTTGAGTCCGATTATCAAGGAGACGGTGATTGGGTATGTCAATGCGCTAGGCCTAGAAGATCAGTTCAAGCTTCTGTCGTCGCCTCTGACTGTGCCTGTTCGTACGGAAACGACTGCATCTGCATCTGCATCTGCATCTGCCCCTGTAACTCAGGTAGGGGCCTCAGCTCCTCTGATCCCTCTGACTGAGGTTGTTGCGCTTGCTTGATTACGCCATCTGTAGTGAGAAACTGGAATCCAATTTGTAAGAAATTCTCACGTAAAATATATTTATTAAACACTGATTTATCTGAATGATATAAAACACATCCCAAACACCCTTTTACAATACTATTAAAAAAATCTATAAGTTCAGAACTATCTACAAAACCAAATACATGCGGCTGAAGATCTTTTTGCACATATAGCGTCTTTTTTGAGTTCAATAATGAATAAGAAGGTTTCAAAGGCCCTATGACAAGATAATTCAGATCAATAAAAAGATTCATTGAATACGAACTAAATAAATTAGGAGAACACGTATATTTTTCACAGATTCCTTCAATCTTTGAAAAAGGTTGCTGTATTCTGTAATAATGGAAGTTAAAGGGTAGGGCTGCAATTTGTTTATACAATTTATGATCTTTATCAAAGAATTCTTTTGTAACATCGTCAATAATAAGAATTACTGTGTCAAGATAATTAAGGTCGCCGAAATGAATTAAATGGGCAAGCCACTTCGTAAACTTAGAAATATAAGGATTTGTTTCGGGAGATTGGCCCACTTGTGTAAAAAGGAGTGTATACACCAGCATTCTAGATCGTCACGGTATTTCTAAAAAAATTGAAAACCCGCATTTAACGGTCTAAAATGAATTTACGTAGAAATCTCATTGAAATGGGTAAGACTCCAGCTATTGGTATTGACTTGGGGACTACGTATTCGTGCGTGGGTGTATGGCAGAATGGTCGTGTAGAAATCATCGCCAACGACCAGGGCAATCGCACTACTCCCAGTTATGTGGCTTACACGGCCGAGGATCGTCTGATCGGTGATGCTGCGAAGGGCCAGGCCGCAGCCAACCCCTCTAACACAGTTTTTGATGCTAAGCGGCTAATTGGTCGCAAGTTCAGTGATCCTATTGTAACGGCTGAGCGTAAGCTATGGCCTTTCAAGGTTCTGGATGGTGGCGATGGTAAGCCGAAGATTGAGGTGGAGTGGAAGGGCGAGAAGCACCAGTTTCTCCCTGAAGAAGTGTCGGCTGCAGTTCTGCAGAAGATGAAGGCGACGGCTGAGGGATTTCTCGGTCAGCCTGTAAAGGAAGCTGTTATCACTGTGCCTGCCTATTTCAACGATTCCCAGCGCCAGGCCACGAAGGATGCGGGTGCGATTGCGGGTCTTAATGTGCTGCGTATCATCAACGAGCCAACGGCAGCGGCTTTGGCGTATGGGCTCGATCGCATGGGTTCGTCAAAGGGCGAGAAGAACGTGCTCATATTCGACTGTGGCGGCGGGACACATGACCTAAGTGTGCTCACGCTGGACGATGGGGTCTTCGAAGTCAAGTCTACGGCGGGCGATACGCATCTCGGTAAACCTCTGGTTTCTGCTTATTAGCAAAATCCTCTGCCGAGAATAAAGAACTTTAATTGCGGGAAACCCCTAAAGCTACAAACTACCAAACTATCCTGGCGACAGAGATAGTGGCGTGAAGTAATTATTCACGGTATGGTAAAAAGGTTTGCAGATACATGGGCAATCCGCAGCGAAGCATCTTAGAAATAAGATGAACGTTCAACGACTAGTCAAAGTAACCTGAACTTTCCCTTATAGAGAAAGAAGGAGAAATGGCCACGAATGGGTTCCTAGTTTTTCTTATGAGAAATGCTAGAAGATATAGTCTGAACTTGCAGGAAACTGTAAGAAGTAAGGATAAAGAGCCTTATGATAACACAATTGGGAGAAGATTTTGACAATGCTCTCGTGACGTATTGTTGCGACGAGTTCCGTAAGAAGTATAAGACAGATATTTCAACCAATGCGCGCGCCCTTCGTCGTCTTCGCACGGCTTGCGAGCGCGCCAAGCGCACACTGAGTTCAGCTACGCAGGCTGCAGTAGAGGTGGACAGCCTCGCTGAGGGTCACGACTTCCAGACGACGATCACGCGCGCAAAGTTCGAGTCACTCTGTGAGCCGTTTTTCCGCCGCACGGTAGCGCCTCTCGATGGTCTGCTCAAGGATGCGAAGATGGACAAGAGCCAGATTGACGAGATTGTGATGGTAGGCGGCAGCTCACGCATTCCGAAGATCCGCCAGCTTCTAACGGACTACTTCGGTGGAAAGAAGCTCAATGACACGGTGAATCCTGATGAGGCTGTGGCCTATGGTGCGGCCGTCCAGGCGCACATCCTGACCACGGGTGGTAAGGCCGATGATAAGACAGCCGATATCATCCTGCTCGATGTGGCTCCTCTCAGCCTCGGCCTGGAGACAGCGGGTGGTATCATGACACCCATCATCAAGCGCAATTCCACGATTCCTAAGAAGGCCACGCAGATTTTCTCCACATATGCGGACAACCAGCCTGGTGTTCTGATCCAGGTATTTGAGGGTGAGCGCCAGTTCACTCGTGATTGCAACTCTCTCGGCAAGTTTCAGCTTGAGGGTATTCCGCCGATGCCTCGTGGTGTGCCGCAGATTGAAGTGACTTTTGATGTAGATGCGAACGGTATTCTGAATGTATCCGCAGCTGAGAAGAGCACGGGCAAGTCTAACAAGATCACGATCACAAACGACAAGGGTCGTCTGAGTCGTGAGGAGGTGGATCGTCTCGTGGAGGAGGCGGCGAAGCATGAGGCGGAGGATAAGGCACGGTTTGAGCGTGTAGAGGCAAAGAATCAGCTAGAGTCTTATCTATACAACTCACGCAACTCTCTGCAGGAGGAGAAGGTGAAGGAGAAGTTGGGAGAGGAGGCCACGACGGCTCTAACCACGGTGCAAGAGGGTATTACTTGGCTGGATGCGCACCAGGAAGAGGAGAAGGAGGCCTACGTAGACTATCAGAAGTCTATGGAGGACAAGATTCGTCCTGTGATGATGAAGTTGTATGCGGATGCTAACCAAGGCCAATCCGATCCGACTTCAGTGAATATGGCAGATTTTGCAAATGCATCTGCGAAGGGCCCCAAGATTGAGGAAGTGGATTAAATTCAATCTTGCCACTTGATCCCCTGCAACCACAAACTCATTTCTTTTAGTTGGGGGGTCGGGTCTAACTCTTTCGCCCTAGCCTTACATAAATCGGATACAGACTTGTAATAGTCCGCATCCGTTTTCAAACGCCGAATAGCCGCAACCCAAGCCCCTATATCCTCACGATCACAGAAAATTCCCGCATCTCCACAACTTTCTAGTAATCCAGGCGTGGGGTGCGCAATCACAGGAATGCCCGAAGACATGGCCTCAACAGCCACACGCCCCCAAGACTCTTCTTTGGAAGGAACTAGCAAAATATCTGTCTTTTCATAAACAGACTTAATATACGAAGTATTATCTACATAATTGATATTCTTCAAATGAATATTCAAAATCTGCTTATCATAACCCCCTTTTACACCCATGAACGAAACATCAGGCATCATCTTTGCAATTTTGACAAGAACATCGCCGCCTTTATTCTTATTTAAATTAATCAAAGTCACATATTCACGAGTCGTCTCAGTTTCATACTCTTTCCAATAAACCGGTGGATACACGACTATGGAAGGGATGTTATAGGAGGAATAGTAGTCTTTTATCCAATAACTATTGTGGATGAAATACAGATTTTTAGGAAGCATATGAATGAAATGATCCAAATACTTCTTTCGGTAATTATTATGCATAACGAGAACTAAAGGTCGTTTTGCCGTAATGGCTGCCTGCACAGCATTCGGTTCATTGTCTAAATGACTTACTAAAACAGCAGAATGACGTATAGAAGATTCTACTAAGGGAACAGCATGTTTATCAATAATGACAACTCTCTCAAATTCGTTCACAGAAGCTTTATTTAAAACAACATTCACTTTCCATCCTGCAGTATGAACCATATAGCGATTCATTGCATGAGCCATCCACTCTGCGCCAGCATTGTGAATAGGAGGATACATGTGTATGAGCCATGTTAAAGTATCATTATCCTCCTCTAACACCTTGCTTGGGATATATGACGCAGTCAGATAATTTTTTGCAGTTTGTAAAGTATAATAAAATTGGGCATATTTTACCATTTTCCATAGAACATATATGCAAAAAATAAGAATAATGAAAGATAAGAGAATTATAAAATAGTTGGCTTTTCCTTTCAAAGCCATTCTTTACTAAGAGATACGGTTTTTAGTATTTACTTCTTGGCCTTTGTTTTTACTTTTGGTTGCTTAGCATCAGCATGTGCTTCCCAAGTTGTCTTGGGTTCGGCTGGGGCAGCTGCAGTTGCTTCGCTAGAAGCAACAGGCATTAATCCAATATCTTCAGAAACGGAGAGCCAATCTTGTGCCCATTGACGAAACATTTCTGCACATCCTTGGGCTGCCTCGGCAATGGTTAAGCGTGCCGTCTGTTCACTCTCGTCATCGAGACCAATTCGGAGAACCATCTCTTCACGCAGAGGATGCGGCACTTTATAACCAATAAAGAAGACACCTCCTGAATTGATTGGCACGATCTTATTATCATCAATCCATGTCTGGAGCATGTTGCCGAGAGTATGCTCTTCCCCACGGAACCATACATCAAACCCCTTCATTTGTGCATCAGCAGGGCGAATTTCCACATTTACAGGAAGTTCACCACGATCTAGAGCCGCATACTTCTCTGCAAGTTGCGCAGTGGCGAGTAAAGCCTGGTATACAATCGTCTGAATATCCATAGTTCCAAGAGTTTCCACTACGAAATCATAACTGAACGGCTCACCATCTGCATCTTCCTTATAGCAACGATAGATCTCCAAACTACGAAACTCCCTCTCTAACATCCCTTTTCGCTTCTCATCCTTATTAAGGTCGGCGGGATCCACTTTCTTCTGCTCACGAAGCCAGGTTACCCAGAGTTCCTTAATGCGAGCAGGATCCTCATCACGAGTATAGCCATAGGAAGCCTGTGAAGTAGGATTGAACCGAGCATGTTCACGCCCTTTGCCAAGAGAGGGATAAGCTTCCAGATGAATTTCTTCAGGTTCCTGGCCTTCAATCATTGGTTTCAGAACAGCCAAGATACACGTATCGCCTGTTACAGGATCAGGGTGAAAGAACTTTGTATTCGGAATACGAGTCCGCTCCGTATCGCCTTCACGGAGTTCTAGACACTCAAAGTCCGCTGCCGTCACAGTGCGCACCTCATCCGTGTCATTCACAACTTTTAGGCGAAAGAGAACACTTTCCTTTTCCCAGCCCTGTTGTCCCTGAGGCATGGCGATCGGTAGAAGACCAATACGATCGGCAAGCATTTCATTTGACATCGGAGTGCTGTTCTTAAAGATTTTTACATCGGCGGTATCACCTGCTTCGCCCATGTCAGCACGAAATGCGAGTACTGATACTTCTGTCTGAATCGCACGACGCAGCACATTTGCATACGTTACACGAGCAGGATTTAGTTGAAAACTTAGAGTCCGACGATCAACACGTTTCAAGTTAGAAAATACAGTCGTCATTTTGCGGGGGACTACTTCTATCTGATTCCCGGCTTTTCAATTTTAGCCGTGTGCGCTTACTATATGTTTGATTGCTTCGTCTATAATTTCAGAAGGGAGGGATGAGCCAGGGAAAGAAGAATATATGCTTTTACAGCAATCAAGATAAATGGTCCAAAGTGTTTATTGAAGAACTGGCAAAGACTTCATGGGTCAAGGAGTTTCAGTTTATCTGTGTGGACCCTGCTCCGAATCGTCCTTCTTTGCCGAAATGGTTAAAACAGGTTCCGACACTTGTGATTGACGGTGAGAAAGAACCAGTGAAAACGGATACAGAGGTGATGAATTGGTTGTATGAGCGCAAGATGAGAGAGGCTCCGAAAAAACCTGCACAGGCATCTTCTTCAGCGGCAGTCATAAGTGGCGAACCGTCTTCTTACATTGACGGGGAAATGGGTGGATTTGGTAATGCTGGCTATAGTTTCTTAGATTCAGATACATCTACGGGTGGTAATGGAGGTGAAACGATTCCTGGAACGTTTGGATTTTTGAATGGAGGGGCGAGTCCTGGTGATCGCACAGGCCAGAATTTGGGCCAGGCTCTTCAAACTCAGGCGGGGCGTACTAAGAAGGAACTTATGTTTGATCAACATCTCGACATGTATAAACAACAGAGAGATATGGGGATTGCGAAAGGGCCTGCACGGCAGTGAAACTGCTAAAGACCAGTAGACTGGTAGAGAGCAGTGAAACTGCTAGAGACCAGTAGACTGCTAAAGACCAGTAGACTGGTATAGACCAGTAGACTGCTAAAGACCAGTAGACTGGTAGAGACTATTTGCGTTTCAAAAAGAAATCTAAAGCAAATCCAAGAGTTTATAGAATAGGAGAATGTCTTTGCCCAAATCAACTCTAGGCCTCTTTAATGACAAATTGATCGCCTTCTTCCAGGATCTCTATGATTCCTATCCTGAAGAGCGTGATATCAAGGCAGCAATTGAGGCATTGCAGGGCGCAAAGAAGATCAACCCCCGTTTGATCCTGGACATGTTTATTGAACATGTAAGAAAGCCTCTCCGTGAAGACATTCTCTCTGAAAATGATACAAATGTCATAGACTATGCTAAAAAGATCATCAGCACTTCTTATAATGAAATGTTATCTGCCCTAATGATCTTTGACAAGCACTGGCCGGATATGTCTGATGCAAATCGCAAGGCAATTTGGAACTACCTCAAAGTTCTTGTAATTCTTTCCGAAAAGGTGAGAGCGTAAAGCCGGTCCGTGCCTTCCTCATATACATTCATAGAATGGAAAGTTCCGAGTCATCTATGAATGATATTTTTGATTCTAAGTATTCGGAGTTTGCTCGCGATCTGCAAGGTGCATGTCCCGAGTTGGCCCCTCAAATTGTGCAAGCCCTGGCTCTTTCTCCCGAAGAGCGTCGTCAGAAATTTAAGGAACAGGTTCTTCCTTCTTGCTCCCCTAACCGTGATTCTTCCGTTGCACCAGAGTTTGTCATGCCCGGTGTGTCGATGCCTTCCCAAGTTTGGATTGATCTTTCACAGAAATCCAGAAAGGCGATTCAAGAATACCTGACACTTCTCTCTTTCACCTACTTGCTTGAATCTGGCACAAAGGAAGATACAAAGTCCCAAGGATGGAATGCAGACTGGGCGGCGAAGATGATGGAGGAAATGAAGACAAAGATGGCATCGATTGACTTTGCTGGCCTCAGTGAAAAGATTGCGGGCTTGTTTGGATCTGCCGCTGCAGGAGCAGCAGGAGCAGCAGGAGCAGCCGCAGGAGCAGCAGGAGGCATACCAGGCATACCTGGATTCCCTGGCGGTATTCCGCAAATTCCTGAAAAGTTCATGAAAGGCCAGATTGCAAAGTTGGCCGAGGAGATTGTTAAAGAGTTGCGTATTGAGGATTTCGGCATTGATCCTGCCGCTATGGCCGCCGCTGGCAATGACCCTACCAAGGCGCTGAACATGATCATGGAAGTCTTCTCCAAGAATCCCCACGCCTTCCAGAACACAGTTCAGAAACTCGGCAAGAAGATTGCGCTGAAAATCCAGTCCGGTGCTATACGCCCGCAAGAACTTGTCGCCGAGGCTGAAGAACTGATGAAGACTTTCAGTGAGAATCCGCAATTTGTGCAAATGATGGAGGCCTTCCGCCAGGCCTTTGGATTTGAAGATAAGGAGGCGGCCCAAGCTTCTGGGCGTGATAATGAGAATCGTCTATCCATTGCCAGAGCACGTTTGCGTAAGAAGTTGGAGGCGAAACGGGCCGGCAAAAAGTAAGAAACAACTAGAAAACGCTACTTGATAGTTAGAAGGGGAGAAGATGTTAATCAAAAAGAAACCCATTGCGCTCTGTGACCCCTATCTTTGGGAAGATCCTAGATATCTCTTTCGTTTTCATAAACCCGAGGGCGTATGTGTAAGTGAAAATGTCAATTACATTATTCTCGTATACATCGTCGCCTTCCTCCTTGGATCGGTGGCAACAGCTCTTACAAAACGCTCAGGACTGACACTCGTTACAATACTCTTGGCCACAGTATTCTTGTTTCCCATATTTATAAAGTTGCGCAAAATCGAAGCATTTCGCACAAACTTTGCAGGTTCCGAGTTCGTAGCAGAAGACAGCGATGATCCTGACAAGCTTTATGAACAGAGTAAAAGGGGTCTGCCCGCCGATGAAGGATTTGTGGCTTCCCAGCCTATCCCCGATTTCAACCAGACGGGGGTGGTAGGAAATCCAGCCAACCCCTTTGACAATGTTCTCGTCAATGAAATCAAATACACCCCGACACGCCCCGCTGCTCCTAATATAAGAACCACGAATGCCAGGATAGCCCTCGACGACTTCTTCCGTGTGCAGTGGTATAGTGACCCTACCGACGTATTCGGCAAGTCACAGAGCCAGCGCCAATTTGTAACACAGCCTTCCACAACCATTCCGAATGACCAAGGTAGTTTTCAGAATTGGTTGTATAAGATTCCTGGAAAGACGTGTAAAGAAGGTAATGCGGCAGCCTGTTATGGCGGCACGAACGGAGCTGCTCTGCCTTGGCTAAACCTTTAGACACCCATAGGCTGAGTTACGAGCATGGGCCGTTTCACACAAGAAAATTTCTTTAATGTCTTCCCCCGGGTTTGTAATACAGATCGCACACAGACCCCTATAGCAGCTTTCTCACGACCTTTCAAATCCTTGGAAGTTCCCTTACGAACTTTGATGGTTTTGCGCACCTTTTTAATACACGAACAGAGTTTCTTAGCAAGAACCTTATTTCGTGTTTGTCCCGCCATTTCGTTTTCTATCCTGTGTTTGTGAAATTTTCTGATTTGGCTGTGTTAGAAGGGAGAAGATGGATATCAACCGTTTAACACATACACGTGACGATGCCTGCGGCATTGCCTCTTATTACTCACAGAGTGTGGGACCTGGTCGTTATGCAGTAAGAAATCTGGTTCCCGATGCTCGTATCGTAAATCCTCTGTCCATTGAGAATTTGCTAATCTATCCCCAAGAAGGTTTTGGTGCAAACAATGCTCAGATTGATGCAGAGTCAGTTCTGAAGAATCAGCCCGAATTTAAGAATAACCGGTGCCTAATTCGCAACCAGGCTCGCCCCTTCTTAACGGTTCCTTTCATGGGCACGGGTCGTGGAAACCCCGATGTGGAATCCATGTTGATCTATTCTGAGCAGGTGCGTCAAGGAAAGGAGTGCGGCACTGTGACGGAGCAGAGCTTTGACGGTGTGTTTGAGCCGTTGATAAAGACAATTCGTGAAAATATCCAGAAGCCTGAGCACTTAGTGACTGAATCAGCAGCTCGTGGATGGGTTCGTGGGGGCGTGCCGAGCAGACAGTATTTGCGTGATGTGAACTGCTAAAATGTCAGACGCCTTATATAAAATCCATATAACAGCCAGAATATGCACGCCATAGGTCGTTTAGATCCAAATCCGCACCCCTGGGAAAAAGAGGAAAATCCGCAGACCTATGAACTTCTGAAATCGTATGGTGAACATCCCAGGCCTTCCCAGCATGTATTGGGTGTGGTAGGTGGCAACGAAGTGCCCTATAAGAATCGTATGCTCCAGGTGGAAACGGAGTCCGACTTGCGTGGAATTACTCGTGCCAACACGTTTTGTCCTGGAAGAGAGCACAAACCTTTACCGCCTGATGTAAAAACCATAAGTCGTAACACTCCGAAGGAGAAAGTGATTGTGCCCGTTGTGACGAAAGCGCTCAAAGAATCTCAGATGTGGGCATACCCGGCAACCTTAGCACCCGAATCCTTTATGATTGAAACTTGTGCTCGCCCTGAGAAATACTAGTAAATCAAAGATAATGTCTAATTTTTGTTACAGGTAGTGATAAAAATTAGAAGACTCGCTTAGAGGAGGAGAATGTGCTCCGTGCAACCGAAACAAGCAAATTTAACAAGTTCCAAGTGGGACGATGTTCACCAAGCCGATGACCAGAGAATTTCAACCTATGCTGGTCGCTACGCCTTCGTGCCGTTTCGCAACTGTTTTGAGAGTTTCCCTGTAAATGCGACAACCCGTCTACAAGAATCTGGAAATGGCTGGGTGGCGGGAAAATGGCGCACAGAAGTGGAGTCCGATTTGAAGGGTATTGGTCGTCCGCCGAGCAAGTGGCGTGAAGATGACTTGCTCTACGATCCTCGCACGAATGAAATGAACTTGGCCGGCTATGCAAATGGTCAAGATGAGAATTTCCCTCAGAATTTCAATCGCCTGACAAATCCTCCTTGCACTCTCCGCACCACAGGATGGAATCGCTGGCAACCCCTTTTACACAATCCTCAAGCGGCTTTTGAGACACCGTTTGATCATTTCATTCCTTCTCGTGATATTGATAAGTATAAGTTCCGCACACACTTGGTGCCTGCTACGAATTTTACGAAAGAGACGATTGAGAGTGAGAAAAAAGCCAAACAGACTCTTTTGCAATAGACAGTTAGTATGGAGTTAGCGGCTCTAGCAATTCTAGGAGGAGCTGGATATCTTCTTGCACAAAATACAACACCGAAACCTGTTTATCCTACGAAGGAACCTGGTAATAATCCTATTGTCAGACAGGCTATACATGTGAAAGAGGCTTTTCAGGGTCAAGGGCAGCAGAATAAATGGGGAAAAGGCAACCCTACAGGCCCGAATGCTCGTCCTGTAAGCAATGTTCCTACAAGCCTCGTGGGGACGAATGCCGAACTCGATCTTCGTTTTAATGATTCTATGGGCAATCCTCTTTTCCCCTCAGAACCGAACCCTTCGTCGTTTCCTTCGTATCTATCCGGCACTAGCGAAGCAAAGGGCGAAGGCAAAGGTGGCCGTCTCAGCATATATCACCCCTCGGTTGCAAAGACCAGCAAGAACAGTTTTTCAACTCCCGCCCCGATCGCCACTGCAACAGCCGACGTCATGATGAATCCTGCGGGTATTGAAGAGAATCCGAATTACATTGAAGGCAATTTCATTACGAGCCAGCTCACGGGTGAGAAAATGAAGACGAGCGACTTCGTTCACAATAATATGCAACCTTTCTTTGGAAGCCGTGTGCGTCAAAACGTAGGTGCTGATGTAAACACGGGTCGTCTAGATCGCTATACAGGTGCCGGTTCTACTGACATAAGGAAGCAAGAGGTGGAACAGATGTTTGATAATACACAGCAACCCTTTGGCAACGTATATGGCCTGGAAGATGCTTCTGAATTTATACAAGGTCGTATTAATGATCCTCGTGCTCGCAATGGCGAACGTCCTTTTGAGCCTGTGTTTGTAGCCCCAGGTGTTGGTGAGGGATTCAGTGCTACAGGAAAGGGTGGTTTCCAGCAGTTCGAAGTGAATGAACTGATGATGCAGAAGTTGCCTCGCACAGATGATCTGCGTGTAGCTGATAAGCCCAAACTCTCCTATAACATGCCTGTAGTGCCTGGACAACAGTTCATTGGCAAGTCAATGGACAATCCTGGTGAAGTGCGTAAGTATCGCCCTGATACCTTTTATATTGATGATACAGGTAAGCGCTTCGGTGCTGGTGGCCAAGAAGGATTCCAGAAAGAGACGACTCGCCCTATCCAAGTTCTTCCTCATACGACTCGCCCTGAGACGAGTGTGGAATACACGGGCCCTGGCGCAAGTCAAGAGGCAGGTATGAACTACGTCGTAGGAAGCTATCGCACCCCTATGCACCAACAATATGGTGGTGCTGGATATCGTAATGCGGATGGAAGCACATATTTCAAACAGGGAGCGGCGGATGACTATGGTAAGGATAGTTATGAAATTCGTCCGAATGAGCGTTATTTTACGAGTGAGCGTGGACAGGGTCTGAATTTGAGTCCTGCTGAAGCGGGGGCCGTGACCACACATTATGATGACGAGTCACGTCCTACTCGTCGTGGTGAGACGATTGGAAATATCCAGCAAGCGGGTGTAGCAACAGGCTATGCAAACAGTGCCCCTGCAATCACTGTCTGGGATCCGAATGATATTGCAAGAACTACGGTGAAGGAAGGCACGATTCAATTGGATCGTTTCGGTATTGCGGCCCCTGCAGACGGCCCTGAAAGAATTACAGTCTATGATCCTGCGGATATTGCGAGACCCACACAAAAGGCACAGATATCCGCCAAATCCGCATATACAGGTGGACCGAAGGCGGCAGCGGAACGTTTCATGAGCCACACCTTTGCCTACAACATGCGCCTCAATCCGAATAAGCAACAAGTAGCCAAACGCCCTGCTCTAGGCGGTGGCAATATCCAGTTATTCCAAGGCGATGAACCCAACGTAACATTCCGCAAACTGGATACAGATATCATCAATGATCGTGCACCGGCCGTCAATCGTTCCTTAGATATGGGCCCTGGTTCTGCAGATATCGGCCGTGTCAAGTATCGTGCTCCTCTCAAACTCGATGTGGCGAATGAACGCAATCAGCGTGAAATTATTACGCAGACTGAAAATAATCCGTTGATGCAGAGCCTACAGAAGAATGCTGAGCATGATGCTCGCTTAGCCCATGAAATTGGAGCGTATTAAATTAAAAGCAAAAGCAAAAACAAAACAAAGGTCCCAATAAATACCCTTTTACACCCTATATAAAATGTGTAAAAGGATATTGACTATAGTTTACTGAAATCTTGGTAGATTAAAATAGCCGCATTGAAACAAAATAGATATATCAAACATTTTTTTATAGTGTATTTCATCATCGCCACATTCAACCCCAGCACAATCAAAGAGGATCGTAGTTCCATGTTTATATTCATCTCCGTTAAAAGATACATGATTCATTAGTAAGTCTTCATTTATTAAAAATCCACTCTTTTTCAATAAAATTATAGAATAATTAAAAACTGGCTGATCAAGTGTAGTATTAGGGGAATTGTAATTACACAAAGAATTCATAACTTCAAATACAGTTTTACAGATTTCTTTTCCATATATAGCAAATTTTCCAGAACTAACACCTGGTTTTTCACAATTTATAGAAAGCATAAGATCTTCAGGAATACCATTACTGTAATATACATTTTTAATATCTCCCTCTAAACAAATATAAATATGATTTTCTATCATAGATTTTGTTAGTATATGAAGAGAGTTTAGTATTAAAATATCAATATCACAATACATATAAATATCTTGTGTATAATCATTTGTTCGATATCGTAACATCATTCCTTCCATCATTGTCTTTGGAGGCTCATAATGGATAAGGTTGATCCGAAAGTTTATAAATGAACAAAATGTGCTGAAAATTGTATTATTTGTATCTTTTATAAATTCTATAGTGCGATTATCAGAAATTATATAGAGAATATCATCCTTGTCCAGCCCCCCATATTTTATAAGATGACTTAACCATATAATAAAAGTATTAACATATTTATTATCTTTCACTTCCTTATTATCTAACGTAAAAAGAAGACAAGAAATACATAAGGAAGGCATTATATAATAGGAAACTGTATTTTTAGACCTATGCAAAATCTTCATTAACTTCACCTATTGTTGTTAAATTAGGTGGATCAATTTCCTGGAGTAGATAATTCATTTTACTTTTCATACTAAGAAGCCATTCATATTGTATATTTGAACTTAACGAAATGTAACCATCCTCTGTGTTTTTACTGAGGCAGTGTAAAAGGGAATATATACGAAACCATTGGCTTCTCAGTAGAACGAGTTGTTGTCTTCTCTCTTTTTTAATAAATACAGATTGCCGTAAAACTTGTTGAAGTGAATTGTGAATTCTCTCGGCTTCTTCTTGTAGACTTTGCCAATTATCAACAGCTACAGGGGGGCGAAGTGCCTTTCGGAGTGCTGCGCCCATTCTTATTAGACTACGGCTGATTTTAAATTTTGCACGGGTCTAGAAATATCCAGAATTTAATAAACACAAGACTTCTATCATAAGATCATAATGAAGTTTCCCATTCCCTGGTTCTCCTGCACAATCTAGTAATACTGTTTTTCCTTTTTCATAGTCTTCGCCGTTAAAACTTACAACTGGAGTATGTAATAGGTGAACATCGCACAAAATAGTATCAGGTAATTTTAGTAAAATGGCGTGATTGAAAAAAGGCTGTTCTAGAGTATAATAGCCTGTTTCATGCTTGCATAAAGACTGTATGGTTTTGCATAGCAATGCGTGGACATCTTTTCCGTATACTGCGAATTTCCCTGAACTGAGACCGGCTGATGTGTCGTCTATTGGATAGTCCTTGGGAAAATCTGCGCTGTAATTAGGATCTTTTAAAAATCCTTCTGCACATACATAAATATGATTCGGTATCATTTTGCTTGTTATATCTTTCAAAGTATTTACAATAAAAATATCAATATCACAATATATATAAATATCTTGTGTATAAGGAAAAAATGTATATCTCTGCATCGTTCCTTCCAAGAGTGTTGTAGGTGAAGGAGAAACAATTACAGAAATCTGAAATACAATTTTCGTTTTTAATGTAGAAAAAATGGTGGATTCATGAATATAGTCGATAGTGCGCTTATCTGTAAATATATATAGTGCATCTTCTTTTTGTAAATCCCCGCATTTTATGAGTTGCGATAACCAGAGAATGAAAATGTCAATATATTTATTTTCTTCCAAAGGTTTGTCACGTAATGTAAATACAACACATGATAAACACAGGGAAGGCATTCTTTAGTTTATGTAGACAGGAATTTTAGACCTATGTGTATATATTCATAAAGCTGCGCTATTATTTTTAATGCTATAGAATAGATAGTAGGATGTACGAATTTAATCTTACGCAAGATACTAGGAAACAAATTAATGATTTATTTGCGAAGTATATTGATCCCGATGATACCGAGATTAATATAGATGAAATAGAGATTAATGAGACTTTTATAGCAATTATGGTAAATTCTGGAGTATTGGCGGTAAAGTATACAATTGAAAACGGCCAAGTAGTTGCGAAAATGAGCCCGACATTTGAGGGAAATATTGCGGTTAAGAATCTTACGAATACTTTTATTACAAATGGCCTGCAAAAATTTGTGGTAGAGAGAATGAATTTGAATGGCGGCAAGCGCAGCAGCAAGCGCAGCACCAAGCGCGGCACCAAGCGTAGCAGCAAGCGCAGCAAGAGAAGAACAAGAAAAGCCTAAACTCCCCTTTAACACAGATTCAGTGGAATGCCCCAGCCAGCATGGCTTATTTATGGTCCTCCAGGTTGTGGGAAAACAACGTGGATACTTGCACAAGTCAAACAAGAACGTAAGAAACTGTATCACTGGAATGCACGCACAGACCGCACTTTGCGAGAAGGTCGTGAAACTCTACACAGACAAGTGCGTAGTCAAGAACCGCTATTTGTCTGGATTGAAGGTGCAGATGACTTAACTCCAGAGGCCCAGGCATTCTTACGTCGCATTTTGGAAACGGTAAGTAATTCTGTGCAATGTATTCTGGAATGCCGTGATCCGCAACGAATTACTCCTGCAATTCAGAGTCGCTGTGAATGGAAACAGTGTGCTTTTCAACAATCCTTTCGTAAAGAGAAGCAAAAGAAGATTGTTGGAGAAGCGGCGATCGTAAAAACTCCGCCGGCAGCCACTTGCCTAGAAGCCTTCCATGCCGCCGAACAACCGATAGACTCTTTAAAAGAATTCTTGAAACACCCAACCTTATGGGAAGAGGCAATTATTTCTTTGAAAGCCGTGGGTGCAGGATCAAGCCCTTGGGCACACTTATACCATTTAAAAGCTTTACAAGAAAACATAGGCTGCGTTCAATAAACGACTTATTCAATCCACAAGAATCCTAGAAGATATCCCATGGATGCTCCTGAGATTTCCGTATATGGGGAGGCCAAAGGGGAATATACTCGCCAGCTCTGTGTATTTTTGATTCCTTGTCTCGAAACATATTTCTTAGAATTGCTGGAAGAGGGAAAGAATCAGAGTCCCACTCCGTCCAAACATTTGTGGCAGTTCCAGAATCTTCTTCAGGCTATCCCGGATTGGAACCAGGACAAAGTTATACGTGAAACTGATCGTATTCAGAAAGACTGTCGGTGCGACTACCTTGAAGAGCTCTTGACGGCAGTATTTATTGCGCACACCAAAGTTTTGTCAGCCATTCGCCTAACGACAAAGCAGAAGAAGCTGCAGATCACAATTCCCAAGATTGACCACTTTTTACACAGAGTCTTGTCGGATTGCGCTCGTAGTCTATGGACAAATGCTTATTTGTTTGCAGAGAACAACAGTATTGAAAAACAGAAGAATTTACGCCATGTTTCGGCATTAATTCAAGAAGCAATTCTTCAAGCCATTCGTGGACTCTTGCCTGTAAAGTCTATTCTGCGTGAGTATTTACACGAGGATGATGATGAAGATGGTGTTGATGCCCCTGTGGTCACGGATAAGGCAGATGCAGATGCAGATGCAGATGCAGATGCAGAACAAGAAGAAAAAATCTTAGTCCCTGCGCCTACAGCCGATCTATCCGCCAATGAGGTAGTTGCGCCTGTGGTCGACTTATCTGCAAATGAGGTAATAGACCTGTCAGCCAATAAGGTAGTTGCCCCTGTAATTGACCTAACCACAGCTGACCTTTCAGGAAGTTCTCAACCCCCTATGATTTTTATTGACACAAAGCCTTCAGTAACTTTTTCCCAGGGTCACGTAATGTTTGACTCCAATTCTCTTGAAGCCAATGAAATCCACGACCTTCCGTTCGCAGAGGCAGAGTTGCGTGAAGATAACGAGAAGGAAGATGAAGAAACACAGTCCCTTATGATAACGGGTGATTCTATGCCGTTAGATTCTGTGGATTCTGAGGAAATCATTGGATAATCTGCGTTTGCTTAGTATCCCCATTAAGGTATTGGCTGGTAGAATGGATGTCTCCAATTCTGGATTCTGGATTGCCATAGGGGTAGGCGGGGCCGTAATTGGAACTCTGAGTTTTTCTCAACAATATTCATCAAAACAACCGAATGAAGATATCCGTATTCGTTCTATATTCCGTGATTTCTGTATCGGTGCATTCTTAACAGCGATTATTTATATGTTCCTTCCGGATTCGATTGAATCTCTCATTTCTTCAGGAAAATCTGCGATTTCATCAGCGTTTTCCTTTTCAGGGGGTGGTAGTGGTAGTATAACTACAACTACGACCACAAAGTCTGTAAATAATGATATTGAACTGCAATTTGGCCCGGCCCGTTTTTAGGCTCAGCAAAAGAGCGGATACGTAGTCTCCCAATCACCAACATCCTTTGAACTTATTTTATAAGTTTTAAAGATTTCTTTATGAATCTGATCCTGAGGTTTTGCACTTTTTACATGTTCCGAAATATGCTGATACAGGTCAAAATCAGGAAAACGTTCCGTCTTATCCTCATCATATAAAACATTGCGTCCATTTTCGTCAATTAGCCAGGACCATAATAAATTCCACAAGGGTGACTCTGTTTCATGAATAATCCAAGAATCTTCCTTACTCAACACAACACCCTCTAACACCTCGGTTGGCATTTCCGGATAAATTGCGTCAATAATACTTACTGCATAGCGACATAAGTCAAAAGAAGGATTTGGATATATAGTAGTCTTTCCACGAGATTGAAGAGTTCCGAAATTATACTGACCTTCAGCATCTCCTCCAATTTCATAATCGTCACTAATAAACCAAGTTTCATTCACTCGAAAAATCGCTCTTCCAAAATCAATAATGGAAAAGATTTTCCCGAAGGTTGGGACACGAAATACGGATCCATCCCGAGATTTATAGAATAACCAAGATTCATCCGTCTTTCTCCAAACAATATTATTGGTATGAAGATCATTGTGTGTAAATCCCAAAGCTCCTTGTGCAGCACATAGAGCAGCAATTATCTGGAATGTCCATGCGGTCCACATCTTTTCATCATAAGCCCCCTCTTCCTCCTCTAACAAATCGTCCAAGACTCCTTCCATATGTTCTTGAAAAATGAGCATTACAGGATAATCCTTCAATTCAATAAATACAGAAAGTTCAGAAGAATCATCATCTGTATATTCTGAATTAGAATCTGAATCTGATCCTGAACCCGTATTGGATCTGGACCTATCTTCATCCGCATTTGGAAGAGAGGCTACACTTTCCAATTCTACAAGCGACGAGTTTGCAGCTTCTTCCAAATTATGTAGAGTGATATGCGTTCTGTCTGAACTAAGAGAACTTCCAGAGTTAGGTGTTGAATAATGAAAATCCGTTGAAACTAAAGAACTTGTTGGTGTATCCACAGATTCATTCTCCATATCACTGTCATCGTGTTCAATATGTAGAGTAAATATGCCAGCCTTTCTTCTTTCCCAGAATGCCTTATACTTTCTATAAGAGTCAAACTCGCTTGTTATATTATAACGGTATTTCTCAGCAATTCCTTGAAATCCTCCATAAAATAAGCAAAAATGGGGAGATAGTTTTCTTTCACGGAGTTGTCCTAAAAGATAGTTTGCGAGACCGTCAATAAAAGCTTGATTCATAGGATTCTTGAGTTTTTCATTCATTCTTTTTTCACCTTTCGTGGGATCTGTGTAATAGGATTGAATTGTGCGAACAGGATCAAGTAAATGAGTGACTTTGCAGAAGGCTTTTCTTTTCTTTTTAGCGACAGATTCTACAAGACATGCGCCACTGCCTTCAAATTCAACGAGTCTTCCAAACAATTCATCGGATTGAATCTGGCCTTCAGATTCGGGCATTTTTCCAAAGAATGTATCCAGGACTGGTGTAAGAGAGGTTACTTTACTATACCCCTTGATCTTCGGGGCCCCTGAGTATTTTCTCCATGGAGGCATGCTTATGGGAATTTTCTGAGTTAAACACGGATCCATTCTATCCCGCGGACGTGTTTTAGGGGAGGCCAAAGGGCCGCAGACCCGAAGGGTCAAAGGACCCTGGGGGCAAAGGCCCGAAGGGTCAAAGGCCCGAAGGGACAACCATGCAAAAGGCTGCGTGATCAAAGCAATAATAAATTTCGCCCTAACCTATACAAGAATGACCGACAATGCCGCAGCATTAAATGTAGGTATCCGGAAGTTTGACATGAAAATGATTCCGCAAGATGCCGTATGTGTTTTTATTGGGAGAAGACGTACTGGAAAATCTACACTTGTGCGTGACCTCCTTTTTCACCATCAAGAAATGCCTCTAGGGACTGTAATTAGTGGAACAGAAGAGTCAAATCAGTTTTATAAGAAACTTATTCCCCCGTTGTTTATTCACGGCGATTATAGTCCCGTAATTATTGCGAATTACTGTAAGCGCCAGAAACTCATTATGGCCAAGATTCAAAAGGAGATGGAAGCCTATGGTCAAGCTAAGACAGACCCTCGTAGTTTCTTAATTATGGATGATTGCTTATATGATGACAGTTGGCTCCATGACCGCAATATTCGCTATTTGTTCTTGAACGGTCGTTGGCTAAAAGTGTTCTTTTTGATTACTATGCAATATCCGCTAGGTATTCCACCCATGTTGCGCACGAATGTAGATTATTGCTTTATTTTGCGTGAACCCTATGTAACAAACCGCAAACGTATCTTTGACAATTTCGGAAGTGCCTTTCCCAGTTTTGAGTTTTTCTGCCAAGTTATGGATCAATGCACACAGAATTATGAGTGTATTGTTATGAACAATAATTCACAGTCCAATAAACTGGAAGATACGGTATTTTGGTACAAGGCTGAGATGCACGGTGAGTTTCGTATTGGTGCGCCCGAATTCTGGCAACATGCGATGGCAAATTATAAGGAAAAGGATGGCGAGGAGTCCAATGAATACGATGCAGCTGCGGCAAGAAAATTTAAGATGACTATTAATGTTCGCAAGCAAGGGTAGCTTTTAGATTTTGGTGTTATCTGTTAGAAGATGGCGAAGGGAATTGATTGGAAAGATATGGGATATGCGTTAGGCTTGATTTTTGTCCTTGGTCTTTTACTGGTTATCTTAGGAAAGCCGATTTCGGAAGGATTTTCTAATGAAGAAGCCATACGTTGCGATGTATATTCTCCATGCCCCGGTCATTTGAAATGTTTGAACGGTTTCTGTGCAAAAACGGATCCCGTAGGCCTGAAAGAAAACAACCCTCTTGTTCTTTTACCCGATGGCGCCCCCCTACCTTATTTTTAATGCTAGAACAGAGAGAGGCAAATGAAGAAGTTTGGTCTCAAGGCAATCACATGGTATGGAATCATTGCTTTATTGGTTGCGGTAGCGCTGCTTCCTATCCTGAAAGCCGCTAAGCCCCAGTATTTCCCTTCTTCTTATGCGGGATTCCGTGATCTGGACTGCCAGGGTGTAACGTGCCCTGAAGGCCAATTTTGCGCAGAAGGAAAGAAGTGTTTAAACATTGCGACGAGATACCCCGACAATGTCCCCCAGGGAAATATGTAAGTAGATGTTTTTACTTTAGTTTATAAAGAAATGAATACAGAATCTGTATTTATTTCTTTTTTATTTGTTTTTTATTTACACCTTTTCACATTTCAAACGTCGTAATTATACATTAAGTGTTGCTATAATATCATTTCCATCACTATCTATTATATTATTAATTACATAATTATGCTGTTTAAGTTTATTTATACATTTATTCATGCCATTTATCCCTAAATCAACTGATTTTTCTTCATAATAAGTTGTATAACATTCTGTTTTAAAATACCAACTTTCGAATCTTATCTTATTAATTTTATATTTGGATAAATCTATCATTTGTATTATTTCACTATCAAACCCTTCAGTATCTATTTGTAAATAATCAATATTAGTTATATTATGATTGCTACATATTTTATCAAAAGTAATGCTTTTTGATGTCATTTTTACCATATCATTTTTATTTCCCCAGTCATTCATAGGTAATAATGAAAAATTACCATCAGTGTATACGATTCCATTATCGGCACGTGTTCCAATAATACCATTTTTTGCTGGTATATATAGTTCTACAGTTTCATCATCATTATAATATATAGCATAGTTGTAAATATATACATTTTTTATATTATTATAATTTTTTATAATTTCATCGATTAGTTCTTTATTTGGTTCTACTAGAATAACACAGTCTGGTGCATTTTTTATTACCATTTCTCTAAACAAATCGTTTCCGTTGTTTGTACCGATTTGAAAAAATACTTTAGACATTATAATTTATTGTTATATTGTTTATTTTTATTAATAACGCATGTATATTCGACGTTTGAAATGTGAAAAGTTGTAAATAAAAACAAAAATAAATCAAAAAGAAATAAATACAGATTCTGTAATCATTTCTTTGTATAGTAAACTAAAAGGATCTACTTATACATGACCCTGAGGAACATTGTCGGGGTATATTCGGCGGTTTGAATGTGAAAAAGTGTAAAACACGTATTTACTCCTTTGACTCCTTTGATTCTATGACCTTTTCTATGACCTTTTCTGCAGCCTTTTCTACTTTGCGAGAAATGGCTAGATCGGCCGGACCCGAGAAGAGCCCGTCGTAACTAGTTCCCTGAGATGTTGAAGAAGAAGGTTCCAGTGTGGGTGTATCCGTCACTACACTCGCCGTGAGCTTTGTCTCATTCTCCTCAACACCCGCCGTCGCCTTTGTCTTTGCCATACCGATACGAGACTTCTTCTGCTCGTTGTAAAAGACTTCACGGTTGTCCTCGTTCTCACGATACTTCTTCATGAGAGTATTGAGCTGTTCATTTGCATACTCCGAATCGGCCACCTTATTCGGATCGGGCTCCCAGGCCATCCACTTGCCTACGGCACCCATATATACATTGAAATTGGGATCCGACTTCTGAAGACGTTTGGCACGGACAGAAGCTTCGGCCTCCGAACTATAGACTCCACGCACCTTGATTCCACGAATCGTTGTGCGAAACTCGTTCATCTTGAAGAACTCCTCCTCAAGCTTTGCGCTATTCTTGAAGAGAAACGTCTCATACTCGTCCTGTAGGCTCGTCTGCGTCAGTTCACGCACATTCTTGCGAGTATACTGCTGGAACTCCTCAACAAACGTGTCTACACGCAGAAGATTCTGGCGGATATCGGCGGCAGCGGCAGCACAAAGGGCGGCTGCAGCAGAGGCAGCCCCACTTTCCGGCCCCTTTGTTCCATCTGGACCCTCTGCGGGCTTATCCAACTTACCGGCAATTCCCTCTAACTTCTTGTTCAATCCCGAGATCTGTTCTGCAAACCAGGCTTCGAACTTGCTCGTGCGCCACTGAACTTCATAATCCTTCAAGAACTGCTGAAAAAGGAAGACATCCTTGTTATTCAAGATCTTTTCAGGGCTCAAGAAACTTAGCAAAACTACCTTCTGGCTCGGAATCTCAGGGTCCTCGCTAAGAAAGTCCTCCTCTTGTTGTTGGTGTGCCGCCATCTGTAGTTCACTTCAAACCTCTTTTAGACCAAACAACCGCGCATTGCGCAAAAAAATCTGGGGGACGAGTATAGATAAGATGGACGTGAACGACCTATTGACCCGCATCATCAAGTATGTAGTGGAGGGTGTGGCGGTAGCCCTGGCGCTGGTCTTTATTCCCCGGAAGAGCCTGCCTATGGATGAGATCGCCACGGTGACGATCGCCGCTGCGGCTGTGTTCGCCGTGCTCGATATCTTCTCCCCCAGCATGGGTGTGACGGCGCGCCAGGGCAGCGGCTTCGGTATCGGTGCCCGCCTCGTAGGCTTCCCCTCGTAAAGAAGCTGCAAGGTTAAAAGGCTGCAATGCGAATGAATAGTAGAAAATCCCGGTTTAAAATCTGAATTTTTAAAACTCAGATTCTTTTCCTATACCGACATTTGCGTATTATAATAGTTTTTATTATTATACACAATATTATAAATGAAAGTATTTGTTATACATTATAAAAAATTAGTTGATAGAAAAGATCATATATTAAATCAATTTAAAAAACATCATATAACAGACTACGAATTTATTGAAATAGACAGGGATGAGTTAGAGAATGAAGATATATCTATGTTTATAAATAATTTTAGTAAAGCTACTATAGCAATTTCTCTAAGTCATATTTACGCATATAAACAAATTAGTGAAAAATACGATTGTGGTTTAATATTTGAAGATGATGTAATATTATCTGATGATTTTACACATATATTTAACAGATATATGAATGAATTGCCTGAAGATTATGATATGTTATTTATTGGAAATGGATGTGGTTTACATATTGAACAACATAAATTAATTCCTAATAAATATATTTATGAAAAAGGTTTATTTCCCACTCCATGGGGCGGTGACGGGGCTGGAAGATGTATTGATAGTTATGTAGTTAATAAAAAATGTGCTATTAAATTATGTGATTATATAAGCAACTTAACATATAAAATAGATATTGGATGTGACTGGTGGTTGAATCGAGCAGCAAGAGATAACAATTTTAAAGTATATTGGGCGGAACCAACTATTGTTACTCAAGGGACGCAAAATGGATCATTTCAAATATCTTATGAATATATATAAATCTCAGTTTCTTCTTATAATTCGCCCTACTCCTTTAATAAGATACGGGCAGTAATGCATCTTTGATATAGGTGTCTACCTCTAATAAAGAGCAGCTCTTCTATAGTATAAAACTCTTATAGAATCTTAATTTTAAAAATTCAGATTCTATTTGTAAATAAAACTTAGTATTGCGTATATATAAAAATATTATATTAATAATATTTTATATATGCACTATCAAGCACGAGACTTCACATTATTTGTTAAAACAATATTAACTAATTATTTTGAAAATAAACGAGTTCTTGATGTTGGTTCCGGCGATATAAATGGAAATAATAGATTTTTATTTGAAAATTGTCAGTATGACGGAAATGATGTAATACAAGCAAATAATGTTACAATAGTATCAAAAACAAAAGACTTACCCTTTCAGGATAATACGTTTGATACGATTATATCTACAGAATGTTTTGAACATGATCCTGAATACAAAGAATCTTTTATAAAAATTTATAAAATGCTGAAACCTAATGGATTATTTTGTTTTACGTGCGCTTCTACTGGAAGAGGAGAACATGGAACACGCCGCACTTCAGCTGGTCATTCCTATGGAACAATAGGGAATTTAGAAGATATGCAGGATTACTATAAAAATCTTACAGAACAAGATCTGAATGAAGTATTAAATCTAAATCAGTTATTTTCAACATGGGATACTTATTATAATTCAGAATTCTGTGATTTATATTTTATGGGTATTAAAAAAGGTAGTGAAAAAAATATATTAACCTTTCCAAGATATGTAGCAAATGGTATTGAGCATACCAGTAAAAATATCATAAATACATTAAACTTGCCTATGCAGACCAGTCAAAATATAATAAATGAATTAGATTCAGTTCATACAATTTTTAATAAATATAATACTGATAAAAATAGTAGTTTTCATAATTATTCAAGACAATATGAAGAATTATTTTCTTCTTTTAGAAATAAACCTATAAAATATTTGGAAATAGGCATTTTTAAAGGTGAAAGTTTAAAAGCTATGAGAGAAGTATTTAAGAATGCTAAATGTATAGTTGGACTAGATATTGATACTAATTGTAAAATTTATGAAGATTCTGAAAAAAATATATTTGTAGAAATCGGTAATGCCACAGAAAAATATTTCTTAGAAATGGTTATAAATAAATATGGTACGTTCGATATTATACTTGACGACGGAAGTCACGTAAATAAAGATATAATTAAATCATTTGAAACTCTTTTTCCACTTTTAAATGATAATGGATTATATATTGTTGAAGATACAATATGCTATAAAAATAATAGTTTTATTGACTTTAATTTTCCAAATCATTTAGAATATTTCCTTAAATATATACCCTTTTTGAATCAATGGAGATATGATTCAACTGAGGGCCCTCAAGATAATTGTGTAGACCCCTTTAAGATTTTAAAGAAAACGACCAATATTTTTGAATATTCAATTGACAAAATTGAATATGGTTGTTCTTATATTGCAATTTATAAAAAAATAAGAAATCATTGGATATAAAACTAGACCTTCATACACTTATACTCTATTCTTCAAATAATGCAGACGACATAAAGGCTGATACATATCAGAACCACCTACACAAATTTGAGCAGTTTTTACTCCTGCATTATTTACGACAGCTGTAAATAATGCGGGTGTTCCATCTCCACATTCTTTGCATAGGGCGCTTAAGCGAATAACTTCATCCGCAACAGGAATGAGCTGCAAAATGTCACCAAAAGGCTTCCTCTCAGAATCCCCATCCAATCCGACCACAATCACATCTTTCCCATCTTCCTCCACTGCCTTAAGAACAAAGTCATAAAGCCCAGAAAAGAACTGGGCTTCTTCAATGACAATGAGGCGTGCTCCCTTATAGTCATCCCCATGACACAACCCCTCTAACACCTTTACTCCTAGAGCTTCCACATATGCCTTGTCATGTGTAACAATACGTGAGCCAGAAATATCATAGCGTGTATCAATGTTTGACGTAATATTCAAAGTTTTCCATCCGAGAACCTGAGCTCTGCGGATTCTTTGGACGATTGCCGAAGACTTGCCAGAAAACATAGGACCCAGAATCAAAGTTAGGTGCATTCTTATATTCGTTGGTAGTTACTTAAAGTTACTCCCAACGCATGGTCAATTTTTTAAATATTTGTGAAATGGGTCATTTTTAATATTAATTCATTGACTAATATATTAAATTCATGATTTTTATTAATAAATAACATATCTATTTGCATATTAAATCCGTTAATATAATGATTGTCAATTATATCACATGGAACAAAACCTATTTTATCCATAAATATGATATGTTCTAAAAAGTTCGGAACGTTTTCATTATATTGGCCGAATAAAGGGAGTTCTAAAATGATAAAATCAGTTTTCTTTAAAATAGACGTAGATCCTTTAAGAATAGGTATTTCTGCACCTTGACAATCTATTTTAATTAAAATATTTTTTGAATCGTGAAAAATATTATTCTGTAAAATATAACTATCTAGATCAATTGTCCTTCTTTTAATAATTTCACAGTCTGTAAAATGGTGTGTTTTTTCTCTGAACATAGAATCGCCTGAATTTTTCATTTGAAACCATTCTATTTCTTCTATTTTATCATTTAACACCACATTATATACTTTTACATCAGGGCTGTTCTCAAATTGATTTAATTCAGGATAGTCTATGGCTTCAAATAAATAATATTTACAATCATTATATATAGTCTTCATTGAATTTGTCCAATTGCCATGATATGCTCCTATGTCTAAAATCGTATCCGGATAATAACCATTCTTTTTTAATTTAGAAAGTTTACTAAACATACTATCATGACTTATATTTATAAGGTTTCTACAAGAACGCATTATATAGAACGTATAAACTCCCATCCCAGATCCTTACATATAAGTTGCCAGATCTTATCTTGATTATATAACTTATCACGATTCTTTAAAAGAGGGAAGCATTGTAAATAGTCATCTAATTCCAAAAGTTCACAGAACTTATATAAGACATAGGAATAAGATAAGAAGTTACTGCGATTCTTAGGACAGTGTTTTACGAAACTGCTCTGAATTTCCTTGAACATGAAACGCAACTTCTCTTCTACTTCACGGCTCATTACTGGCGCAGTCTTGCCATTAATACGATTCAAAATATAAGGAACATGCTCATAAAAATTCGTGTGCTTGAGCTTTTTGAGAATTTCACGAATCTTGGCCGGTTTAATAGATTCTGTGTTGGATATGCGTTCTTTCTTAAGTTCTTCAATAATGGCTTCAAATACTTCCTCAGGAATTTCCGTACTCTCTTTGGCTTGGAACTGGGCTAACCATTCATTGAAATGATTAATGCGTTTATATGCATAATAAGTAACTTCACGAGGAGGATCTTTATAACTCGGTTTGTCACTATCAATTAAGACAAATTCTTGATGTCCACATCCATCGCAGAAAAACTGGGCTTCATTAATACTGAATGTCATCTCTTTATCACATTTCTCGCAAATTCCGTAAGGATCTTCAAGAGTATTGGAAACTACTTTTGCATGTTCAGGATCAATCTTCAATAAATATCTCTCTAACAAAACTTCACGACCTTCTTCTTGAACTGTGCCAGAGGGTTTGCATGTGGGGGGTTTTTCAGAAGAACTTCCTTGAAGAGCAGCTAATACACTCCCAGGTTTTGCTTTTACAAGTTTACTAGTTCCTGAACTTTCACCATTTTGAATCTTATCTTGAAGATCATAATATTTATATAGAATATCGCCCGTTTCAAAGAAATAGGAATACATAGGTTTGTCCTCATTCCACTCATTACGTTTTCTTTTTAAAATTTCTAATTCATCCTCTAACTGATTTTTTATAACTACGTCAGGACAATCTTCTATTTTTTTTACAAGTTCTTGTATTTGTTCCTGTAAATGTGAAGAATCTTGTTTTTCTTTCTGAAGTTGAGAAATTTGAATCTGATGTAGATTATCTAGGGTTGTTCTTGTTTTAAAAACCTTTTCCGCCATCTGGTGGTTTATAAATAAGAAGTTTAAGTCCTACTTATTTAAAGATAGTATATAAAACTATATAGAAGATGTTGGAAATTTATTCTCCTAATGATGAATTAGATAATTTACTAAAACCTAAAAATAATTTATTAAAACCTAAAAAGCCTACCTTTTTATGTCATAGTCACTTTGTTAAAAATTTACTTATGCGTAATATTTTTTTACAAATAGAACCTGAAGTTATTATTCCTGTAAGAGATCATTTGTTAAAATATGGGGATCAATTTGATTATATTTTAACCTTTGATGATGTCATTTTACAAAGATGTAAAAATGCACATAAATATATTTATGGAACAACTTGGCTCTTACCTAAAGATTATGAAAACATTAATATTCAATCAAAGAAATTTTTATTAACAAGTATTACAGGTTGTAAAGTGGGTGCGATAGGACATAAAATGAGGCATGGTATTTATCATTTTCAAAATGATATAAAACTAATTATTCCTATAAGATTTTATTTATCTCACCAATTAAAGGGACATACAGAAGATATAGCAAGAATAAATAATAATCCATATTTACCTAAAGAAAAACATTCTAAGATAGAACTATTTCGTGATGCTCAGTTTAGTTTAGTTATTGAAAATTCTGAACAAACAAATTATTTTACAGAGAAATTGTGTGATTGTCTTATAACAAAAACAATACCAATATATTACGGTTGTCCAAATATCTCTGAGTTTTTTGATACAACAGGGTGGATTTTTATTAAAGAAAATGAAGACCCTAATGTTTTTTTAGAAAAGCTGAAAATTCTTACTCCAGATTATTATATGAAATATATTCATACAATTAATAAAAATTATGAAACTGTGAAAAAGTATATAGATTTAAATGAAAATATAAATAGAACTTTACGATCTATCCCAGAGTATTAGAGATATGAGCGTTTTATATTTTTAAGTCCTACTTATTTAAAGATAGTATATATAACTATATAGAAGATGTTAGAAATTTCTGGAATTTTAAATAAAGAAAAAATAAATGAACCAAAAATACCTACTTTACTAACTTTTGATATGAATAAGAAAAATACAGATATGCGAAATATTTTTATACAAATAGAACCTGAAGCAATTGTTGGAATCAAAGAAGAAATAATAAAACGTGCGGATGAATATGATTACATTCTAACATTTGATAATGATATTTTACAAAAATTTCCTAATAAAGCGTATAAATATATCTATGGAACAACGAGAATTTTGCAAGAAGATTATGAAAATATAAGTGTTGAAAACAAAAAATTTTTATTAACAAATATTACAGGATTTAAAGTAGGTGCAGTAGGTCATAGGTTTCGTCATCAGATTTATTTTCATCAGAATTATATACAAAATATTCCTATATTATTTTATCTTTCTGAGCAATTACAGGATGTGCCAGGATATATTCCTATTATAAATAATAATCCTTATTTACCAGGAACAAATTCTGCTAAAATATTATTATTTAAAGAAGCACAGTTTAGTATAGTCATTGAAAATTCTCGTCAAATACATTACTTTACCGAAAAAATATGTGATTGTGTAATTTCCAAGTCTATCCCTATATATTACGGATGTCCAAATATCTCTGATTATTTTGATACAACTGGGTGGATCATTTTAGAAAATGATTCTGTTCTTGAATTTTTACAAAAGTTGCAAATCCTTACACCCGATTATTTTATGAAATATATTGATATAGTTAATAAAAATTATGAAACTGTGAAAAAGTATATAGATTTAGATGAAAATATAAATGTGGGACTAAGAGCCATTCCAGAATATTAGTCGCACGCATTCGGGTCTAAACGCCTATATACATGTATGAATATAATGCTATATTTAAGTGAAGCTGTAAAGCGGGCGAATACGGAAAATAGCGACTTGTCCAGTCATTTGGACACGCTGTATAGACAAACATGTGAGATGACCCCTAAACTAATTGTAGAATTGGGTGTATATGAGGGCCAATCTACAAAAATTTTTGATCTTGTGAACAGAGAATACAACTCTTCTTTGATCAGCTGTGACGTTCAGCCCCCTGCAAGTTTTAATTATAATGCTATTCATAATGCAGCTTTTATTATGATGGATGATATACAGTTTTCAAAGATTTTTGCTGCGAATGATCCTCGTCGCATTGATGTATTATTCATAGATACTTCACATTTATATGATCACACAGTTCAAGAAATTAACTCTTGGTTTCCTCTTCTCTCTGACAAAGCCCTGGTTATGATGCATGATACTCATTTGGACGGTAATGGATACTATCGTAAAAATGGTAATAAGGGTGTGAATTGGAATAACGAGCGTGGTGTGATCCGTGCTATTGAAGAATACTTTGGGTTTCAGTGTAATGAAAAGGAAGATTTTCAGATGATTGTGCAAAAGGATGGGTATAAATGGATTATCAAGCACGAGCATGTATGTAATGGACTGACTTCTCTATGGAAAACCCCTACTTCTGGCAACTAAGAAGAAATGGTCATTTTAGGTAGGAAACTAGAACTCCCCGGCTTGAATATAAAACGGGTAAAATTTAGAAAATTTTGCAAAATATGACGTTTTGCAAAATTTTTTTCTGGTAGTTGAGTATAAAATGACGGGAGGTGGTCTTATGCAACTTGTAGCCTATGGTGCGCAGGACGTATATCTGACGGGTAACCCTCAGATCACGTTCTTCAAGGCGGTATACCGCCGTCACACGAACTTTGCGATGGAGTCCATTGAGAACCCTTTCAACGGCAACCCTCGCTTCGGTAACCAGGTGACGTGCACGATCCAGCGCAACGGCGACTTGATCTACCGCATGTATCTCCAGGCCACGCTGCCCTCCGTGAAGCTGCAGGCCTCTGACGGCTCAGGTGCCCAGTTCCGCTGGCTCAACTGGGTGGGCCACAACCTCATCGACTGGGTTGAGCTGCAGATCGGCGGCCAGCGCATCGACAAGCACTATGGTGACTGGCTCCAGATCTGGAATGAGCTCACGCAGGAGCCTGGCAAGCAGGCGGGCTATGCCAAGATGGTTGGCAACATTCCTCAGCTGACGAATCTGATCGTGCAGGGCGGCGAGGACTGCGACAACACGTGCGCGGGCGGCGAGCCTAACTCGTCCTCTGAGCTGCTGTCCTGCACGCCCGAGTACACGCTGTACATCCCTCTGCAGTTCTGGTTCTGCCGCAACCCTGGCCTGGCGCTGCCTCTGATCGCCCTCCAGTACCACGAGGTGCGCATCAATCTGCAGTTCAACGACCTGCAGAACCTCTGCTGGGAGTTTGCCCCCTCCAACGGAGCGAACTTCCACGTAATCCGTGACCGCGTGAATGCGTCCAACTTGGTGGCGGCCTCGCTGTATGTGGACTACATCTACCTGGACACGGACGAGCGCCGCAAGTTCGCCCAGGTAAGCCACGAGTACCTCATCGATGTGCTGCAGTTCACGGGTGCGGAGTCCATCAACTCCTCCTCCAACAAGCTCAAGCTGAACTTCAACCACCCTTGCAAGGAGCTTGTGTGGGTAGTGCAGCGTGACTCGTTCGTGTCGTGCGACGACACCACGATCAACCCCTGGAAGGGCCAGCAGCCGTTCAACTACTCCGATTGGTGGGACCGCTCCGCCCTGGAGTCTGGCTACTCCGTGACGCGTGTGGAGGGCATGGCGGGCAACAACCCTGTAGTGACGGCGCTCATCCAGCTCAACGGACACGACCGCTTCACGGTGCGTGAGGGCGACTACTTCAACTTGGTGCAGCCCTACCAGCACCACACCAACGTGCCGGCCGTGGGCATCAACGTGTATTCCTTTGCGCTCTCCCCTGAGCAGCACCAGCCCAGCGGCACGTGCAACTTGTCCCGCATTGACAACACCACGCTCCTGCTGACGGTGTCCAACAACGCGGTAGGCACGGCCACGAGCTCCCAGGTGCGTGTATATGCGACGAACTACAACGTGCTGCGTGTGATGTCAGGAATGGGTGGGTTAGCTTATTCCAACTAAGAAAGTGGGGACACGACCTATTTTGTGTCATGGGCGATGGATTTTTTGTGCATTTTTGGGGTTTTTACTAATATAGAAAATGGAGACAAACATAAAATGCCCCGGTAAAAAATGACAGTTAATTTTTACATGTTCCTGTTTAGAAAATGGAAACCTGTAAAGCGATTGTCCAAGAAGGTAAAAGAAGAGGAGAAAAGTGTCAGTTTCCTCCAAACGAGAAGAGCTTATACTGTGGAAGACATATAAGAAATAAAGAATACGATGAAGGAGTTCAAAAGGGAATCCGCTGGTGTAGATTCTTCTTTCGTGGTTGTAATTCAGAAATTAGTGAATCAGAATCTTCTTGTAAATTGTGTAAAGAAAAACTATGTAAAAAAACTCTTTCATGTTCTCATGAAGGGTGTCCATTTAAGATTAAAGAAGGAAAATTTTGTAAGAAACATGAGCGTGACATATACAGATTAGAGCAAGTAGAAAAGAGTATAAAATTCTGTGATATTCAGCGTGGATGCTTTACAGTTGTAACAGATTTTAAGACATGTAAAGAATGCTTAGAAAAAAATAGAGTAACGGATAATAAAAGATATAAAAATAAAAAAGAACTTATAGTAGCTGAACAAGAATCAAGAAGTTCAAAAAGAACTTGTATTGGATGCACAAAAGAGTTTGAACCATTTCACACAAGGTATTCTAAGGAATCTTTATCTTGTAAAGAGTGTTTAGAAAAACAAAAAGAACAAGATGATAAAAGAGAAAGAGAAAGGAATTATAAAGAAGAAAAAATGCGTAATTTAGAATCCCATTATAAAAACCATATAACAAAATCATTAAAAAGAGGTTACGGGGATTTTGAATTAAATTTTGAAGAATTTACTAATCATATTAAAAATCCTTGTTACTATTGTAAATATCAAAAAGAAAGAGAAACAAATGGTATAGACCGTGTAAATAATGATCTGGGCTATACGAAAGAAAATTGTGTAACTTCATGTTGGAAATGTAACAGAATGAAACATTTCTACCATCCAGAATTCTTTCTTTCAAAATGTAAAATAATTACAAAAGAATTAATTCCTGATAAACAGTTTTATAAAAAATGGAATATATATTATACAAGAAGTAATTATAGAAATTATACAAATTATAAAAAACATGCAGAAGAAGAACGTAGTTTACTATTTGAACTTTCTCAAAGCCAGTGGGATTGGTTAACACGCTCAGCATGTTATTTATGTGGTTATCAAGATGCTCATGGAATTGGTATTGATAGAATAGATAATACAATAAGAAAATATACAATTGAAAATTGTAGACCGTGTTGCGGATCTTGTAATAATATGAAAAATGACTTATCATTGTCAGATTTGATAGAACAATGTAAACTTATTTCAGAAACATGGGAAACTGGTTCTTTCTCAACTATACCAATATCAAAGAATCCTTTAAAACAAGCAGAAAGTAAGGGTCACATTATTAACGCATCACTTAGGAAACACTGGAAAGCAGATGGATTATATTATGCAATCTTAAGTAATAATGCTGAACCATTCTTAGAATCCAATAAAGAAATATTTACAGAAAAAGAATTCAAAGAAGTTTGTGAAACAGCAAAACTTTCACAAAAAGATAAGGCTATAGAAGATATTAAAAAATTACTTGTTAAATTAAAAAAACGTAAAGTTCGTCTGGTCTAAACGCCCTAACCTAAAAATCCCCAGATGAGAATCACAAAACATATAGCATTTTTCTACAATGAAGAACGTTTCCCATATCTAAATCAAATGATTCAAGCAGCCAATCAATACCCCTTTTACACAGATATTTATATTCATTGTAACCAATCATTTCCTATAGAATCTTTAACAAAACCAACGAATGGTAAAATATTTCTTATTCTCCATGATATCACAGGCAAGGATCCGTGGGGCTTTCCAGAAAATACACGCAATGTAATGAAATCGCAAAAGGACGACTACGATATTTTCATTTATACAGAAGATGATATTTTAATTCCTCCACAAGCAATTCAATATTGGCTTGATAATAAAGATGCTGTGTTAAAGGAGGGCTTTAATCTCGGATTTATTCTTATTGAAACCGATAGTATCGGTGAAGAATTTGGAGTGAATCTTGTAAATAAAGACTGTATTTCTCAACAATTTTATAAGATATGTAAAATAAATGAAAAACATTATGCTATAAATGATGTAAATACTCATATTGCATTTTGGATTTACGATAAACAGGAATTTCACAGATTTGTTGAAAGTAAGTGGTGGGACCCTGCAAATATAAAAGGATATGATCGTCTTGTAAATGTTGCAATTGGTCTACATTTTGTTAATGATCCTGATTTTCAATGGTATAGGGATACACTTATCCCTCTAACACCTGAATTAAAATTGGTAAATGAATGTAAGACATATCATTTACCAAATAAGTATATAAAAGACAGAAATTCTTTTTTCGCCACGGTAAGATTTGATGAAATTGTGCCTTTAACACAAGAACAAATTATTAATCCCATGCTTGTTTTACAAAGAAAACAATTAAGATTACAAAATTCATGAATATTCTATAACTAAGTTCTTATTTTTACACCATTCCATACAAGCATCTAGCCCTTTTTGACGACGTGTTAAAGGGTCTTGCCCTTTGCCTTTAATCTTCTTTGAATACCATTTCCAATGCCATTCAAAGGAAAGAGCTTCGTGATTGTCTACGAAGCCTCGCACATGACATACACGATACCAGCCGCAATCTCTTCTTCCTGTCGCTTTTGCACCTCCTTTCAAAACTTTGTTATGTTGTGCTAAACGCCGATCTAAGTCTATGGTGGCTCCAATGTAAGTGCAGATCGGTTCTTCTACCGTGGCCAGACAATATACATACCACATTCTAACACTACTACATATACACTATTATAAAAGTTTATGTTGAATAAATAAGTTTCAAAAGATACCATGGTTCTTGAAAACTAGGGACTTGGATTTCTATAACCTCAGATTCTTGAACTATGGTTGGTGTTAGATGGGCTGCATGACTCTTATACCTTCCAATATTTATAACTATGGTTACCCTTCCTTTTGCACAGACATTTAGAATATGTGAAAGAATTGTTTGCATTTGATAAAGATCTTCTTCTGTATTAATATCCAAGAGATCAAGAAATATTGTATCAAATTTCTTTGTAGTTTCTTCACAGTATTTTGATATATTTTCATTTAAATACGAGAGGCGAGGATCTTTAAATGAAGAAGTATTAAATTGTTCTTTAAAAAAACAATGATCTACTAATTCATCGTCCCAGTCTACCATTTCCACGATTTTTACAGATGGCCATTTTAAAACTTCACGAGCTACTCCACCTTCTGCACCACCTGCAATAAGAACTGACTTACTAGTATTGGTCATTCCTGCATTTACGAGGGCTTCGTGATAAATATGTTCATCTGAAGTTGTGCTTTGTAGGATACCGTCCAAAAATAACATGCGACCAAAATGAGGATTCGTGATGAATTCTACTTTTTGCAGTTTTGTTTGAAATGTAGTATAAGATCCTTCGGTAATTTCATAATCTGTAAATCCCCATGGTTGGATTTCACGATAGAGATTCATCTATTCCTATTAAAGCGAAATTGCTTTAATATGATTAGATCTACGAATATGGAAACGAGACCTGAATGGAAACCTATTGGGATATATCGCATAACTCCTTTACCAATTCTTCCGATCCCGCCTGTGCCCAAGAGACGATTTTATAAACAATTTGTTCCTTTGAGTACTTTGTCTCGTTCTAGCCTACTACGGGCTCCTAAGAAGTTGCAGGTTAGATTTCCCATGAATTATGGAGATCTGAAAACTACGAGAAGGCAGTTGGAGTTTTAATGGCCTAGCGGCCGCTCGAACCGATTTCGCCTTCGGCTCAACCGTCCCTTCTGTCCTAGCGGCCAGAAGAGCCGAACTCACAGCCTGAAGGCTTTTCGCCCGTCTCCAGTGGGCTTAACGCCCACTAGATCCGAATCCGCCCTCTCCTCGTCCTGTTGAGTTAAAAGAACCTACAAATTCTACTCTAGAAATATGCCCCATATCAGGAGCAACAATCTGCACAAGACGATCACCCTTTTTCACAGTTACTGCCACATCCTTGGTATTCCAAAGATATGCCATTAATTCACCTCTATACGTCCTATCAATCACTCCTACCGAATTACAAAGCATTAGACCCGTCTTGCTTATACTGGAACGAGGGAGCATCCAATAATGAACATCCTCTTTTCCATTGTGCATGACCGCCTTTACTTGCATACTTACAAGCTTCTTTTCACCAGGGGCAAACTCTACATCATCGGGCACATAGAGATCATATCCAGCATTGTCATTACCCCTCTCAGCTGAGTTCACCATGTAGTATGTGGAAAGCTTATCATTTGTTAAAAGGAGTTGAAGGGTATACATTTCTGTAAAATCTATGTGACCCCCCTTTAAACAATTTTACAGAATATGTAAAAGTTGATTCCAAAAGAGGCTTAGACAATTAGTCCCAAATAACTAGAAGATGCCTGCAGGGTTTTACGCACCCTCGTCAGAGATTGAACCCATTGTAGGTATCCAGATTTGTGTTTTCAGCCCCGAAGAGATCGAGCGCCGATCTGTGGTTGAAATCACAAATGCTGGAACTTATGAGGGAAATGAACCAAAAATCGGTGGTCTATTCGATCCTCGTATGGGTGTTCTAGACAATGGTAAAGAGTGCCGCAGCTGTGGTCAGACAAATCATAAATGTCCGGGTCATTTTGGCCATTTTCGTCTAGCTCGTCCTGTCTACTATATTCAGTTCCTCCCTTTTGTCCAAAATATCCTATCCTGTGTTTGTATTCGTTGCTCCAAGCTGCTAATTGATAAGAAGTATCGTAAGCATTATCTAAAACGTCGTGGCGAGGCACGGTATCGTGAAGTTCTCACAGCATGTAAGGAAATTAAACGCTGTGGTCAAGAAACTGAGGACGGCTGTGGCGCTCGCCAGCCCGATCGTTTTATTCGTGAAGGAATTGCACGAATTGTGGCTGAGTGGGATGATCCTGACGGATCCAGGGAAAAACAGCGCCAAGCTTTGGAAGTGGAATATGTCCTCCGCCTATTTCGCCGTATTACCGACGAGGATGTGGACTTTATGGGATTGAATCGCTTCTGGTGCCGCCCTGATTGGATGATTTGCACGGTCCTCCCTATTCCTCCTCCGCAAGTTCGCCCTTCCGTAATCCAGGACAATAACCAGCGTTCCGAAGATGATTTGACTCACAAGCTGGCGGAAATCATTAAGACAAATAATACGTATCTTCAGCCCCGTATTGAAGCCGGTGCAGCCAAGTCGGTAATTGATGAGTGGACCAATGTTCTTCAATATCACATTGCCACCCTCGTGGATAACCAGATCCCTGGTGTAGCCCCCTCTGCCCAGCGCAATGGTCGCCCTCTCAAGTCCATTCAGCAACGCCTCGGCAGCAAGGAAGGTCGTATCCGCTACAATATCCAGGGTAAGCGTGTAGAATTCTCAGCCCGTTCTGTAATCACTCCTGATCCCAATATCTCTATTGCCGAACTTGGCGTTCCTGAGAAAATCGCTATGAACTTGACGTTTCCTGAGCGTGTTACGAAATTTAGCAAGGATCATCGTGGAAATATGGACAAGCTCTATCGCCTTGTTCAAAACGGCCCCACTGTCTATCCTGGTGCCAAGACCATTCGCCACAAGGATGGGCGTATCACAAGCCTTCGCCATGTGAATACGAAGGAACTGGTTCTTCATGAAGGCGACATTGTAAATCGTCATCTCATGGATGGCGACATCGTGCTCTTCAATCGTCAGCCGACCCTACACAGAATGTCTATGATGGGACATCGTGTAAAGGTGCTGAAGGGCAAGACATTCCGGTTGAATGTGAGCGTCACAGCTCCTTACAACGCGGACTTTGACGGTGACGAGATGAATATGCACTGTCCTCAAAGCTATGAGGCAGCAACGGAACTTGACGAAATTGCGGCAGTTCCGCACCAGATCCTGCGCCCCCGTGACGGCCTTCCCGTTATTGGCATTGTGCAGGATACTCTTGTAGGCAGTTATCGCCTGACGAGAGAACATGTAAAAATTAACCGCCGTGAGTTCATGAACTTAATGATGTGGAATCGTCGTCACGACGGGACCATTCCTGCTCCCAAGGCAGAGGGACAAAAGTGGACAGGTCGCCAGGTTCTCAGCCAGTTGATGCCGCCGATCAATCTTGAGATGAATAATAGTAGTAAAAAGAAGGTGGTCATTCGTGAGGGCGAGATTCTGGAAGGCCAGTTTGACAAGAGCATTTACAGTAAGGCTTCCAAGGGCATTATCCATATGACCTATAAAGATTATGGAAGCAAAGATACGGTGGATATGATTGATGCGCTGCAAAATACTATTGAACAATTCCTTGTCTATAACGGGTTCTCAGTAGGCATCAGCGACTTGATTGCGGATTCGTCAACAAAGGATGAAATGAATAAGAAAATTCAGGAGAAGAAATCAGAAGTAGAGACCATTCTCCTGCAAATTCACCAGGACTTGTTTGACAATAACACGGGCAAGTCCAATCAGAGTGAGTTTGAGGACAAGGTATTCGGTACTCTGAACAAGGCCACGGAGACAGCAGGTGAAATTGGCCAGAACTCCTTAGCAAATGAGAATCGCATGACGGCCATGGTTCGTGCTGGCTCCAAAGGTGGTCCCATCAATATTGCCCAGATGATTGCTTGTGTAGGGCAGCAAAACATTGAGGGTAAGCGTATTCCTAATGGCTTTGAGGATCGCACTCTGCCGCACTTTAAGAAGTATGATGACGGTGCAGAAGCACGTGGATTCATTGAGAACTCTTTCATCTCTGGTCTGACCCCCACGGAATTCTTCTTCCACGCCATGTCTGGGCGTGAAGGACTTATAGATACTGCGGTAAAATCTATAAAATATGATACAACTCTCGTCATATACGATGGAAAAACTACTAAAAGAGTAAAAGCAGGTGAATGGATTGATTCAAGACTTGCCGCAGCAGACCAGGAAGATATTGAATATTATCCAAATGACGCAAACATGGAGCTGCTGAATCTAACAGAAGAGGTATTCATTCCAACAACCGATGAAAATGGAAGGGTCAGTTGGGGTCAGATGACTGCTATTACTCGCCACGATCCTGGCCATGATCTCTATGAAATTCGCACTAAATCTGGGCGCGATGTCACAGTAACCGCTTCTAAGTCACTCCTCATTTGGAATGCTGATGCAAAGAAGTTTGAGCCCAGGCTTACGGGTGATGTAAAGATTGGAGACTGTGTTCCTGTAACAAGTATTTTGGGGGCACCCCCAGAGGTAAAGACTCATATTTGCATATCTGATTACCTTCGCAAGGATGAGTTCCTCTATGGAACTGAGTATCGTGTAGCTGCAGATTTATTGGCAGAGAAGGAATCTACGGATTGTTACGAACTGAATCGCTGGTGGAAGGAACATAATGGAACCACTTTTACACTTCCTTACAAGAAATTTAACGAGTTTAGATTATCCCTGAAGAGACCTAATATGATTGAAATCCAAAGCGGGTTTGTATACTCTTGGTGCAAACCTGATCCTTCCTTTATGATTCCTGAATTCTTACCGTTAAATGAGCGCACAGGCATTCTCATGGGATTGTACATAGCTGATGGAAATGCTGATATCGCAAGCGGCTATATTCAGGTGACAAAGAATGACCCTGTAATTCGCACATTTGCAAGACAATGGTTTGAGGAGATGGGCGTCACTTGTCGTGAACGGGTAGAGCAACGCCCTAAGGGTGTATCATCGGATGTAAGAGGGTTTAGTACTGTTCTTGCAAAGCTATTCATTAAGATGTGTGGAAAGGGTTCGGCAGAAAAGCGTATCCCACATGAATGCTTTGGAGCAAGTGATACTTTCGTACGTGGCCTGCTGAACGGATATTTCTCTGGCGATGGATGTATCGCCCCCAATGGAGGAATCCAAAGTTCTTCAGTAAGCCAAGAAGCAACAGAAGGTATTGCGATGATGTGTAGTCGTATTGGTGTATTTGCAAAGCTTGGCAAGGTCCATCAGAAGACGAATAATGCACTACCTGCATATACTCTTTCAATCCGAGCACAGTGGGCTACACGATTTGCCGAGCAAATTACGCTTCTAAATGAGGAAAAGCGTGAAAAACTTGCCAAGATGTCCTTTAACACTAAACATATGAATTATATTGTAATGAATGATGTTGTCCTTGATACTATTACCGAGATTACATGGATTGATCCTTCCAAACACCCCAAGATGTATGATGTGACGGTTCCAAGCACATTGAATTTCGGTCTTGCAAATGGTCTTCAAGTGCGTGACACTGCAGACACTGGCTACATTCAGCGTCAGCTTGTGAAAGCGATGGAGGATTTGGTGGTCCACCATGATGGCACAGTAAGAGATGCAAATATGAACATTGCCCAACTCCATTATGGAGAAGACGGTATCAATTCCACGAAGATTGAGGCACTTACAATTGAACTTGGTAAGCTCAGTGATAATGAGATTGCCGCTGAGTTTGGCCTAGAGGGTTCTGATCTTACTGCCGTCCTTGGTGAGGGCGTGGATCGTGGCGACGACAAGGAACCCTTGGCCGCATATGTAGCACAGATGAAAGAGGATCGTAAGATGTTTGTAGAAGGTGTATTCCGTGGTGGTCGGCAGGGCGGTGTCTTTGCTGCGGTGAATCTGGAACGTCTCATCTTCAATGTTAAGACAAAGTTCGGCCTCACGACGCAACAGCGCACGAACCTGACCCCTCTCCATGTTCTCAACGGTATTGCAAAGGTCCTGGAGAACACGCAAGCCTTCCACAAGACTTGGGCGGCTCTTCTGCGCTACTACCTCGCCCCTGGCAAGATCATTGTCACGGATCGTTTCACGGAATCAGCCTTTGACACCCTATGTGAGATGTTGATCACGAAGAACTGGCAGGCCTGGGTTCAGCCTGGCGAACTCGTGGGAATTATTGCAGCCCAGAGTATTGGTGAGCCGTCAACACAGATGACACTCAACACCTTCCATCTAGCTGGCGTGGCCTCCAAGTCCAACGTGACTCGTGGTGTGCCTCGCCTGAAGGAAGTTCTCAAAGTCACGCAAAATCCGAAGGCAACCTCTCTAACAATCTCTCTCAAGCCTGAGTATGCGAATAATAAGACGAAGGCACGTGAAGTTGCACAAGAGCTGGAACTTACGCTACTGCGTGATATGACGGTGAAGACGGCTATTTATTACGATCCCAAGGATTCGCAGAGTATCTTGAAGGAGGACAGAGAACTTCTGGAATTCTACAAGCTCTTTGAGATTGCTGAAGGTCAGATGAACTGGAGCAAGTATATTCTGCGAATTGAGCTCGATAGGCAGCGCATGTTTGATAGGAATATTACAATGGATGATATCCACTTTGTTCTGCGTGAGCGTCTGGGTAGTAATATTAACATTATCTATTCGGACTTCAATAGCCAGAAACTGGTGATGCGTATTCGCCTATCTTCTGAGTATATGGAGGAGACGAAGACAGATCCTGCAAGTATGGATATGATGTCTGCATATAAGAAGTTCCAGAACAAACTTCTGAATTCCGTAATCATTCGTGGCTTGCCTGGAATCAAGGCGGCTACATTCCGTAAGGGTGATGAACGTTATGTATTCAATGAGAAGGAAGGTAAGTATGAGTCTCGTGAAGAGTATATCTTGGACACGGATGGTAGCAACTTCCTAGAAGCCATGAACCATCCTGCTGTAGATGGAAGTCGTGTGTATAGCACACACGTGCACGACATTTATGCACAACTGGGTATTGAAGCGGCACGGGCCACTCTTTACAATGAAATCCAGACTCTGTTCGAAGAAGGCCAGATCAACTACCGCCATCTTGGACTTCTGGTAGATGTCATGTGCCGTGCAGGTCGTCTAATGTCTGTAGATCGTTATGGAATTAATAAACTGGATATTGGGCCTTTGGCGAAGGCCTCTTTTGAGGAGACAGAGCGTATCTTGCTGAAGGCAGCAGTATTTGGTGAAATGGATCCTATTACAGGTGTATCAGCGAATATCATGACGGGTCAGCCGATTCGGGCAGGCACAGCATTCAGTGATATCCTTCTTGATGAAGTAGCTGTCTTGCGCTTACAGAAGGGCTTGCCGCCTGTAGCTGCTCTGGATGAAGAAGAAGTTGCTCCTACGGATGAGCAAATTGATGCTGAGCTTACACAGAACCCTGATGATATTTGTAACCCGAATCGTCTACGGATGAATATCACTCTCCCCAAATCAGCGACACTGATTGAGGATGAGCCTGATGTTGAAATCGCCGTCCTGGAGGACGACGATTAGGCGATTACTCACTTGCGTTCATATTCTAAATCGCTGTCCTGGAGGACGACGATTAGGCGATTACTCACTTGCGTTCATAATCTTAGACATACAATATTCCATACACGTATTCTTTTTTGTTTGGATAACATGTTCCAAATAATCGGTCAAGCCAATATTCTCCAAAATTATAATTTCCATATTTATGATGTAATAAATGATGATTACCAATTAACCATGAACAACGATTGTCATGCCGCATATACCCACGCAGTAACACAACAAAAAATGCATACAATAATTCAATAGAAGGTTTGTAGAATATAAGAGGAACAAAAATTCCTAGAGTTTGCAAGGGTGTTTCTATAATATGTCCATCCATCGTATTCCAGAATCGGAGATCTTTATATTTCACGGCATGATGAATTTTATGGATAAAATAAAAAGAGCGATTATGTAATAATATATGAGAAATATAAAACCATATATCATATCCTAGAATATGATATATGGTTACCAACATACTCTAATATATTCTCTGAAATGTTCCAGGCCAGGTTAAACATCCGAGGCGTCAAATATGTAATGGACCTCAAAAGTCCCTGGGATCTCAATCAATGTATACACTTTCAAGGATCTTTACCGAATCTCACCCTTCTCCAAGAAGGTTGGAAAGAGGCTGATCACCCGAAAATTATGGCATCAAAAGACAAAATTTCCAAGATAGATTCTCATGAACAATGGGAACTTCGCAAAAAAATTACAAATCCATATGAAGCGATTTTTTCAGGAACAAATGATACTTCCTTCCCTTCTTTAGCAAAAGTCAATCCTCTCAGCCGTTCTTATTTCAAGATGATTGAAATGTTGCAAACAATCAAATTCTGGGATTCTATAAATACTTCCCAGCCCTTTCGTTCTGCTCATATATGCGAAGGGCCTGGCGGATTCTTACAATGTATTGTGGAAGCTCTGAAAGAAAAGAAAATTCCTATTCACACCTTATATGCAATGACTTTGAGACCGACCAAAAGCCATATTCCTGGTTGGAGACGATCTATCCAGTTTTTGCGAAAACATGCACAAATCCAGCTGGAATATGGAGCCGATGATACAGGGAATATTCTAATTCCTGAAAACCAATCAGTCTTCTGTAGACGTGCCGCAGATTCTCAGATTTTCACTGCCGATGGCGGATTTGATTTCAGTATAGATTACGGAAAACAAGAACAAATGGCATTCCCCCTTTTACTCGCCTCTTTTACAATGGGCTTAGCCTGTCTTGCAAAAGGTGGAACTATGATTATTAAACTCTTTGATATTTACAGCCAGGCAACACAAGATTTATTCCTAGGAACCGCCCGTCTTTTCAATCGTTTTACTCTTTATAAACCGGCCACAAGTCGCCCTTGTAATTCAGAACGATATTTCATTGCCATAGACTACATAGGCCATTCCGCCCATCAGAGCCGCCTTTGGATACAACATCTACGAAATGCTCAATCCAAACATAAACAATCCCCTTTAACACGATTGGTAGGAGATCCTTGGCCGACAAATATTTTGGAAGCCATTCAAGAACAAATTCGCTGGCAAGAAGAACAACAAATTCAGAGTATTGAAGAAACTTTACACTTTGATATAAATACTCTAGAAGAAAAAATTGCCACAAATATACAAACCAGTAAGGCGTGGTGCGAAGTATTTGGAGTGCCTGTATCATCTTAAAAATTTACTGGGTCTCATCTTTTCTCTCCATATCAGGCACTTTCGGCTTGATATATACATCATGCAAACGCTGGCCGACAATCACAGATGCCTGGTGTTGTGTAAATTCACCGCTACCCATTTTTTCCAACATGGCCAACATTGTTTTCAACGAACCTTCATTATATCCATCTGTTTTCATAACCATTTTGAAGAGAGAAGGATAGTCCACAGAAAATCGTGGAACTTCAGCCTCAATATCTTCCTTTGACTTCCCTTGTGCCTTCATCGCAATGATTTTATCCAGATTTGAACGAATAAAAGCAGACCGTGCCCTTGCGACAGCCGGTTCTAAGGGTATTGCAGGTTCTTCGTCTTGTTGAGGGGGTCCCGTTTGTCCAACACGGCGGGGGGCTGACATCTTCTTTAGAATTTTGAAATGTGGGTCAGAAATAAGCCGCACCTATTTGTAGAATTCCCTAAGGCTTCATAAGATGGCATCCACTTTACTTCCAACCCCTTCGTTCAATCCAAACATTCCAATTGTAAGCCCTTCAGGTGGTAAAAAAGTTTCTTATCTAGATCCCAATTCTCCAGAAGCACTTCTTAAAAAAATTACCACCTTACAAGTTCAAGCCGCCGTAGATACAAAATACGATGTAGCCGTTAGTCCTTATTACGAGGAGCAATTTGCGAATCCGGTTTCCTCTCCCGATACTATTCAAACACTCTTAGTATTTATTATATGTATATTTATCGCCCTCGTCACCTATAAATCTTTCAAAGTATCTGCAAAACTCTTTCTTCTCTTTCTTGCGGTTCTACTTGTTCTTTTAGTAATACATGTCTATGTTAGAAACACGAATGGCAAATGAACGTCTTAAAAATATTTTGAATATCTTGAGTGATTATCACACTCAAGTTATTCAAACCTATAGTCTATCTTCGCAAAAACCTGAAGAAACTATACAAACTATAAGACTCACCCTTGAAAAAGACGGAGATATGTTAGAAGATTATATACGTTGGCGCAAAGTCCCTAATACAAATAATAAGGCTCTGCTAAACTGTATAGAAGCTTTAGAGAAAGAGTTAGAACCATGGGATACTCAAATTTCATCTTTAGCACCCACATGGTGTAGACTGATGTTCAAAGAATACCCTATGACAATTTCTCCCGAACACATAGTGCGTTTATATAAAAATGCAGGATTAACAGATGGATAGCTGTCCTGAAGGATTTATAATACGTAGGGGATATACACGGAAAAATACAGGCACTCATGTAAAAAGCACGTGTGTGAGAAGCACAAGCAAATACTCATCGCCTGCAGAAAATACAAGGAAGAGACATACGGGAACGAAAAAGGCCTGTCCTCCTGGTGAAATTGCACGCAAGGCATATGTGCGCCGTATCACTGCAAAAGTTCATAAAGAAGGATATATAAGAACATCAAAACTAGGAAAGATTGTAAAAGTATATCCGAAAGCAAAGACGACGTTTGTAAAAGCCGCATGTATCAAAGATCTCGGTAAACCTGGAAAACTTCCTGAAGGCGCTCCGAGAATTGGACCCTTGCGCAAAGGTGAACTAAAGAAGTTCGGGTATCTTTATAAACTCCCCGATGCTGAAAGACACGCAGCTCTGAAAAAAGCAGTAAACTCTATGGGACCTCTGGATGTATTCCGTAAGTTGGATGCAGTAGCCAAGCTAAGCACACGTGCTGCCCCCGCTGCTTCTGCGATATTCGCTAAGGACAGAGCCTGGGTTCGCACAACGTATGGAAACTCGCAGGGCATTATTCGTGCTTTCTGAGCCCAATGATGTTTCTAGGGGACAGACAGATGTTAGGTATTATCCTCACGACACTTATACTGATAGGTGTCTTGGTGGGTTGTTCTTTCCTTACAAATTATAAAGAGATCAAAACGAATTGGGCAAAATACCGATGCCGTCCCGATGTCATGCTCTTAGCTCCCATTTATGGCCAAGACCCTGTGCAAAATCTGGAATTCTGTTTGAAAAGTGGTTTTGATACTCGTGCCGCCGCCACTACAGCCCCCTTTTACACCTACTTGGCATCTTTCGCAGCAGTGCTTTCCACTCTTCTGGGAGGAATCAACAGTGTAAAAATGACTTTTGCCACGATTGTTGGCACGGCGACAACAGTCTTTAGTCAATTCTCACAACGTATTCAAGCTCTTTTTTACAGAGTTCAAATGACAGCAATTCGTATTAAATTCTTAATGAGTCGTGTATTCGCTTCTATGTATTCTATTATTTTCATGGGACAATCTGGAATTAAAGCGGGTATGAATTTCATGAGAACTCCACTATGGGGTTTTATTGACACCTTCTGTTTTGACCCCGATACCCCGATTTTTGTAAAAGGGTATGGCTTAATTCCGATTAAAGATGTGAAGATTGGTGATGTTCTTGAAGAGGGCGAAAAAATTACAGCCACGTTCCAATTCTCAGCGGATGGCCAGCCGATGGTGCGCCTTGGAGATATTCTCGTAAGCACTAATCACTACCTTTTACACAATTCTCGTTGGATCCAAGCGGCCGACCATCCTGAGGCAAAGTCGGCAGGAGTTTGGGAAGGTGGTCTGGAACGGCCTCTCATTTGTTTGAATACAGATACACATTCTTTCCGAATTGGCCCTTATACTTTTAAAGATTATGACGAAACCTCCGAAGGTGATGAAGAATCCATGGAACAGGTCTTGAAAATGTTAAATGGAGGTATTAAACGCCGTATGGAATGTCGTGATTCGGCTATGGGCTGCGACCCTGAAACTTTGTTGGAGTGTCCGGCTTCCCTATCCAAGAAAGCAGGTGATGTCGCACTTGGTGACGAGCTTACGCATGGAAGAGTTGCAGGTATTGTGCGAAAACTTACAAGCAAGGTATGCTATTACAAGGGCGAACGATTCGCTCCTGGAACAAGCATATGGTCTGAAAAAGAGAATTTATGGATACGTGCTGAAGATCTGATTACCCCTTACAATCTTACAAAACCGGCAACATTTGTGTCATTTATTGTAAGCCCTTCGGCATCCATAGAAACGCATAAGGGAACAATGTTCCGTGATTATATGGAAATTCATAGTCCGGATCTTGAAAAATCTTACGCAGAAGCGTTGAATAAAGAATTTCCGACCACGTTTCGGCCGATGGAGTTAGAATGCTAGATGGAATCCCCCTTCTAGCCGTTACAATAGGATTTATAGCCATATTTATACATATATTCACTCGTCTACAACTTACAACAGTTCGGGCAAATTGGGGAAAGATGCGATGTAATCCATTTGTCGTACTTATTGCTCATCTTGTTCCCGATGGAAAAGATCCTAACGTCGATCCGAGCCAGTTTTCTATAGATAATTTCAACTTCTGTTTGACGCAATTGATGGACGCTTCTATACAACAATCTATGAACCCGGCCATGGATCTTCTAAATAAACAAACGGATGCGGCGGCCCCTGTGAAAGAATCCCTGAATTATTTGCGATCGAACGCAACTTCACTCTTAGACCCTTTAACATCCGTGTTTCAAAATTTGTGGGATCGTATAAAGGCTGTCATCTATCAAGTCGTTCGTGGATATCGTCAAATGCATTCGGCCTTTGATCGTATTTTTGGGATTACTGCGGCGACGATCTTTGCTGGAGTGAGTATGTATAAGGCAATTGAAAATTTATTGAATCTTATCATATTAATTATTATCATTATATTGACTATTTTGATTCTCATGATGGTGTTTGCATTTTTCCTTTTATTTCCTGTAATGCCTATTATTATTACGACTTTAACAGTCATTTCGGCATCTGTCTTTGGTTCAGCAGTAGCAGGAATGGCTGATTCTTTCTGTGTATTTCCAGGAACTCTGGTTGCAACTCAGTATGGCTGGAAACCTGTTGAAGAATTGAAACCTGGAGATGCATTGCGCAAGGGATTTGTAGAAGGAGTTTTGAAAACAAGTGGAAAAGGAGGGAAGTATGTTTCTATAGGATCCGTCCTTCTTTCTGAATCACATCTTATGTTTGATATTTTTGACAAGACTTGGAAACCTGCAAAAGAATATACGTTAGCTCAACGGGTGAAGGATGAACCGCCGTATCTCTATTGTTTGAATACTACGGAAAGAACCTGGGTTGTAAGAGGAAGTTTCAATGATGAAGCACAGTTTACTTTACGTGATTGGGAAGAGTTAGAGGATAATAAAGATACGGATAAAGATTGGGAGAAACTCGTGTATTCTATGCTAAATGATAAAACCCCCCTACATAATATTTCCCTTTTTTCTTCTCCAGGTCGTGGAATGATATCTTCAAATACTCGTGTTTATGAAAAAACACGGGGATATACACACATTTCTAATATAAATATTGGAGATTTTGTAAAAGATGGGTATGACCATTTTACAGAAGTGCTGGGAGTTTATATAGATTCCAGTGAAGTGGCTCCACGCTCCGGACCAAATTCTGCAGCCTGGATATGGAATTCAGATTTGGAGATTTGGGCTCATCCAGAAAAGGTGGAAGGACTTGCTCCAGAATATCATTTTGTGGGCGTTCATTTGATTACGAGTTCTGGATTTTTTATGTTGGAAGATGAAACATTTGTCCGAGATTTCACAGAAGTTGGCGCGGATAGAATTCATGAGACCTATCCTTTCGTCAAAGACTTTTCTATACATTGGTAGAAATGATGAGACGTACTACGTTCCTCATTAGTGCGCTGTGCCTATTAATCCTTGCAAATATCTTGATGATGTCGTATGCTTCTCCGGCTTTTATGCCCCGTGGTGAAGGATTTGTGAGCCATATGGCGAAGAAGAACGATGGGTTCAAGGCGGAGATCGTAAAGCAAGGTTTCCTTGGGGGCGAGCCGTATGGAATGAAAGGATCGAGAATGCAAGGCATGCCTAGTGTAAATGTTCCTTCTATTCAAGTACCGAGGGTACCAAACATGCCCCCTGTAAGGGTTCCTTCTATTCCAGTACAGAGGATTCCAGTTGCAAAGGAACGTTTCCAGAACTACTCTGGCAATCCTGCCGGTGCTCGTGATTCCTATCAGGCGATCGGCGCTTTTGACGGTGTAAAGCTGGATACCGGCAATAGTGTGAGCAACTGGCGCTACACGAAGCCCAATGAGCCTTTGAATGGCTATTTCCCTAAGTTTGAACCTGGTCCTGATAATCTCTTCATGTTCAAGGACAATCAGTGCAAGCCTGAATGCTGCGGTGCTAGCTATTCTTGCGATGGTGGATGTGTCTGCACAACTCCCGAACAGCGTGACTTTATCAACCAGCGTGGAGGCAATCGCACGAGCCCCGAGAGTGGAGTGTAAAACACTCCAATCACAGAGGAGAGTGGAGTGTAAGACACCCTGCCTAAAGTTATCTCACATGTAGCCTGATAGGGTAGCAATACCCTCCATAAAAAAACAAAAAAATCTCGTAGGCTTCCCCTTGGAATGCTTTTTCCTTTTTCAAAATCCAACGAGATTTTTTCAAATCATGCATCAAGCATCTCTTGACTTATAAATTGCGAAATCTAAAAATTCTATATGATTTGCCTGATCCGCAATGGCCCGATAGAACGCACCATCCCCACCGAAGCGTCGTGTCCAAATGGCCGATGTATTTAAATCATAAGGAATAATTCCACAAGCCGTATTGATGACACCCTCTCTCACATAGTTCCCTGGCGGCATTATATTTCCAAAACAATCAATGATTTTTGCTATATACAAAGTATCATCCCTTTTACACAGTAGACGAAGTTTACCAAAGGCCCCGTCAATATACATATCATCGTCATCCGCATGCATAACAAACTCCGTTCTCTCTATCTTGTTCGCATACTTATTCCGAATTACATGACCCCAAAATCCTAGATTCGGTGTTTGACGATATATATGAATTTGACATCTTGCTTCTTTTATATTCAAAACAGGTATATCTACTCCATCAAATACAATTGTAATATGATCACATTCATGTAATTGAGGCAATAAAGAATTTATTAATCTTTGTAAACTTGGCCGACCAATAGATGGAATAAGAATATGAAATGACGGCATCTATTTACACATTTATTTGAACTTTATATATAATTGTTTGTAAAAACCGAACCCCCCTTGCTCTTCTTGCGATACCTTCATAGAATTTCCCGTCACCCCCAACACGAGGTAGCCAAGTTCCCAATTTGTTCAAATCAAACGGGATAATTCCACAAGGTGTTCCAATTTCACCCTCTTTTACATAGTCTGCTAAAGGAAATATAATTCCCTGTTTATCCATTTTCGCAATGTATAAAAACATAGGATTTCTACATATTCTACGTAGTTCATCAAAGGCCCCTTTTACATATATGTCATCATCATCGGCGTGCATAACAAAATCAGTTCGTTCAAGCCGTTTTGCATATACATTCCGAATGCCGTGACCCCATGCACCTAAATTCGGACTCTGGCGATGTATATGAATTTTACATTCAGCTCCCTCCGTATTTAGTTCCGTAGGTTCTACATCATCAAATACTATAGTCAGATGATCACATGAACGAAGTTGTGGAAGAAGAGAATTGAGCATGATTTGTAGGCTAGGGCGCCCAATGGAAGCAATGAGAATATGAAAGGAAGGCATTTGATTCCTACTAAGTTATTGTCTAATCTTAGATGAACGCGGCGACGAACACGCGGCTTCTGAATAGTTTTTTTCCACAGAAAAATGCTGCAGCAAATATACGGTCACCTGTGATAAGTTCCGGATCTTCTGCAACTGCAGCTGCAACTACAACTTCAGGATCAATGATAGGCACAGTGATTTTTCTTCTTTCAGTTATCGTATTTGTAGGGATCTTGTATTTTTACAGAGATGAAGTTCACAGTGCTTGGAAAACTGCTTCTGATACGGTGATGGATTATTTGAAGCTTCCTGTTTCTGCATCTGATCCAGCTGCTTCTGCTGTTGAGTATGTCCCTACTCCTCCAAGCAACGATGATCGTACAAACGTAACCAGCCCTTCACCTCCGCAAGGGGAAGTGGGCGAACCGCCCAGCCCTTCCGCCCTTTCCATCGTGGAAAAGGTGCTGCCCGGTGGTGGAAAAGAGGTATTTAACATTTCCAGCAACAAATATACTTACTATGATGCCGAACCTTTGTGCAAAGCTCTAGGTGCCGAACTTGCAACATATGACCAGGTCAAAAAGGCATGGTCAGAAGGCGCAGACTGGTGTAATTATGGCTGGATCAAAGGACAAATGGCCGTCTATCCTACTTCCGATGATACGTATCAAAAACTCCAAGGCGGTCCCGCCGAACAACGTCTAGCCTGCGGCCGTCCTGGAATGAATGGAGGTCACTTTGATAATCCTGAACTTCGTTTTGGAGCTACATGCTACGGAGTCAAACCTCCGCAGAGCAAACATGACGAAGAACGTGCAGCGATGGCTACACCTGTAAGCCCCGATGCCCTAGCCTTCGACAAAAAAGTGGCACAGTTCAAGTCAGAAGCCGATTCCATTGGTATACTCCCCTTTAACACCAAGAGCTGGAATGACTAAACTACATTAAACTTTTGAACCACGACCCCCATGTAAGCCTTCCCTCGCTTCCATCAGATATATATCATCTCTTCCCCTATATGTTTCATCGTGCTCAGAATCACTATCATCGTCAAAGAGTTTACCATTTTCACTAGAATCCATATCAATAAATACATATAGCAAATACTGAAGTTCGTGTAAGACTCTCTGACCCGCTCGTGTTTCCAAATCAAAATCTTCATAGAATCTCCATCTTTCCATAAAGCTAGAGATTCTATCAAAATTCATCATATGCGTATATTGAAGAAAATCCTCTGGCCAATCACGATGATGTGGCTCTGCATAACGAAGTTTCCCATTATAGTCCTTCGTTACAAATTCTTGAACATGGATCATATACAACCATTTTGCAACGATATAATGACCGTTATTCCATCGGATATCCATAGTATATCCACAGGATTTCATAAACTCCGTAAGATCATCGGCAAAATCAGGAATATATTCACGCCGTGCCAACTTGTGATTAGCTACTACCCACATTTCCTGATCGAGCCATACTTGAAAATCTGAAGATGAAGACATTCTGCATATGCTTGAATGATCTACTAATCATCCAGTGTTACTGCGGGTTTAGGCGGCACCATAACTCAATTTTTTTTAAGACGTGTTTCCGTAACTGATCCTCTATTTGCTTTTATGAAGGCCAAAATATCAGTAGTTTCATCTGTGCTCCCTGGACCTCGTTTCGCATAATATTCATGTAGTAATTGTTCCAAACGTTGTAGTGTTAAAGGTTGAGCATGTTTCTCTTCGTGAACTGTAAGACGACCACCTCCAATTTGTATTATTGCATTTGTCATTTTCGTCTTTTGTAAATATTCTAATACATCATGTTCCCATCGTGCCCTTGCTGTCCGGGCTTGCTGTGCTTGGCGATTGAAAGTGGCAGCCAGGTTATCAAAATGAACCCAGCTCCGAATTAATTCAGCCAAATTATGTGTATCTAACGCCATTCTATAGACCAATACTTAATTCAAGAGGTCAAAGAGGCCGCAGAAGAAGAACGAAACACTAACAAGCCTATAATACTGATCATCATGAAAAACATGATTCCGAATACTACACAAATGATAATTACATAAGGAAAGACAAGTTCAATAATATATTGTAAAAAGGGTTCAAGAATAAGAATCTGAATCTTCTTTTTTAACATATCATTTTGCAACATTTGCACCGTTTTATCAATAAAGCCTTCTATCCAAGGTGGAAGAACGGGCGGCCCCTCTTTCATTTCTCCTACTGAGTATAAAATGCAGTCTTGAAAATCCACACATAAGACAATGAAGATATATAAGCCGGTATACAATCCAGCGAACAAGGTCTACACTTGCCAATTGGCCGATGGTTTCCGGTTACATCTGCAAAAGGAGGCTACTGATCCTGTAAGCTCTCCCGTGATTACGGACGAGTTCATCAAGTCTTTAACAACCCTTATCATTGATTCCACAAAGGGCTGGTTCTCCAAGCCCCTTACGGCAGAGTGGCTCTGTCCGAGAATTAAGATTGATATACCGACCACCGAGATCTCTAACGACTTTGATGGGACGGCCGATTTTCTTGCAAAAACGCTGCTTTTATCCAAAGATGAATTCCGATTTTGCTGTGTCGTGGAGAAGCTTACGCCTGCAGAAAAGGTTGTCATTGCTTTTGATGAAGCAGAAGCCGAAGAAGTGGAAGCAATACCTGAAGCCGTTGGCGAGGCGAGCGAACCTTTAGGCATCGGCCCAACCCGGCGTATTCTCCACAAGGCTCGTGTAATGAAGGAACGATCCAAGGCAGCCAAGGCCTTATTCAAAGCAGAACGTCTCACGCAAGAATATATCCAACTTTACGGGGCCGAATCCACCGATTGGGAAGAGGAAGAAGATGACGATGAACAGGATTAGGAAAATATTACTTGCTACTATTTCAGAAGAGGAAATGGCATCCACCGATGTTCGTTCAATTGTTTTGACATTCCTGTTAATTGCCTTGGTATTGGGTGCCATTTATTTAGTGGATCCGACCTTCTTTGGTCTCCTCGGTGGCCGTTACGAGGGCTTTGACTCCACGATGGGCGCTGATGCCAACTACAAGGCGATGATGACGAACGATACCCCTGGTCCTACGCAGAAGAAGGCGGTTGTAACGAATCCTAACTCGGCCGGCGGTGATTCTACGGTGGGAAGAGCCGAACCCACAGATGCGAGTGGAGGTGAGGGGTTCGCCGACTTGCAGGATGTGACAGGCCCGGCGGCCTTTGACAGTGCGCAAGGCCCCGCTGGCTGCTACCCCCGTGACCAGCTGACGCCCTCTGAGCTGCTGCCCAAGGACCCTAACTCCGTATGGGCGCAGCAGAATCCCATGGGCACGGGCTCTCTCAAGGGCAAGAACTTCCTGAGCGCCGGCGCCCTCATCGGTGTAAACACGGTGGGCCAGAGCCTGCGTAATGCGAACTACCAGCTCCGCTCTGAGCCCCCGAATCCCCAAGTGCCCGTGAGTGTGTTCTACAACAGCACGATCGAGCCCGACACGAATCGCCGTGACATGGAGATCAACTAAATACAGAACAGGTGTAGAAAGATACAAAAATCCAATTGCTGATTATGTTTCATGAGCAGCAATTAGAGATGTCAGACTTACAGAATCTGTTATCAAATATGATGCAAAATTTAAAAGATACCGTTGCCGCTTCGTCATCATATCCCCTTGTTGATGTGAAATCTAATGAAGATGGCCGCTCATATCGTGTAAGAGATATGCCCGATAAGCAACAGGCAGCCGACCTACTTGCCCGTGTTCGCCGCAAGATATCCAATCTCTATAACACCCTTCGTGACAAATTCCCGAGTAAGCCACAAATAAAACAATGGATTCAGAATTTTGAGCCGAGTGCGGAACGTTTTATGGAATCTACGCCCGATGCTGAACATACAAGCTATAGTGTCAATAAAGGCGAGAAAATACATTTATGTCTCCGACAGCGTGAAGGACAAAATGAATCTTTAGTGGAAGAGAATGTCATGGTATTCGTGGCTCTTCATGAAATGGCACACGTTATAACACCAACTCTAGGCCATGGTCCCGATTTTTGGAATAATTTCGGCTGGCTTTTGAAACAAGCTGAAGCCCAAGGAATCTATCAATACCAGGATTTCAAAGCACATCCTGTCAGCTACTGTGGACTCAATATTACAGATTCTCCCGCCTATGATCCGAAAAAGGATGGAACAGATTTATCTTTTGGTTAAGGATGCTTTCGTGTTATTTGTAGATGGAGACGGGAACTGTAACTACGTATGAAAAGGTCATACAAGATGTTCTCCGACCGAAAATTTTACAAAGTTTGAAAAAGCCTTTCTCAGAATCATTCCAAATTCAAGTTCTTATATTTGGAAATCCGAGTTCTCAAGCACCCACGGGAGAAATTATCCTTCAAGATATATATCCCTTTCAAACTGTGGCGGATTTATGCACAAGAATTTACATTGAATCCGGTGAACGAGATGAATATCACCCCGAAAATCAGTGCCTTCTTATTCCTACTGCAAATTCAAACAAATACAAACATTTTCAATACGTGTTCAATGATAAGAATATTGATCTAGAAGCCCCTTTTACATCTCTTCAAACAAGCCAAATAAATCCCGAGTTTGTTGATGCAACAGGAAACCCCAAGCTTGTGAAAATCACCTCACGCCTACAACTTCTTCTGGAAACCGCAGTGAAATATGAATCCCCTTTAACACTGCATTTATTCTTGTATCGTGATTTCTATCAAACGTATCAAGGCCTGAAACCTATCAATTATAGAGACTGGGAAGGAATTTTTCGCCCCTATTTCCCAGAACATAAAAAAGAGCATGAAGATGGTTCTTTAACGGAGGGGGCTGAAGAATATAAAAAAACTCTGGTAAAACGCCTTACATGCCGTCATCAAATGATTGAACTTTTAGATAGTTATATAGAAAAATCAAATTTGGAGAATACGGATCCTGAAAAACTTAGTTTAAGAAAACCTGGGGAGAGTCGTCGTGGTGAAAATATAACTCTTTCCAATATTCGCAATCTTCGGTTTCTCTGGAAAAAACCTTCAGCAAATAAGTTCTATAAGTCATTTGACATAGAATCTGTATTTTATGATACGCAGGTGTCAAAGGAGGTTCCTTATATCCGTTTTTACCCAAAGACGGCTGAACCTATCAGTAAGGTTCATGTAGAGGGTCCTTTTAATATTCCTAGTTTGGAAAAACCCGAGATTCTTTTACAATGGTCTGAAATGAAATCCGTATCTCCTGAGGAAAATCTGATTATGCTGAAAGTTCTTTTGCGCCCTGGCAGTGGGAGTGTAAATCCTCTCTTTGCAACTATGTATATTCATGAAGACGGTTCCGCAAAGTTTATAATACAGCCTGATTCCGATACGAAAGTTCTGACATATCAGGCAGATCTTTTTCAGTTAGCAGCAGTCTTACAGAGAGTAACAGATTCTTTACCGAAACTCTATCCTCTTTCCAAAGAGTCGGGTCTTTTAGCAAAGGCATTATATACGGCAAATCCTGAAAGTTTTCGTCTTGAAGATGCATATATTGTTCTTTCTATCTGGCTAGACAAGGGTGATGAGAAGTTTCCTATCACAAAGAAAAATTTGCAATCAGTTCTTCCCTTTTACCGCCCCTTCTTTCAAGTTTCTGCAAGCCCCTTACAATTTCAGAATCCAATTGCATTTTTGAGATATAAGGGTATGGACAATTTTCAAATACCTGCTCGTGATTTCCAGTTCCTACACAGAGTTCTTGATTTACAGAAATTGAGTGGCCAAACTTCTATTCCTCAACTTGCGAAATATTATACAGAAGAGTTTGACGTTCCTGAGTCAGTTGCTCAGACTCGTGTGGCGACTTTTCTAAGTGATCTTACAAAGTTTGAACTTGTTGATCCAGTTACCTTGGAATACAAGCCGACTATAAATCCAGGTATGGATATTGCGCTCTTTGGTAAGTCCCCCTTTTACACCCTTCACATATATCGTGTTGATAGTATTCTGAATCTCCAACGCATTAAGACATTAATGTCATTATTAATAAGTCTAGAAGCAAGTAAATATGAAGAAATTCGTAAATGTTATTTGACAGTTGCTGAAGAGGATGAAGAAGCTCAGGAACAAGCCGATCTCGTGGCTGAAGAAGAAGCTCAAGAAGCTCTTGAAGAAGAAAATATTCCTTTAGCCTCCAATGTAGCGGCTGCAAATGCTGCTGCGGCACATACATTTGCTCCGAATAGTCAAGAAGCTTTTGCGTGGGATAACTTAGCTGGGTTCAATATAGGCGATGAGGCACAGAATCAAGGTCTGCAGGGACCACAGGGTCAGAAGGGTCCACAGGGTCCACAAGTCCCTTTACAAACTCTTGCTGCCTTAGATATGAATCCACCTGATGCGGCTGATGCTGAATCCCAAGCAGAAGGCTCAGCAGATGAAGGCGATGATGATGAAGAAATTACAGATATTCATCAATTAAAAAAGACAAAGGCAAAAACATATTTTTTGAAACGTCTAAATTTTTACGATCAACGTCTCTTCCAGTATACCAAAGATCATCCTAGTCTTAAGAAATATTCAAGTATGTGTGCAGCCAATGCTCTCAAACAACCCATTGTTATAACTGAAGATGAATTCACAAGAATGAAAGAGATTTATGAAAATGATAAAGATCATCCAGAAGCAGGCAAAGTCGTGTGGGTTGAATATCCTCTCAAAGGCGCAGCTTCTAAAGAAAAGAAGACTGATAAAAAACAAAGTGGAGAAACTGAAACAATTACAGTATTACGATATGGAAGCAATTTACTTGAAGGTCAATCGAATATTTATATTTGTTCAAGATACTGGTGTCGTCAAGATGATATTGTTGTTTTAGAGAAGGACTTTAAATCAGATAAAGATCGTAAAGGACGCCAGAAAGATAAAAATACGTGCCCTTTTTGTCGTGGCGGCCCTGTGAAAGATCGTCTAGATGTTGTAAAAGGAGAGACAGTGATTGATCGTGGTGGCCCTGGGGCTGGATCTTCAAAGAAGGCCCACTTATATGTAAGATTTTTAAAGAAACGTGTTCATCCTGAAGGTCTCTATCTCCCTTGCTGTTTCCTTGTGGATAAGAAAATTATGGAAGATACAGAACCCGCCTTTGCTCCCTTGAAGTTAAAGGCTGCTGCCGCCCGCATCACTGCTCCAGGACAAATGGCTGCTTCTGCTCCTGAATCAGAACAGAAAGATGAATCTTCTATTCAATATGCAGTTGATTATCAGAAAAAACTCAAGTCTGTAAAGAATTGGTATATTGTAGGATCTGAGAAACTCCCTTTAGAAGTGTTAAAGGAAGGTCCGCAAATTGGTATTTTACCTGCGAGTGTAGATACTTTTTTTGCCCAAGATTCTCGCCAAGACTTGGTTGTCAATGATCATACAGTCTGGAAGATTATTACAAAGAATGATACTCCAAATGCTTCTGGATTTTTAAGAATTGCAGTAGAAAATCGTAAACGTTATCAAGCTGAGTCCTTTTTAGCAGCAATTGCACCCTTCTATGGAGAAAATTCTGGAAGCGCAATTAAACAGCGTATTATGGAAAAAATGCAAGTCCAACCTTCTATATTTATTTCTGTAAATTACGGAAATTTTATTTTTGATTTTTATAATCCGAAACTACCTCTAACGATCAATCCTAAAGAACTTGATTCTAAACTTATTGCTTTTTCAAGAAAACTTCACATTGATAGTGGCATAGGACTGAAAAGAGAAGCGATTTTACGTTGCTGGAAAGCGTTTGCAGCGTTTGAAGTCTTTATGAACAATCCTACCAAAAAGAAAGAATTCCGCCATTTCGCAAAGTTCTTGACCTTACCTGATCTTCTATATTGGACAGATAAGGATACTACCCAAATTGCAAAAGGAATTTTATTTATTATTCTTGAAGTTTCTGAAAAAGATGGTTCTTTAGAAATACGTTGCCCTCCTTACGGAATTAGTCCAGCAGAGGCGGCACGTTGTGATGTGGCGTTTATCATTCATTATTCTTCAGGAATCTGGGAGCCCATTCTCTATACAGAAAACAGTGCAGATAAAAAGATAAGTGAAACCTATATGGTATTTCGTCGTGATACGCAAGTAAAATGGCCGGCCATTGTTAAGAAACGTGTTGAAGAATATGAAAAAATGTGTTATAGTAGTGGTTTAGGGATTTACACAGATTCTCCTTCTCTAAATCCTAAGACATTACTCCCACTGAGTGTTGCTGTAGGCATTCAAGGGTCAGCGGCTATTTTACGAGATATTTATAATCACGTTTCTTCAGTGATTTTTGAAACTGATAATGGTCATATCTTAGTTCCTGTAATTGATGATGGAACTGTATATCCTGATATGAGAATAGAACTTGATTGGCAGAATTTCATGAGCCGTCTAGCAACAAGCACAGATGTTGCAGAATTTTATCAAACAAGCCTCAAAGAAGTTTTGAAGACACAGCCTCCTGAAATTTCAGAATCTTATAAGATTCAGGGTATTATGCGTTTAGACAAGACTGTTCCTGGGCGTGATGATATTTATGCAATTCATTTAGCGAATGGTCTCTTTGTTCCTGTTAAGAAATCGGATGATGATAATCTTCCTATTGAAGAAGGTCAGGAAGTTTACTGGGACATTGATAGAAAACTCGTATATGGAAGTAAAGAGCCATCCCTTAGTATGGAAATGAATTACCAAGATTTTGAAGAAGTCTATCAACATTTGCGTTATTCGTTCGCAAATTGGTATGCGATGTTGCCACCTGTTGGTTTGAAGAAGGAAGTGAGTGATATTTTATTCCGTGATGGAAAACCGAATCATTATATTACTCTCTATGAAAAACGGCAGAGACTTTTTATAAAAATAGGAACGGAAATCTTAAAATGGTTGGATTCTTCCATTCCTCAACATGAAAAGAAGGCTTCTTTGAAACGTGTAGACTGCCGCCTTCTTGTAAAAGATCAATGTTCAAATCGCTGTGTATGGAAGTCTGAGGCGAATTCTTGTCTTTTACATGTTCCTGAAAAGTATGATGTGGGCACTCGCCAAGTGAATGCAAAGACTCTTATGATAAAGAGACTGATTGAAGAATTGATTCGTTTCCCTTTGAAACGTGAAGAACTTTTAAAGAAGAAGGTCAGTCAATATATTAAACTTACGGAAGCATTTCTTAGTGGAGATCAATATATTCTTCCTGAGAGCACAGTGGAATGGTCTGAACTTCTTCGGTTTGAGTGGAGAAAAGATAATTCTGAAAAACCCAAGTATGCGGAAGAATTTTCTTTGATTCAAGGGCCTTCTTCCCAGGCCCAGGCACAAGCCCAGGTCCAAGCCCAGGCACAAGCCCAACAACCCCCTTTAACACAAGTTCTGGCCGATGCTAAAGATGAAGAATCATCTGTTCCTACAACTGCTCCTGCACCTCCTCCTGCAACGTCGCCTCCTTCACCTACAACCACGCCTCCTGCACCTGCACCCATATGGGAAATACGGCCTATACCTGAAGTCTTAGTAAAGTATATTAAAAAGGATTCTGAAATAAAATCAGTAACATATTTCGCTTCTACTACAAATTCGGTTCTTCCCCTCTTAGAAACTCTTGGTCTTTCTCTAGAGAGTCTGCAAGAACAAGGACAAAGTTTAGAATCCCCTATACTTACAAGTGAAGAAATCTGTAAATATGTTGCAAGTCAATTGAAATTATCTATATTACAGATTGCGTATGAAGATGATTTACCTATGAATCCTAAAATATCTATGGCGATTCCTTCTGTAGATTCTATAACTCCCTTGCCCTTCTTAATTATTATGAAATCCGACGATGGATCTGTTGGAATTCTATCAAATTCTCCAGATACAATTATGCCGTTCGATATTAAAAATATTCCTAAAAACATACGAATTGATATAGAAAGAAGAAGAAGAAAAATCCAATTTCAACTTACCTAGTCTTCAATAAGCATCTTTGATGGGACTCTCTGGTCCAAAGGGACCTTTGCTCTTGTTTCTGCATGTGCATCTGCAAACACCACAATCTTCCCCAAACCCCCTTTTACAGCCTGCCTACGAGCCTCTACCATTTCTTCAATCTCTTCTTCAAGGCGATTGAGTTTGTAACGTATATAGTTCTTATTGTTTGGATGTAAAACAATAAGTGCCATTTCACTAATCTTTACTCCATAATGTTTTTCTAGAAGCCATCTATACATATTTAATTGACACGTATAATGCCAATAATTTGTATCAGGAAAGTGAGATAGAGGACCAAACCCTGTTGCAAAATTATTTTCCATCTTCATATCCTTTGCCCGTTTCCAATCATAAATAGCAAACGTCCCATCCTTCTTATTGCGATACACCATGTCAATAGAACCGGCAAGTTTCAGTTCTTCATCCCATACTTCCCACTCTGTGCGCCACGGTTCATACATTTTTTGATCTTCACGCCAATAATTCCAGAAGAACTCCCATTCTTTTGTCAACTTGACTTCTGGAGCAAGTTCTACTTCTGCACCATTCATCACCATCTCAATCCCTAAATGCATGGCCGTTCCTGCTTCACTTGCCTCTTTCCCATTCGCATTCCATGCAGCCTTAATGTCCTCTGGACTCATTCCATACCACTTACTCTGCGGCCATTTCTTAGAATTCATCATCTTCTTAATAATCTCATCTGCATGAAACTCTGGAAAGAAATGGTGGAGGAACTTCGTAATGGAACAATATCCTGCAGAACTCCCTTTCACAGTATAAACGTGTGTGGGTTCGTCAAAATGAATCTGGTTATCACGTGGATGACGGTTGCGTAACGCAAGGGTCATCCATGGTTGTAGAGGTGTGCCTCCAGTAAAAGGAACTTTGTATAGTTTTTTTGCCATTTTAATAAGAATTAAGAAAAATATAAAAGATCAATTTTTAATTAGCTTGAGTAAAATCCCATTTACTAGGGATAACTCGCTTCTTTTTACTTGTTATCCCTTGACAATGTAAGTAATCTCCAGGCATCCATACTTTAATATCTTCATCAAATCTTTTAGTAATATCTTTATAAAGATAAACAAAGTCTTTACTACGATAATACTCTTCAAAAGGACGCCTATTCAGTTTTAGATCAAAGGCTGGTAAATGTTCTTTTATTATAGTAATAGCATCCTTTTTACTCTTAGGAATTATAATTTGCTGAGCTATTATAAGATTTTGTTCATATTCTGTACGATATTGTTCTTTCAATTGTTGTTTCAGATTCTTCTCCATTTATTATATTATTTCGTTATTTCTTTACCCCACCTCTATTTCTTCGCCCCGCCTCTATTTCTTCGCCCCGCCTCTCCCCTCATATTCCCCTTTAACACCATTCTCAAAACTCACACTTTTTTTTAACACGGGTTTTTTAACTTTTTTAGGAGTTTTCTCATCTTCTGTCGTAGGGCTTTTTTGATAACCACTATATGTGTCTACAGGTTGTTGGCGTTCAATTCGGATTTTGAATGTAAAGGGAGAGGTTTCTGACATTTCTGCTATTCCTATTGGGTAAAAACAAAAATATTTATTCAAGTAAATCAAATTTTATGCCCTGAAAAGCCTAGTATCCTTATAAAGGATACTTCCCTAAAGGTTCATATCGTCTAGAGAGTATATTTCCCTAAAGGTTCATATCGTCTAGAGAGTATATTTCCCTAAAGGTTCATATCCTCTAGACAGTATATTTAGCCAATCTCATCAAGATCTCACCCACCTTATTCTCACCATCAATTGCACCAGTTGTTGTTCTCTTTCCACCTAATTCAGAACCCGTTCCTGTGCCTGTGTAATAGAGAAGATATAATCCCTTTACCTTCGCTGCCTCTATAATCTTGCGCAAGCGCACATCATGTTCCCAACGATATTCTAGAGCACTCTTTAACACAGAATCCTTTATAGTCATCCACTTCGTAGAATCATAGGATGTGCGATATTTCTTAAATGCAGGAATGGAACTTTCAAGCTGCACTTTTGCCCTTTCTTGTTTTAGAAGTTCACGTTCACGTTCATCTGTCAAAGCACGTGTTCCTTGAGCCGTCTCGGTTGCACGAATACGCTGGAATTCTTGGTGAATTGTTCCTCCACTGGAGAAGAGATCAGGACCCAGATTCGGATTATTAGAAGAAAGTTTATATTTCATTCCTGCCATGTAATGTTCAATGCTAGGATATACGACATCATCATCCTTATCTTTGATCGGGAATTGCGCAGAAGGTGCTAGCCAACGGGCAGCACCAGGATCACCGATCTTGAGTTTATCTGCAAGACTGGCATCCATATAGAATTGGAAGAGCTGTGTTAAAGGGTATGTCTTCTTTGCTTGTTGCGGTGGCGGCACGGCTGCAGGGGCCCCCAAAGCTTCATCCAAAAGTTTCTCTGCCGAGTTCCCTCTAGATTCTTCTGCTTCTGCTTTTACTTCTTCCTCAACTTCTGCCGAAGCCAATCCCCGTCTACGCTTGAAGATAAACCAACGATTGAAGAAACTGTATTGACGCACCACAGGCGTCATCGGGAACTTTTCACCACGCTTCGTTGCCGCTGCAAATGTATCTTCAAATGTTTCTGTGCTATTCATTAACCCCAGTTCCTTGCACTCAGCCGGTGTAAGGAGATCACAACCAATCTTGGCCATTTCTGCCTTGAGTAAGTCAAATGACACAAGGTATTCACGCTGTTCTGTGCCGATACTTACGAATTTCACATCAATCGGTAAACCGATTGAATCCACCCCATTCGTCAAATCCGTGGCCGTATATTTCTTAGTAATTCTCCACACTTCAGCCCCAGCTTCTTCACCTTTCAGAGATCCACCTTCAGGAATTGCCCGCAAAGCATCAAACACCTTCTGCCCATCAAAGCAACAGCCCACAAATAATCCGCCCAACTTCAGACAATCACTCACATTCCGCATAAATCCGGCCAAACTCGCCTCCGTTTCAAAGAAATAGTGAATGGCAAACATAATCGCCACACAATCCGCACCATCACGTAGACGCCCTGCCCCATAATTCTTCACAAATGGCGGCACGGGTCCATCTGGTGCCACACGGCCCAGGACAGATCGCATAATATTCGCCTCTTCCGAATTCGCACCCGCCTCACCTGTTGCCAAATTCTTGGCCGAACTGCCGATCGTAAAGATCATCCGAGCCACATTCTCATATCCTCCATACTTCATCACTGCATTTAAATACCGGCGATACGCACCATCATGCGGATCACGAATACCATTTCCTGCAATATCTGTGCCATAAACGAAATTCGTATTGAAATTCACCCATGACCACAAGTCACCCCCTTGACCACACGCCAAGTCCACTAAACTCTTGCCACCGCCACGCAGGCCACGAGCCAGCAAGATAGATTCCTTAATATAACGACGGTGAAATTCACGCAGCCCTTTTACAATCATCAAGTCTTTCTTAGGACCCTTGCGTTCATAATACACCTTGCCAATCTCGCCTGAAGCCAAGGCCGCAACAGCACCACCAATTTCCGCCAACTCTGCCGCCGAAGGTTGCTCCGACCCTGTGCGAATCATGAACTGAGTGACCGGTTCGTGAATACTGTTCCATACACCTTCAGCAGCCTCGTCCTTATTCAAAGTGCGCCCAATCTCCCCACGCTGGAAACGCTCAGTCTTGTCATAACGAATACGCATAGGAATCCAGCGCCATCCTTCGTCATTCTTCGGCTCATAACGCATTTCCACAATACTGCGATCTTCAATAGGATCGCCGTTTTCACAACGAACTACTGCATCTTCGCCAGTGAGACTCTGTTCAATCTCAACAAAGCATGTATTCGCCATTGTATCCGGCAACTCCGTTGGATTGAAGAGGACGGGTTTGTATTCTCTGCGCCGAGGACCCCGCATCTGCTGCTGCCGCATCCCAGGCAAAGGCTGTTCAAATAAGACCGTGCCACGAGGATCTTCATAAGCAGCATCCATATCACTGCCCACATATAAGTGCATAGTCTTGTATTGAACCGTGGCCCCACCCCCAGCCCCACCTACACTCCCTTTTACACCCGTGTATACAGCATCCAGGCGTTTTTGCTCTGTGTCCTTGTCAAATAAGATAAGGAAATCTACTGTATTTTCATGCGATGGTTTCCACTTTAATTGTTCCGCAAACTTTACCCCCGGTTTTTGCGGTAAAGGCAGAGAATTCGGTGTCAAGATCAAACCATCCGTGTGATACACCTTAGAAGAATCGAGAATACGTGCCGAGGCTTGAAATACACTCAAGTCGCCCGCAGAGGCGAACAAGAAGTTCTTGGCAGAGACCAAGATCTTATTCCGCTCAGTAATACCTGCAGTTCGCATGATGGCTGGTCCCTCCCCGGCATTCCAGCGCTCTATCCACGACATCATAGCACCATAACGACTGTTGTCACGCCGATCTGCACCCTCTACGGTTGCTCCTTCTCTTTGAGAAGCAAAAGGGAGTTGTGTAACATCCTTCTTGTCCATCCCAATATAGCAATCAAAGGTCATGAATTGTTGAACCGGCTTATTCTCACGATCCCGTGTCACAAATTCGCCGTCCAAGAGTGCATTTGCACATGCTAGGCGAGCCAGGCCCGTGCGATAGACGTTCAAAGACATATCAATCATAAAGAGCTCACCCTCATCGTCACAATAACCCATCATGCGCAGACCATCTGCCTTGTCCGTCACATTGTATCCATCCCGAATATTCGGCACACCCTTCTTCCGTTCTTTCGTCATGTTTTCCAGCAACATAGTTATAGGGGCAACACCACGGAAACGATCCGTCTTGGCCAACGCAGTATATCCCTCTAACACCTTCGCCGCAGTGGATTTACGAATAAGAATACTATGTTTCTGAATTCCTCGGAGTATTTCACCTACACCACGAATCAAATCTTTCAAAGCCTTGGCCTGACCTGCCGTAGATTGTTCAGGCGTTTCTTGAACATCTCCCTCGGGTCTGAGTAATTCCACTTCAAGTTCATAAGAAGCAGGACTATTGGTAATATCCTGTTCTTTAAAAGTGCTCGTCATTTGATAGTTCTTCCTTGAATCCTTGGCCGAACTGCGAACCATACTCAGATCAAAACGAACTCCGCCTTTTTCGTCAAGAAATGTCCAACGGCGCATAATACGAAATGCCTTCTTTTGCACAGCCCACCGCCCTATCAATTTATTGACTACAGGATCGTTTCCGGCAAGTTTGATCTCACGACGCACTTTTACTCGCACATCGTATTCTTTAATGTCCACATTTGACTCAGCCCCTGCACGATCTTTAATCATGGCCTCATATGGAACATTCTCAAGGCTTTCACTACGACAATAGTTTTCAATATTGCCCATTCCGGTAATGGTAAAACGCACTTGCTCAGGAGTAATAATATTCAAACGATCCTCTTGCGGCAGAGCACGAAACCCCTTTGACTCCAAACGTTGGGCAACCGCCAAGAATGTCGTTGTTTCTGAAGCGGTTTTCCCGCTGAAAGTAGCTTCTAGCTCTCTTTCATCGTGAATATACCACTCCTCTATGAGCCGTTTAAGACTCTCTACCTCGGCCGGATAGAGTTCCATGGCTGATCTAGTTGAGACCTGGAGAAAAGCTTTAATTCTATCATCAATTTTAGATACTCCTTTTATACATTCACATATCACCTAATATACAGATGTCTCTCCTAGGAAATCTTGGTGTAATTACGAGTGAAATTACATTATCACTTTATCCCATACTCATTAAAAATATTCCTACAAATTTTCATACACAACTCTTGTCCAGATTCTTACTATTTACTATTGGCGCTCTCATATTTTATACAGGTCAGAAGATTGATATTTCTAAATCACTCATTTACGGGCTTCTTACCATTTTTCACGTATTTGTCTCATATGCTGCATTTTCAAATCTGTCTGCTGGAACGGCAATGTCGCTCTTTTACACATATCCGATAATGAATGTAATTGCTGGAATTCTGTTTCTTGGAGAAGAAATAAGCATATATGCAATCCCCTTTCTTCTTTTAGGATTTATAGGAACCATTATAATATCTCAAGAAATCCCGAATGAAGAAGTGAAAGGGGAAAATCTCTTGAAATTACCACAGGGCCTGGCAATTTGGGCGGGACTTTTTGCAGCATTATCTGAAACTCTGATGTTTCTTGTTATCCGTAATACGAAAACTTCGAATCCGATTGATTCTATGCTATATCTCTATCCTGGAGCATTATTCATATTTGGAGCATATCTTCTAATAACGAAACAAATCCCGACGATTGATACAAATCCTGTAAATTGGAGAAATATGGCTCTATTTAATCTTATTATAGGATTTGCAGGTTATTGCTTACGATTTTACAGTATTAATAATGTGTCAACCATTGTATTTAGTCTTTTATCTTTTGTTGGAGTCATTAGCTCTTATGCATTTGGCAAGTATTTTGTCAATGAAGCAGCTTCTTTGAAAACATACTTTGGTGCTTTTCTAATTGCGAGTGCATCGTCGGGTGTTACGCTTCTCTAGAGGCCAAGATGTTCCACAGCCTGGCAACGCCCTAAAGTCCTTGCCCAATCCTCCTTTTTCACCTTGGCTCCGAACTCGGCAGGTTTCGGCTGAATTCCACGCTCGGTAACAAGTTTTTTCATTTCTTCCATCGTTCCCTCGGCAATCGGCCATCCAATCTTCCATCCTTCATCTTCACGATCACTTAGCCACTTTCCAAGAGAAGGTTCAAGGCCAGATGCCCATTCTAATGCCGTATCACAATGAGGGCCACTTACCCAAAGAGTCTTGCGTCCACGACTCCAGGCCCGCAAATCTTCAGGCACTGTCCACACCGTCTTTTTCTCTTCATCAAAACACACGGTCTGCACTTGCTTAGTGGCCAGGAGCACAGCCGCAATAATCTTAGTCTGATCCTCCGTAGGCTGCAAGGCGGATAGAGCATCGCCCATTTTGGCTTTTGTCAGCTTACGATTGCCCCGAAGATTCGCCACCGCCTCGGCCTGAATCTCAAAGGATTTATTGCGAACTTCTCCAGCACGATATCCTTCCCCGGCAATTCGCATTAAAGGATCTTCAAGCATGAGCCATGCAGTGATTAAACGAGAAGGTAGGAGGCGAATACGCTCTGCACCCCATAACCCACCCTTTGACACAAGACTCACTTTATCTTTGGTAAATGCTGGAACACAGGATTTACCAAAGGGATTTTTGTCAATAGCTTTTAAAAAAATGTCCATTGTTGCCTATACCTTACCTAGATGTCGTGCGAAAGCCTTAGGCTAGCGATTTTTCGTAATTTTTATACATTAATATTAATTAACATAATTATAATGTATAAAATTTCTCATGAAATCTCATCTGTTCATATAGATGTATCAAAGTATGATGCTATAATATCAATTGGTAATAAATGTCCATCCGCTATGATTTTAAGAGAATTGAAAATTTATAAAGAAGCATATCCATTTGATTGTATCCCAACAACTCCTAAACTAATCTTAAAATATTTGAAAAATCAGGAAGACTTTTTTCCAAGTAAGAATGTTGTAAGTACGGCCGACGGTGTTTGGTTTGGACATTATGATATTAATGAAAAGTATGAAGAAACTATTGAAAAATTCAAAAGAAGATTTACACGTTTATTGAATGCTTTAGAAGAAAAAAAGAAAATACTTTTTGTATATACAAGTGAAGCAGATTTTTACAATGAAATGGGAAATCGCTATAATGATAATTATGCAGAATTACTAAATATACAGGAATATATTAAAAATAAATATAATTATGATAATTTTTCTATACTCGCAGTTCATACAAATAAACAATATTCAAATACGGAAGGTATTTTTAATTTTACAATGCATGTAGACGATGGCCTTTGTTCTGATAATGGAGAAACACATCATTTAGAAATATGTATTTTATACAGAGGTATATTGAAATCATTATTAGCATATATTTTTGGTATTCCTGATAATTAATCTTCACCGCCGACATGAATTTCCTCGGCAAGAGTCGTCATCTCTTTCTCACGAGTTTCAAAGCTTGCACGATTCTTATGACAGAATTGTATCCATTCCTGTATCTTTTCAATCGTCTGTGACTTTAATGCCATCATATCAAAAAAGATGCCATTACGATTTTCACTCATTTCTTCATTGCAGCGCCGTAGAATTCTATAAAGCTCCTCTTGTTCGGTGCGCGTAAAAATCTTCACTTCTTCAAAGATTTTTTTGCGGGTTTCAAATTCTACATCTTTGCCTTGACTCATTCCCCCCCTTCTTCTTCACTGGCTTCTTCTTGAAGACTCTCTTCTTCCGCAGCCAAAGCTGCAGAGGCAGCAGAACCAACAACTTCATCACCTCCAACCTTACCCAAGAACTGCCCAATGCTCAGAATATGCGTGGCATTTGCTCGGAATTGTGACTTCTTAATCTCAATCCGAATACGATCCTTTAACTCAATACTGTCAAACTCTTCATTTCCAATATGTAAATCACGAGGAATCATAATACGAATCGCATTGTCCAGAATTACATAGCACCCCATCTTATTCTTTAACATCACTTCACCTTCCACCACTAGACCATCGGGAGGATTGTAAACTTTTCCTTGGGCTTTCACATAATAAAGAAAGTCAGCTGTCCCACGCCCTTTCTCTGAAAATCCGAGAGAGCGACTTAGAATCTCTAAAGTCCCAGGAATTACATAACCATTCTTTGAACATTTTCCTTCTAGCTGCACCTTCAACTTTTTCAAAAGAATATCATCAAACGACCGAATATCAGCACGAAGATCAATTGGAGAAAGAGCAACCTTTTCTTGAAATACTGCAATTTGTTCCATGGTGCCGAGACCTCCTCTATCGTTACATGATGCTTTCATTTTTTAGACCCATACGGGCCTATAGAGACCCATACGGGCCTATAGAGACCCATACGGGCCTATAGAGACCCATACGGGCCTATAGAGACCCATACGGGCCTATAGAGACCCATACGGGCCTATAAAGATCCCTTAGGTATAAAGATTCTAAATATAAAATTATATACGTTTCAAGAATGGATACTAAAACTCTTGAAAAAGGAATTATCCCATGTGTTGTGGGCGGCCTGGGAAATCAAATGTTTATTATAACCGCTGGCTATATTGTACATAAATATACAAATGCACCTCTATATATTTTACAAAATACTTTAGAAAACAATCCTCATAATATAAAACATTATAATTACAATGATTCTGTTTTTAAATACTTTGGAACACATCTTCCTATTTCACTAGATGATATTGAAGTTTTTTCTGATTATAGAAAATTCGAACTACATTACTCTTTTTATCCATGGTTTCCTGAAGCCATACAAGCTGGCACACTTATGATAGGTTATTATCAGTTTTATCCACCCATTGAAGTCTTTGAAAATGAAATTCGCAACTTGTTTTTGAAAGGTCTAGAAGACTATCGTGCAAAAATTCCTGATTATTCTAATTATGCCTTTTTACACGTTCGTCACGGTGATTATTTAACTAAACCTGATATTCATTATATTCAGCCTGTTGAATATTATAAAGTAGCAGTAGATCACCTTTTACAAACTACAAACGTTCAAAAGATTCTTGTATTTTCTGATGATATAAACTGGGTAAAGTCGGAGCCCTTTTTTTCTTCAAATATTTTTGAAATATATGAGTCAGATGATGAATTAGAAAGTCTTGCATGCATGAGTAAATGCACGGCAGGAGCTATTTGTGCCAATTCTACTTTTAGTTGGTGGGGAGCGTTTTTAGGCACCCATGGGAAGCGAGCCCCCGTGTATGTTCCTCAGCGATGGATGTGTCTTGATGTGTATTCCCTTTTTCCAAAGGAGTGGATTATTCTGGGTTAATATAGGGAATGTAAATATTATACATTTCTATTAACTTGGGTAAATCATTAAATACCGCATCATATATTAATAAAGATCCTCCAAACGATATAATTAATTGATCAACGTGGTGAAGTTCGGGAAACTTATTTACAAAGAAAAATAACATAAGGAAGAGCCCAATTGATACCTTGAATAAGATTTCAGATCCTATATATAAAGCCGTATCCTTAGTCCCCTTTTTGAATATTACAAAGAGGAATTGAATCATTACTAATATCTTTAGTATGAAGAAGTATATTCCATACCACTTCATTCTAATTGTTTAAAGATATTCTATTAGAAGAATTAATAATGAAGTCTATCCAGATATTTGATTCACGTGATGAAATGATACGTAACATGGTGCCAAAAAATACAGTCGGGTGTGAGGTTGGTGTTTACGCTGGAGAATTTTCACAGAAACTCTTAAGTATAACAAATCCTAAAGAACTTCTTCTGATTGATGCCTGGGACTTGGGAATTACAGATATTCCTTGTGCAGACGAACATGGTAATAATTTTATCCACATGCCTTCCAAAGTTCTTTGTGATATTACTGTAAATCGTTTTTCAAAGAATCCGAATGTTCATATAGTCAAAGAATGGTCGTATAACATAATACCTAAACTTCCTTATTCTCACTTTGATTGGGTATATTTAGATGCATGTCATCGATATCAAGAATGTCTAAATGATCTTTATTCTATAGAAGATAAAATGAAAAAAGACTCTAATTCACTTATAATGGGACATGATTATGAATTTAATTACGAAAAATGTAAAAATCAATATGATTTTGGTGTGGGAAGAGCCGTGGATACATTTTGTGAAACACGAGGGTGGGAAATGATTGCGAAAGGAATGGATGGCTGTGTTTCTTACTGCATTCAACGTAAAGGATGATTATGCAGCTTTGCTTCCAAAGGACGATAGAACCATCTCTTATTCTTTAAAGACACTTTGTCCATATAACGCAGCATTAAATCACTTACTGTGCAAATACGCACAGAATTCGCAATACGCCTACGACCTAATTCTGCATCATTGATACCCAGATCCGAATGTCCTGAACTACGTAGAGAATCTGCAAATTTTTCCAAGAGTTTCAATTCTTCTGTAGTAGCACTATTGATTGAACATTCAGAACCACGTGTAACTTTTCCATTTGGAGTTGGCGGAACACCTTTTTTAAATACATACTGCTTCTTCTTTGGATTAAACGCAATAAATCCGTATTTGAATCCTGTATTTAGAACATTTATGGCCTTTTTCAGCAAAGGATCTAGAGCTCGCTGTTTTTCAAGAATTTCAACAATAGCACGAGGACATGGGCTAACTGACTCACCCTCCACACATAAGTATTCAATATCATTTGAAGAGTCGCTCATGACTCGTATATATAAACCCCCATCCATTTCCCAGAATGCATCTTTCGCAACGCTTCGTAGAACAGGGTCATTCCATTGCGTGGAAAGAATTTGTTTTTTCGTTTCTACAGTAAGAAATTCATCCCACATATACTCTCGCACAACTTCTGCAAATTTATGGCGAACTTCTGGCAAATCGTTAATTGTTGCATATCTCCACACAATCATTTCCAGACGTTCTTTTTGACTTTTCATCAGTGACTGAAATTTACGCAACTTCTCCACTTCAGCAATAAGGCCTGCAGGCACGGATTCTACACTTGCAGTTCCGTTATAAATGTCGGCCGCCCATTCCAGAACTTCAGTCCATAAATCCTGCGAATCTTCAGAATCTAAGATTCCCTCCTCTTCCTCTTGAACTTGCTCTACTTCTTTTTCAATCTTTGAAGGTTTATAACGCTCAAAATTATCTCTAGGAATTGGAATATTCGCCAATCGCAGTGCAATCGGTATAGACGTATCTTGTAAAAGTTCAGGTTGAAATACATAGTAACTGTTTTTCAATATTATATGACCAGGGCCACTTGGTCCAAAGGGTCCGTGATCTGTATTAATAAGAAATTCTTTACGATCCACAATCTCCTTTAACAAAGCAGCTAGAACTGGACGAGGAATAGATTTAAAATTCTCATTATTCTGAATTTTCTCAAAGGTAATAAACGGCGTATGTTTTGCAATAACATCCCTAAAAAAATTTAATAATTTGTGAATCTGAAAACGTGCTGTATATTCGTCATATGTAGATGTATCTGGATCTTCTGAAGGAATCTTTAATGTCAGCAAATTTCCATCTGCCGCCTTGCATTCATAATTACAATCCATAAGCCAGTCACACATCGGTGTTAAAGGAGTGTCATTGATATTTACCTGAGGACGAGTAACTCCTTGGCTATCTATCATAACTACAGGATCAAGGCCTTTTACTATAATCGCATCCTTATTCAAACTACAATCAATTGCTTGTTCTTTTAGAACACGGGTCACATTTCCTACAACAATGGCCTTTTTCAGCGCTTGGCGATACGAATATATATCAATGGTTTCCATGACAGGTTCCGTTGCATATCCATTCACTAAAAGAGTAATTGTGCAATTTTTCATAGACCTGTCGAGAGCTGCGTGGGAACAGTTGCGAATACCACGGCCCACGACTTGTTCCAGTTTGTTCAAGTGATACCAGCTATCATAGACAAAGACTTCACGGATATACCGCAAGTCAAGGCCTTCACCAGCAATCTGAGAACCGATAACAACCTTGACGTCCTCGCCGAACTTGTTTTTCGCAGAACGTGCTGCATCAATACACTTGGCATTATTAGGAGAAAGTTCTTCTGATCCTGTAAGTAAGACATACTTGGCCGGCTTGAATGTGTGCGCAGGGATTCCACCTTCCTCTAACACAGATCCGTGGTTATTTTCATGACGTGGGCAAAGTGCGCACTGTCTTCCAAGAGGATGTTGATTTCCTTCTGCTAAAAATCCTATCTCACGGTTCCAGCATGTATAACCATTTGCTTCTAGAGCTAGAGCAATGGTTAAAGCCCCAGAGGCAACGAAACGGCTATAGACAAAGGCCACCCCATGACAGTTATTTATACGTTGTAATAGAATAGCACATTTGCCACTTGCCGCGGGAAGATTTGTATCAAGTAGCCAAGAAGCCCCTCTTTCCTCATTTACGTTTTTAAAATATATAAGACTTCCTTTTCTTTCCTTACTGAACGTTGACTCAAACCCTTGTTGACGGATTCTTTCCAGAAATTCATCACCTTCATCTCCTGGGAAAATCCAATTTCCTGCTTGAATTAAGATGTCCATATTCGTAATTCCTAGACCTTCTGAAGAGCGAACAATTGCAGATGTCTGTTCCTTATACATAAGTTCGCTTTCACGTGAAAAAAACCCTTGGACACACGGTAGGCGAACACAGTTTTCACGATCTTCTGTATCAATAAATTCCCCTTTAGGAGATACTTTCGGCCATATCGTCATTCGTGTAGTTGCCTGAGGTTCTAGACGAACAGGAAATGTAAGAGGATTTTCACCACGCATAAATGATACGTATTTGGAAGCCACTCGTCCAAGGAGTTTCTTACCACTCGGTGTAAATATGCCTTGATCTTTACGACGCATATTGAAAATTTCTTCAGGATACATATTACGAAACTTGTCATTCGTTAATAAAAGATTCAGTAAAAATACAATTTCAACATAACTATTATACATAGGAGTTGCAGTCATTAATAACAAGGTAGTCCCTTCGGCGGATTCAAGCACTTCACGTAAATATGGCGTAAGTTTCTTTCCAGCTTTTGATTCTGCAGTATCGGCAACGGTAGCATCATCTGCCGTGTCATCTTCTGCTTCCAAAGGATTGTCACGTAAATTGTGCGCTTCGTCAATAATAATGACACGATTTGAGAACTCCGCCCTAAGGATTTCGTATTTTGCAGTTTCCTTTGCAGATGCGGTAAGAGACTTGGATTTTTCAACATTATTCAGAAGACTTATGATATAATTGTAAAAGGAAGTATAGCCAAAAAATTCGTAGCGCCCTTTTATCGCTTTGGCGACTCGTGTTTCAATAATACCACGATTCGGCTCTTTCATAGAACCTGTTAAATCCAGATAGGTATTCCCTGTGCAACCCCGATGTCTCGCTGACGTTGTTTTTGTGGCGACAGTCAATCCTTCACGATCAAAGATGGTGCGCCTAAATCCTTCTTGAATATTGGGAGGTGCAATAATATAGATCTTTCTTCCAGGATATTCGTATAAATAAGATTCGGCCAACGTAATGGCTGCACACGTTTTTCCGACACCCACGCCGTGAAATAGGAGAGCGGAACGATACGGTGTGCGTGGAGACAAGAGCCTTTGGACAAATCGCTGAACGGGAGTGATTTCAAAATCTTCAGAACTTCGGCAACGATCTTTATCCTCCTCAATATCTTTGGAAGTAATGGCCTTTTGTTTAGATTCTTGGAATTCCAGTTTTTTCAGTAATTTCGGTAAGAGCTGAGGATCATCTACATCCGGATATAGACCCCCCTCAATTTCATATTCTTCTTCATCTTTTCCTGCAAATATGCCATTTTCAATCAATTCATCCACAAGTTGCGTTTTCACGACAGGATCCCTTTCACGTCTCCATCTTTCTAATAGGGCCTGACTTTCAGGAGCACTCGCCGCCATTCTCTAGTTTTTAGAATAGATTATCTAGGTCGCTTTTGAACCAATCTTAGGCCGCACAGGAAACGGGCATAAATTGCGAAACATGGATGCAGCTTTGAGCAAAACTTCACGCTTTTCAATATTCTCTTCACGCAAATGCTTCAATGCCTCACTCAAAGAAAACCATTTCAGATTTCCAATCTCACGGCGCATTGTATCATTGGCGTCGTCGAATTCTACCTTTATCTCTGCAGGCACCCACACAATATAGTATTTGTGACAATAATGGACATGATTACTTCCGAAAAAAGATTCCACTAAAGGCTCCAAATTCTGAATGGGAATCACCTGCGACTCTTTTACACCAGTCTCCTCAAACATCTCACGCATCGCACATACATAGTCACTCTCTTGCGCATCTCTGCGACCCTTCGGAAATCCCCATTCAGGTGTTGCGGGAGCAGGAGGGGCAGAAGCAATAATTTCCTCGATCGTCCAGAATTTCCCCTGTAAATCGGTCACACCTGTATGAATCTGCTCCCACTTACCTTTTGCAATCTCGTATTCATTCTTGTATAAATGTGAATGATCTAGACCCCACATTCCACTCCAGAGTTTTTCAAAAGGCCCCTCACGATATTTATTGCGCTCCTCATCCGTAATTGCACCCAGATGTAGACGAATATAGTCAATATCTGTTATCTTATAACGCCCACGCATGAGTTCAATAAATCCTAGGCTGTCACGGCGCTGAATCAGGAGAAACTCAAGATTCTGGCCTTCCATCCCCGTAACAAGACCCGGATTATTCGATAACGAATTCGCAATATCAAATCCTTTTTGAGGCCGCACCATAATCACGCCATAACTGGTGACGGGTGCAATACATTGACGAAATACGTGCCCATGACCACCACAGTTTGTGCAGATTGTCGGCTGATTATTACGATAACTACTATGATGCCGTTCCATTCCTTGTAGTTATGCGGCTTATATGTTTAGCCCTTATTCTACGCCATATTTAGAATGCATATTCCGCCTGAAGCATGGGGGCCTTTTTTCTGGCATACTATACATATTGTCGCCCTTGGATATCCTGTAGAACCTTCGCATGCACATAAAAAGGCGGCAAAAGAATTTTATGAAAGTCTGAAAATTCTTATACCCTGCCCTATTTGTAAAGAACACTACATTATGCACTTAGAGAAATACCCTATAACACCACACTTAGATCGCAAGTCAGATTTGTTTCGCTGGACAATACTACTTCACAATGAAGTGAATAAGATTCTTGATAAACCTATATTTACAGAATCTCAAGTCCTTGAATACTACGGTCGCCTGGGTCATAGGGGTCGTTCACCTGTCTGGAAATATGATGATTTTGTAGAAGCTGATTATAAATTCTTTCTGAAAGGCCTGGGGCTCGGTGCTCTTGTTACAGGCTCTGCCATCGGCCTATTCTGGTATCTTGGATAAGGCATAAGGCATAAGACATACATATTAGACCCCGTAATTCTCAACTCGCCGTGTTGTATCGCTATATGATTCTCTCTGTTTTCCAAGGCGTCTTGTAAATGCATACCATTTTGCCTCAGGCTGTAGCTTCTTCCAGACCTGATCATTTGCATAAATATCCCAGAGTTTCGTTTCTTTTAATAAAGGTAAAGCATCCCTATAACACTTTATTAATGTATTGTAAAAGGATTCATGCACAATATAAGCTGATGCTGTCTGGGCTTCTAGAACCTTGAATATAGTCTTCTGAGAAGATAGAGGTGCCGATTTTTTCATATTATATGCCAGCATCAAAACATCATACGCCAAGCCATAACCCAGGACAGATCTCAGATCCGAATCAAGTTCTTCCTTTGACACTAGAAACTCAAAGTCATCTTCAAAAATCAGTATATTTTTATACCCATTTTTCTTAGCAAGTTCTAAGACTGCCAAATGACTCTGCATACAACCAATGAGTCCTTCTTTATGAGAAATCGCTTCAAACCTTTTAACACCTTTAATACCCATTCGTGCAAACTCTTGTTCCATTTGAAATCTACGATCTTTACGATACTCTAGATTAATATATATAATGGCATCTATAACTTCCATTTTTATCTACTAAATCTTCTTTTCTTGATAATCCTTAGATGGTGCAGATGCAAGGACAAGACACTCTTACAAAATTCCCTCCAGAAATTTATGAAGGCCTTGCTCTTCCAAAATCTGCAAAACCTATACAAAAATCTGTTAAAGAAATTACTGTGAAACCCGTTCTTACAAATGAAGAAATTGAGAAAAAAGAAGGTCACTATTTTGATGAGGAAGACATTGACAAGATTTACGATGAAGATGTCGATATCTATGTGGAAACTTCGGAAGGTAAAAAACTCCTCGCTAAGTTGAGAAAGCAAGTAATTGACCCCGCCATCATAAAAACTGGTTGGGAAGGATTCTGGATCACAGCCTCGCCTTCACGAAACCGAGGAGCCGCTGCTGGCCCGATTGATGTAAAAGGGAAGTATTGGAAAGATAAGAATCCTACCGAAATCAGTGGCTGGTCTGCTAAATACAAGCTGGATGGAAAAACGGTAAGTAAAATGCGTGTCAATAACAATGTATTCAGTTCCGTCCTCGGTTATTTCGACGCCACTCCCTTCATGAAACTTCCTTGCCGTCTTACTTCCTATACAATGCGTTACTGGAAGTATTATAAACATGGCCTACCTTTCATTCGAGCCATTGACCAATGTTTCAAGACTCTTGTCCCCGATAGATACGCCCTACAACGTAAGGCCGCTGAAGAGAAACCTCTTTTACACATTTCAGATACAGCCTTTTCATCGGTAACTATCAATCGCAACTTCCGCACGGCTTTGCACCGAGATGCTGGTGATTTCCGAGAAGGGTATGGAAACTTGTCCGTTATTGAGCGTGGCCATTATCACGGAGGATATACCCTATTTCCGCAGTTCAAAATCGGATTTAATGTCCGAACGGGCGATTTCTTGGCGATGGATGTTCACGAATGGCACTGTAATACGAAACTGTATCAAACGGAAGAAGATAAGAAGGCCAATAAGGACCTGCCGAGAATTCATAAAGATGACGTGGAAACAGGAACTCTGGGCGCTGAACAACCCTTTAGTCGTGTATCGTTTGTTTGCTACTTACGTGAAAAACTGAGAGCATGCAAGAATAACGAGACTCGCAAGTATTTTAAGAAAATCGGATTCAATCCGAGAAATACTACTTTGCGAAAGACAGACAAAAAGAAGACGCAAGTAACAGAAGCAGAATGAGCAATTCAAGAGAATCAACTATTGCCAATATTCTGAAGCCTGCCTCTGCTGCATCTGCATCTGCATCTGCAACTGTAACTGCAACTGCTGTTGGGTATGCTACAGCAAATGCTATAAAAAATACTACCTACCATGCTTATACTAGCGTGGCAAATAGCATTACACCTGAACGTGGATCCTATTTCTTGAATGTCATGTTTTATTTATTTATGTATTTGTTTCTACTATTTCTTATCGCAATCCTTGTTCACTTTCGTGTAACACCTATTTTCACATTTATGCCTGGTGGAAAAGGAATCATTCTTGTTCCTGGCAAAACAACGGATATTATTTACTGGAATACAAAGATCCAGCCCGTCCCTTCTTCTATAGTCCCCGTTACAGGTGATGCCTTAGCTGGAAATCAGTTTATTAAGAATTTTTCATTTTGTATAGATTTATTCGTCCGCAGAATCACTGATTCAAATCCTACGACCCGTCTGATTTTATACAAGAGCAGTATTCCCCAACCCAACCAACCCCCTTTAGCACCCCCTACTTCCCCTTCAATGGACGATTTCTTAACATACATGAGCAAGAAATCTTCAATGATTCTATATTTAACAGAAACAAACGATCTTGCCCTTACTTTCTTTTCAGGAATTACGTCTACAAACTACAGTTGTCCTTATATTAAGAACGTCCCTCTCTATACACCGTTCAGAATCAGTGTTGTTGTGGAAGATAGTTTGTTTACTTTGTATTTGAACGGAAAACAAACCTTTCAACGTGTCCTCCCTAAAACTCTGGAAGTGAACGGAGCCCAAGGTGCTTCATCAGGAAACCAGGTCTTCTTCTCTGCACCTATCTGGGCAAACTTGCCGGCTCAGACAGTATTCGTGCAGAATTTCCATGTATGGCCTCGTGCAATTACTTATGCAGAAGTGCTGAATGCACAACCCGCCTTGGCACTAAAATCCGATTTCAATTTACCCCCCGAACCTTCCAAACGACAATCAACATGCTAGCCCGTTAGTAGAATGCTCGTGGAGTTGATTCTCTTCGTAGCCGTTGTATTAGCCGTCGTTACACTTGTCCTTTATTTTATAAACGTGAACAAAACTCCGTATCAAGGTGCACAAGCGACGTATGACTTATCGGTGCCCAATCAACTTGTTTTACCGAGAACAGCGTTTGCTTGGACCGATGCCCCTTGCACAATTCGGTTTGCGATCTATGTCCAATATGCACCGCGCACAGTGGCAAAGGTGGATTGTATCGAGGATACCGAACCTATAACAAGTTTTGCGCCGAATTGTGGGGATTATTCGTTCAAATCCTGTATGTGCACGGCCACAAATTGTTCAAATTGTTCACTTACCAGTTCTGCTTCAGGATATCTGACAAATCTACTCAGTATTGGTGACTACGTTCAACTCTGGGCATCAGGCTATACCAGTCAAAACGATAAGCCGTATGTTCCGGCACTTCTCAAAGTCCGCACAGGCACGGACAGTTCTCAGCACTATATGGAAAGTATACCTCTTCCGGCGATTCCTCTGCAAAAGTGGACAGCAATTACAATTGTAAAAGATGGGCGCAGATTTGATGTATATTACGGCTCTAAGTTACAAGTGAGCAAACTTACCGACTATGTCCCGATCCCACCCGACTCCATACTTCAATGGATGTCTATGCCTTCAGGGTCTACGGACTGGAAAGGCCAGATCGGTTTCTTTACGGGATATACAAGTGCCTATTATGGTCCTGATGTGAAAAAAGATATGGAAAGCTTGTTAAATACACGTGGAATCCCCTTTTACATCGACCAGCCGCCTCTATCTTGGACTAAATGGTATTCTTCAGCAGGATCATCTTCTTGTTTATTTGGTAACTGTGATACATTTCCTTCAGTGTCACCTCCCCCAGGATCCCCTTTTACAGTCTATTCTACGAATGTATCGTGATATACTTGGGAAAAATCCGAAGCCTGTTACAGAATGAGTTCAAATAACAGTAAATTCCCTACCATGCGCGGAGGAGCTATGAACACGATGTTTATAGGATTAATTGTCGTTATACTTGTGCTCGCATCTTTATATTATGTTTACAGCTGGTTATATGCCGCTTCTACTACTACGGTAACCCCGATCCTCACGGGTTCTCCGTCAATGACTTCTGCAAATTCTGATAAATCTTCGGGCCTCGGCGCTGTCTCCGCTGTAGAATTAACTGGTATAAATGATGCGGGTCAGTATTCTACAAGTTTCTGGGTCTATGTGGCCGACACGAAGGGTTTCCTTGGACCCGGTGGTAGCACCCAACTCGCACATTTAATGGAAATCAGTAATAATCGTTTCTCTAAGTCTGCGCCTGGAAATACTCTCATTTACGTAGGCTTGAACCCAGTAAATGCTTCTTTAGTCGTCCGCCAGAGCACCATGGATCCCAAAGAGCAGATCAATAATAGCCTAACGGCTGTAAATGGAGAAAGCTATCCGTTGTCCTCTTTGATTGATAATTACAATTCTGGAACCACGTTTAGCACCAATGATCGCTGCGATATTGTAAATGGTATTGAATTCCAGCGCTGGGTTCTCATTACGGTAGTCGGCAACAGCCGAACTCTGGATGTGTATATTGACGGAAAGCTTGCCCGGTCGTGCGTATACAAGAGCGGGTTCTCACTGGGTTCAAAGAGTGGTGCTGGAACGGCCTATTTTGGCCTGAACAATAACGGTAATCTAAAAGGATACTTTGCATCTGGTAATTTCTATAATTATGCCCTCACTCCTGATGCCGTGTGGAAGATTTACCAGAATGGTCCAGCGGGCCCTTTCAACGCTTGGAATTGGTTATCCAGTATTTTCAGTGTTAACGCAAATCTGAACAATTCTACTCTAAATGAACTCAATCCCTGCACGGCGTGCGATCAACAGAATAAATAGATACGCTCATACACATATAAACTATAAATTGTAAGGACCATAACAAAAATCAGGATATCTATGATCCCTGATTTTTGCGCTTACTTGGTAGAATGGACTTTAACAGTTCTGAAGTTTTCCCTCAAATTGTTATTTCCTTAGTCATCGTTACTGTAATATTTTTCGCCTATATGATGACCGAACAAATGAAAAGGTCATGGACGGGTTATACAGGGGCCCGTGTGCCCATACTGGATAGCACATGCCCCTCCGGTAATCCTCAATATTTCCGTCAAAACCCGACGAACCCTTCAAACACTGCAATCTTGAACTATTCTGAGAACCAATTAACCGGCATTGAGTTTTCTTATACTACATTCGTCTATGTGAGCACAGATACGGACGATGGTTCAAATGGTTGGAAGACTATATTCTATAAGGGCTATGAGACCAGCCCGATGCCTTTATTAGGCCCTGGCGTATTCGTAAGTGGTTCAAATGGCAAGAATACATCACCTGTGCTGCGTGTCGTGATGAACACCTATGATGGCTGGTTCAATACGGTGGATGTAGAACAAATCCCCTTTAACAAATGGTTCCATCTTGCCATCGTGCTACGTAAGAATTCTTTGGAAGTCTATGTAAACGGCAATCTTGCCAATAAGAAGTCGTTTAACGGCACGCTACCCTACCAGAATTACCAGACCCTCACCGTATTCCCGAAGGTGACAACACCGTATACTCTCTTTGACAATACGCAGAATAACCCTACGAGACCGAGCATGGGAATCCCTCCTGGAGAAAACATGACAGTAAGTGGCAAGTTCTCTGGATTTATAAGCAACTTTTATTATTTCTCATATGCAATTACTTACTCAGAGATACAATCCATGTTAAATATGGGCCCGAGCTCAAAGACTTGCTCGGCGAATGCAGGCGGCCTGGATCAACCTCCCTACCTGATTGACAGTTGGTGGACGCAACAAAAGCATTAAGCCTAAAAACCTAAAACCGAAAGGCTAAAAAGGCTTAAGACCTAATCCAATCAATCAGAAGAATGCCTGGAGGTGGGCTAGTGAGTTTAGTCGCTTATGGAGCACAAAATGTGATCTTATCGGGCAACCCCGATATGACCTATTTTTACAAAACCTTTAAGAAATATACTCATTTCTCTCTTGAAACAACGACAAAACTTATGGATGGTCCTACCGACTATCCATTTGACCAGACCGTGCAACTCAGAGCCCGTATTGATCGTGTTGGTGACTTACTGTCCGATATGTATTTCTCCTTTGACATCCCCGCCATATACAGCAAATGGCATAAAATGAACCCCGAGACAGGCCCTGCTTCTCAACATCAGTTTCAATGGGTTCGCTATCTAGGTGCCGCTGCTATCCAATCAGTCTATATAACATCCGGCCCTAACAAAGTCCAGGAATTTACCGGCGAGTATTTGATGTCTAAGGCCCTTATTGACTTTCCGAAAGATAAGTTTGAGAAATGGCAACAACTTGTGGGCGATGTTCCCGAAAACTACAATCCTGCCTTAGGACTTTACGGAAACCCAACTGCCACAGGAGGCGAATATCCCACAGTATTTTATGACATTTCTACTCCTTCAGGTGCTCAAAATAATACACCATCCATCCCAGCCTCTACGGTCTATGTGCCTCTCCCATTCTGGTTTACGGAAGAAGGCCAAGCACTTCCTTTGATCGGCCTACAGTATTATACAATTGACGTCACAATCAATTTAACACCCTCTCAACAACTCTATACAGTAATGGATCTTTCTGGTTTTCGCATGGCACCCGGCTATCGTGTTATGAGTTCATTAAGCAATATACAGAATAATAAACCCGATTTCGTTACAACTGAAAATACTAATCAACAAATTCGCAATTTTTTCACCGATGTGAATGCCACCGTTCCTCCGTTAAATACATGGGCATGTAGCCCTACTCTGCATACCACGTATGTCTTCCTTCCGGAAAAAGAACGAAATTTGTTCGCCACAGCACCACTGATGTATCTTACACGCCAAGTGACTCTTGTCAGTTTTCCAGAAATTGTAAGCAATAGTCTTCTTTATTTGGACATTCATAACCCGATTACAAGAATTATCACAGTTCCACGTCGCTCGGATGTTCTCTTATATCGTAATAACGCCGTAAATTTCACAAATTGGTGGAACTGGCCTCAACGCCCTAAGATTCCCACATCAGTAGCAATTAACAGTCCTTTCATTGAATTGGAAAGTGCAACGGGACTCTTAGTGCCTGCAGGACAAGTGGACATTATTCAAGCCCTGCGTATCTTAGCCGATGGTAATGAAATACAAGAACTTAAACCAACCACCTTTTACACCAATTTAACACCGTGGAAGTATCTGGATGGAGGCGCCAATCGCAGACTTCCGATTTATTCGTTTGAACTTCATAGTCCTACCCCACAACCGGCAGGATCTTTGAACAGTAGCAGAATTCGCAGACTTCAAATTGATTTACAAGTCTATCCTCTTCCTCCGAATTCTTCCTATATTTACAGCATGAACTTCTATGTTGAAAATATAAACTTCTATATTGTGGAATCGGGTATGGGAGATGTCAAGTATGCTTTGTAGTCGCAGTAACCTTCTTCACCTTTTTCGTAGTATTTGTAAGCCGTATTTCAGGATATCCAGATTTCCTCCTAGGATTCATCTGAATATACTGAGGCCAACGTTTGAGCATAGATTTTACAGTCTTATTTTGTTTTGCAATACGATTTCCTTCTTGCATACCACCAGGTTCTTTATAATATGCAGTCTTAGGTGCTACAAAGTTAAGACGCACTACCGCTCCATCCTTTTCCCAAAATAATATTGTGCGTTGATAATCCTCTTTCTCACTTCCTAAAGGAATTTGTATTTCTTCTCCAGGATTTATACATCCCCAGAAACTTCCAATAATAAATCGCAAATCTGTAGTCACTGTAGGTTTCATAAAAAAACCATTCGGGACTGAATATACACCCCAAAGCCTTGCACCTGCTTTTTTAGCTTCAGCAAATCCACGATTACAAATTTCTACAAAATTCTTTAATGGTTTTTCATGACGTTTTGCTTTTTCGTCATATTCAATAAATCCCCGTATATCATCATCCATTTCCACAATATGTTTTCCTTTCGGGAAGTATTTGAATATAAAGTTTCTTACTTCTGCTAATCCTTTTACACCCACCACAATATGCCCTACGGATCCCTTTTCCAAACCTGCTTCATATAATTCTTTTTGTTCTTCATTCGCCACAAATACATAAATTTTCGAAGGAGGGATCTTATAGTCTTGAAGCACTTTCAAAGTCTTTTCTTTCAAGGTTTCCACACGGTTGTAAGAGGGGATTACAACAACCCAGTCCTCTTTCATCTCCTCTAGTAAAGAATATAGAATTTCTTACCTTGCGCAAAGCAGAAGGCATGTCGGCGATTTTATCATCCATACTACCGTCAAAACCGACAGCTGAAGAAGTCGCTACTGCCGCACCTCTCCGTGCGAAAGTTCGTGACTCCGTTTTAAAAAGATATGATATTTTTGAAAAAGAACTTCCTACATATTATGATGCAGGTCTAACTTATTGGCAAATACGGCCCATGAAAAATTTTCTAGATTCCGAAATTGCCTGGTGGAATGCAAATATAGAATTGACAGTTCAACAAGTCAATACGAGAAAAACAACATATGTTGAACAACTTCAACCCTTAAATAAAGATCTTACAAACAATCTGAAAATTGCACTTGCGGCTTTAAAACCTGAAAAATCACAAGCAATTATTGATAAACTTTCAGGAAATACAAAGGAAGAGTTTATAGATCTTTCAAGTTCAACAGATGCAGCAACTGACAAAAAACCTACAAAAGCAGCAAAGCCTACAGAAGAAGCAAAAGCCGCAGAAGCCGCAAAAGCCACAAAAGCCGCAAAAGCCACAGAACCAACAATTGATTTATCTGGGGCAACAGCATCCATTGATTTATCAGGAATTCAAAAAACTGTAAGTGCTTCTGCAGAAGCTGCTGCCCAGAAAGAAAAACCTGCTAAAGAAACAAGCTGGGGCGATGATATTGCTTCCGCTTTTACAATAGCATTACAGGTTGTAGGGATTATTTTTTATATTTGTATTGCGCTTCGTATTGCCGGCTTTGTTGCCAATGATCTTTTATATAAAGCTGTCCCCTATCGTGTTCTAGGATTCATATATGCATTTATATTTGCTCCTATTTTAATACCCTATTACTTATACCGTGAGTTAGCCCACTTTATTTGGCCAACTATACAAGCCCCCCACTTTGAATCCCTTTTCCCTATGAATCCTTACGATCCTTCAGAACCTATTGATTTTCATAAACGTATATTTGGTTATGCGGATACTCCAGCTATGAGATCTTGGATACGAACTATGCAAGAACAAGAATTAGGAAGTCGTGTTGAAGCGTCTTCTCGTGTTGCCCACTTATCGAATTATAATCCATTTTAAAGAATATCTCATATATAAAATGTAGTAGAAGAGAATGCAGCAACCCTTTGTTTCTGTCATTACTCCAACCTACAATCGCCGTAAATTTCTCCCATCTTTAATTGAATGCTACATGTCCCAGACATATCTTAAATCTAAAATGGAATGGGTCATTCTTGATGACGGCACTGACTGTGTTAAAGATGTGTTTGAAGCCGCTGCATTGAAGATCCCTAACATACGCTATATTCGCCATGAACAAAAACTCTTAATTGGTGCAAAACGGAATATTCTAAACAAGGAGTCAAAGGGAGATATTATAGTTGCTATGGACGACGACGATTATTATTGCCCTGAACGTGTTGCCCATGTGGTTCAGAAATTCTCGCAATCAAATCCTTCTATACAACTTGCAGGTAGTTCGGAAATCTATATGTATTACAGCGATATTAAGAAAATTTATAAGATGGGTCCCTTTCACAAGAATCACGCTACAAATGGAACAATGGCCTGGAAACGTTCCTATGCAGATTCCCATACATATGATGAAACTGTCACGCACGCAGAAGAAAAGTCGTTTCTGGATGAATATAAGCATCCCATGATTCAACTTGATCCTTTCAAAGTGATGCTAGTCATTAGTCATAGTGAGAACACATTTGACAAGAAGAAGTTGCGTGATGGCTCAAATCCTTTTATTAAAGAAACTTCTATGAAGATCAATTCATTTATTAAATCCGCCCCCTTGCGTAGCTTTTTTTCTTCTGCATAGCTACCACATAAACACAACCGCATTTTCTTATTAGAAGTGGCGCTTGTAATGAGTGGATTAAAATTAATAAAAAAGCATTTGGAAGTGTTTCAGCAAACATTTACAAATGCTCTTACGAGCGAGTCTCCTATAGCACCCCAACCTGTCCATATTACACCACCCCTACGAATACACCAATTGGCCGCTTTAGAAGCCATGCGTCAAAAAGAACTTTCTTTACAAATTGGTTGTAAAGTTTATTCTTCAGCCACAGATACACAAGAAACACTCTTTAGTAAATACGCCTTCTTAGGTGATAGTGTAGGAGTTGGCAAGACTCTTATGGTTCTCGGCCATATTAGTCAAATGGCCACACATCCACTCAGACCCAATCAAGTTCCTCTAAGTAATTTAAATCCTGAAAGCACTTCTTCTTGTTTTTCTATTTCCCCAACTGTTCAAAGGGCAACGGATTCTATATTTGATTCTCTGGTTGTTGTGCCACATACAATTTATAGACAGTGGCAAGATTCTATGAACAGTCAAACCACATTGATCGTAAACTTTTTGAAATCGCAGAGGGACTTGGATAAAGACAACTTTCTTACAAATCTGCGTTCTTCGCATGTTACTTTAGTAAGCAATACTCTTTTTCCAACCTTTTTAAATTCTTGTAAAGTGCGAGAAATTGTCCCTACATGGCGGCGGGTTTTTTATGATGAAGCGGATACTATAAAAATACCTTCTACTTGCCCTCTGCCAAAGGCATATATGTCATGGTATATATCGGCAACTTATAAAAATCTGCTTTTTGCAAATACAAGTATCCATTCTTATTTACTAAGGCTTTTACCAGAAGATTATATAGCCAACCTGTGTCCAGAAGTCCAAGAATATGCGAATCTTTCAATTACTGGTCATCCTAATGTAACTTTTTACAAGTCTATATCTTTAGCAACATTTCGTGATCATTTGGCGAATCAACATCCTCTGCGTGGTCATCTCGTGGTTCGTTGCTCACAAGAATTTTTAAATACTTCTATACAATTACCGCAATTACATCAACAAATTATACGATGCCAAACACCTCCCTCTTACAGAATTTTGGATACTGCCATTCCTCCTGAAACGGAGACACTACTTCATGCAGGAGATATTCAAGGGGCTTTCCAGAGTCTTGGGATTTCCATGCATACAGGAGCCACAATCGTTGAAGCTGTGAGTGAATTTCGTGATAAAGAACTTCAGAGACTCAAGAGACTTTTAGAATTCAAGAAAGAAGAAACATATGCATCTGAACAAGCAAAACAACTAGCATTGACGAATTTACAAAAGAAAATCACTAATTTGGAACAACAAATGGAAGGTATTCGTAAAAGAATCTTGGATGCTTCGCAAGCTTTATGTGCCATTTGTTTCGATTCTCCTAAAAACTCTTTAGTGACTCCTTGTTGTGCGAAATTCTTTTGCGGCGATTGTATATTACACTGGATTTCTTTCCGTGCTCAATGTCCTCTCTGCCGTGAACAACTAGATCCGAGAAATCTGAAAGGCCTGGGAACTACTGACCAGCCTCAAGCTAGTAAAACTACTCCCGCTATTCCGCAAAAGATGGAAGCACTCCTGCAAATCCTGCAAGAAAATCCGACAGGACGCTTTTTAATTTTCAGTCGCTATGATTCACCTTTACAAAGTATTCAAGAACAAATTGTCGGCGACTACCCCTCTCACACCTTACAAGGGAATAAAGACAGTATAGCGAAAACTTTGGCTGACTTTGAAAAAGGGAGTATCCGAATCCTATTAATGAACAGCCAGAGTTCTGCGGCTGGTCTGAATATTCCTTCGGCCACGCATCTTATCCTTTTACACAAAATGGGAACAGAAGAAGAAAAACAGATCCTGGGTCGTGCTTACCGTCTAGGAAGGAATCAACCCCTACATTTTATAAAACTATTACATAATCATGAGTAAAATTGCCCGGCTTAGGGCAAGTCCTGAAACATTTTTAGATCAATGTAAAATAGCAATGTATACCCCCAAAAAATACTTTTCAGGGTTGTCCAAGAAAAATAAGGAAACTAGGAAACGAGAAATAAAGCGTTTTGGCTCAAAATCTACGAAAGATCCTTCTGCATATATTGGATTCAAAACCGATATAGGCAGAAAAACAAAGACATCCAACTACACTCGCAAATTTCAGCGCCTATTTCCGAATGCAAAGAGCCTCAAGCAAAAGTCCGAGGCAACAGGTGTCCCCTTAGAAGCCTTGCAAGAATCTTATAATCGTGGCATGGCCGCCTGGCGCACAGGACATCGCCCTGGAGCGACTCAACAACAATGGGGATATGCCCGGGTCCATAGCCTATTAACATGCGGAAAAACGTATCATACTACTGACTCAAATATTGTAAGGAATACTAAAAAGAAGTCACAAACCGCAAGGAAATGGTGGAAAACCCAGTGTAAAGAATAAATAGGGGCTAATTTCACCCAATTTCTCCAACAGCCGCAGGCATCAAAACCATACTTTCCACTTTCTTCTTCTTATCCTGTTTCTTACCCCCAGTTCCATTGGCAGCCTCCACATTCGCCATCATCATCAAAGCCATAGGAGTCAGACGAATAGAAACTCCTTGTGAATCAGCAATCTCGCACAGTAACTTCCATGCATTAAAGAGCGCAGATTGTTTCGTCAAAACCGGCGTATACCGAATCGATGTTAAAGGGGGTTCTTCTTTTTTCCATGGAACTTCTTGACTCAAGAATAAATTAATCGTATTTAATTTGACATCCTGACTCAAAGCCAATAAACGCCAGGTCTGGTAAAAGAAAGCCCAATAATCAGCATAGTCGGATTCCTGAATACACTTGAACAATTTCAAATACAAGTCCCAAGCTTCACGAGTATTCCCTTTTACACCTTCTAGGCGATCGGGCAGATTCTCAGCAATCACAAGACCAGCTAAATTACTGTCATTGTTTTCCATTTCCAGAGTTATATAAGGATCCATTTCCGAATATAAACACCATTTTGCTAAAGGGACAACACCATCGGGAATATCTATATTTGGTTCATTTTCATTATAGGTTTCACTCAAGTTCTTATACTCTCCACGTAATAAAGGACGTAGATCACCACCACCTTGAGAAATCCACTGTTGAGGGACTTGACTTCCAAGTAAAGAGGAAACCTGGTTCTGATCTGCCATGCCCACTTTGAATGTCATGCAATAACGTGAAATCATTTGCAAAATTCGTTGGTGAATAGTATTACTGATAAAAATTACAGGAATTCCTGGATTTGTAGGTTTCCACTCTCGCAAATACGCTAATAAACTTTGTAGACCTCCTTTTTCACCACTGCTCAGGCCATCAATCTCGTCAAGAATGACTCCTAGTCCTCCTTGACTTCCTTTTTCCATCATATTAATGACTCCGCCACGTTGTAAAAGAGGCAGGATAATCTTGCGAAAACAGGCTCCTGAACGAGTATGAGAAGCATTGAATTCACTGATGCGCATATTCCGTTGTTGCATGACCCGATAGGCAAGAGTTGTTTTTCCTACACCTGGAGGGCCGACTAAGAATACTGCAGGAGTCGTGCGATTATCAAACCATTGAAGAATAGAGTTTTCAATGGTTGGATGTAGGCTTACCGCCATTCTTTTAAGAAGATATAAGAAAGGCTTAGGTCTGAGGCAAAAGCCTGAGGCCCTATGGCCTGAGGCCCTATGGCCTGAGGCAAAAGCCTTAGGCAAAAGCCTAAGGCAACGGGGCACTTCCCAGAGTGAGAGTGGATCCATCCCATACACCTTCCCAACGTAAGAATGCGCCATATTGGTCATTCGTCATCGTATCAATGTTATTGCCCAACATGTATAAGAAAGGCCAGCGCAAACCTCCTGTATCTGATTTTAGACTCGTTGCAGAAGTATTCTGGCCATTATTCTTCATCAAATAAGCGGATTGACCAGGGACATTGTTAATAGAGAGTCCTGTAGTCAAGCCAGCACCATTATATGTTTTCATGTTATACGTATTCTTATCATCGTAACAATAGACATTGCCGGTTGTAGAATCTGTCCAAACAACCATGAAATCGGGGCACATATTCACGATCGGGATAGAACTGGTAGGAGATGACGAGTCTTTTGAAGGATCAGCACAGCGTGTATCGGCTGCAGCGTTGCTTTTTGCGGCAGGTTTATTCGCAAACCAACGAAGTCCAAAGAATGTATAGACCACGAGTAATAAAACCACCGTTAATCCAGCGGCCACGGGGCGACCTGACTGGATTAGCCAGCCTGCAAGACTGGTCATCGTAAGAAGAGCAATAACGTAATAAATGATTAACCACCAGTGAATTTTATAATTCTTCTTATTATCTACCGTAATCATGCCCAGACTTACATAATTAATTGCGGCCACCATTTCTATGTAAGATGCCGAAATTTTTACAATCTAAATATCAAGAATTACGAATTCTGAGATATTTGGATTATTAGAAAAATACGATCTAGACCGTTTACATGAAGCGCACCAGCTGGGGGATGTTGGCCATATTCATGCCATTGCGGCCCATCTCCACGTAGAAGGTCAGGTAGCCTTGGTCGACGGAGTTCACCGCGCCCGCAGGAGGGCCAGCGTCGGACTCGGGCACGCCAAAGTCGGGCGTTGCGTTGGATGCCACAGGCAGGATACCCTTGATCTTGCGGAAAGAGCGGCCGGCAGACACCAGCGTCTTGCCCATATCACGCACTAAGCGTCCCGAGCCGAACAGAGACGAGATGTTGCCAGGCAGCGACGTCGTGTTGTTCAGCGCCGGCGCAAACGAGCCCACGCTCCACGCACCGCCAGAGCCTGAAGGCAGAGTAGGGCTGCCCCAGGTCTGCAGCTTGCTGGGCAAGTTAGCATCCAGGATGTAGAAATAACCACCACCGCTCTGTGCAAAGGCCTTGTTACCACCGAATGCATTGAGGTAGGACATTTTATACCTTTTCTTGAGAAAATTATTTCAGAGAATTTGAAAAAAAGCGCATCTGGTAGAAATGAACAACGGTCGTGTAAATCTGTTCGCCCCACCTTCTGCCGGTGGTGAAGGGGCGGCTTTAAAGGCCGGCGCCGCAAAAGCATTTGGATACCAAACCTCCTCCGAAGTGCAATTCCAAAGTGATATGCTTCGTGGAAACTGGGAACAGAATGCTTTAAGCACTGGCTTCTTCTCCCAAGAAAACCTTCTCCGTATTCAAACCGCAATCCGCCGTAGTGTTTATGAACGTAGCCAGCCGAAGGGGTATGTGATCGACGATCAATCCGTAGATGAATTGAAAATGATTATGCGCGGACTCTTTTACCAATTCGCAAAGAATCAGCCAAATAATATACAAGGACAGATTGAAGAGTTAAATGGTCGTGTCGTAGAGTGGTCTGTTCCCCATATTCTTTCCGCCGTAGACCATTACATATATTATTTGAAAGATATCGATACTCTGCCGGTGCCTTTGGAGCAGCCCGTTCATTTGAGCCGCGCTGGAACTCGCAGCAAGCCTTTGAATCCGTTTATGTAATTCATACGAAATCATAAAAATTTATATTTATCATTTAGAAGGATGAATATAAATACATATCCCCGTGTAAATACCACTAGAAAAATAAAACAAATATCAAAATATTCATTACCATTAAAAGGGAAATCTTTTCACAATGCAAATACTAGGAGAAAATGGAGAATTAATTATAATGTGGGAAAATATCTTCATCGCCTCAAAAAGAAAAAAGAAATACTTGAAGAATTTGCAGATATCTACACAGAATCTCAAGATACAAATGTGATTTTATTCTCAATTTTCGCAGAACGTATGACAGAATATTTTCAAAAAATACATAGAAATGTGCGAAATTATCCTCAGAATACAACAGACCCCTTTAACATCCTACTTGACAAATATATAGTAAAACATAATCTTAATAAAGAAGATGAAGATCTCAAAGAATATATGGAACGATGTATATTCTTCATAGAATGGCTACAGGATCTTTCAAAACGCAAACCTGAATTGAAAAAAGATATTGATCTGTATGTAAAAGGGCTATTAACTGTGTTTGATCGTATTTTTGATGAATGGAATAAACATTTAGATTTTGTTCCACAAGACTCTGAAATGGATGAACTTACCCGTTTACTAGGCCGCCTATAGTCTATCATTTCGTGCTAGGCTTCTTTACATACTTACGTGGTGCAGCAGTAGTAGAAGCCGCTGCAAGTCGCACTTTCGCCTGCAATTCTAACCCTGTCTCAAAGTCCGCCAAGTCCTTGAGCCAGAGTTGGCCTGCTGTAGTCTCTCGCAGCTCCGCTACTGCCTTACGAGCGACCATTACCGTCTCCTCTGCATCCGCTACCGCCGTCGCCTTCACACGGTCCATGCGCATACGTAGGAGATAGTCCCAGCCATCTATGGTTCCGTCTTTACCTTCTTTACCTTTCACGCCCTCTGCCGACACAGGCAAGTCGTGTTTGCGCATTGCCGCAACAATTTGCTCATCCGAGGCTCGGCGCAGATCCAGACTACCTTCAAGGACAGCACGAATGAACCGCGCCTTTGCATCCGCAACAACAGCCTCAGCCTCCAGGCGCTCCATCTCGGACAAACGGCGCTTCTCATAAAAGTCCAAACGAGGCCCATAGAACCCTTCCATGATCTGACCCACAGTTTCATAGCGCTGGATCTTCATCTCCGTATCAAACGCCACCATGTTCGTAGTCCGCCATGAAGAAGTGAGACGAAAGCGCTTCTCAAAGTCCTCAGGGTGCGCCTTCATATCTTCATACGTGTCCTCGTCAAAGTATAGGACGAACTTCACCTCCTCGTCCGTATACAGGTCATCAAACCCCTTTAACACCGGTTTGCCATCATCTGTGTATGCATACTCCATAGCTTTCGGCACTTTCTGCATAGGCTGCACGGATGCAACCTCGTCCAGAAATCCCTTATAGTCTTTTGTCCATACACCAACGGGCAATTCCGTAATCGTAATTGTCTTCTTATCATCGTCAAACTTGGAAATACCATGCGTTACCCAACACCCGGTCCCTGCCCCAGCCTCTGTCACACTCCCCTTGAATCCCTGCCACCAAGGTTTGAGAGTCACACCTCGCAGATTACTCAGACGGCCCGCAATACGATCACGTAGGACACGCACAAGATCTGCAGGATTGTAAGGTGGAATGTCAGTGCTAAACCCTGTGCCAATACCGACGCAACCATTGATCAGGAGGACAGGAACACACGGCAGATAGAACTCTGGCTCAATCGTCATACCGTCGTCATCCAGATGCTTCAGAATTCCAGCATCTTCCTTGCGGAACACTTTGTCCGTCACAGGATCCAGATAGGTGAAGATATACCTAGGTGAGGCCGAGTCTTTTCCACCCATTAGGCGAGATCCGAATTGTCCATTGGGGACGAGCAAATTCACGTTATTACTGCCAACAAAGTTCTGTGCCATACCGACAATGGTGCCGCACAGACTGGCTTCACCGTGGTGATAGGCCGCATGCTCTGAGACATAACCCGCCAGCTGCGCCACTTTCACCTCGGCTCGCAGGCCACGCTTGAAACAACCGAAGAGAATCTTGCGCTGTGAAGGCTTGAGGCCATCCATAATGTGCGGCAGAGAACGCAGATTGTCTGCATTGCTGAAATGAATGAGTTCATCATTAATGAAACGAGTATAAGGAACTCGTCCTCCAGCACCGATATCCAGAATACGCTTTGCATCATAACCTGCTAGCCATTCCTTGCGATCATCAGACCGCTTCTTGTGAAAGGCGAGCGAGAGCGAATTATCTGTCTGTTCGTCCCAATCATAGTAAATCTCAGCGAGACGCTCAAACCATTCACGAGCTTCTTGCTTTGTGCTCGTGCCCAGACCCTTGTAATATTTGATAGTCCAGCCGTGGCTACTTCCTCCCTGGGCAGGTAGAGCCAACCACCGCTCATACTCACCCATACTATAGAAACTTAGCACTTCACTGCGCCGTGAAGCTTTTAGCAACGGTGTGGCCAGAGAACACAGAAACCCCATCTTCATTAACTCAGGCCATTCGGTGTGAAAGAGATTCATCAAAAGTCCCTTGATATGTGAGCCGTCATGATCTTGATCCGCCATTACCATTACACGACCATAACGAAGTGAGCTCTTGTCCTTATACTTCTGGCCTTGGCGAAGACCAAGAATTGCCTTAATTGCCGTAAGTTCTTCATTCTTGTTAAACTTTTCCTGCGAAATGTCCTTGACGTTCAAGAGCTTGCCTCGCAGAGGAAAGACGCCGAATCGCTCACGACCTACTACATTCAGGCCCGTAATTGCGGAAGTGGCGGCCGAATCACCCTCGGTCAGAATCAGGGTGCATTCGCCAGAACGAGCTGCGCCTGCCCAAAGAGCATCTTCCAGCTTAGGAAATCCACGCAGAGTCTTGCGCTTCGTTCCATCCGTCTTCTTGGCATCCTTGGCCGACTTCGCCTCCAGAGCTGCCTGTGCATCTTCCAGAAGTCCAAGTTTCATTAGGCCATCTACCAACTTTCCTTCAGTCTTGAAGTTGCTGCCGAATTTGTTGGCAGGGGTTGTCAGAGTTTCCTTCGTCTGGGAGTCAAAGGAAGGGTTGACAATGGTTGAATTCACAAAGAACACCACGCAATCACGGATCTGGCCCGGTTTCACAGGCACCTTCTTCTTAGCCGCCGCCTCACAGAAATCGCCTAGCACTGAACGAACCACTGTATCCACATGCTTACCACCCTTACGAGTATTAATACCATTTACGAAACTGATGGCCCGCCCGGTCTCATCGGCACCTCCGCCCCCTGCGCTCTCCTCGTCGTAAAGGGCCCGAGTGAGAATACATGCCACTTCCCAACGAGGACCACACGATTCAACGACCATGCCCCCAGTCTCAGCCCGCAAGAAGAGGCGCACGAACTTTTCAAACGTATTCGTCGGCACGAGCTCGCCTTGCCACGTCACTTTGACATCCTTTCCACACAGGGCCGCAAGTTCATATGTGCGAGTCTTGAGAACCGCAATCATCTCGTCCTTGTCAAATCCGATAAAGCGACTAAGATCCGGCGTATACGTGATGCGCACAAAGCCCTTCCCGGCATCCTTACGCACAGACGGCTTCTCGCACACGGACATGTGATCCCGCCATACCTGTGTATACTTCTGGCCGGCTGCAGGAGTCCGCACTTCCAGCTTGAACTCGTGCGAGAAGACATTTACGAGCTTGGCTCCATAACCATTCTTACCACCCACAGTCTTCTCCTCCTCTTTGTTGTAATTTCCGCTCGTGAGAAGATGCCCGAAAATCAGTTCAGGAACCCAGATCTTGTGTTCAGGGTGCTGCGCAATGGGAATACCATCGCCGTCATTCTCCACACTGATCACCAAACCCCCTTTTACACCCGTTTCCACTTTTACAGAAATATGTTTGATTGGCGTGGCTCCTGCTGTTGTTAGACTACGAACACGAGCATCCCGAGCATTCACTACAAGCTCGTCAAAGAGTTTGTAGAAGCCAGGATTGAAAGGGACCTTGCGATGCACCATTTTGGAAGTTGTTGAATCAAGAACCCACCGCCATTCTTCATGAGTCTCTACACTGCCGACATAGGTATCAGGCAGCTCAAGAATATGCTCACGATGCGAAAGCTTCTTATAATCCTCTGCAGCCGCCATGGTCGTAAATCGGGACTAGGGTGTAAGGGGGGAGCCTTGAATCAATTTTTAACCCCACGAACGACCTGATATATAAAGTATGGCTATACGCATATTGTATATAGCCGCACTTTGTGCTTTTATGCATTTTAGCTTTTTAGTATTTGCGATTCTTGCGACTCTTGCGATTCTTACGAGCCTTACGAGTCTTGCGACTCTTACGAGTCTTGCGCCGCAGACGCCGCCCACCCTTAGGAGTTGCTCCAACAGTAGAAGGGTCAACGGAAGGAGTTCCTGATTCCATATTCGGAGAAGCAGGGCGTGATGTATTTTCTCTTGCTGCAGTCGCCTTTGACTTACCCTTTCCAGGCAGATTTACAGATAACGCCAATTTCCGCGCCAACGGTGTATTTGTCATCCAACTCGTATTTTCTTCTTTATTCTCCATTCTATACTTAGTCTTTATAAAGAATCCAATCGGGGTGGACTTTTACGTTCATATTCGTTGAAACAGCATTAATAAAATGTTCAATATAAGAATAATGTCTAGAATTCATACAATTTATACCGATCGCTTGTGCATTCGAACCATCCTTCAAATAACTACGCACACTTTCCTTTAACACCAGAATCCAAGTATCATCAGAAATCTTGTGACTTAGAAGCTCAGGATTTTCAATACATACAAAAGGCACTTCTTGCTCCTTGAAAATTTGACCGAATCCCATACGCATTTTCATCAAGAACTATATTTTCATGGAAAAATACCTTTAGATATTCATTAATACTTATTGAATCTCTCTGACTCCAACCACTCGTTCCACGTTGCTCCATCTGCAGAATCCCATTTCAAATGTCTGTCAATTGTCAAACCCCAATTACGATTCAAGAGCGTAATATTTACATGATAGGGAGAGAATTGTGTTAAATGGTGGAGAATGCGTTTCACTTGCGGAATATTCAGAGTTCCACACGTATATACATCAAATTGTAAAAGGGCTTTGGCGTGCGGACTATGAAATATTTTCGTATCGGGACGAGACCAGAAATGAAAGGCTATATGGCTCGTTTCAATGGGCGCAATAGCTGTTAATCCTTCATTGTATCGGGGAGTCTCCACATAGTAAACATGCGGAGTGGCTAGTAATTTCATGTCAATATCACGAACAATGTCTTGAATCATTTTGATAGCCTTGTCTTTTTCGTCCTTGGAAGGGCATGAACCGAGTTCACACCGCAGTAATAGGTGATGATGCTGGATTTCTTGTTTAGCAGGTTTTTCTATAGAACGCCGTAAACGACGAGTTTTTCCTCTCGGCATCTAGTAAATGGTCAGAAGTAAATCTAACACGACACGAAAACTCAAAAGCCAAACAGGCGGCTACTATCCATCAGTCTATGAAGGAATACGAAACGCAACTATCTTACTCCCTGCTGTAGCAAGACAGGCTTACAATCTTTGGAAAAAGACCAGGAAAAGAAGGACTGTCAAAAAAAGAAAAGCGAAAAATACGCGGCTATTTGCTTAAAGCTGGAGTAACTCCGGCCATTAGATGAGCGCAGCCAAAGCCAACGCAAATGGAAACCTCTTTGAAATCCGCACAGTTCAAGCTGGCGCATTCCGCACACTCATTGAAGCACTCAAGGAGATCTTGACGGAGGCGAATTTGGAGTTTGACCAGAATGGAATTAAGGTGATGTCGGTGGATGAGACTCACACGGTTCTCGTATATCTGCGTTTGCACCACGACCGTTTTGAGAACTTCTATTGCCCTGCGAAGCACATTCTGGGCGTGAATATGATCTACTTCTTCAAGTTGATCAAGACAATGGGCAACAATGATTCGCTCACGCTCTATCTGCCTGCGTCCAATCCCAATAAGCTGGGAATTCGCATGGAGAACTCTGAAAAGTCCACGGTGACGAACTACTTCCTCAAACTCTTTGACACGAATGTGGACGAGATCCAGATCCCTAACTTGAACTTCTCTAACATCATTCACATGCCGTCTATGGACTTGCAGAAGATCTGCCGTGATATGAATGCTCTCGGTGAGAAGCTGGATGTGGAGATAACTAGTAGCGGTTCTGACCTGGTTTTCCGTTGTGAGGGTGACTTTGCTGAGCAGGAGACCATCATGTCCGAAAACAATACTACGATGAAGGTGCAGAAGTCTGGAAGCGCCACGGAAGTGGTGCAGGGTATCTTCCAGCTCAAGCATATGGTCTTATTTACCAAGTGCACAAGCCTGTGCCCGTCCATTGAGATGTATCTGAAGAATGACTACCCGCTCATCTTGAATTACACAGTGGCCAATCTGGGCTCTGTCAAGCTCGTATTAGCCCCGATCAAGAACAAGGATAGTAAGTAATTGTGTATTCTTCCAATTTTTTACATAGAATTTTCATACAGTGTATGAGGATTCTATGTTGAATAATAATTATTAGAGTAAATTAGTATGGCGGCTGGAAATCAAATAACTTTGCCAGATTTCTATACAACATTTTGGCACTGTGATGTAAAAAAAGATCACCCAGAAGCATACACTAAAGAAATTGCTCCAGTTGTTTTACAAGATATTTTACCCCAAGGAGGGGATATAAATGAGGAATTATTTAGAGGAACCTGTTTTCACAACTTATTTAATCATGTAGTAAGCCTACGAGGAGCTAATACTTTAACAAGACCTTTTGATTTTTTTAAGAATCATGTTCCTATTACTGAAAATTTTAACGATCCTATTGAGAATCCTATACCAAATATACAAGTCACTGATTTTAATCAAAATAATATTATTTATGAATATGTTTGTATACATAGAAATTCATTCAATAACCCTACTACAATTTCAAATCTACAAACATTTCTTGGGTCAGATATTGTAAAATTCACAGATACGCATGCTCATATAGATGATCTTCATACAACATGGAGTCAAATAGAAGATAATCAGCATAAGATTTATCAAGTTCGTTCTCGTGAAATACAAATGGATCCTGCTAGTAAGATTATACCTTCTTCATGTGGCGACCCAAATATGTATTATTTAGAAAAGAAACCTGATGCAAATTCGCTTTCTATAGAATATCCTAGATACACGAGAGGCGATCCTGCTTCTTATTTCTATTCCAAGTATCCTGTTTTTCTAGATCATAGAGGATATGAGCAAAATGGATATAATCTGAAAACCCAATTTTCTTATAAAAAGGGATCTAGGAAAATTGTTGTAGGTGGTGATAGAAATACAGCGAATGTGAAAACCGATTTGTATTTTGCGGCTCTAGAAAATTCTCAAAGAGAATTAGAAAAAGAATTAATTGAAGGACAAATTTTAGCAAAAGCACATGGTGATATAGGCCAAGTTCTAGGTCTTTTCAGAGACATGGATCTTATGAAATATCCTGTAAAAGGAGCTGACAATAATCCAAAGTATAGTCAAGAAGTAAATACATTCACAGGTTTGAAAGTATTTGAGTCACATGATACAAACCCTATAACAAAGGCTTTTACACTTGGTATAGATTGTATATGGATGCACGTGCTAGGCCATGATGAGAATAAAAAACTTATTATATTTAAGAAACAAAATTTTGGAACTGCAGAAGAAAAAATAGCATATGATGAAGCGAGACTAGCATCAAGAATTACAAGTTTGAAAAATAATATTTTAGATCTCAGTGGAAATTTACTTGATAAATTAAATTCTGCAAATGCGAAACTAAATGCTTTTTATAATTATATTATAGAATATTCGCTAAGGCCAACTGATACTAATTATAAATCTATTCTAAAACGATTTGCTTGGCTTTCAATTATTTCTGGATCGATTCGTGATATGGAAAACTATGTTAAAGAGGGGAAGAGTTTATTTGATTCTATTACACCTTTACTTGAAGCAGATATAAATAAGGCGGGTCTTGAAAGAGACCTGCAATCTTTATCCAATCAATTATATACATTACACGATATAGTTGATATTGATTTATCGGAAGAAAATTTTAATTCATTTAAAATGGAAGATGTAGGAGGTGTGCTACTTCAATCAGGTGAAAAAACTTTCTGGAAAAATAAAGTTTATGAAACGGTAAACTTGTTTGATTGTATTGATTTAGATGATGGAGGGGCTAGAAGTGTAAGAGCATCTGAAACAAAGAGTTTACAAAGTTGGGGTATTAGTATTATTCATGATTTATATTTTGGATATCATTTGAATAAAGCTATTTCTGATATTTTTATAAGATTACTATATAATACATTAGGCACCGATGCTAATAAAAAGAAGAAATTTAAGGATCTTCTTTCAACTATAGAGATTCTTGATGTTGATAATATTGATATAAGGCAAAATTTGAATTCTATACATGTCCAAATCCCTGTTGCACAAGTCCCTGCACCTGCACCTCAAAGAATCGCCGGATTTTTTTCAAGATATTATAATAATATAAAATTATATATAGGAAAATTATTTACAAATTTTTCTATTCCCTCGCCGACAATTTTTTCACCTGCTGGAAGTAAAAGAAAAAGGGAACCTTCCAAAGGTGGGTCAAAGTATTCAAACAAAACTTTCAAGCGGAGAATTAATAAGAAAAGAATTACTTATAAACAAAAAGGAGGTACCTATGTAGAACTTCCAGAAGAATTCGTAAATACTCTTATTACGGAAATACGAGAACAAGTAGATTTTCTTATAAATATTACTTATGCAACAAAGTTGGAAAAGAATATGACAAAGGATATTTTGAATAAATGGTGGGGTGATATTGAAGTTTCTAGTAATTCTGATACAGAGGGAACTTCAGAAAATAATTCAAATACTAATGTAAAAGGACTTATTAACTTTAATGATACGCCAAAAGAAAAATCATGTTCGTATTCTGTAAATGAAATTCAAACTATGATCACAATTTTACTATCTCTTTATAATTCTTCAGAAAGGAAAGAAGAGATTTCCAGGATTTTATTTGATATTCAATATATGTTATTAAGTTTTTATAGAGATCTTGATATTTCAGGTGTAAAAGATATTTCTGCCCTGAAAGTAAAACAAAACGAATTCTTAAAAGATCATTATGATATCGAATATTTAGAAGATGTAGGCGAAGTAAAAAGGAGAAGAGTCGAAGATAATCAAGGAGTTGATCGTATTCTAGATGAAGCTCTTGGAGTCCCTGAGTCTGCCCCTGATTCTGGTGAAAGAACACCTGTAAATCAAGGAATAGGATCGCAGGTCCAATTACCAAAATCAGGGAATTCACAAGCATCTACTGCCCAACTTCCATTGGGAAGTCCTCTAGGTTCTTTTCAACAACCCCTTTCTTTAGCAACAGGTTCTCAACCATCTGGTGAAGGTAGTGCTTCTGTAAGTGCAGTTGTAAGTCCATTTGGTTCTCCAATAGGTAGAAGGGGTGAAAAGAAAGAAAATCAATCTAGTTCTGATTCTGAAGCACCTCCTCAACAGCGAGGTCCTTCCTCAAGAAAACTAAACTTACAAGGAGGTCTTCGGCGGAGCGCCAACAAGCAAAAAAGTAAAAATAAAAAGAAGTCAAAGAATCCTCTTTATTCTAAAACATATAAAGGCAAGCATAAGTTCTAAATCTTCTTTTCCACGTGCGGCACATATTTTACTTCATCACTAGGGATCCTGGCATCGATAATATTAAGGCCAAGAGGATTATTAAATTTCTGACAATCGCGATTCCAAATCTGGAGGATATTGAAATCACGACGAGGAGTAATACGAACACAGGAGATACCATCTGCCGGATCTTTTACACATTTTCCGAGAACAGCGGCAATCATATACCGCTGCATAATTTCATTCGCAATACCACGGTCTACACGCAGACTATACGAACCGCCGCGAATATTACGAGCATTTTCCATAAGAGGTGGCACACTTTCAGGAGTAAAGAAGAACTTACCACGAATCCAATCTGCCGCTTTTATAGCAGCAAATATACCTGCAAGATCACGAAATGTAGTAACTTTCGTAACCACCTTGAAGGTATCCAGATGCCAACGAGTTTCCTTTGCTGGATGGAAATACAATATCCATGCACCAGAGGGTAAGGGAGTATCAAGCGGATGGGTCTTCGTTATAGCAGCCATTGGAGGACCCGTTCTATTTATGTAAAAGGTGTTCAATTTTAGGCCACGGGCGTCTCGTCTTCCTCTGAAGGGACTTCACCGAAAATGGTCCAACTCTTAAAATTCTCTAGGGCCGCTGGAGAGTTCAGTAGAACCGTATACTCCTTAGAATCGGCCGTCAACACTTCTAGAGAAAATCCCTTCATAGATTCCACCGTAAATAGTATGTCGTTGGTCAATAAAAATAGAAGAACAATCTCATACAAACTCGGGGCTAGATCCGCATCCCCAGACCAAGAAACTTCATGGAAGAAAGAGCTCATGTCAAAAGAAATAATGCGATCGGAATTGACCAACTCCACCGTCACCACATCCCCAAATACCCCTTTTACACCATTTGCACCATTTGCACCCTTTGTCCCCTTTGTCCCCTTTGCACCCCTTGCATTAAGAATAAATGAATTTGTTTCAGGAGAGTATACCATAGGATAAGAAGAGTTCTTCACTTCTCCACTCATCTTCTTTATCCAAGGGACAGTATTTCTCTCAGCAAATAACCATGTAGAAGGTCTGTGGGCATCCAGGATACCATAGGCAGTCTTCTTTGTAAGATCCATTAGGATTTCGATATACAGGGACACCCAATGAAATGCAACAAGGCCGAATGTTACGAGTTGTGAGTAAAGGGACATTTTTAAGCTATTTCATAGTATTCTCATTGGTTTAACCCATTTATGCATTTATCCATTGACACATTTTGGTTTCGGCTTCTGTATACACTCCTCGGGCTTCTTACGAAAATGAATGACAAACTTCTTTTCACTACAACCGCAATCATCTACATCCTTGTTTATTATGGTGTTAAAAAGGACAGCGAGTAGGAAGATAGCGGGAACAAGGAGAATTGCGCCACTAATAGCTTCGCCGAACGTAGAACAGACTAACCAAAAAATACATGTTAGAACAATTCCCACAATTCCGTGGTAAGGAAGGTCTAGGAAATAACCACACACTGTGTCAATTATCAGAATTGCAATGAAAAATGCACCAACTACATTTGCAGGCCAACATGCTGAGAACATTCTATTTTGTTTTTGATTTTAATTTTATTTGAATTTGGAATCACTGCTTATACCTCAGGACTTTCTGCTTCTCTTCGCTCCATACACCTATAGGGGTATCGTCAAGATCACCGTCGTCGTCAACACCATATACGAGTTTCTCAGAGTCTCTGTAGTAAGTGGTGCCCTTGTATTCAAACTCTGTAAGTTCTTCTCCCTCTGCCTCTTCCTCTTCTTCCTCAGCCTCAGCCTCAGCCTCTTCTTCCTCAGCCTCTTCTTGATGAACTTCCTCAACATGACTTGCGATCGTCACAATCTTCGTAGCAGCAGGAGGAGGCGTCAGACCATTCACAATAGCCTTCAATGTAGTCTTGGAATCATCACATACATCTGAAAGGCGGCGAACATGCATACCCGTAGGCTCTGGAACAATACTTGAACCAAAGAACGGAGTTGTCTTTACTTCTAGCGCACGACTCTCAGCATCGAGTTCCAGATGAAGAATTCTCTTTGACAGCCGTTCTACCTGAGTCATAAGATCATCTACCTTCTTCTGCAGATTTACAGAATTTGCATCTGCCTTTGCATCTGCCTTTGAACCTTCACGGTAAATTACAATATGGGTCGGCACATCACCTACCGCCACTTCCGTAAGACTTACAGACTTAACACTCATTTTGCTATGGGACTTGGCTTTACCTGGCCAGTCCCGTATCAATTTTTTAGATCCATCTAAGCTTCTATACCCCGTTTTACACTTATTTTAATACAAGCATCCAAAGTGCTTTCTTTATCTTTCAAAGGCTTGCTACGCTTCAACCGCAGCGCCCCACCCTGTTCGCTCCACGACTTGAACCGATCCATACTGAAACCACCCGTAAATGTATTCTGTAAAGAAGAATCATAGAAATCAATCGGTTTCGTATCAAGAGTTCCTAGAATACTTACCATCGGCGGAATCTGGATATCAATGCGCACTTTAGAATCTGCAATTAATTCACGGAATTGCATATACGTATACACGCCTCCAAACTTCTGAAGACTCTCACGAGGAGGCGCAGGATACAAACGACCTCCTGCCTTTCCTGAAGGCCGATATATACGGTGTAAAAGGGCCATACGCTCCCAACGAACATGTGAATCCAGGTGTTCATTCAAGAGATAACTCAAAGAACATTGAGGAGTGCAGAAGTTTCCATATACATGGTATGTTCCAGACTCTTCTTTGACCGGCAAAAAACAGGGCTGCCCCTCGAAATTATGAGCACACCAGAAACATGCAACTTCAGTCTTGTCTGGAATATGAAACGTCTCATCGGGCTTCGTTGCATAGCAAGCCAAGAGCTGGGTGCGCTGAAAGTTCTCATATGTCATAGGATCTGGCTTTTCTTGCCGTATCTGCACTGAGGGCACCGGTGCAGATGCAGATGCAGATGCAGATGCAGAAGCCAAAACCAAAGCTTTTTGTTCTACCTTCTTGTCACCCATCTTGAGAACATCTTCTAAATTCATCTTCCATCCTTCTTTCTCAACACCGATCTGAATCTCATCGGAACTCGATTCAGTATTTACCTGGAAATATGCCTGGCCATCGGTGTCATAGGGCTGAACTTGTGGAGGCGGACTCGGATCATAATGAATTCCTGAATCGTTGAAGGACACCTCATTATTGCGAAAAGGTAGGTGAACAATTAAAGGGCGACGAGTTTCTGGTGTAAATGTCCCGTCAATTCCATCAGGAGTTACGACCGCAACTACATGGATCGGCTTCTTTTCCTTCTTGGGCGCCTTTGCTGCCGCCTTACGACCCGGTTTTGCTTGCACCTCTTGCAGAGGCGCAGCTACAGCCTCCTTCTTCTTTCTGCCTCCACCTACCTTCTTCTTAGTCTCTGTCATTACTATTTCATGATTATAATCTACCTTTAACTCATATATAGAGAAATGGTATAAAGAATTATAGTGTAAGGTATGGGTCATGTGGCATAGGGGGACATAGGGGGCCATAGGGGGACATAGGGGGACATAGGGGGACATAGGGGGACATAGGGGGACATAGGGGGCCATAGGGGGACATAGGGGGACATAGGGGGCCCTAGGGGGACATAGGGGGCCATAGGAAGGCATAGGAAGGCATAAGCACTTCGCTCAACTCCTATAAAAGAGATGGCGGTCATTTTGGATTCCAATGGTCTGCCTGAATTACTTCAAATAATGATCAAATACCCAGAATCCAGATCTCACATGCTTTTCCTAGGTCCTCCTGGGTCCGGCAAAACTACCGCCGCCCAGAGTTTCGCTATAGCCTTACACGGCAAACAATATAATAAGTTCGCCAGCTTGCTCTTTCTTAATAGCAGTGACGAACGAAGTCTGGAAACGATGCGCCAAAAGATCTATCCATTCGTGGAAAGTCGTATGCAGAGCCTCTTTTTCTCAGAAGGTGAAGCACCCCCGAAAGTAATCATTTTCGACGAAGCCGAGACTCTCACAGACCAGGCCCAGTGCGCACTCAGACCCCTTTTACAAAGATCCACAAAAGATGTGATAATTATTTTCATATGTAACTCCCTCTCACACATTCACCAACAAATTTTGAACAAATTTCTCATTATTCCTTTTAATCCTACACCTAGTGAAAAACTTCAGAGTATTCTCAATGTCAAAATTCCGAAACTCGATAGCCTGTATCGCCGTGGAGATATCCGCTTTTTCAAACAATGTCCTCAACAAAAACGCCAAGTCACGCAGTTTCTATATAAATTCCTACATGCTTCTTCACCGAAAGAAGTCTACGATCTTGCTACAGAACCTGGCACTCCTTTTCGTGAACGCATAACCTGGTTCTTATTCTTTCAACAAAACTTTTCAGAAATTAGTATTCGTGAACTTTCACTATGGTCTTCTCTCACCGCATCAGAAACACAGCCTTACCTAGAAGAAGAAACAACGAAAAATCTTTTATATAAACTCTGGTCTTCAAGAATGTCTAAGTTTCTTGGTCCGTAGGCATAGGTCCGTAGGCATAGGTCCGTAGGCATAGGTCCGTAGGCATAGGTCCGTAGGCATAGGTCCGTAGGCATAGGTCCCTAATAAAATTGATACCTAAACCACCCTTTAACACCCAGTCCCGAATCAAACACTATGGATCCCGCCAATCTTACCATAAGCCCTCTGCGTATTTCCACAATGGTCGTCACCGCCCATCTTGGAACAACTATCAATCTGCATAAACTTCTAGAACTCTTTCACGAACGTGCCATTCCTCTTACATGGCCTGGTGAAGGATTCTTGAAAGTGGAATACAAACCCATTCTTCATGCAAAGCCTGATGCCACGCCTGCAGAACTTCAAAAAGCCAAAGCCAAAGCAAAAGCCCAGGAAAAAATTATTATTGGCACCTGTTCTCGTGATGAACTCACGAAACGCAAGAAGTCCAAGAACATCTTCTTCAATCAGTCTACACTGGTAGTTCGTCGTCAATATGATACGGCAAAAGACGGCTCGCCAATTTACAAGGAAGTCAATATCAAACTCTTCAAGAACGGCGGTATTCAAATGACAGGTATTCCCTCTGACACCTTTGCCCAGGAAACGCTACAATGGCTCGCCAAACAACTTACTCTCTACTCAAGTCCGGTGCTAGAGGGTGAGGCGAAGCCAAATCGCTACAGCATTCAGCTCATCAACAGTGATTACCAAGTGAATGGGAATATTAACCGTGAAAAGCTGCACGAGATTTTGATCAATACCTATAATCTCTTTAGCTCTTTTGAAGCCACAATTTATCAAGGGTGTGATACGAAATATTATTACAATGAGGCTGCACCTCCCGATGCTGTAGAAGGAATTTGTCCCTGCGGTGAAACTCTGTGTGTAGGAAATGGCGATGGAACCACGCTAGGTCAGTGCAAGGAGATTACCATTAGCCCCTTTCACACCGGTTCTATCATTATCACAGGGGCTCGCCGCTTTGAACAAATCTATAAGGCATATGTGTTTATTAATAAGATCCTGAAAGCACATTCTCGTGAAATTATCAAGCCATTCCCTGAAACGAAGGTCGCCAAGGTTTCGGCGTAGACTTTCAAGATTGTTCTGCGGGTTTTTGGTGACTTTTTCCCAAAAAGTCCCCGACAGAAATGTCTGCACCTGCGCCCACAGATGCTTCGGCTACTGCTACTGCCGCCGCATTACCGCAGCAAGCAACTCCTTTACCGAGTGCTGCTGTCCTACTGCAGGCTGCTAAATTGGCACTCGCCCAAGATAACCCTATTCGCCTAGACTACTACGTGGAGACGGCGAATGGCTCAGCCTTTATGGGCGAGGATGCGGAGACGAAGGATAAGATGCTGGTAAAGTCTGCGGAGGAATTCACGAGCCTCATCCAGAAGACTTACAAGGTAGGTGAAGATTACATTGTATTAACTGAGAACTCTATCTACGTGGTGAGCGGTAAGTTACAGAAGCGTAAGATTCAGGCGAACTCTTTGCGCAATGATTAATATAAGATGGATTGTAAAGAATCTACAACAAATGTTGAGTCATTTGAATTTTATAATGAACGAGGATCTAAAATAAATCATTCTTATTATGAAGCGGATGAACAGCGCTTATGTTTAAAATATGTTCCAGAAGATTCATGCGGGGTTCTAGAACTAGGTGCTAGATATGGAAGTGTAACTTGTTGTATAAGTCATAAATTAAATCGTCGTCCTGTTTTAATATCTGTAGAACCGGATCCAAGAGTTTTTGATACATTATATAAAAATATTGAAAGAAATAATGCAATTGCATATATTTCTCCCTGTATTATTTCAAAAAAGATACATACTCTACTTGATAATGGAATGTGTGAAGGTTACGCAACTTATTCCGAAGAATACGACGAACAAAAGCATAACCCTAATACTAAAATTATCTCAATATCGTTGGAATATTTACTTAAAAAGTATAATATTCCTAAGATTGACACTCTTGTTGCGGACTGCGAAGGCTTCTTAGAGACTTTTTTTGATGAACATCCGAATTTATATATTGATTTACGAGTAGTTATTTTTGAAGCAGATGCACCTCATAGATGTAATTATGATAAAATACGCAAAAATCTTTCTGAATATGGATTTCGTGAAGAAGTTGGTGGATTTCAAAATGTTTGGCTCAAAGATAATAAGATATAAAACCCAGTATGGAAGAACAAACTCTTTTAGACGATATTCGTGAATATTCTCTAAAAGAATTACATCAACTTGAATCTATGACACAGCAAGTTCTGGATCACTGGCATTCTATGATGCGACCTGATATTAAAGAAGGAATGAAACGGGCCATTGAACTTTCCATTGAAATTGCGGAGAATGATCTGAAAATTATACGTGAGCAGAAAGAAATAAAAATTGCTGAGCCGAAATCACAAATACAACAGTCCCATACATCCACCAATCATTCCGACCATGAATCTGAATCCGAACCCGAATCTGAGTCCAAGGCCGAGTCCGAGTCAAAGCCCGAATCCAAACTCATCCACTCTTGAACTTTTAGGAGATCTTCCTACACCTGTGACAAAGGGTGATAAAGGGCAAGCAATTATTCTCGGATTCTTAGGTCATTCTAGTGCTGCAAAATGGACTCGCAATTCTATGGCTGATTTGATTTTGAATCCATTAATCGGCGAAATCAATACACTTCCAAACACACTGATGATTCCTACGGAAGGAAATACAAGCACCCTTTTACAAATTTGGGCAGAACGTATGAACATTGAATATCAAGCAATAGATTCTGATTGGACTCGGTTAGGACGCAGAGCACGGGCTCTTCGGGATGGAAGAATTTTGAAAGAATCTACACACCTAGTATTCTTTCTTGGAAGTCGCTCGGATTACTATGAAAAAATAGCAATCCGAGAGGTGAAAAAAGGTAGAAAAGTCTTTGCGGTTGATCCTAAGACAGGAACCTTAGAGGAATGGGTTTAGTGCGTAGATCTGGGGAGAGGAGGCACTGAGAAGTTCTCCTGGATGTCCTTTACGGCCGCTCCGAGGAGGGCGCGGTCACAGATTAAATAATAAAAGAGGGTGAGGGTCGCACCAAACCCGGTGATTAATAGACTCTGGATCGCCATCGCAATGCCAGCCGCACCCAGCTTCTTGCTGTATACGAAGATGCCGACCGTTGAGACGACAGATAAGATAAAGAGGATCAAGTAAACCACGTAAAATACGTAAAAGAAGTTGCAGATCGTAGAACTCTGGATTTTTTTCGTCCACTCAGGCTCCATTTGTTTCTACTTGGGCCTGCCGAATTTTTTACTCATAGAATAAGTAGAATGCTCGCTTACAAGAAAAACCGTAAAGGCAGTCGCAAGGGAAGCCGCAAGGCCAATCGCTCCGCTAGCCGCAAGGCCAATCGCTCCGCTAGTCGTAAGGCCAATCGCTCCGCTAGTCGCAAGACCTACATGCGCAAGAACCGCTTCGCTAGCCGCAAGGCCAGTCGCTCCGCTAGCCGCAAGACCTACATGCGTAAGAGCAGACGCTGCGGAATGTGGGGCGGAGCCTACAATCCTGCCGCGCTCTCTCTCGCCCAAGGCCAGGACTTCAATGCCCAACACACCAATCAACATGGTGGTGCCTATGCGCCTCTCGGAGGTGCCCCCGTCGGCGATCAAGGACTTCTGCCACAGGAACTCCGGGACATGGCACGTGTAAGCCCTGTTGACATGAAGAATGCCGAAATCATCGGAATGCACGATCCCGACCAGATGGGCGGCACGAATACTATGAGCGGTGGACGCCGCCGCAAGAGCAGCCGTAAGAACCGCAAGGCCAGTCGTAAGAATCGCAAGGCTAGTCGCAAAAGCCGCAAAAGCCGCAAGAACCGCCGCAATCAGCGCGGTGGCGCTCGCACCGAAATGGGCGGTGCCCCCTACGACTCTCCCAACATGCTCCTCTCACCTTCCGAGGCCGCTAAGGCAGGAACCGGAGATTTCAGCAATCCCCTCATGAGAAACTAAGTGCAAAATCACTAAAAAAGACTTTGAAGAATGGCCTTGCCCGACTCCAAAATCTTCTTCTCTGCCTCACTCACAACAACAATACACTTGACAAACAAATCCCCAAACGCCCCCCCTTCAGCCGGCATACCCTTCCCTTTTACACAAATTACTTCATGGCTCTGAGTCCCTGCAGGAATATCCACCACCAATCCTTCCAAATGTGCAGGGTGCGAGCCAATGGTTCTCTGGCAACCCAATAAACTCTCCTTCAACCCAATCTCACACTGAAAACGTAAAGCCGTTCCTTCACGCACCAAGTCCAGGGTCTCATCCGCCGTCGCCAAACGAATCAATACATCCCCAGCCTTCTCAAAATCAGGATGATCACTACACATTCCTTCAAACGTCAATATATCTCCCACAGAAGCTCCAGGCTTCGTATTCACTTCCAAAACTTTAGAACGAGTTACCAGCCCCCTACCCGAACATCCTCCGCAAGCAGAACCCCGCAAACGTCCCTCAGCATTACACGCCCCGCAAGGACCCCGATTCATTGCCATCATACCTGGTCCCAACTGGATCATAGTCTCTTTTACACCTGTTCCACGACACTCGGCACATGTTTGATAGTTTGAACAACCCCGACCTTCACAGTCGTCGCAGAATACTTGACGCTCCAGATCAAACCGCAACTTCTTACCATTATAGAAATCAGCCAGAGTTAAATGAAGTTCATGCATCTTATTTGACCCCTTTGGCTGTTTCGTATGCTTTCTCTTCATTGGTCCACCTCCACCAAACATTCCTCCAAAAAGATTCGCCATGTCGACATGAACTCCACCTGGTTGACCAAAAGGTCCACCGCCACCGCCAAACCCAAAAGGCATTCCAGGCATTCCACCAAATCCAAATCCGAAAGGATTCTGTTGTTGCGCTTGCTGCTGCCCATCCACCTGTCCTGTCATATCATACATACGTCTCCGATCGTCGTCCGAAAGAACTTCATACGCTGCCTGGATCTTCTTGAACTTTTCAGGGTCTCCGCCCTTATCTGGATGATGTTCTTTTGCTAAATCACGATAACTCTTTTTAATTTCATTTGTATCAGCACTGCGTCCTACACCCAAAGTTGCGTAAGGATCCATTCTTTTTGAGTATGGAAAGCAAGGTTTAGACCCGTGCGAACGATGGTCTAAGCACAATTCAACCCTTTCCTATAATGGCGCTTCCGAATGCAGAGGCAAAAACAAAAGCAAAAGCAAAGGCAAAAACCCGTCTCTTTGGCCAAGATTTCGTATTTCAATCGGTGCGTGACTCTTTCAATGAGCTTCCTCATATGTTTATTACCGGTCCACCCGGTTCCGGCAAGACCACATTCCTAGAAGATGTGATGGAAATGATTAAGAAAGAAGCACCCTTTCACGTAGAATCCGTCCTCTGGCTCAGCAGCGAAAAAGATCGTGGAATTCACACCATTCGTGATAAAGTCAATGATTTCTGTAAAAGAACTCATTCCAAACCGAATTCTCTCAGATGGATTATCATTGATGATGCCGATACTTTACCTCTCATTAGCCAACAAGCCTTGCGTCGTCCTATGGAAACATTTTCCCATTTAACCCGATTTCTCTTTGCGAGTCGGTATGCGTCTAATTTGATTGAACCTCTAAGAAGCCGTTGTCTTACAATTGAATTAGAACCCATAAGTCCTCTAGAAGCCTTTCCCAAATACACAGAACTTTATGAAATTCCCAATTCACCCCAACTTCTAGATTTCTGTATAATGAATTTCATATCCATTCACGAATTAAAGAATATTCTTGTCTTATACAAATCATTATTAAAAGAAGGACATACCTCCACTGCCGTTCTTGAAAAACTCAAGATTCTTCTTCCTTCTTCAAAGCCCCTCACAGGCAAGTTAATCGAAGGTCTTTCTAAGAAAAATGCTGAAGAAATACGTTCCTCTATTACACAGTTATTCCTAAACGGCTATCTCCTGGATGATATATTATTATCCCTTGAAAAGAGTATATCTATTTTCCCGAGCACAGACCCATCAATACGATTCCGAATTCTGCAATTTACAATGCTGGGATGGATCTCTATACAACAAGGTAAGGAACACTGGCTTGATACAATGGATATTGTAGAAGAAGTTATGCGATCTTCAACAAGCTAAACGATTTTTGTAAAAGAATGTATAAAGGCACTAGTATGCCAAAAAAGATTTTCCGAAAACCTCCACCACCCGAACTTCTTAATCATCTCCTCATAGCCTGTGGCCTTGAAAAAGGTGCGCAAGACACAAAGTCATTCGCAAAATCTGCAATATCCATAAAAGCCGTAGAAGAACTCCTGCCTCAACTTGAACCCTACTATCTTCCCTGCCTTGTTCCTAAATATCTGCACACAACCCCTTTTACACCTATAAAGGCAATTACCATACTTCGTCATGTTCTTCAAGCACATTCCATAGAATTACATTCTATGGAAAGAACTGTGGCTGGTATAAGAGGGGTTTGGTATCAATTACAAAATCCCAATTCTTCTTTTCTTGAAGGCGAGATTCACGTGGACTTTACATAAGTCCCATCGAGTATATAACGAATCGCTAAGTCGGATTCCAGAATCTGTTCTTCTGAGCTGCGCAGAATCCAGCCGAAGTTGCGACGATTCAGTAAATCGTTATAAGGGATCGGTATATATACAGCAGTATCGGGAATTTGGAAGGGTAAGCGACCACTCGTTCCACTTGCCAAGATATTTTCCAAATCTAGACTTTTATTTGTGCGAGGATCACGTCCAAGTTCTTCTTTGATGCGAAGCTCGCACGCCGCACCGTTTTCTGTAAACTCTGCCCAATCGGACTTGCAATCTCCACGGATTTGTCTGCCACCGAGCTGATTGTCCAGACGTGCACGAATACGGTGTTCCCACTCCGTCATTATAGGGTGATTCGGCATCGGCGACCAAAGAGCACGAAATCCGGGAACATCCGAACCATATAAGGGTTCTTCATCCTGGCCGAAGGCTACGACTTTGTCTGAGGGGAGGGCGCCGAATTCTTTCAAGCAGATAACGGAAGGTGAAAGCCAGAGCCCTCCGAATTTCGCCAGTAACGCCGTGCGAATCCAATCCTCTTCCGCCAATCCTACACGGCCTTTCGGATTACGGAGCAAAAAGGGTAAAGAAGCCCATCCGCCTAGACGCTCGGCCACTCCTTGAAGACCACCCACAACTTCAATACGATATCTGTGACCGTTCATCTTTGTAATCGTCTCGTAACATAAATTCAACAAAGGGATATTGATGACCCGACTACTACGAGACATAAAGTCTGACCAATTCCGAGAATTCACGTCGCTGTCGTTGTAAAACAGCCAGATCACGGGACGGTCCATTCCAATTGTGAGCATTTCAGGCGTGATTTCTGTGCCATTGCGCTTAGGAAGACCTTTCCATAAGGCTGCGACGGCGACCGTGCCAACCAAGACTGATATAAGCATAATATGCTCGGCCTTCATCCTCTATCCTGACTCTATGAATTTCTTATGACAAGGCGTTTCATACGCTCAAAATATTCATTCTCGGCAACGGATTCTTGTGCAAGACGGAGTTTGCGTTGTTCTTCTGCCTGAGAAGCGGCTCTTTCTGCAGCCTGTAAAGCCGTTAACTCATAGTCGGCAAGAGGTGCCGGTGCCTTGTCCCTTTCTTTGGAATACTTGTCCAAGGTTCTATTCTCCACTTTTACACCCGCTGTATCTTGACTAAAGGTATTGTATTCTGTATATGCTTTCTTCAAATCTGTGTATTTGAGTCCCGTGTCGTTTGCCGCTACCGTATAATCATCACGAGCTGTGCGACCAATCTCTGTTGCATAACGTCCGGCCAGAGTCTGTTCTTTCGCTATAATCGCCCCTTGTGGTTGGCTTTGAGAGCTCATTCGCCCCCGCTGCTCGTCTTCAAACGCTTTATGGAAGACTTCACGATTGAACTTTCCACTGAACTTTTGACCCTGGTTGCCTTGACCTTCCTCGCCTCCCTTTAACCAATCTCCGTATCCTGATTCTTCCGGATCGGGTATACGAGTTTGTTCAAACATGGTGTTAAAGGAGTTCATATCGAGTTTATTGGGATTTAGGCGAACGGGCTCTACCATTTTCCAGGCATCGGCTTCATTTGTGCGAGTGCCTTTTAAGGCTGTAGGTGCTTCCACCTTCCCTTCTTTGCTACGACCTCCGTGGATTCTGCGGAGGATTTCGCCGAGATAGGCGTAGGCACGAGTGACGGCTTCGAACTCTTTTTCGGAACCGCCCTTGTCTGGATGGGCACGGATAACTGCTTTCTTATACGCCTTTTTGAGACCTTCTTCGGTTAGCGCAACTTCCTCCTCTAACTCCAAAATGCGGAGACAGGCGGAAAAATAGTTCATGGCTCGTTCATTCCCTTTTTCGGAAGCGGAGGCGGATCCCTGCCCACCCCTTGTTTGCATCGAGGAGGAAGTCTCCGTTGTGCGAAGAGCGAGTTGTTGGTTTCCACCTTGACCTGGTCCTGGTCCTGGCCCTGATCCTGCCCCTACGGAATTCTGAATGGCCATGAATCCCTTGGATCGTGTTGTTTGTCCCGGCAGTGGTGGAGGACCCCCACCCGCCTGCACCACTTGCACATAGTGTAGTAAATTTCCATAGATCCCAGCGATTCTTGCCGATTCACGGTGATCGGGAGAACTTAGAATCGTCTGTATCATTTCCATACAGACACTTACATTTTGAATACTGAGTAAATTTCTATACATGCGAACATGAGGTTCTGGGATTTGTCGTAAGCTCTGGGTATTCCCCATCTTCTATTCAGCCCCTTTCAAAATCTCACGTGCTCTTTCCGCAGTAAGCACAGGGATTCTTGCTTCACACTCCCATAACCATTTCCTGCCAGCAGAGAAAAAACTGTAGTTCAAAGGCCACATCTGCGGGGCAAGAGCAGGGAGACGACGCAGATTCTTGTCACGAATTAAGCCCCAACTTTCCAAAGGCAATACCATCGCCAATTGTTCGGCTGGCTGAATGACCGCACCAACCCCTCTTACACCCTCTTTGCCACTGTTACCGCCCTCGGCCTTTTTCAAAAAAAGCGCCAGATCACTCCACAAAGGCGGAATCCAGGAAGGGAACATCCAAGAAGTATTGATCGGCGCTTGGCCTGTATAATAATCCAGAATCCATTGAAGACCATACACATACTCGGAACAAAGATGGACCCGATCAGCAAAAGGATGAATCCAATTCCAATATTCCGTTCGCCATCCTTCTTTTAATTGTATAAAGTTCTCGCTATTGCTGCTTGTCCCAACCTCCACCATAACCTTCTCCACATTCCACTGCAGCGGCAAACCTTCCGACGCATCCATGCCTTTCCCCACTCCACGCCCCGCTTGTTCCCGCTTCTTACGAATCATATGCATCATCCGACCCTCTTCTTCTCTCGCCCATGATGCGCAAATCGTCAGTAATACATTCGTCTGCAATTGTCCCCCGGCATCAACGAGCCAGCGCCCCGATCCCTTCATTGCTCGCAACTCGCTCAAAACACATTCGTGACCATCATCATTCAATTTATGGGTCATACTATGCGGTAAAAAGTCATTACCCATCAAACTCATAAGGCCAACATAGTTCAGGACTTCATTCACCCCTTTAACACCAACTCGCAGTTTGAACTCTTCCAAGTTCATAAATGTATATTCTTGTTTTTCATCCGGTCTCGGCGCAACAGGCGCCCCGAATTCCTGTTTTTCACGAAGGAGCCAAAGATTCTCATTGGAAATCATCTCACCGGTGAGCATACTGAGCAAAATCAAGTCAGCATCTAGGCCATAAATACATATTGTCCCTGATGCACGGTTATCACGTAAACGTGACATAATTTTGTGTTCTCCTTCACCGGGCTCGTCACTTGCGCTGACAATCCATCCCCGCCCCTGTTCTTTTGCTAAACGGTGCAACTCTCTTCCGAGTTTGTCCATAAAGGCCGTTCCAGGCGTGATGGAATTTGTGTCCCAGCTACGGTGGCTACTTTCGGAATTTGTGCCCATTCTTCGCAAATAGGCGGACTTGAATCGGCGAACTCTCTGTTGGCGAATCTTGGCCATGGGCACAACTCCGTCTACGGCAATATAGACTTGCCGAGGTCTCCCAGCCTCCGCCCATACTTCTTTTACAGTCCGACACACTTCACGCAAGAGTCCTGCCTCCCATGCATCCATTGCCTCCCCGTGCCCCACTTCAGGCACTTCCAGGGCGAGCATAGAAGGTGCACGAATACAACGATATACGAGACAATTAAAGTCAAAACATAAGAGACTACAATCACTCACCCTTTGACACAGAATTCCAGGATATCTTTGTATGATTTTTCTGAAATACGAGGGTATACCCATTTTCTTACATAGAACTTGTGAGATGGCTTTAGAATGGCGGCAGCGGCAGCGGCAGCGGCAGCAGCAACAGACCCTTTGCCTCCTAGTTCAAACATAAACACAAATACCAAATCTCTGAGCAATTCCACTTCACCCGTCCCTTCAGTTACAGGAATGTTCGTGAATCTTGTAAGCATGTTTTTGGATAAGTCATTACTTCTCACCATGCCCGAAATTGGCCACTTAGCTCCAATCATTCTTACGGCAGGATCTCTATTCTTTGGTGCTGTTTCACTGAATTATCCGCTCGCCATGATTGGTCTCAGTGCCATTGAAGCAGGAGGTATATATAAACTTGTGAACGTCGTTTCTACCTATTCTGGCACCCCTTTAACAGCTGAATCAAAAGAAAATGCCCCCAACTGTTCAAGTTATTTCCAAACGTTGAGTGCTTCCCGATTCAGATTTCTTGTGGGTGAGGGATTAAAAGGAAGTTTTCCCAACTATGCTCTGTATTTTATCACATTTATAAGTGCCTACTGCATTGAAAGTATGAGTTATTTTAAGGATGAGTGCACTGCTCTAGGATCCCAATATAGCAATCGCCCCTATCTCGCATATATGAGCGCTGCTATGTTAATTATCCTCTATTCTTTGTATTTACTCGTCTATGGATGCGACTCTCTTATCAACCTATTTTGCTCAGCCGTCCTGGGTCTCTTAGTTGGATATCTCTTATGTTATCAAAATGCAACTCTGCTCGGCAAGGACTCTGTAAATATTCTATTCATTCCGACGATTGTAAAACGTTCTGGTATGGATTATATATGTGTATCTTCTGCATCTTAGTTCCTAACTATGGGTAGATATGGCGTCAGGAATGTTAGGAGGGTATATAGAAGCCATACGAACCTTCGTATCAGATACTTTTCTTACATTTCCATTGATTATGATTGGTTTTATATTTCTTCTTGGAGTTCTAACATCAAACTCTGGACTTTTATTTCTATTTTTAGGCCATTTGTTTGTAGTCCCTTCCCTTGAATTTATAGCAAATGAACCAGGGCCTGCGTTTTTCAATGGATCTGTGTTTAGTATCCAAAAGTTGGTGAACTGGATATTCAGCGTATTCTTAGTTCTTGGTGTAAACGCAAATGCATTGGGTGGTGGTAATTATTACTTCTTATTCTTTTTATCCATAATTCCTTTTGTAGGTCAATTTGTCTTGAATAAGTCCGATAGACATGTATCTCCTCTATATTTCTTCAATCCGTTTGCTTGGTTCTTAACACCGAATACTGGATCTGAAGGACGGGCGGCTTCAACGTGTTCCATGGTTCCGATTTCGGGCGATGAAGATCGTTTATTCCGCACTCCTTCATATTGGCTAGCACATCTGGTCTTCTTCTTTGGCTTCTTTTTTACAAATGCGTATACCCTATACAATGAACCGGCACCTACTCTCACAGATCCGAACGCAACGCCAACACAGCGTGCAGGTTTGGATGCTCGGGTGGCGCATAGGAAATGGATGGCGATGGGTGCTATAGGGATGGGTATAGTTGTTTTTGCAACTTTCTTACTATTCCGGTATTGGAAGACTCCTTGTGAAGCACGGTTTATCTATAGCATGATTCCTCTCATAATAATTGGTCTAACGGGTGCATCGTGGTTTGAGATCATATATAATACGTGTGGAGTAAAGCCGGCAGATATTCTGGGAATTGTGCAAGGTTATCTGTCTCCGAATATGGTGGATAAACCTATTGTGTGCCTAGGTTCTGAAGATAAAAAGCCGCCTCCTACAGCCTCTTGTGCAACTGCAACTGCATCTTAGACCTGCGGGCATTTTAAAGGGGGATTTTATATAAGAATATATGGAAAATAGAGTGTTTAGATTCTATGAATTACATAATAATAAATGGTTTCATATAATGAATTTGTCGCTTGAAATTATAAAAACAGCTGATAAAAAACAGAGATTGATGTTAATGAAATATGGTCATTATTTATTTTAGACCCGTGCGCAATTTAAATTGACACTCGCATCATACACTGAAAGTAAAATATGCGAGTAATCTATTTACAAATTGCGCACGAGTCGCCGACTGCCGCTGATTTTAAATGAGCGGCGGTCTAAATATGAGCAATTAAAATGCCACGTTGCTCTAAATTCCCGCAAAACCGGCCCACAACCTAAGATGACGTTCAAACGTTTTCAAAGCTAATGCAGGAATACGAACAATTGCCGCAAATTCCTTCCACGCTTCTATTACACCCTTCTGTTTGGTATTCATAAACACGTCATGCGGAACTCCTACTTTCCCGAGTCTTTGATTCACAGCCTCGTGAAAGTTCCAAAACCAGAAATTATAGTGACCAATATCTTGATCAGGAAGAGGCACATGTCTCCGATATTCTTGAATATGATTGCGGCATTCTTGACACGGCACTATGGTTTCCAGATTCGCCACCATCCATTGTAATTCTCGTAATTCATCTAAACGAATTCGTGCGGGGCTGCGTCCACACCGGCTACCCACGGCATGTAAGACCGCCCAGAGTTTCGGCCCCCAAATGGAAGGACTCTGCATTCTTTAGATTCGCCACAATTTCTGTAGAACTGCCTCTACGCACATAAGAATCTTGCCCAGTAAAATTGAAGCCCGAAACCTTCCAAACAAACACCTTTAACACCAGCACTTTACAAACATGGCCACGTATCCAGTTGTTGCAGAAATATGGACTTTGTTTGAATCAACTCTCCAAATCCAGGCAAAGCGCTTAGTGGAAGACATTGCCAAACACCAGAATTCGGATCCAAAAGAATTGTGGAAAAAGATCAAACCTCAAATTCGGATTGGCCTTATTGATACAGAACTTCCAGATCCACTTCCCACTACTTGCTCTCATCCTTCAGGAACCTGTGAAGGCGGGGCCATTCGTCTACGGTGTAGAGCCCCATGTTCTCTAGGATTTGATGCATGTCCTCGTCATGTCGGCATTCCGAAACCAACTTCTTCCGGCAATTATTCGCTTCCGGTTGTAGACCGTGTCCTAGATTCTTCAGGCCAGGCTTATTTCGTAGATAAGAAGGGAATCGCTCATGATAAGAATGGGAAACCTCGTGGATATGTGACAGATTCTGTCATTACCCTCTTTGAACCCGGTGAAAAGCCCGAAACATCTAAACGTGAATCGTGATTACCTAGTAAGATGGAGAATATGGATTGGCTTATTCTAGGGTTCAAATTTCCAATTACAAAACCCGCAAAAAAAACGAAGAAGAGACCAAAAGCAAAAGCAAAAGCAAAGGCAAAAAACCAAAAACCTTTTTTACATAATTTGCAGGAACAAAAGCCTACGACTGTCTATGCCCCTCACAATATCTGTTTCAATATCTTACCCTTTCGTGCACTCCCAAAGAAAATCTGGGCGATCTTGGCTTTTATGAATGGTATCAACTTGGCAGAACAAAGGGAATATATTAAGAATTTTGTGAAAAATTCTTACACGAATAAAACAGACAGGGAGATTTATGATAAGTCTTTTAATCAATTCTGGACAGATTCTAATTCTGGCGAAAGCATTGAAACAGTCCTTTTAAGTTATATAAAGAAGATCCGCATCCTTCGCGCCCGTTTTCGCAGATTTCTCCATATCTGGCGCACGTCTCGCCTCCGCCCCATTAATACGGAAGACATTGTCACTATGGAACCTCCGAAAGACCCCGTCTACATAGTTGACTGGGCCACCAAAAGTAAGTCGGCCTTTGAGTCTTCCACACTCATGCGTGACATTACCCTGCGCCTTCTCCACCACGATGGATTTTTCGAGTGTCCCCAAGAACCTCGCAACCCTTACACAAACTCCCCTTTAACACAAGCTCAAATGATTTCTGTATGGATTCAACTCGCCCGATCCAAAGCAACCGCAAGTTCTGTCTTTACAGGGTTACGTCAAGTTCGGTGGATTTTGTATAAATTTATGACAGAATATTCACTTCAATTACAACTTCACGCATTTCGCACAACTATGCGAAACCCTGCACATATGGATTATAGAGATAGGTTGGGAGATTTTATCAATTTCTGTTATGAACAAGAAGATGTTCAATTTCCGAGAATTATATTTACCGATGCCATATTGAAAATTCCGAATCATCGTTTACTAAAACAATGGGCGAATCTGTGCATACGATATTATGAAGCAACTTATATTCATAGTAAATTTCCCCATAAAATTATTACAATTCAGGAAGATGTTTTAGATAAATCTGTTTTCTTACTACGTCGTTATAAAGAATTAACACGTAGCCTTTGAACTTTTTAATCTTTTAGGTTTGAGGTTTTGTTTCCCTTTGTAAGTTTCAAATCTGATTATAGATGTCGCAGACCCCGACACCCAGTGAACTAATTGAAATTCGGCGGGTCAAGGCGATGGTCGCTGGAGCTGGGGCTACAATAAATCCACAATGTTTTTTGGGACCACAAGGACCTGTAGGCCCTGTGGGTCCTATAGGACCGGCAGTTACATTTAGCACTATTGCTACACAAGGCGCTGTTCTTTATTATGATGCTAACGTGGGCATAACTGGAAATTCGTTGTTTACATTTTCTTCTACTTTGAATGCGAATGGTAAAGTCACGATTCAAGGAGATCTAGTAGCACGCAATGCTAGTATAAGTTCTTTGAATGTAAATACTTTTAGCACTTCAATTATAAATGTTCAACAAGGATTTTTTAGTTCTATAAATGTCAACACTATATCTGGAGGCTCAGGAAATCTTCTTACAATCAACGGGAATTTTCTAGCGGAAAATGCTAGTATAAGTTCTTTGAATGTAAATACTCTAAGCACTTCAATTATAAATTCTAAACAAGGGACTTTTAGTTCTATAAATGTCAACACTATATCTGGAGGCTCAGGAAATCTTCTTACAATCAACGGGAATTTTCTAGCGGAAAATGCTAGTATA
>Ga0164295_10000024_pt1 | contig 158232 bp, 140 predicted proteins | sample GEODES006metaG_FD_111798 | JGI IMG/M metagenome (GOLD analysis project Ga0164295, IMG submission 111798) | Oligotrophic lake water microbial communities from Sparkling Lake, Wisconsin, USA - GEODES006 metaG | ecosystem: Environmental > Aquatic > Freshwater > Lake | place: USA: Sparkling Lake...
AGCGGCGGCGGGGGCAGGGGCGGCGGGGGCGGAGGAGCCTCCGGAGCCGCGAAGCTGTACCGGATCCCGACCGTCACCGACTGGTCGTTGTAGGTGCCCTTCAGGTTACCAATGGTCCCGCGGTTCACGAAACCAAGGTCGCCCGTCTGGAAATAGCGGTAGGTCAGATCGACGTTCAAGCGGTCGCTGGCCTTGGCGCTGACACCGGCGATACCCTGCCAGGCGTAGTCCCAGTCGGTGTCATCAACGACGATCGTGGGGGACGCGGTGGTCTGGTATTCACCAGCCGCAACACCGACGCCGACGCCGATGAAGGGGTTCAGGTCGCCGTCCGGGATCAGGTCAACGATCACGTTGCCCATCAGCGACCAGATTTCCAGGTCGCCACCGGTGGGGAAACCGCCGCCAGCGGGCACTTCACCCGGGCGGTAGGCGCCTTCGAGTTCGACGCGCCAATGCGGCGACAGACGGTAGCCCAGACGGGCCGCGCCAGTCCACTCATCTTCCGGATCGACAGTGACGTCGCCAACCAGGGTGTCGAATTTGACTTCGTCACTCCAGTGATAGCCGAGGTCAATGGCGCCGTACCAACCGGCGTCTTGCGCGGAAGCGCCCGACGCTGCGAGCGTAGCGGCAATGGCCGCACCCGCCAGAAGCTTGAATTTCATCGAAAGAGCCCTCTCTTGCCCGGATGCGACGCACAGTCGCTTCGAAATCCGTTATAGCAACGCCGTGGCCGAGGCAAAGTGCCCATGAAGCCACACAGGCCCTCAATTTTTCTCCGGTTCATGGTTAATGGCCCGGGCCGAAGCATCCGAAGGGGGCGAAACTCCCGGTGCAGAGGGCTTTCGCTGGCCTCGGCGCCGTCCTCCCAAGGCTCCGGGATTGTTCAGTTCCTTCCGGAATTCATCTCGACGCTCATGGATCGATGCAATGACAAGGCCCATGGGAATCCCGATATCCACCAGGACTGCCTCGGAAAGCTGCAGCGACGCCTCGATCGTCTCCGGAACCGCATCCGAGGCGCCCAACTCGTAGAGTCGCTTGGCATGGCGCGCATCCCGGGCGCGCGCGACAATGGTCAGCGCCGGGTTGATCTCGCGGGCCGTGGCGACAACGGCCTCTGCGCCCTCGGGATCATCCATGGTGACAACCAGCGCTCTTGCGGTTTCGAGGCCGCAGCGCCGGAGAAATTCAGGTCGGGCGGCGTCGCCAAAAACAATCTTCGCCCCGGACTTTCGGCCTTTCTCGACCAGGCGGGTGTCCCATTCCACAGCAGTCCAGGGCAGGTCGTGACGGCCAAGCATGTCCCCGACCAATCGGCCCACCCGGCCAAATCCGACCACCAGCACCTGCGCAGGCGCAGCCGCCCCGGACTCCAGGGCAGAAGCCGGCTGGGCCGCAGGCGGGGCGCCTTCGGCGAGACCGGTAACCGGGGCGGCGCTTCGGCCGCCGATCCGGGCTCCGAAGGCGGCAAGGAACGGGATCGCAAACATCGACAGGGTGGAGGCCACCAGCAGGGTCGCGCCGATCTCGGGCTCCACGACACCCGCCTTCATGGCGCTGTCGAGAATCACGAAGGCGAACTCCCCGCCGGCAGCGAGCAGCAAGGCGCTCTCAAGCGCAGCGCGGCGCTTCAATCCAAAGGCCAGCCCGAGGGCAAGGACCACGCCGCCGGTCAGGGTCATCAATCCCAGGGCCATGCCGATGATCGGCCCGGGATGGGCAAACAGGCGGGTCAGATCCAGATTGATGCCGATGGAGACGAAGAAGAGACCCAGCAGCAGCCCCTTGAAGGGCTCGATGGTCCGCTCGACCTCATGGCGATATTCGGTTTCGGCCAACAGAAGCCCGGCGACGAAGGCCCCCAGGGCCATGGACAGGCCGGACAGGGCCGCCAGAAGCCCAGCCCCGATGACGACCAGCAGGCTGGCCGCCATGAACATCTCCTCGCTCTTGGCCCGGGCTACGGATTTCAGCATGGGACGCAGCACCAGCCGTCCGATCACCACCAGAGCCAGCAGGCCCAGCACCGCCGGAGCGAAGGCAAGAAGATCACGCGCTGAGAAGGCGCCTTCCTGCCGGCTGCCAAGCACCGCCAGGGTGATCAGGATGGGCGCCACCGCCAGGTCCTGAAAGAGCAGCACGGAAAAGATCGCCCGGCCGGATTGACTGTGCTGGCGATTGCGCTCCGCCAGCAGGGGCATCACCACCGCAGTGGAGGAGAGGGCAAGCGCCGCCCCGATCGCGGCCGCCGACGGCGCCGACTGACCCAGCAGCATCGCGGCCGCGGCAATGGCGCCGCCCGAAGCCGCCACCTGCAGCGCGCCCATGCCGAACACCAGACGGCGCATGAGCCGCAGTCGCTCCCAACTCAGTTCCAGCCCGATCATGAACAGCAGGAAGACGACCCCGAACTCTGCGAGCTGGGCAATATCCTGCGGGTTGTCCACCGTGACGACCGCCAGCCACGGAAACTGGTCTGACAAGGCGCCCAGGCCAAAAGGCCCCAGGACAACGCCGGCGCCCAGAAATCCCAGAATGGGGCTGACATTCCACCGGCGGAACAGGGGCACGACGATCCCGGCCGTCGCAAGGAACAACAAGACATCCTTGTATTCGCCCGGTGATACTTCCGCCGCCATCCGCCCTCCTCAACCGTTGTCGGGACACTATGACCCGCCTGTTCGCCCTTGCAAAACCCCCGAGAGACCGATAGGCGCCGGCCATGGCCAGGAACGGCGAAAAAAGGCGGATTTCAGCATCTGGCGCCTTGCCGGCCCTGCTGGCTGTTCTGGCGCTGCTGGTTCAGGCCCTGATCCCCGCTTCGGCCATGGCCCAGGAATTTCGCAGCCGGGCTTCAACCCAGACTGTCATCCTCTGCACGGCCGACGGAGCCCGTTCGGTCGAGGTTGCGGCGGAGAAGGTTCCCGGCCAGGAGCACCACACCGGCTTCGCCGGTCTGAAATGCCATGACTGCGTCATGGTGAGTATCGCCGCCGTCATGCCGCCGGCCGGCGACCCGGCGCCGGTTCGCTACAGCCAGATCATCCGGGTCGAACTGACCCGCACCAAGGCGGGACGGGCCATTGAGCGCCCAGCCCCCAGACCACCCTCTCAGGGACCACCCGGCCGCGTCATCAGCTGATTTCCGCCGCGCACGCCCTTGGCTGCGCGCCTGCTCACCTGCTGAATGTCGAAGGTCCAACCCCATGTTCGTCAACACGAAGCGCCCGCGCGCGCTCATGCTCGCCACCGCCGCCCTGACGGCCCTGCCGTCGATTTCCCTTGCCGCCAGCGACCTTGCCGAAAATAGCCCAGCAACCCTGGTCGACAGCGTCATCGTCACCGCCAATCCTGATCCGGAGGATCCCGCCGTAGTGGCCGACAGCCCTCGCCAGTTGTCCAGAACGCCCGGCGCCGTCTCGGTCATCTCGCAGGAATCCTATGCCAGCCGCATGGCGCTGGCCCTGGATGATGTGTTGCGCGACGCTCCGGGGGTCTATGCCCAGAGAAAATGGGGCGGCGATATCCGCATCTCGATCCGCGGTTCCGGCATCGGCAACGCCAACCACAACCGGGGCCTGCTGATCGCCCAGGACGGCGTGCCGCTGAATGACGCCGATGGCTATGGCGACAGCCAGATCGCCGACCCCCTGACCACCCGCTATGTCGAGGTCTATCGGGGCGGCAATGCCCTGCGGTTCGGCGGCGCCCTGCTGGGCGGGGCCATCAATATGGTCACTCCAACCGGCCGGGACGCCGGCTTTGACAACCGGGTTCGCCTTGAGGGCGGAAGTTTTGGCCTGGCGCGCGAAAACCTGGCCCTAGCCAGGCAATATAGCGACTGGGACCTCTATGTCGCCGGAACCAACCAGACAGCCCAGGGCTGGCGCTCGCAGAGCCAGCAGAACATCCAGTTCGGCTCGCTCAATGTCGGCCGCAGCTTCGGTGAGGATCGCGAGGTCCGGTTGATCATCAACGGCTCCAACATCAATCAGGAAATCCCGGGCGCCCTGACGCGCGTCCAGTTCGACAGAAATCCTCGCCAGACGGCTGTCGGCAACTACGGTCTGGACTATCAGCGCAACCAGCGGGGCCTGCGGGGTTCGCTCCGGGCCGACTGGCGGTTGAGCGACAACCTGACCTTCGAAGGCGCCGTCTATGGAGTCTGGAAGGACCTGGACCATCCGATCTTCCAGGTCATAGACCAGCAGAGCCGCAACTACGGCGCCTTTGGACGACTGGACTGGCAGGGCGAGATCGGCGGGCTGCGCGCCGACGCCTTTGGCGGCCTCTGGCTCCGGACAGGAGACATGGACTCCAACTTCTATGTCAATCTGGGCACGGCCCGTGGGGCGCCGCGGTCGCGCACCCTGCAGAACGCCAAGGCGACCGACCTGTTCGGCGAAGGACGCCTTTTCGTGACCGACAGCCTGGCCTTGATCGGCGGGGCGACCTGGGGCAGAGCGGAGCGCGACTATCAGAGCTTTGCCCTTCCCGGCGTCCTCTCGACCTTCAATCTGAAGGCCAGCGAGGATTATGACTGGATCGCGCCGCGGATCGGGCTGTTGTGGGAAGGGCCGGACGGGGTTCAGCTGTTCGCCAACCTGACAAAGTCCGTGGAGCCTCCGAATTTCGGAGCCATGTCGCCCACGGGCGCCGGCTTCGCACCTGTCCGGGCGCAGGAAGCCTGGACCGGCGAGATCGGGGCCCGGGGCCGCAGGGGCGCTTTCACCTGGGATGTCACCCTCTACCGCGCCGAACTCGACGGCGAGATGCTGCAATACACCGTAGCGCCCGGCATCCCCGCCTCGACCTTCAATGCCGACCAGACGATCCATCAGGGCCTGGAAGCCGCCCTGGACTGGCGGATACGGCCGGACCTTAGGCTGCGCCAGACCTATAACTGGTCCGACTTCCGGTTCGACGGCGACGTGCAGTATGGCGACAACCGCCTGCCGATCGCTCCGCAGCACTTCTATCGCGCCGAACTCCGCTACGAGCATCCAGCGGGTTGGTTCATTTCGCCGTCGGTGGAATGGTCGGCACCGGACATCTGGATCGACTACGCCAACCGGGAAAAGTCGCCCAGCTACGCCATCCTGAACCTAGGTGTCGGCTGGTCCCTCAATGACAGGCTGTCGGTCTTCATCGATGCGCGGAACCTGGCGGACGAGGCCTATGTCTCCAACGTCCAGGCTGTCACGGCCGTACCGCCGCCGCCCGCTGCACAGCCCGCCGCCTATTGGCCGGGGGATGGCAGGTCGGTGTTCGTCGGCCTGACGGTGGACTTCCAGGGATGGGCGCCCCGATGAACCGAGCGCAGGACAAGAACGGCGACAGGGCCAGCACGCTCTACCAGACGATCTGGCGCTGGCATTTCTATGCAGGCCTGATCTGCCTGCCCTTCTTCATGATGCTCGCCATCACCGGGGCGCTCTATCTCTACGGCGACAGGCTGGAGGGCGTCTTTGAGCGCCATCTTTTGCAGGCGCCTTCGGGCGCTGGCCAGCCTGACCTTCCAGCCGAGGTCCTGATCGCCAGGGCCCTGGAAGCCCAGCCCGGAACAGCGGTTCGGTTCACACCGCCGCCCGCAGCCGGACGCTCGGCGGAGGTTGGCATCCTGGCGGTCAAGGCGGGACTCGTCGATGTCTTCCTGGACCCCTCGACGGGGATCGTTCTTGGCAAGACGCCGCATGACAACCGACTGACGGAAGTGGTCAGCCGTATCCACAGCCTGGCGATCCTCGGCGACGGTCCCAACCTGATCATCGAGGTGGTGGCGGGATGGGCCATCCTGCTGGTCGGGTCCGGAGTCTATCTCTGGTGGCCCAGGGGTCAGAGGGGCGGAATTGTCACTCTGAGTTCCAGCCCGGCGCGGCGTCTGTGGTGGAGGGACCTGCATGCGGTGGTCGGCATATTTGCCTGCGTCGTACTGCTGTTCCTGGCAATCACCGGCATGCCCTGGTCTGGCTTCTGGGGCGAAAACTACCGGCGGATCGTCAACGCCTCCGGACTTGGCATGCCGGCGTCGGTGAAGGCGGCTTCGGTTGCGTCGGATACCGCCCTGGGAGAGGTTTCCCGGGGATCCTGGACCGTGGATCCTTCCGCGCCGCCAAAGTCCCTGTCGCTCTTTGCTCCGACGGTTCCGATCGCAACGATCGAGGAAACGGCCCGAAAGCTGGGACTTCCAGCCGGCTTTGTCATTCGCCTGCCGACCACCCCTGGCGGCGTTTTCACCCTTCAGAGCTATCCAGGCTCCGCGACGGGCCAGAGAGTGGTCCATCTGGACCGGTACTCCGGCAAGGTTCTGGTCGATCTGGGCTTCAAGGACTATGGCGCTGTGTCGAAAATCACCGAGATCGGGATCGCCACCCACACCGGCCAGCAGTTCGGCTTTGTGAACCATTTCATCATGACGGCGGGATGCATCGCCATTCTGGTGATGAGCCTGGCCTCCGCCGTCATGTGGTGGAAGCGCAGGCCGGAAGGCGGACTTGGCGCGCCAACCCGGCCGCAGCCTCCGGGACTGTCGGTCTTTGCCGCCATCGCCCTGGGGACCGGAGTCCTGTTTCCGCTGTTGGGACTGTCCATCCTGGTCGCCCTGATCCTGGATCGGCTGGTTCCCCCGCTCCTAAAACGACGATTCGCCCTCTAGACCTCAATCCGACAAAGGATTTCCAGCCCATGAGACGTCTTCTCGCGACATCCCTCGCCCTCGCCGCCCTCACGGTCGTTTCGCCCGGTTGCGCCCCGGCCAAGCCCGCCGGACCGGCGGTCATCACCGTCAAGGACGGCTGGAGCCGGCCCGCGCCGGCCGGCGGCACCGGGGCCGGCTTTTTCGAACTGACCAACAGAGGCGGAGTCTCCGACACCCTGGTCGCAGTTGAATCGCCGATCGCCGAAACCGTCCAGATTCACGAATCCAGCACCGAGGGCGGCGTGATGCGGATGCGCATCATGAAGGATGGTGTGACCGTGAAACCGGGTGCTTCGGTCACCTTCGGACCCGGCGGCCTGCATGTCATGTTCATCCGGTTGAAGGCGCCTCTGGCGGCCGGGGACCGGGCGCCAGCGACCCTGGTGTTCAAGGACGGCGGACGCAAGCCGATCGAACTGACGGTCCGGGCGGCCGGCGACAAGTCAGGGGATGACATGGCCCACCACGGCCACTGACCCTGCGGCGCCTGAAGCTGCGCGTTGACAGCGCCGGGATCACCCCCCCTAAGTCAGGAAAAACTGACAATTGAGGGAGCGAGCGATGACGGGTTGGACCTTTGCTGACGTGTGGGAAGAAGTGGCCCGGGTCGCCCCGGACAGTCCCGCCCAGATCCAGGGGCAGCGGGTGATCAGCTGGCGCGAGTTTGACCGCCGCGCCAACGCCCTGGCCGCCCACATGGTCAAAGCCGGCCTTGGCCATCAGGCCAAGGTGGCGGCCTTTCTCTATAATGCGCCGGAGTATCTCGAGACCTATTACGCGGCGTTCAAGGCCGGGCTGGCCCCCGTCAACACCAACTATCGCTACGAGCCCGAAGAGCTGTTCTACCTCTTCGACAACGCCGACGCCGAGGCGATCGTCTTTCATGCCGGGTTTGCCCCGAAGCTGGAGGCTATCCGTTCCCGCCTGCCGAAGGTGAAGGCCTGGATCGCGGTCGCTGATGAGGATGGCCCGATCCCGGACTGGGCGACGGACTACGAACTGGTCGCAGCGGTCGGGGCAGACCGGTTTGTCGCCCCCTGGGGTCGGTCCGGCGACGATCTTCTGCTGCTCTATACCGGCGGCACCACCGGCATGCCCAAGGGCGTGATGTGGCGTCAGGACGATCTGTTCAACGTGCTGGGCGCCGGCGGCAATGCGGCGGCCGGCATCCCCCCGGTCCTCAGCGTTGCAGAGGTCGGGGAGCGGATCGTGACCCGCAAGGCCGGCGATATGGAGCTGCCGGCCCCCAGCGTGCTGATCGTGGCCTGCCCCCTCATGCACGGCACGGCGCAGTTCGGCAGTTTCGGGGCCATGACGGGCGGCGGGGCGATCGTGTCCCTGCCCACCCGCCGGTTTGACGCCATCGAACTGTGGGACGAAGTTGTCCGGCTGAGGGCCAACAGTGTGTCGATCGTGGGCATGGCCTTCGCCGCCCCGATGCTGGATGTCCTGGAGGCCCATCCGGGCCGCTGGGACCTGACCTGTGTTTCCCGTCTTGGATCCTCAGGAACTGTCTGGAACTACGAGAACAAGCAGGGGCTGCTCAGGCACCTGCCGGAAAACTGCGTGATCTTCGACTCCCTGGGCTCGTCGGAAGCGGTGGGCCTGGGCGGCTCGCAATCGGTGCGCGGCGGCGAAGCGGGGACGGCCCAGTTCCTGGTCGGGCCCAATGCGGCGGTGTTTGCCGAGGATGGTCGCCGGGTCGAGCCCGGGTCCGGCGAGAAGGGCCTGGTGGCGGTCGGCGGCTTCATTCCGGTCGGTTACTACAAGGACCCCGAAAAGAGCGCCAAGACCTTCCGGGAATTCGAGGGTCGTCGCTGGTCGCTTCCGGGCGATTTTGCAGAGGTCAATGCCGACGGCTCCATGAAGCTGCTGGGCCGCGGCTCCCAGATCGTCAATACCGGTGGCGAAAAGGTGTTTCCAGAAGAGGTGGAAGAAGCGCTCAAGACCCATCCGGCCGTTCGCGACGCCGTGGTGGTCGGCATTCCCGATCCCCGCTTTGGCGAAAAGGTCTGTGCCGTGGTCGACGCCCGGGATGGCCACGCCCCGTCCCTGGCCGAGCTGGTCGGCCATGTGAAGGGGAAGCTGGCGGCCTACAAGGCGCCGCGGGAACTGGTCCTGGCGGCCGTCGTCCGGGCGCCGAACGGCAAGGTCGACTATAAAGCCATCCGCGCCCAGGCGCTGGCGGCGCTGGGCGTGGCGGTTTGAGGCCTGGGTAGCGGACCGGAGGACGGCCCACGGGCCGTCCTCCGGTGTGCGATATCAATAGAGGCGGTAGGTCACCTTGATGGACTTCACCGTCGAGTCATCCTGAACGATGACATCGAACTTCCCGGGGCCCGCCACGGCGGACAGTAGGGCATTGGAAAGCGCCGGGTTGCTGTTGTCTTTTTTCATGGTCGGCGTGTCGTAGCTCCAGCTCCCCATGTTGTTGGTCAGCGGCTGGGTCCAGAAGCGGTAGCCGTTGGCCCAGCCGCCGCCGAGGGTAAACAGTTTGCCCGGCGCGTTGGGCACGATCAGCCCAATGTGGTCGTTATTGACCACATTGCCCGATTTGCCCTTTATCGTAACCTTGACGCCGCAGGTCCGCTTCCCGGCCACCGGCTCGAGCGGAAAGCTGTCCTGGAACCACCGATCAGGCCCGACGACGCCGTAGGCCCGCAGAGGGCTGACGTGGTAGGTGTTGCTGGGTCCGGCGCCCAGGGAATAGCTGCCGGCGCGGGGATTGGGCGCCTCGCTGTTGTGGATGTAGATGTGGTTGCCTGTCACGGTGAAGCCCAAGGCCTCCACCTGTTCGCAGGTTTTGGTGAACGAAGCCGGCTTGGGGCCGGACGCGGGTTGAGCGGCGGCGGAACCGACCGCCAGAACGCTGGCGAGCACAAAGCTGCCAGCAACGAGCAATAGCGAACGAGTATTCATAACATCAGCGTCCCAATTGTCTCGAATACTGGCCGTCATGACCAGTACGATTTCCGACGCCCCCCGGGTTTAATATTCGCCAAATCTGTTGACAGAATTATTTACCGGCGGCGCAAGTGAATATTTCATTGTTCTGCATGAACCATCCCTGAATGCCAGTGAATACATGGATGTCAGGTTTCATCCGGACCGGTTGGCGACTTGCAAGGCGCCGCGCGACGCAGACTTTCCCGGGTTCTGGTGGCAATATAAAGCGTGATGGACGGGGCTGGATTCACCAATCGAGGGGCGGGCGCCGGCGCCGTGCGCTCGGACAGCCTTGGCTCCGGCGGTCCGGGCGCCGAACGGCAAGGTCGACTACAAAGCCATCCGCGCCCAGGCGCTGGCGGCGCTGGGCGTGGCGGTTTGAGGCCTGGGTAGCGGACCGGAGGACGGCAGCAGGCCGTCCCCCGATCGCTCCATTCAGTAGACGCGGTAGGTGACCTGGACCTGGGTGATCTTGCTGTCGTCCTGGCTGACGACATCGAACATGTTGATGCCGGTCGAGGTGGTCAGCAGGGCGCTTGAAAGCGCCGGGCTGGAATTGTCTTTCTTCATGGTCGTTGCAGTCTTGGTCCAGTTGCCGAGGTTGTCGGTCAACGTCACATTCCAGACGCGGTAGGCATTGGCCCAGCCCGTCCCGGGGGTGAACAGCTTGCCAGGACCGGTCGGCAAGAGGACGGCGAGACTATCGTTGTTCACGACGTTGCCAGAGGCGCCCTTGATCTTGACCTGGATGCTGCAGGTCCGTTTTCCGGTCACTGGCTGGAGCGGGAAGCTGTCCTGGAACCAGCGGTCGGAACCTGTGAAGCCATAGGCCCGCAGAGGGCTCACATGGTAGGTGTGGGTCGGCCCGGCGCCCAGGGAATAGCTGCCGGCGCGGGGCGTGGGGGCGCCGCTGTTGCGGGTGATGACGTGGTTTGTCACCGTGACGCCCTGGTTCTGCAGTTCCTGGCAGGTCTTGGTGAAGGATGGCGCCGGGGCGTTTGATTGTGCAGCGACGGAACCCACGGCGAAGGCGCTGGCAATTGCAGCAGCGCTGGTAACCATAAGGATCGAACGGATATTCATGGTGTCAACCTCCCTTTTCTTGCAAATACTGGCCGGAATGACCAATATGATCTTCGTCTTGTTCGGAGATTGCCCTTCGTCCACTTCGTAGATCGAATGGAGCACCGTCTGAACAACTGCAGAATTGACCACTGAGCATGAACCCTCACTGAATGATAGTGACAACCTGATTGTCATCTATTGCGCGAATGCCCGTTTCCTCTCGGGCCTCGGCCTCGCCTGGCGAGGAGGGGGCCTTTCGCCATGTGCAAGGCCAGATCCGTTCTGCGAAGGCGGGGTCTGCAAAGACACCCGCTGGGGACGCTGTCCGACCCCGCTCTCATCTGGCGGGTCCGAACCGCGCCCCCGGGTTACGCTCAGGCGCATGACGGATATTTAACAGACAATCGCGGACACGCCGGTGCATGGTCAGCACCAAGATAAACTTCGATAGGTATTCCGTTCCATGAAACGCATCCTGCTATCGGCCGTCGCTGTCGCGACCCTGGCCTGCGCCGGACTTCCGGCCGCCAATGCTGCTGACGCGCCCTCAATCCCTCCTGCAACGGCTGCAGAATTGGCCAAGGCGCCCCGCATGGGGCCATGGGGCTTTGACCGGTCCGGTCAGGATCTGTCCGTTCGTCCGGGCGATGACTTCTATCGCTATGTCAGCGGCGCCTATACCGACAAGCTGGTCATCCCATCAGACAGGGTCAACTGGGGCTCGTTCGTGCAGCTCCGTGAGCTATCCGACGCCCGCAGCCGGGCGGTGATCGAGACCGCCGCCGCCACGCGCAACCCGACCGGCGAAGCGGCCCAGATTGGCGGACTGTACAACAGCTTCATGGATGAGGCGCGGCTGGAAACCCTGGGCGCCAAGCCCCTGGCGGCCGACATGGCGCGGATCAAGGCGGCCAGGACCCGGGAGGCCATGGGCCGCCTGATGGGCCAAACCCAGGGCCGCTTCGGCGCCGCCCTGTTTGGCATGTATATCGGGCAGGACGCCAAGAACCCCAACGCCTACGCACTTTACATCGGGCAGGCCGGGCTGGGCCTGCCCGATCGCGACTACTACCTGACGGACCAGTTCAAGAGCCAGAAGGCGGCCTATCGCGCCTATGTTGCCCAGATGCTGACCCTCGCCGGCTGGCCGGACGCCAAGGTCAAGGCCGACCAGATCCTGGCCATGGAAGACCGGATCGCGGCTGCGAGCTGGAGCAAGGTGCAACAACGCGACCCGGACGCCAACTTCAATCCCATGACTCTCGCCGAACTGTCAAAAATGGCGCCCGGTTTCCCCTGGGCTGCCTATCTGGACGGAGCTGGCCTGAAATCCGTCAACCGGATCATCGTGGGCGAAAAGGGCGCTTTCGCACCGATCGCCGCCATCTATGCCGAAACCCCGATCGAGACCCTGAAGGCCTGGCAGGCCTTCCAGGTCGTCGACCAGGCGGCGCCGTTCCTGTCCAAGGCCTTTGTCGACGCCAGCTTCGAGTTCCGCAACAAGACCCTTTCGGGTCAGCCCGAACAGCGCGCCCGGTGGAAGCGCGGCGTGGCCCTGGTGGGCGGCCGACTGGGTGAAGCTGTCGGCAAACTCTATGTGGAGGCCTACTTCCCGGCCGAGTCCAAGGCCAAGATGGAAGCCCTTGTAGGCAACCTGAAGGTCGCCATGCGGGCGCGCATCGAAAAACTGACCTGGATGAGCCCCGAGACCAAGGCGCGGGGCCTCCAGAAAATGGACAGCTTCACGGTCAAGATCGGCTATCCCGACACATGGCGCGACTACTCGAAACTGACCATCAAGTCCGATGACCTTTACGGGAACCTGGAACGGGCAGGCGCCTTTGAGTGGGACTATCAGGTGAGCCGCATCAATGGTCCGGTGGACCGGGCCGAGTGGGGCATGTTCCCCCAGACGGTGAATGCCTACTACAATCCTGTGATGAACGAGATCGTGTTCCCGGCGGCGATCCTGCAGCCGCCGTTCTTCGATCCGGACGCTGACCCGGCCGTCAAGTACGGCGGCATCGGCGCCGTGATCGGACACGAGATCAGCCATGGTTTTGACGACCAGGGCCGCAAGTTCGCCGCTGATGGGTCCCTGACCGACTGGTGGCAGCCCGAGGATGCGGCCAAGTTCGAGGCCCAGACCAAAAATCTCGGAGCCCTGTATTCGAGCTTCGAGCCCTTGCCTGGCGCCAAGGTGAACGGCGACCTGACCATGGGCGAGAATATCGGCGATCTGGGCGGCATACTGATTGCCCTGGACGCCTATCGCGCCTCGCTCGGAGGCAAGCCGGCGGAAGTGATCGACGGGTTGACAGGCGACCAGCGCTTCTTTCTGGGCTTTGGCCAGATCTGGCGGGGCAAGATCAGGGACGAAGCCCTGCGCCAGCAACTGGCCACGGATCCGCACTCTCCGGCCTATTACCGGGTCGTCGGCACTGTCCGGAATGTGGATGCCTGGTACGAGACGTTCGACGTCAAGCCCGGCGACAAGATGTATGTGAAGCCCGAGGACAGGGTTCGCATCTGGTAGATGCGCCGTCCCGGCCCCGGTCCGCGCCGTTTCCGTGCGGACCGGGAGGGCCCGCAAGGCGGAACGCCTGAGCAACTTCCTGCCAGGGCGTCAAAAGGTTGACTTCTTGTTTTGACAGGGCCGTCAAGGCGTCGAGCCCGCCGCGGGGGATATTCGCGGCGGGCTCGACATTTCCTCGATCACTCGATCCAAGTGGGCGTTTCCTCCCCGAAACGCCGGAGGCGAGAAGCTCTTGGCGGCCTCTCTTCCTCACATCCTGAAAAGACGGCAATTTTCTGCCGGTGTCAACGCCGTAACGTCAGCGAAACGGTGCAAAACAGCGACAAAATGGCTCAAGCACGTCCAGTTTTAGAACTGAACTGTCAAAATTGTAGGCCTTGGGCGATTTTTTTCGACAATGGCGTCAATTTTCAGGAAACCAGCGCCGAAAGACGGTCAAAAGGTCCGCAATCAGGCGAAAAGACATACTCTGGCGCAGCGGCCGTCACCGGGCCCACGCCAGCCATTTCGAGGGCATAGGAGCAGCTGGCGATATCGCCCCGCGGAACCAGCAACCCGCTGGTCCGCGGCTGACTGCCGCGAGCCAGGAACGGTGCGCAGGCCGAGCGCGCCGCAACATCCTGCTCTGGAGGCCAGACCAGGGTGAGGGTCGCTCTGGCGCGCGCCCTGGCCTCGACCAGCGACAGCAGTCGACGGGTGACCGCCAGCGATTCGCTGTCCCATTGGGCCGCCAGTCCCGCCGCCAGCTGGGCCTGGCTTCGCAGGATGACGCCATCGCTGAGGGTTCGCAGGTGATTGGCAGCAAGGGTGGCCCCCGTCGTGGTGATGTCGACGACAATCTCTGCGGCGCCCGCAGCCGGCGCCCCCTCGGTAGCGCCGGCGGACTCGACGATCCGGTAGTCACCAACGCCGTGGCGGGCAAAGAAGCTTCGGGTCTGGGCGACATATTTCGTGGCCACCCGTAGCCGGCGGCCGGTTCGGGCCAGGTGCTGGTGCGCAACATCCTCGAGATCGGCCATGGTGGCGACGTCCAGCCAGCTTTGCGGCGCCGCGACCACCAGATCAGCCCGTCCGAAGCCCAGGGCCCTCAGCATGAGCACCCGGCTGTCCAGGCCCTCGCCCTGCTCGCGCAGCAGGTCTTCACCGGTCACCCCCAGATGGACTTCGCCGCTGTCAAGCGCCCGGGCGATCTCGCCAGCGGAGATCAGCCGCACCTCCAGTCCGTCGAGACCGCCGAGACGCGCGCGATAACCGCGCTCGCCGCCATCGGCCTCCAGCCGAAGCCCTGCGTCCGCCAGCCAGCCTTCAACCTGCTCCTTGAGACGCCCCTTGGAGGGAATCGCCAGAATGACCGGCCCGCTCATTCGCCGCTCCGCGCAAAGGCCCGCGCGGGCCGCACCATACAACCCACAGCCCCGACCGCGGCGCCGCCCAGTCGCGAGATCAGCCCGTCATAGCGACCGCCGGCCGCCAGGGGGCGGTCTTCGCCCAGGGCCCGACTGCGCACCTCGAACAGGGGTCCGTCGTAGTAGCTGAAAGCCCGTCCGAAGCCGGCCTCGAACCGGGCCTCGGTGATCGGGATTCCAGCAGCGGCCAAGAGGTTCAGCCGCTGGCGCCAGAGCGACAGACTGTCCGACAGCCGGGGCCCCGCCAGGGCTTCGAGGCTGTCCAGGGACGGCACAAGCGTTCCCTGGACCGCAAGGAACCGTTGGATTTGAGCCGATTCGGTGGCGTTCAGGCGGGCGCTCGCCCCTTCTTCATGCCGGGCCGACAGACGCCGGGCGATTTCCACGGCGGGGCGACCGCCGACGGGTGAGACACCGGCCAGGGCCCAGACCTCTTCCAGCAATGCCACGGCTTCGGCTTCGGGCAGTCCGGCAAGAAGACCCGCCAGCCGGCTCTCCGGCGCGACGGCGACCGGGGTGCTGGTGTCCAGTTCTGCGGCCAGCAGGCGTGGCCTGCCAAAGGCGCGCTTGAGCCGGGCAGCCAGGGCCGGGGCCAGGGCAAGATCGTCAATCAGGGCGACGAACAGGCTGACATCGCCAAGCACCAGTTCCAGATCGGTGCGGCCTCCGGCCAAGGCGGCCCGCCAGGCCAGCACGATCATTTCGACCTCCGCAGCGACCGGATCGGCATCGCCGTAGAACTCCAGCCCCATCTGGAGGAACTCTTCCGCCCGCGGCGTGGCCCCCGCCGCGCGGAAGGCCTTGCCCTCATAGGCGTAGCGTCCAGCGTTCAAGCCGCTGGCGATGTGGGCGCGCGCCACGGGGATGGTGAAATCCGGCCGCAGGGCGGCCTCTTCTCCGCCCTCGGACTGGACCACGAACAGCCGGGGCCGCATAGCCTCGCCGGCCAGATCCAGGATCAGGGCCAGGGGCTGTAGCACCGGGACGTCCAGCATCCGCGCCCCGGCTCCGGCCAGGGGACTGCGGATCTCGGCAAGCACGTCGTCCGGAACTGGCGTTTCCGCCCTCATGACGCCGCCCTCACAATGGCCGCTACTCGCGAAACCAGCTCCGTACGGGGCACGGTCTGCTGACCCGGCCGTTCGGCTCGCCAGGCGTCATTGCTTTCGATCTTCGAAGCCAGGGCGCGACCAAGGTCGAGATCCTTGATGGTCACGGTCCCCGCCGCGATCTCGTCTCCGCCCAGGATGACAGCGGCGGGCGACAGTCTGCGGTCTGCATATTTCATCTGCGCCTTCATGCCTGAAGTCCCCAGATAGACCTCGGCGGCCAGACCCCCGGCCCGCAGTTCGGCGGCCACGGAGAAGTATTCGGCCATGTGGGCCTGGTCAAAGACGATGACCACGACAGGCCCCCTGTTTTCGCCAGCGTCGCTTCGGCCGGCCGCACTGAGCGCTGCGGCCAGCCTGGAGACGCCAAACGAGAAACCGGTCGCCGGAACCGACTGACCGGTGAAGCGGGCCACCAGATCATCGTAGCGGCCACCGCCCCCGACCGACCCAAACCTGACCGGATGTCCCTTTTCATCCAGGGTTTCCAGCAACAGTTCAGCCTCGAACACGGCGCCGGTATAGTATTCCAGCCCACGGACGATCGAAGGCTCGATGGTGGCGCGATCCTCGCCGACCCCAAGGGCCTTGAGGGTGTCGGCGATCTGCGACAGCTCGGCCAGGCCTTCGGCCCCCTCCGGTGACCCGCCCAGTATCCCTGACAGGGCGTCCAGGGTCGCTGAACGGTCGCTGGCGCCAGCCTGCAGAAAGGCCAGCACCTGGTCTACCGCCGCGGCCGGCAGGCCTGCGCCCTTGGTGAAGGCGCCGGACTCGTCCAGTCGACCCGCCCCGAGCAACAGTTTCACGCCCTCGACGCCCAGACGGTCCAGCTTGTCCACGGCGCGGAGTACTGACAGTTTCTGGCCCGCGTCCGAAACCCCTGCCGAGCTGAGGAGACCATTGAGCAGCTTGCGATTGTTGATTCGCAGGACGGCGGAACCTTGGGGCAGTCCGGCGGCTTCCAGCCCCTGGACCGCCATGGCGATGATTTCGGCATCGGCTTCCGGCCGGGCCGAGCCGACCGTGTCGGCATCGCACTGGATGAACTCGCGGAACCTTCCAGGTCCCGGCTTTTCGTTGCGCCAGACCGGTCCGTAGGCGTAACGGCGATAGGGCTTGGCCAGGGTTTCCCAGGACTGGGCGGCGAATCTGGCCAGCGGTGCAGTCAGGTCATAGCGCAGCGCCATCCACTGCTCGTCGTCATCCTGCAGCGCAAAGACCCCCTCATTCGGACGATCGCTGTCTGGCAGGAACTTTCCAAGCGCGTCGGCATATTCGAAGGCTCCGGTATCCAGAGGCTCGAAGCCCCAGGTTTCATACACCCTGGAGACCTGCTCGATGATGCGCCGCTCGGCCCGCAGGGTGGCCGCCCGCTTGTCGGCAAAGCCGCGCGGGGCGCGGGCTTCGGGTCGGAAGGTCTGGTCGGTCATGGTCGGGTCCATCGGATCGAAAGTCTGGGCCGGATGGAGCCGCGCCCCATCCGCATCGGGCGGGGCGGAAAGGGGCGCTGAACTCTAGGCCGCGCGGTCCCGAACCGTCCCTGAAGGGAAGGTGTGGTGGTGCAGCAAATGGTGCGGCGACAGGGTCATCGGGGCGGGGCTATAGCCGAGGATCGCGGTCCGGGGAAGTGGCCCCCTGCTTGCCCGCGTCAGGATCGCGAAGCCTGGCGATCAGCCGGGTGGTGGACGGATCATGTCCCTTGCTGCCGGCGCCCTTGAGTTCAGCCAGAACCTCGCGGGCCAGCACCTTGCCCAGTTCCACGCCCCATTGATCGAAACTGTCCAGATCCCAGATGACCCCCTCGACGAAGGTCTTGTGTTCGTACAGCGCCAGCAGGGCCCCAAGGGCCTGCGGCGACAGACGCTGCAACAGGATGAAGCTGGAGGGCCGGTTGCCCGGAAAATGCCGGTGGGGCTCATCGAGATTGACCCGGCCGACCATCAGGGCCTCGGCCTGGGCTATCGCGTTGGCCAGCAGCATGTCGCGGTGCGACGGCGGGCCCTCATGATCGTGCGCCATGGCGACAAAATCGACGGGGATGACGTCAGTGCCCTGATGCAAGAGCTGGAAAAAGGCGTGCTGGCCATTGGTTCCGGCGTCTCCGAACACGGATGTCGCCGAACCCCGCTCAAGCGCGGCCCCTCCGGTGCTGACCCGTTTGCCATTGGACTCCATTTCGAGCTGCTGCAGATAGGCTGAAAACAGGCTCAGGCGGCGGGCATAGGGCACCACGGCGCGGACCGGACGATCCAGGCCATTGCGATTATAGAGGTGGGCCAGGGCCAGCAGGACCGGCGCATTCTGTTCCAGCGGCGTGCTGCAGAAATGGGCGTCCATCGCTGCGGCGCCGGCCAGGAACTCGGCGAAGGCCGGCCAGCCGAGGCCGATGGCGCAGGAGAGCCCCACCGCCGACCAGACAGAGTACCGGCCGCCAACCCATTCGCGGAAAGCAAAGGTTCGTTCCGCGGCAATGCCGAAACGCAGGGCCTCTTCCGGATTGGCGGTCACGGCCACCAGATGGCTGTCGGCCTTGCCGGCCCCGAGGCTCGCCTCGAGCCAGGCCTTGGCGGCAATACCGTTGGCAAGGGTCTCCTGGGTCCGGAAGGTCTTGGACACGATGATGATCAGGGTCTCTTCCGGATCGAGGCCCGTCACCGCCGCGGCCAGTTCGGCGCCGTCGATATTGGCAGCGAAGCGGAGCTCGATGTCAGGCTGAAGGGGCCTGAGGGCCTCCCAGACCAGCCTGGGCCCAAGGTCAGAGCCGCCGATGCCGATATGGATGACGGACTTTAGCGGGCGACCCGTCGCTCCGACGGTCTGGCCGGACCGGATCCTGGCCGAGAAATCCTCCATGGCCAGACGCACAGCCTCGATACCCGACGAGACCGGCTCGCCATTGGCCCGGCAATCGGCGCCATCAGGCGCCCTCAGCGCCACATGCAGCGCCGGACGGCCTTCCGTGACATTGACGATTTCGCCCGCGAACAATCGATCGCGCGCTGACTCGACCCGGGCGTCACGCGCAAGGTCGAGGGCGACCGACAATCCCGCCAGACTCCAGGGCTGCTTGGAAAGGTCCAGGGTCAGACCCGCGGCATCCGCCGTCAGCCGGTCGAGGCGGTCGGGTTCTTCGTCAAACAGGGTACGGATGGACCGGGCGCTGTCCTGCGTCGCGGCGGCTCTCAGGGCGGTCCAGGCGGCGTTTTGGGCCATGCTCACTCGAAACACTGGTAAAGGCGCATTTACCATGCGGGCGCATGGTGTCGGTCCCCCTTCCTAGCGCCCCATTCGAGGGATCACCATGACCTGTGACGCCATTGCCGCCGCTTCAATGATTTGGCTGGCTGCTCTGGGCGGGCCCGTAGCGCCGCCGAGCGCGATTCTGACCGTGTCTGCGCCATCTCAGTCCGCCCTGGCCAGCGAAGCGCTGTTTGCCGGAATCATCAGCCGGGCCCAGGGACTCAATGGCCAGGTTTCGGCGCTGAAGGGAAAACCGATTCCGCCCGGCGTCCTGATCGAGCTCGGGGCCAGGATTGCCGAACTGGCGGACCTGGACATGCAGGGCCACCGGTTGCTGGCGCAAAGAGGCGCCGATGGCGACCTGAAATGCATCCTTCGCGGTATCGCGGAAGACCTGCCGATCAAGCTGAAGGCGGTCGAATCCAGCCCTGACGGGGCGAAACGGGACGCGGCCCTGACCGACCTGGGTTATCTCCTGCGCGACAATGTCGAGGTCATCACGGCGCCGCCGGCGCCGGAGGTCTGACCGCTGCGTTGGCCAGGGCCTCGGCGACCAGACCCGGAGTCAGGAGCTGGGGCAGGATGGTCGGCGCCTCAACGCCTGGGCGATAAAGCAGATAGAGGGGCACCCCGGCCCGGCCATGCTCGGCCAGGGCTGACGCGATCATGGCGTCACGCCGGGTCCAGTCGGCCTTCAGATAGACCGCACCGCTGGACCGCAGCGCCTCGGCCACCTGGGGCGTCGAAAGCGCGACCTTTTCGTTGACCTGGCAGGTCACACACCAGGCCGCCGTGAAATTGACAAGGACCGGACGGCCCTCGGCGCGCAGGGCCGACAGGCGTTCGGGGCTCCAGGCCTCATAGGGAACGATGGCCGTTTCACCGGAGCCTCTGCCGGCCTTGTCGGCCACGGGCGCCGAACGTGGCAGGATGGCGGCGGCCACCAGGGCCAGAACCAGTCCCGCCAAGGCCAACCAAAGCAGCCAGGCCTTGCCGCCCTGCTGAGAGAGTCCCAGGAGCCAGAGACAGAAGGCGGCCAGAACCAGGCTTGCCAGGACCGCCGCAAGGCCGCCGGAGTCCGTCTGCTGAGCCAGCACCCAGACCAGCCAGGCCGCCGCGCCATACATGGGAAAGGCCAGGGCCTTGCGCAGGGTATCCATCCAGGCGCCGGGACGGGGCAAGCGGGACAGCAGGGCCGGCGCCAGGGTCAACAGCACAAAAGGCGCTGCAAACCCCGCCGCCAGGGCCGCAAAGACCAGCAAGATCACCAACGGAGACTGGGAGAGAGCAAACCCCATGGCGGGTCCCATGAACGGCGCCGTGCAGGGACTGGCGACCACGACAGCCAGGGCGCCTGTGAAGAAGGATCCGACCAGCCCATCGCGGCCGGCGAAGCCCTGACCGGCGCCCTGCAGGCCGGTTCCAACCTCAAACAGCCCGGACATGTTGAGGGCGACGGCAAGCATCAGCAGCGCCAGCCCTGCAACGACCGGCGGCGACTGAAGCTGAAAGCCCCAGCCGACCGCCGAGCCCGCCAGCTTCAGTCCGATCAGTATTGAAGCCAGCAGAAGAAATGTCGTCAGCACTCCGGCGCCGTAGGTCAGTCCCTGGCCCAGGGCGGCCCTACTGTCATGGGCATGGCCTGCCAGGGCGGCGGCCTTCATGGACAGGACCGGGAAGACACAGGGCATCAGATTGAGGATCAGACCGCCCAGCAGGGCAAAACCCATAGCGAGCGCCAGGGACATGCCGCCCGATTGCGCTGGTTCAGCTTGCGGCGGACCCAGTCCACCGGCGCCCGGCGGCGGCCGGCCGGCCGGCGCCGTCACTTCGAAGGCGGCATCCCCGAGCACAAGAACGCCGGAAAGCGCGGCTGGCGGGCGCCCGGTCTCAAAAAGGTATCCACGGGGCAGTGTCAGGGTGAGGCCCTCGGGCCCCCGATCCACAGTCTGGGCCCCGGCATGTTCGATCCAGACGGCTTCAAAGGGATAAAAATACGCGTCCGACAGCCGAGCCCCTTTCAGTGGCGCTCCGGTCACCGCCAGGGTGAGCCGGCCGGCGCTCCACTGATAGGCTGCCTTGAGGCCAGCAGGCTTGGGCGCTCGCGCCAGGGCTTCTGCCACGACGGAGCTCCATCGGGTGTCCGTTTTCGGGGCGCCATCGGCAACCTGCAGGGTCAGGGACAGATTGGCGTCCTCGGGGATGCAGATTTTTTCGCAGACCAGAAAGCCGGCCTGGGCCCTCAGCGTCACGGTCGATCCGGGAACGGCGTCCGCAGGAACAACAACCGGAACCGGAAGGATCACGGTATCGGAATAGCCATAGTTGGTCAGGGGTCCGAAGGGCAGACGCCGGGGCGCCGCCCAGACAATATCTCCGGCCTGCCAGCCGGCGGGCAGGGTCCAGACCAGCTTTGTGGCCTCGCCACTGTCACCTGGATTGCGCCAGTAGGTGTGCCAGCCCTTGTCGATCTTCTGCCGCAGGGCGACATAGGTCGTCCCGCCCGGCGCGACGGACGACTCCTGGGCGATCAGTTCCGCTTCCAGATGGCCGGTATCCACCGGGGCCGCGCCGGCAGGGCCGACGAGCAGGAACAGGCTGGCGAGCGCCGTCAGGAAAAATCGCATGGCGGCTATATGGCGCGCGCCGGTCCCGAGGACCAGTCCGTCCGGCGACGGCCCATGCCGAGACGGAGCTACTGCGGGCGCCGCAACGTCCCCCTCGACATCCCGCCGCCAAGCGCCATCATCACCAAAAAGGGAAACGCGCCATGCTGACGAATCGCCAATGGATCCTCAAACGCCGCCCTGAAGGCGAGATCGCCCCGGGAGACCTCGAATTTCGCGAGGCCCCGGTGCGGGATCTGGAAGAGGGCGAGATCCTGATCCGCAACATCTATCTGTCGCTGGACCCGACAAACCGGATCTGGATGAGCGACCAGGACCAGTATCTGCCGCCGGTTGAAATCGGCGATGTCATGCGTGGCGGAACCATTGGCGTGGTAGAGGCCAGTCGTTCGGAGCGCTACAAGGTTGGCGATCTGGTCAATCCAGGCCTGTCCGGCTGGCAGGCCTATTCGATCGCACCGGATTTCATGGCAAATCCCGTGCCGCAGATTCCGGGCGTCCCCATGACCGCCTTCATGAGCGTGCTGGGCGCGACCGGCCTGACGGCCTGGTTCGGCCTGATGGATATCGGCAAGCCGCAGGCCGGGGAGACCGTGGTGGTGTCTGCTGCCGCCGGGGCGGTGGGGTCAATCGTCGGTCAGATCGCCAAGCTGAAGGGCGCCCGGGTGATCGGCATCGCCGGCGGCCCGGAGAAATGCGCCTGGCTGACCGGCGAACTCGGGTTTGACGGCGCCATCGACTACAAGAACGAGGACGTCGGGGCGGCCCTGGACCGGCTCTGCCCCAATGGGGTGGATGTGAACTTCGAGAATGTCGGCGGCGAGATCATGGACGCCGTGATCGCCCGGATGAACAATTTCAGCCGCATGCCCCTGTGCGGCATGATCAGCACCTATAACGCTACCGGAGCCATCCCGGGACCGAGCGATTTCGCCCGGGTGCTGATGCGCCGCATTCTGATCAAGGGCTTTATCGTCATCGACTACCTGCCCCGGGCGGGCGAGGCCTTTGCCGAGCTGGCGCCCTGGGTCGCCAGCGGCCAGATCAAATGGAAGGCGCATGTCGAGCAGGGGCTGGAAAATGCCGCCGAGGCTGTCAAACGCCTTTTCACCGGCAACCATGACGGCAAACTGCTGATTCAGATCTCGCCGGAACCCTAAGGAGCCCGATGCCCGCGTCCTTTGACGATTTTCAGATTGGCCAGGTTCATTCCCTGGGAGTGGCCGCCGTCGACGCCAAGGCGCTGGACGCCTTTATCGCGGCCTTTTCTCCGGGATGGGAGGCGTCCCGCGGGGCGCCGGACGCCATGGTCTATGCCATCTGGTCCCGGCTGGAAATCGAGGCGGGCGACCGCTGGGCCCAGACCAAGAGGCTTGGCGTCGACGCCCTGCGCTGGGCGCGAAATCCGCCCGCCGGTGAACTGCTCCGGGGACGGATGACCGTCATGGGCATGGACCCGGTCGGGGACGGAAAGGGCGTTGTCATCGCCCAGCATGATCTGCTGGACGAGGCGGGTCGGCTTGTCTTCAGCTGCCTGACCCGCAGCGTCTTCGCACGATAGACCATGAGCCCCTCCGTCCGGCTGGACGCAGGGGCCTTCAACGATCAGGCGTTGGCCTTGGCGACCTTTTCGCTGGCGATGGCGACCAGGCGGTCCCAACCGGCGAGCGATGTCATGTGATTGTAGATGCGCTCCAGCGCGCCATTGTCCCGCAGTTCGGCCAGCTTTGCCGGCGAAAGTGTCTTCAGCTTTTCCTCGGAGACGGCGAAGTATTCCGCCATGACGACAGGTTGTCCCTGGGTGCCATCGGCGTTGGTCGGGGTGAAGGTCGCCTGCTTGGTTTCCAGCAGATCCAGGTCCTTGATCAGGTTGACAAAGGACTCCGTACGGCGACGCTCTCCCTCGAAGTCTTCGCAGAACTTGATGGCGTTCTGGGTGTAGGTGCTGGGCTCACCCTTGTCATCGAACAGGGGCACATCGCCGCCGGCTTCGTCGAACATCGCCGCCTGGCGCTCGATGCAGACGATCATGCGGTTCTGGGCCTCGTCCTGGGCCAGAACAAAGGGATAGCGCCGGATGTAGGCCGGGACATAGACGCCGTTGGTGAAGACGCCGTCGTCGCTGACGAAAAGGTTCTCGCCGGGATTGACGCCCAGGACTGCCAGGGGCTGGCGAAGGTCGCCGGCGAAGATGATCGGGAAGGACAGGGCCGCGTACTGGAACTCGGCGACGGTCAGGGGAACGACATGCCCCTGGGCGGCGAAGGTGAAGGGCCCCGCCAGTTGCTTGACCCCCAGCTTGCCATGCAATTCGCGGCTCAGCGGCTCGGGCGAGCTGTAGAACAGGACGTTGCCAGCAACCGGGCTGACGGAAGAGACGGGGGTGGTTTCCATAGGGGGCTCTGAACAGTCAGGCGGCGCGGCGGCCGGGAAGGATGGAGCGGCGCTTCTAGCCGATCCGGCTTGCCCGGGCAATGGAAGGCGCCGGCGCCCTTGCCCTGCGGCCGACCACGGGGTTCAATCTAGGCAAAAGCACACTGGAGGTTACGCCATGCCCATCGCCTATCCCGAGATTCTCGACCTGAAGAGCGAACCGCAACCCTATCGTTGGGGCGACCGGGAAACCATGCTCTACGCCCTGGGGATCGGCATGGGCGGCGACCCCATGAATCTTGAGGAACTGCCCTTCGTCTATGAGAGCGGCCTGAAGGCCGTGCCCACCATGGCGACCGTCGTCGCCTGGGGCGCAGGTCCTGGCCTGGGCAAGCTGGGCATCAACTTCCTGATGGTGGTCCATGGCGAACAGAAGGTGGAATTCCACAAGACCCTGCCGACAGAAGCCGAGATCACGGCGGAGGCGCGCATTATCGGGGCCTATGACAAGGGCAAGGACAAGGGTGCGGTCATCTATACCGAGACCGTTCTGAAAGACGCCAGCACGGGCGAGGCGATCGCCACCCTGACCGGCTCCACCTTCGCCAGGGGCGATGGTGGATTTGGCGGCCCGTCCGAAGGCGCGCCGGAACCCCACGAGGTTCCAAAACGCGCGCCAGACCAGACTGTGGAATTCACCACCCGGCCGGACCAGGCCCTGATCTATCGTCTGTCGGGAGACCGCAATCCCCTGCATTCGGATCCGGGCATCGCCAAGGCTGCTGGCTTTCCGCGGCCGATCCTGCATGGCCTCTGCACCTACGGCATCACTTGCCGGGCGGTTCTACAGGCCTATGCCGACTTCGACCCGTCCCGGATCAAGAGCCATCAGGTGCGGTTCTCCTCCCCGGTCTTTCCGGGAGAGACCATCGCTGTGGACCTCTGGAAGGACGGCCCGGTGATTTCGTTCGAAGCCCGGGTGAAGGAGCGTGGCGTAACCGTGGTCCGGAACGGCAAGACGGTCCTGTCTGAGTAGGACTGCCTTGGTTGGATTGGTCCGTCAGAACCTCCAGGCAAGGCCGGTTCTGACGGACCGACCCGCCGCCGGGGCGACATCCTTCAGGAAGGAGGCATGTTCGCGGATTTCGGCGTCGGTGAGGTTTCGTCCCTCGACGAACAGGCGCAGCGCGGGGTCGCCGAAGGGTTTGAAATCGGCATAGAGGTTGGCCACGGTGTAGCCGTCGGTTGGCAATTCGAAGGTCGACACCCGGTCCTGCTGGCCGACCCGCCGCAGTTCAAGACGGGTTTCCAGGCGTTCGCCCTTCCAGACCAGCCGCGTGGTCACCGACCAGGGCGGAATACGAGAGGGTGCGCCGGCATCGGTATTGCCATGCACATAATCGGCGGCGGCCTCGAAGGTCAGGGCGCGGCCCCCTTCCGTCCACAGATCATAGCTACCTTCCGCCTCGAAGCCATGGAAGTCAGCGCCGGTCTGGAAGTACCGGAACACTTTCAGGCCATCCTCGACCTGGCCATCCGGGGCCTGTTCAATGAAACCATCATAGAACGCCGCCCAGACATGGGCTTCGGCCTCGAAGGCCCCGAAGAACCAGCGGCCGGTTGCTTCGAGACTGATGACGGTTTCCGAATCGAGGTCCGGATCGCCCAGTTCATAGCCGCCGGTCCCGGGATGGGGCCCATCGGCAAACAGTTCCGCCTCGGTCGGCGCCCGGCTGTTGCTGGCCAGGGTCAGGGCATAGAAATGACCATCGGCCGGCTCCCAGAACAGGCCCAGCGATGCCGAGACATTGGTGAAATCGAGATGGTCGGGCGCCGCGGTCCAATCGAGGCCGTAGGACGCCGCCGGGGGGCTGGCCGCCCGTCCCTTGAGGTCCGCCTCGATCTTTCGCTGGTCGACCCGCACGCCGCCATCGAATCCCCAACCGCCCAGGTCCAGCCTCTGCAGGGTGAACAGACCCAGCTCCGACACGGTTGTGCCCGGCACGAAGGCCTCGTCGCCAATGGCTTCGAAATCACGCGTCAGGGCCTGCAGACCAATGGCGCCCTTCCAGTGATCGGTTTCCTTCTGGACCAGTTCCAGACGGCCCTCAACGCCATTGGACAGGAACCGGGTACCAATTTCGCCGACGTCGAGCACCAGTTCGGCATGTTCATAATCGGCATAGCCAATGGAGGTGCGGATGCGTTCGAAGGGGCCGAAATCAATCCCGGCCTCGCCGCGCAGGTCGTACCGGGTCTGGGTCAGGTCGATGGCCACCGGGCCTTCGTCCCCCGGGTCGATCGGTGCGAAGATCTGTGCGCGGGGCACGCCATATCGGGTGTCGGTCTGCTTCACCGACAGGCCGAGATAGCCATCCTCGCCCACATAGGCGACACCGGCGCCGTAGGCATCCAGGCTCACATCGGCATTCCTGACGGTCGTCGTTGGATCGATCGTCAGACCTTCGGCGCTGGCAAGACGCTTGCTGACAGGCGCGACGGGGACTTCGTAGTCCTCGCTGGTGCGATGGACGGCATCCAGAGCAAACACCAGCGGACCCGCAGCGACCTTCAGGCCGCCGTTGATGGACTGGCCGGAGTCGACGCTGGAGGCCGAGACCGCGATCCGGCCCTCAAGGGGCGCCTCCGGCCGTCGACTGGGGATCCGGTCGTCGATGATGTTGACCACGCCCCCGATGCCGGAGCCGCCATAGGCCAGGGTGGAAGGACCCCGAAGGACCTCGATCCGGGAGGCTTCGCCAGGCTCGGAGGCCACGGCGTGGTCAGGAGACAGGGCGCTGGCGTCCACCAGCCCGACACCATTCTGCAGAACCAGCACCCGGGGGCCTGCCAGGCCCCGGATGACGGGACGGCTGGCGCCCGGGCCATAGGCCGTCGATCTCAGGCCCGGTTGGCCGCTGAGAAGGTCACCCAGTCCGGAGGGCGGCGCGACGTCCAGGTCCTCGCGGGTAACAATGCTCAGACTGGTCGTCACGGTGTCGAGGGAGACCGCATAGGGCGCTCCGGTGACCACCAGTTCCTCCACCTCGCTTTCCTGTTGGGGCGCAGCGGCCAGGGCCGGCAGGGCCGTGAGAAGGGCCAGCAGACTGGCGCCCATCAGGCTTGAGCAAGGACGCATGTTGAGAAACTCCAGGAAGGCGGCAGAAGTGTTATGAAATAACATATCTATCGGTCAAGCCCCTTGCTGGCTTGACCCCGGGCTCATGCCGTTCAAAGTCGGGCGGGATGACTCGGGAGGGGTGAATGACCGATTTGCTGGCGATGCAGGCTTGGCGCCGGGCAGCGGCCGTGGCTGTGTTTGTGGGCTGCACGGGCGTTGCGCTCACAGCGGCCGCCCAGATGGTCGGGGCGGCGCCGGCGGCGCGACCCACGGGCTATCTGGCCGCCGAGCAGCTCCCCGACAGCCTGGTTGTGGTGGGTCCCCCGCCCGCCGCGGGATCAGTCCAGGACCGCGCCGATCATGACGCGTTTGATGCGACCAGGGTCCTCGAGGGTTCGGCGCGTTGGCGACAGGCCAGGGCTGATGTCGAGCTTTTCGGCCCCCTCGCCCATCGCAGCTTTGCCTGCGCGATCGGCAAGTCCATCACGCCCCAGACCACGCCCACCCTGTCCAGACTGCTGGACCGGGTGGTCATTGACGCGGGGCGCAGCACCGCCGCCGCCAAGGATCACTACAACCGGGTCAGGCCTGCCGTGGGCAATGACAAGCCGATCTGCGTCGCCCGGGAGGACTGGTTGAAGACCAACGGCTCCTACCCCTCGGGTCATGCCGCAGCCGGCTGGGCATGGGGGCTGATTCTGGCCGAGATCGCGCCGGAGAAGGCCAGCGCGGCGACGTTGCGGGCCCGCGAATTCGGCGACAGCCGGTTTGTCTGCGGCGTCCACTTTCCAACGGATGTGGAGGCTGGAAGGGTCATGGGCGCAGCGACCGTAGCCCGGCTGCATGCAGACGCCGCCTTTGTCGCCGACCTGGCAACGGCAAAGGCCGAGCTGGCCAAGGCCCCGGCGGCGACGGACTGCGCCGCCCCTTAAGATTTCAGGGCTTCCCAGACCAGATGGCGGCTCAGGCGATGGCCGGCCGGAAGGGCCGGATGGTCGAAATCGAGATCGTCCCGCCGGGTCATGCCCAGCCGCCCCATGACGGCCTGGGACGGCAGGTTCTGACGGGCCGTGAAGGCGACGATCCGTTCCAGGCCAAGGCGTTCAAATCCATCGGCCATGGCTGCGGTTGCCGCTTCCGTGGCATAGCCCCGCCCCCAGGCCTGGCTGGCCAGTCGCCAGCCGGCTTCGACAGCGGGGGCGAGGGGATTGGCTTCGGGCAGGCCCTTCAAGCCGACAAACCCCAGAAACTGACCATCGGACCTGAGTTCAACGGCCCAGAGGCCAAAGCCGTGCTGGTCGATATAGTCACGGTTGCCGGCCGCCATGGCGTCGCTCTCCAGGCGGGTATGGACCGCCGGAAAATGACGCATCACCTCAGGGTCGGCGTTCAGCGCCGCCCAGGGATCCAGGTCTGAATCGCGCCATTGCCGAAGGATCAGGCGGTCGGTGGTGATCATGGATTTGCCGCTGACCTAAGCCGGTCTTGGACCGGTCAGGGCGCCATAGAGTTCGGGCCGGCGATCGCGGAAAAAACCCCAGGCGGCCCGATGACGATCGAGAAAGTCCAGATCGAAGCTCGCCGTGATCACCCCTTCGTCATCCGGACCAAGATCGCCGACAAGATCGCCGCGATGATCGGCGATGAAGGACGAGCCATAGAACCGCTGGCCTCCGCCGGGATAACCCTCCCAGGGCTCGAAACCCGTTCTATTGGCGCCCACCACCGGGATGATGTTGCTGACAGCATGGCCCTGCATGGCCCGCCGCCAGGGCAGGGCTGTGTCCAGGCTGGGGTCGTGGGGTTCGGAGCCGATGGCGGTGGGGTAGAGCAGGACGTCGGCGCCCATCAGGGCCATGGCCCGTGCAGCTTCCGGATACCACTGATCCCAGCAGATGCCGACGCCGATCCGGCCAAAGCGCGTGTCCCAGACCCGAAAGCCGGTGTCGCCGGGGCGGAAATAGTATTTTTCCTGATAGCCCGGCCCGTCAGGAATATGGCTCTTGCGATAAACCCCCATCAGGGCCCCATCGGCGTCGATCATGACCAGGCTGTTGAAATAATGGGGCCCTTCCCGCTCGAAGATCGAGACAGGCAGGATCACGCCCAGGTCCGCAGCCAGGGGCGCCAGGGCCTGGACACAGGGATGGGTCCGCCAGGGATGGGCGGTGGCAAACCAGCGTTCCTCCTGGGATATGCAGAAATATGGACCCTGGAACAGTTCCGACGGCAGGATGACCTGGGCGCCCGCAGCGGCAGCCTGCCGGATCAGATCGGCGGTGCGGGCGATGTTGTCCGCCATGTCCAGCCCATAGTGGGTCTGCAGGGCGGCGACCGACAACAGGCGGGTCATCAGACGGGCTCCTGCTGGGTGATGCAGTGGAACGAGCCGCCGCCGGTCAGTATCGCCGTTGACGGCAAGCCGATCACCTGTCGCTCCGGAAACAGGCTGGACAGGGCGTCCATGGCAAAGGCCCCTGCCCGCTCGTCATAGAGGGGGCAGATCACGGCGCGGTTGGCGATCACGAAATTCATGTGGCTGGCGGGAACCATGTCGCCCTGGGCATTGGCGGTCCAGCCCGGCGAAGGAATCCGCATGACCTGCAGGGCGGCGCCCCGGGCGTCTGTCATGGTCGAGAGCAGGCGTGCGGTCTCGTCATAGAGATCTGCATTGGGATCGGCCCGGCCCCAGGCGACCGGACAGGCCACAACGCCAGGAGCAACAAACCGGGCCAGGTTGTCGACATGGCCATCCGTATGGTCGTTCTTCAGTCCATCGCCCAGCCAGAGCACCTTGCGGGCGCCAAGCGCGCCGGCGAGCGCCGCCTCTGCCATCTCCTGGGTCCAGCCCGGGTTGCGATTGGGATTGAGCAGGCACTGGCGCGTGGTCAGCACCGTGCCATGGCCGTCATGATCCAGCGCTCCGCCTTCCAAGACAAAATCATGATCGACCAACGGGGCGCCGGCTGCTGAGGCGATCTGGGTCGCCACCGTGTCATCCCCATCGAGCTGATACTTGCCGCCCCAGCCATTGAACGCAAACCCCAGGGCCCGACCGTCGCTGGCGAAGAGAGGGCCCGTGTCACGCAACCAGATGTCTCCGAAGTCTCCGCGAACCAGTTCGATGCCGGAGATGCCGCCCAGTCGCGCCTGGGCATCCTGCTCGGCCTCGTCGCCGCAGAGCAACAGGCGCACGCGCTCTTCGCCAGGTCCCGCCAGGGCGCGGGCCAGGGCGGCCACCTCGTCGCGGGCCGGGCCCAGGTTGTCCTCCCAGAGCTCCCCATGGCTGGGATAGCCTAGCCAGAGGGCGCGGTGCGGAGACCATTCGGCGGGGATGAGAAACGACGTGCTCATGGGGCGGGGCAAGTGGTCCTGAAAGGTGCGGTCGTCAAGTTCAGCGCTCCATATCCAGCAGAAAGGGAGCGTCCAATGAAAAAGGGCGGCCCCGGAGGACCGCCCTTTCTGTCTGCTTCAGGCGACTGCCGGACTAGAAGTCGGTCCGGAAGGTCAACTGCACCGTGCGGGGGGCGCCGATCGAATAGGTCGGGGCCGATCCAGCCCGGGTGACGACGCCCGGTCCCAGGTCAACGTCAACAGTCTTGGCGTTGTTCCGGCTGCTGATGCTGCCCAGATATTCCTCGTCGAACAGGTTGATCACGTTCAGCTGAACATAGGACTTGTTGCCGGCAAAGGTCGGCAGGTTGTAGCGCATGTCGAGATTGAACAGATCGTAGGAAGGGGTCTGCTCGTCATTGACATCCGTCGAGAAACGGTTGTCGACATGCTTGCCCTGCAGGCCAACCTGGAAGTCTTCAGTAACGTCCCAGGAGACCCGGAAGCCGTACTGATATTCAGGGGTTTCGGCCAGGGCCTTGCCCTTGGTGGGCAGGGCAGTGGTGGCGCCCACGGCGATGTTATCCTGCAGTTCGCTGTTGGTGTAGGAGCCGAAGCCATAGAGGGTCACGGCCTCGGTCATTTCCCAGGCGATCTGGGTGTCGATGCCCCAGAGGTCCACCGAACCGACGTTGCGATCGACGAAGATGCCGGTCACGTCGTCGAAGGACGAGACGATGTAGTTCTCGAACTTGGTCGACCAGAGGGCGGCTTGCGCCACGACGGTCGGGCCCTGATAGCGGTAACCCAGGTCGAAGGTCTTGGTGGTTTCCGGCTCGGCGTCCGGCAGAGCGATCTTGCCGCTGGCCAGACGCAGCGGGGTGTAGAGGTTGTCGGTCCGGGGCGCCGACAGGCCTTCCGCGTAGCTGGCATAGATGTACTGATCGGGGGCGAAGTTCCAGCTGGCGCCCAGGTTCGGCAGAACGTCCTCGTATTCACGGGTCGTGGAATAGGCCGGGATATACTGGGTGGCGCTGACGCCGAAGGTGACGTTGCCATTGGCAAGCGTCGGGTTCGGGGTCTGGGTCGTGCAGAGCACCGTGCTCGTGCCGTTGGACGAGTAGCAGTACTGGTTCAGGTCCCGCTTGAAGAAGGGCGCCCGGACACCGATGGTGACCAGCAGGCTGTCGTTCAGGAATTCACCGCGGTACTCCAGGGCGATCTGGTTCAGGATCGCCAGGGAGAAGCGGTCACGGCCCCGGAGACCAGCACCGTCAACAGCTTCGATCCGACGGCCGTAGCCGTCCTTGCCGCCGAAGACATCCTGCGGAGCGCCCGACTGGGTGATGAAGCCGGCATCACCGGTCTGGCGGTGACGACCGTAGTCATAGGTGTAGGCGACGCGGATCCGGTTATCGTCATTGATGTCCCAGATCAGCGAGCTGGTGACGCCATAGCGACGGGTGTTGGTGGTGTTGGGGGTGTAGAGCGCCACGGTGTCGAGGGTGTCGCCGTCGCCGTTCAGGTCAACCCCGACCAGACCGCCCAGATCCAGGCGATCATCGCGCTCTGAGATATTCGAGAAGCCGCCGCCATTGGCCAGGACGTACTGGAAGTTCGGATCAACCGTCAGGGTCAGGTTGTCGGTCAGGCTGAACTTCGACTGGACCCGGATGTTGCCGGTGTTGGAAGGGTTGTTCCGCAGCTCGTAGTAGTTGGTGCAGCTGGTGCCCGTGACGGTGTTGCCGAGGTAATCGACGATGGTCGAGCCCGTGGCAGAGCTCTGGATGGTGCCAGCGCCGGGGGCCGGCAGGCTGCAGGAGCGGTCGTTTTCCAGCTCCGGCGTGGCCTTGTACTGGGCCATGGTCAGGTTGCGATAAAAGGCGTTACGGTTTTCGTTGTAGTGGAAAGCCACGCTGACAAAGTCGCCGTTGTCGCCGATGGGCTGATAGATACGGCCGTTGAACTGCTTCTTTTCCAGTTCGCCGGGGCCCTTGAACTTGTCGTACTTCTGATAGGACGCGGCGACATAGGCCTTGGTGCCCCAGGGGCCGATTTCACCGCTGTCCAGCAGGCCGAAGACGCGGCCGTAGTTGGATTCACCGATCGAGCCGGTGAAGATGCCGCCGAACTCGGAGGCGGGCTTGCGGGTGATGTAGTTGATGGTGCCGCCGGTGGCCGAGGCGGTGGGGCTGTCGACGTCGGTCGTGCCCATGTTCACCGTGGCGCGCTCGATCAGTTCGCCGTCGAGCTGCTGGTTGGTGTAGATGGCGTAGTTGCCGGTGTCGTTCAGCGGGATGCCGTCGAAGGTCAGCGACACGCGGGCGCCGTCGAAGGCGCGCAGACGCAGGTTGCCGCCGGACGAGCCGTAGGCGTCCGAGTTGGTGAAGTTCAGGCCGGGCGTCAGGTTCAGGCTGTCGATGATGGTCGCGCCCGACGCCTGGGTGGCGATGTATTCCTGATTGATGGAGGCCTTGGACTTCGGCGCGGTTTCCGCGGCGATGATGCCTTCGACCGTCGAACCGCCCGCCGAGGCGACGACTTCGACGGCTTCAACTTCGTTGGTGCCGGTGGATTGCGCGAAGGCGCCGGTGGCGGCCAGCAGGCTGCCGACCAGGGCCGTGGTCGCCACGTAGGCGAGCTTTTTCGTGAACATGGATATCCCCTGTCAGTCGGATAGTGAGCCAAAGCTGGCCCTTTGGTGTCCGGATTGAGGCGCTGACTAAAGTGTCAATGCGAAGCTTTGGTGACCGTTTGCGTGAGCGATCATCTCTGCTCTGCCTTGTATCCTCGGCGCCACAGGTGACAAGCCGGCCAACAATCCATAGAGCCGGAAAACAGATGATAGTCGTAAGTTTGTGACAGTTTGGACGTTCGAAGTCCCAATTGTGACAACCACCAGGCGCAGCCAATCAGCCTTGTCGAACCGGGAGCAAAGGGTGTCAGCGACCGAGGGGGAATTCAACGAGGGCCGTGTCTGGCGGCTGGCCCTGTCGGCGACAATGTTGCTGACGGGACTGCGCCTGTTTGTCCTGTTCGCCTCGCCGCTCGATCTTTATCCCGACGAAGCCCAGTACTGGCTTTGGTCGCGGACGCTCGATCTGGGTTATTATTCCAAGCCGCCGATGATCGCCTGGATCATCCATCTGACGACCCTTCTGGGCAATGCCGAGCCCTTCGTCCGGCTGGCGGCGCCCTTGCTCCATGCCGGGACGGGCCTGGCGTTGTTCGCCGTCGGGCGGCGGCTTTATGGCGCCTGGGCCGGGCTGTTTGCCTTGCTGATCTACCATCTGATGCCGGGCGTGGTGGTGTCGAGCGGCATCATTTCCACCGACGCGCCGCTGCTGTTCTTCCTGAGCCTGGCCCTGCTGGCCTATGTGGACCTGCCCCGGGCCAAGCGCCCCCTGGCCACCGCCGCTGCCCTGGGCGCCGCCCTGGGACTGGCCATGCTGTCAAAGTATGCGGCCCTCTATGCCATCATCGCCATCGTCATTCATCTGGCCCTGGACCGCGAGGCGCGCCGCGTTTGGACCCTGAGGACCGCCCTGACGGCGCTCGGCGTCCTTGGCCTGATGCTGGCGCCCAACCTGGTCTGGAACGCCCTGAACGGCTTCGAGACCATCGAGCATACAGCCTCCAACGCCGATGTCGGCTCAGGCCTGCGGTTTGATCTGGTGGAAATGGTCCGGCTGGTCATCGAACAGTTCGGGGTCTTCGGCCTGTTTTTCGCGGTCCTGCTGGCGGCGGCCGTGCTGGCCTTTCGGCGGCGGCTGGAGCGCACCGACCTGTTGCTGCTCTGCTGGACGGCGCCGCCGATCCTGGCGGTTACGGTCCAGGCGTTCCTGACCCGGGCCAATGCCAACTGGACCGCCGCCGCCTATGTGGCGGGCGCTGTTCTGGCCGCCGGTCTGTTGATGCGCTGGAAGGCGAAATGGCCGCTGATCGGTGGCCTGGCCCTGCAGGCGGGCTTTGCCGGCCTGTTCATGGTCTGGGTCGTTGCGCCGCGCACTGCCGAGGCCATGGGCGCCGCCAACAGCTTCAAGCGGGTCAAGGGCTGGGAGGTGATGAGCGAAGCGGTGGTCCGGCGGGCCGAAATCGAAATGGCCGACCGGGACCTGAGCGCCATCGCCGTCGACGACCGGTTCCTGTTCAATTCACTGGCCTACTACGGCCGGAACTTCTTCAAGCGGCCGGGCACCCCACCGCTGAAGATCTGGCTGCGTCGCAACCATGCCGGCAACCAGGCCGAGGCCCGATCGCCGCTCACCCCGGAACAGGGAGACCGGGTTCTGCTGGTCACGGCTGCGGAACTGAAGGACGACCAGGACGGCGGCCGCAGGATGCAGCCGAGGATCGACCTGATCTCAGCCGATTTCGCCGCCAGCAAGACCCTGGAGGTCAGCCGGGCCAGGCTTGACGCCAGGCGAGTGCGGCGGACCGTCCTGATCCTGGGTGAAAACTACCAGCCACGCCAGAAGGACTAGCTTTCGCCAAGCCGCCTACCGGCCCCAGATCTCGCGGACCCGGGCGTCCCGGCCGCAGCTGGTGCGGTAGATGTTGTAACGGACCGGGTTTTTCTCGGCATAGTCCTGATGGTAGCCCTCGGCCGGCCAGAAGCTGACATAGTCCAGCACCGGCGTGACCACCCTGCCCCGGGATCCGAGGACCGACTGCGCGGCGGTTTTGGAGGCCAGGGCTGCCTGCTTCTGGGCAGGTGACCCCGTCCAGATAGCCGTGGTGTATTCCCGGCCCCGGTCGCAGAACTGGCCGCCGGCGTCGGTCGGGTCGATCTTTCGGAAGAACTGGTCGGTCAGGGCGCGATAGCTGATCCGGGAGGGATCAAACACCACCTTCACCGCCTCGATGTGGCCGGTGTGGTTTTCATAGGTCGGATTGCGCAGGGTTCCTCCGGCATAGCCGGAGACCACGTCAATGACGCCCGGGACCTTGGCCAGGTCATGTTCGACGCACCAGAAGCAGCCGCCGGCGAAGTAGGCGGTTTCCCGCCGGGGGGTCTGGGCCTGGGCGTCGCCGCCCAGCTGGGAAAAGGCCAGGACGGCGAGGCTGGCGAAGGCGAGGACGGCGATGAGGAGACGTTTCATGCCGGGGAAGATGGGACATTCCGCAAGGGGTGCAAGACACGGCCGCGCACGAGGCGGTGAGGACCGGGTGATCGATCAGGCCGGACGCCGGGCCCGCATGGCCTGGGCGATGGTGCCGTCGTCCAGCCAGTCCAGGTCGCCGCCGACCGGAACCCCCCTGGCCAGCATGGTCACCGAGACCTCGAGGTTGGACAGGCGTTCGGCGATGTAGTGAGCGGTGGTCTGGCCATCGACCGTGGCCGGAAGGGCCAGGATCACCTCGCGGATCTCGCCCTCCGTGACCCGGGCGGTCAGTTCGTTGATGCGCAGGGCGTCGGGGCCCAGGCCGTCCAGGGCCGACAACAGGCCGCCCAGCACGTGATAGCGGCCGCGAAAGGCGCCGGCCCGTTCCATCGCCCAGACCGAACCGACCTCCTCGACCACGCAGATCAGGGTGCGGTCGCGGGCCCGGTCGGCGCAGAGGCTGCAAGGGTTGCAGGTATCCAGGGACCCGCAGACGCTGCAGGTCTTCACATTCGCTTCAGCCTCGGCCAGGGCCTGGGCGAGGGGGCCCAGGAGCTGGTCCCGCCGCTTCAGCAGGGTCAGGGCGGCCCGGCGCGCGGACCGGGGTCCCAGCCCTGGCAGTTTCGCCAGAAGGCTGATCAGGCGTTCGATCTCGGGGCCGGCGACGGATGCCATGGTGACCGGCTAACGGAAGCAATGGCCAGGGCCGAGGGGGTCACGGCGGGTCAGAAGGGCATCCCCGGAATCTTCAATCCGGCCAGGGGACCGGCGGCCGCCTTCATCAGGTCTGCGGTCTGGGCCTCCAGCTTCTGGCGGGCCACGGCATGGGCCGCCACCAGCAGGTCGGACAGGACATCGCCCTCGCCGGGAACCATCAGGCTGTCGTCCATCTCGACGAGCTTGAGCTCGCCCGAGCCTTTCAGCACCACCCGCACCATGCCGCCGCCGCTGGTCCCCTCGATCTCCAGGGCCGCGACCGATTCCTGCGCCTCGGCCAGCTTCTGCTGCATGGCCTGGGCCTGTTTCATCAGGCTGCCGATATCCTTCATGGTGTTTCACGTCCCTGACTGAAGAGGCCGCCGGCCGCCAGCATGCCGTCCCGGATCTGTTCGGGATGCTGGGTGACAACCAGATCATAGGCCTCGAGTTCCGCCGGCACATACCAGTGGATCTTGTCACTGTGATAGGCGCCCCAGACGGCTTTCGCCACCTCGACCGGCGGGATCAGCCGCCACATTCCCTCGGCCGGGGCGTTGGCCTTGGCTTCGTCCGGCAGGATGGGGGTGTCGATCAGGCCCGGCAGGGTGTCGGCGACCCGGACGCCATAGGGTTTCAGCTCCACGGAGAGGGCCTCGGTCAGGCCCTTCACCGCATGTTTGGTCGCCGAATAGACGGCGATGTTGGGAATGCCGAAGATCGCCGAGGAGGACGAGGTGCTGAAACAGAGCGACCCTGGCGTCGCTTTCAGCAGCGGCGCGGCCAGGTGGATGCCGCTGAGCACCGCCACCAGATTGACATTGACCACGGCCATGACGTCGTCCCAGGCCATGTCGACAAAGGGCCCGCCCCGGCCGATGCCGGCATTGTTGAACAGCAGGTCCAGGGTCCCGCCCGTCGCGTCGCCAAAAGCGGCGATGGCGGCGCGATAGGCCTCGCGGTCGGTGACATCCAGCACCGACAGCAGGCAGTTGTCGGCCCCCAGCTCGGTCTGCAAGGCCTCCAGCCCGGCGGCGTTGACGTCATGGCCGCCGACAAACCAGCCCTCGGACGCAAACAGCCGGGCGGTTTCCAGCCCCATGCCGGAGGCGGCGCCGGTGATGAAGATGGCCTTGCGGCCCCTGGCGGTGGTCATCTGTTGTCCTCTCCTGTTCTTTTTTCCCTTCTCCCGCTTTTCGGGAGAAGACCTTCCGGCCGAAGGCAGACGGATGAGGGCTGCGCGGGAGGTCGGTCGTTGGCGTCGTCACCGTCTTCACAATCCGGCGCTGCCCTCATCCGACCCGCTTCGCGGGCCACCTTCTCCCGACGAGCGGGAGAAGGGTCTAATCCTCGTCTTCAGCCTCGATGGGGGCATCGTTGGCAGCTTCTCCTTGCGGAATGGCAAGCTGCTTGACGCCCAGGATCTCTGCGCCGGGAAAGGCGTCCAGGACGGACCGGACGAAGGGGTCGGCCTCGATCTCCGACCGGGCCTCCCGGGCCTCGCGTTTCTGGCGTTCCCAGGCGGTTTCGGCGCCGCCGCCGCCATCGGTGGCCACCAGCCAGGGCTGGCCGGTCCATTCCTTGAGCCGCGAGACCAGCCGGCCAGACAGGTTGGTCGGGGCGCCGGGGGCCGGTTCGAAGACAATGGCGCCGGGCCGGAAACTGACCAGCCGCAGATAGCGGTCGACGTCCATCTTCAAGGCGATCTCGCGCCTGGCGTCGATCAGTTTCAGGACGTCCTCGAAACTGGCCAGGGTGGCCTGGGGCGCTGCGGCGGTCTGGGGCGCGGGCTGGACCATCCGCGCCTGGGCCGAGGCCACGCCGGAAGAGCCGCCGGGCGCAGAGGGGGACCGCGCACCGCCGCCGCCAGCCGGGGCGCCGGGGGGCTCGCCGCTGCGCAGGGCCTTCAGCGCTTCTTCCGGCCCCGGCAGGTCGGCGGCATAGCAGAACCGGATCAGGGCCATCTCGACGGCGGCCGAGGGGTCGGGCGCCCGACGCACCTCGTCATGGCCCTTGAGCAGCATCTGCCAGAGGCGCGACAGGCTGCCGGCCGAGGCCTGGGCCCCGACGGCGGCGATTCGCTGGGCCTGTTCCTTTGGCATGGCCAGGGCGTCCGGCCCAAGGGCCTTGCTGACCGCCGCCGAATGGCTGTGTTCCAACAGGTCCAGCATCACCTGGACCGGATCGGCGCCGAAACCCCAGAGGGTGCGGTAGGTGGTGATGGCCGGGCCCGCCTCGCCGCGCATCACCTGTTCAAACAGCTGGATGGTCTGGGACCGGTCGGCCAGACCGAGCATGTCCTGGACGATCTTGGCCGGCACCACCTGGCCCGGGTCGGTCTGGACAATGGCCTGGTCCAGCAGGGACAGGCCGTCCCGCACCGAGCCCTCGGCGGCGCGGGAAATCAGGGCCAGGCCCTCGGCCTCGACCTTGGCGCCTTCCTTCTCGCAGATCCGCTCCAGATGGGAGGCCAGGACCGGCGGCTCGACCCGTCGCAGGTCGAAACGCTGGCAGCGGGACAGGATGGTCACCGGCACCTTGCGGATCTCGGTGGTGGCGAAGATGAACTTGGCGTGGGGCGGCGGCTCTTCCAGGGTCTTGAGCAGGGCGTTGAAGGCCGCCGTCGACAGCATATGCACTTCGTCGATGACATAGACCTTGTAGCGGGCCTCGGTCGGGGAATAGCGGACCCCGTCCAGCAGCTCGCGCATCTCGTCGACCTTGGTGCGGCTGGCGGCGTCCAGTTCCAGGACGTCCATGTGCCGGCCCTCGACGATGGCGGCGCAGTGGCGGCCCTCATGGCCGAGATCCATGGAGGGCTGGTGGACCGTATCGCTCTCGAAATTCAGGGCCCGGGCCAGCAGCCGGGCGGTGGTGGTCTTGCCCACCCCGCGCACCCCGGTCAGCATGAAGGCATGGGCGATCCGGCCGGTGCTGAAGGCGTTGGTCAGGGTCCGGACCATGGCCTCCTGGCCGATCAGGTCCTCGAAGGTGCGGGGCCGGTACTTGCGGGCCAGCACGGTATAGGCCGGCCCGTCGGCGGTGGGCGGCCCCGGCAGGGGCTGCAGCGGCGCGCTGGGCGAAGACGCGGGAGCCATCGCCGGCTGGGGCGGGGGGGCCGGATCGCCAAAGATGTCGGCCGTCAGGGTGTCGCGTTCCGGAGCCTCGGGCTCCGGCGCATCTTCATCCCAGGGCGGCGCAGAATCGGACATCGGGGCCTTGCTGAAGCGTAGGTGCGTCCTTCGACACGGCCGCTGGGCGGCCTGCTGAGGATGACGAACAGGGGTGGATTCTCGTGGCTGGTCGCAGTCTACGTCATCCGGCGCGGTCGCTGAAAGGACAATGCGCGGGCGTTGGACGCCACGGATGGGGATGAGGTGGAGACCGGACAACGACCCGGAGCAAATCTCGTTGTGGCTGCTGCCTTCCGGCCCTGACCAGGTTGGCGAGCACTCCGCCCATCGCCGATCTCCGGGGCCTATATCGCGATTTGAACCGGCGAGCGCAAGACTTGGTCTGTCCCGGGACTTTTTCCTGCGCCCGGCGGGAGGCGACAGGGCCCCTGTCCTGTGGTCGCAATGGCGCAGTTTGGAGCCGGAACCGGGCAGAAAAACTGCGTCGAAAATTTCGAAGGGCGACGAAGGGCGGGAAGGGCTGACGATCGAGACCGGAGACGGGCCGGAAGGTTCGACAAGATGTTGTATTCATGACGTTTTGATCTCTTTCAAGGCTGCCCGGCCGAGGATGGCTGGCCTTCCCGCCGGCGTCCGCCCCGTCAGAAACTTCGGTTTTCAAACCGGTTTCTTGCAGGGTCTTGTCGGGTTCCGGTCCGGTTTCTGTCGGGTTCTGCAAGGTTTTTCCCCCGGTGAGGCCGGGGCGGTGCAGGGCGTTTCCGGTGGGTCATTCGAAGCGGCGGCCCCATTATAGCCGATGAGCGCCGTCAATGCCTTTGCCCCGCCGCAAATGCCGGTTTCCAGGCCGGGTCGTCGCCAGATTCGGTCACGAGGGAATCCGGGTCGTCACAGGGTTCGGTAACGCCGAAGTCCCGGTGGTCACAGGTTTCGGTAACGACGAAATCCGCGTCTTGCCGGATTTCATGGCGGGCGGGGACAGGGAGCCTCCCGGGGGGTGGTCGAAGCGGCCGGCGTGATTATCGCATGGGGCCGGGCAGGGTTCTGTGTGGTGGCCCCGGAACGCTCGGAATCCTTCTCCCTGCAGGGAGAAGGGGTTTCGATCAGTTGTGACACGGAATCCGGCGGGTCGGCCTGTCCTGGGCGGTTCCCGGCCGAATCGGGCAAGGCCCCTCTGGCGCCGGGCCCGGTTCCGGTGGCAAAAGGCGGCATGTCCATTTCGCAAATCGCCAACATGTTCACCGGCAATCCGCTCGACCGCGCCAGCGATCGGCGGTCCAATCCTGCATGGCTGGCGGAAAAGCTGGCCGAGCCGGGGGCGCTTGCCCTGCCGCTGTGGAACGGTCAGCCCTTTACCGAGACGAGGGATGGCAAGCTGCAGCTGGCCTATCTGTCGGCGGCCATGGCCCAGGACCTGTCGGCGGGCTGGGAGCGGTTGCTGTTCCTGGGGCTGTGGAAGGAGACGGCGGTCTTTGCCCTGGACCTGGAGGGCGGGGCCGACCCGGCCGACGGTCCAGTTCAGGGGCTGGGGCGGTTCCAGGACCTGCGGGCCATCGCCATGGCCCTGCCGGGGGCGGAATCGGCCATCGCCGCCACGGCCAAGGGCATGTTCGAATGGCGGCGCAAGCATCGCCACTGCGCCAGCTGCGGCGAGGCCAGCCAGGTGGCCGAGGGCGGCTGGAAGCGGGTCTGCACCGCCTGCAAGGCCGAGCATTTCCCGCGCACCGACCCGGTGTCGATCATGCTGGCCACCCATCAGGGCCGCTGCCTGATGGGCCGCCAGGCGATGTGGCCCAAGGGCATGTTTTCCGCCCTGGCCGGATTCCTGGAGCCGGGCGAAAGCATCGAGGAATGCTGCGCCCGGGAACTGATGGAAGAGGCGGGGCTGAGGGCGACGAAGGTGCGGTACCACTCCACCCAGCCCTGGCCCTATCCGTCCTCCCTGATGATCGGCCTGATCGCCGAGGTCGACAGTGATGAGGCCACCCCCGACCAGACCGAGCTGGAAGCCGTGCGCTGGTTCACCAAGGCCGAGGCCCGGGCCCTGCTGGCCGGGGAGCTGCCCGGCCTGTTCTGCCCCCCGCCCCTGGCCATCGCCCACCAGCTGCTGAAGAGCTGGGCCGAGGAAGAGTGACCCTCGAGACCGGGTGGGCAGAATCTGACTGTTGAGTCCCGCAGGTCGCACAGGGGCGGGCGAATGCCCCAATGTCCGCTTTGCGCATTGAACTCAACGGGTACGACCGACCCTTGGCGGAAGTTGGTTAGGTCCGCTTGTCAGCTGACGGAGCCAACCGCTAGGGTGCAGCTATGGCACTCGATCTGTTCTGCTATACGTCGCTTGAACCTGACCAAGCGAGAAGCGCGCTGGAGTCGATCAGGGCGAAGAGAGTATTCGACTATGATGCCGACTTCATCCCTTCCTCACCGATTTTGGCGAATAAGGACGCACAAGACATCGCGTGTGAATTTACAGCGGCCCGCCCCAAGACTCTTTTCCTGGTACGCCTGAACAACAAGTCCATGCTCGCAGCACATACCGTCAATGCGTTGGTGGACGAATTGAAATCAGGGTTCTCTGACCTCTTGGTGCTCTGGGAGAACGAGCGGGCGCTGTGACCGCAATCCACACCTCCCCGAAGTTCGGAGGGTCTGCTTCCGGGCAGAAGTGCAGCCCTGTCCGCCCTCAGCCCGACGGGCGCCAGGGTCTGTCCGCTAGACAATCACGTCCAGCACCACGCAGCCGGCCCAGACCATCAGGACCAGGGTGGACAGGGAAAAGACCAGGAACCGGACCGGCACGAGATTGACGGTGATCTGGATCAGGCTGTGGACCACCCGCAGGGCGACATAGGCCCAGGCCAGGCCGGCGGTGAAGCTGCTCTGCTGGCCCAGCAGATAGGTCAGGAAGGCCAGGGCATAGAACAGGGTCGGCTGTTCCATCAGGTGGTTGTAGTTGTTGGCCACCTGCCGGACGCCATCCGGCAGGGTGTCGAGGCTGCCGGGGAACCGGGCGGCCTGGGGCGGGATCTTCGCCTTGCTGATGGCCGGCAGACGGGTGGCGTACATCCAGACCCAGACCACCAGGGTCCAGAGGATGAGGGCCATGGCCGCAGCCAGCACCGATCCAAACAGCGGCAGTCCCTGGAATGTCATGACGCGCCCTCCCCTGGCGGCTTTGAAGATGCGCAGGCTAGAGGGGAAGGCCGCCCGGTCAAAGGGCTATTGCCGCGCCATCTGCGCCGCCGCCACGCCCTCGCCGTCCAGGGCCTGGTCCTCGTCCATGACGACGGTCACCTTGCGCAACAGGCCGCTGAACGGGAAGGGCGCCGGATAGTCAGCGACCGGACTGCCCCGGTCCAGGCCGATATCCAGGCCCGACCAGGAGATGAAATTGTGGAAGGCCAGCGGCGTCGAGACGGTTCCGGCCGGGGCGCCGTCGACCAGCAGGGTCAGGCGTCGCTGGCCGGACTCCGACCGGACCGCCACCCCCAGCCGTCGCCAGCCGGGCTCGACAGGCCGGTCGGACTGCACGCGGACATGGGTTCCGCCGATGTTCATCACATGCTCCAGCCGGTCCCCGCGCAGGAACAGGCTGTAGCCGCTGGTCGCGTCGCCATGGGCGATCAGCACGCCCTGGTCCCCGGCGGAAACCCGGACATCGGCCTCGATGCGATAGGACCGGCTGCGGACGTCCGGCGCCACATCGGTGGGGACATGGCCCATGCCCCTGTGGAAGACGAAGCGCTTGCGGGCGCCATGGACCCGGGCGGCGTTTTCCGCGAACCGGGCGGCGAACCGGTCGTCCAGGGGCAGGACCTTGAACCGCTCGGCCTCGGCCCACCAGAGATCGATCATCCGGGCCAGACGGTCGGGATGAACCTCGGCCAGGTCCTCTGATTCCGAGAAGTCCTCGGCGAGGTGATAGAGCTCCCAGACGTCGCGGTCGAAGGGCCGGCCGGGCGGGTGATAGGCCACCGCCTTCCAGCCATCCCGCCATAGGCCGCGATGGCCGAACATCTCGAAATGCTGGGCGGTCGGTTTCGAGGGGGCGTCCGGGTCGGTCAGGGACGGGGCGAAGCTGGTCCCCTCCAGCGGCGACTGCTCGATGCCCGCGACCTGGGCCGGCGGCTCCAGGCCCAGAAGCGCCAGCAGGGTCGGGGCCACATCGGCGGCATGGGTGAACTGGTGGCGGATCTCGCCCCGGGCCGGCAGGCCTTTTGGCCAGCTGATCACCAGGGGGTCGCGGATGCCGCCGCCATGGGTGTTCTGCTTGTAGCGGCGCAGGGGCGTGTTGGAGGCCATGGCCCAGCCCAGGGGGAAGTTGGAATGGGTGTCGGGACCGCCGATGTCGTCGATCCGGGCGAGCTTTTCCTCCATGGGCTCGGGCTTCATGTTGAAGGGGCCCATGGCGTTGACCATGCCAAGCGGTCCTCCCTCCTGGCTGGCGCCATTGTCGGACAGGACCAGGACCAGGGTGTCCTCGCTGAGGCCCGCCTCATCGAGGAAGGCCATCAGCCGGGCCAGGTGCTGGTCGGCATGGTCCAGCATGGCGGCAAACGCGCCCTGGAGCCTGGCAAACAGCTTCTGCTCCTCGGGCGGATGCTCGTCCCAGGCCCGGACATGGTCGTTGCGGGGCGGCAGGCGGGTGTCTGCGGGGATCAGGCCCATGGCCTTCTGGCGGGCGAACCGCGCCGCCCGTTCCTGGTCCCAGCCCCCGGAAAACAGGGCGTCGTATTTCAGGATCAGGTCCCGGGGCGCCTGGTGCGGGGCATGGCAGGCCCCCAGGGCCAGCCAGGTCAGCCAGGGGGTCTCCGGGGCGGCGGCGGTGTGGTCGGCGATGAACCGGATGGTCTGGTCCACCAGGTCGGCGGTCAGGTGGTAGCCGGACTCATAGGTCCCCGGGATGTCGATGGGGGTGTTGTCCCGCACCAGTTCCGGGGCGTACTGGTCGGTCTCGGCGTCCATGAAGCCATAGAAGCGGTCGAAGCCCCTTCCCAGCGGCCAGCCGTCGAAGGGGCCGGTGGCGCCGGTCTCGCTGAGCGGCGTGACATGCCACTTGCCGACCATGTAGCTGCGGTAGCCATGGGCGCGCAGCATCTCCGGCAGGGTCGAGGCCTCCCGCGCGATCTTGCCGCGATAGCCTGGAAAGCCGCTGTCGAAATTGGCCAGGCAGCCGACCCCCACCGAATGATGGTTGCGGCCGGTCAGCAGGGCGGCGCGGGTGGTGGAGCACATGGCGGTGGTGTGGAAACCGCTGTAGCGCAGGCCCCGGGCGGCGATGGCGTCGATGGTCGGGGTTTCGATGGGCGAGCCGTAGCAGCCGAAATCGCTGAAGCCGACATCGTCGAACAGCACCAGCAGGATGTTGGGCGCGCCCCTGAGCGGGGCCGCGGCGGCCGGCCAGTGGGGTATGGACTCGGCCACGGTGCGTCCGATGTGAGCCCTGTCGGTCATGGTCGTCTTCCTCGCCACAGGGGTCGCAGCGCCAACCCGCGCGACTCCATTTACCGGCAGGCTATATGAGCAATCTGTAAGTCGCCATCCGGCAGGGCCTGGACTATCCCTTGGCGGAGACAACCTGACGGAGACCCGTGATGAGTGGCCTTCTGACCCGCCGGACGGCCCTGACAGGCCTGGGCGGCGGACTTGCCTTTGGCGGCATGATGTCTGGCGCGGCCCGGGCCCAGGGACAGCCGGATCTCGCCTATGTCGAGGATCTGGTCACAAGGACCATGGCCGCTTTCGAACAGCCGGGCCTGGGCCTGGCCATCGTCCGGGACGGCCAGCCCCTGCTGGCGAAAGGCTATGGCGTCCGGCGTCTGGGCAGTCCCGCCCCGGTCGATGAGGCGACGCTGTTTTCCATCGCCTCCAACTCCAAGGCCTATGCGGCGGCCAGCCTGGCCCTGCTGGTCGAGGCGGGCAAGGTCGGCTGGGACGAGCCGGTGATGAAATACCTGCCCGAGTTCGCCATGCATGACCCCTATGTCACGGCCAACATGACGGTGCGCGACCTGCTGGTCCATCGCAGCGGCCTGGCGCTTGGCCAGGGCGACCTGATGATCTGGCCCAACACCACCCACAGCCGGGCCGAGCTGATCCACGGCCTGCGCTACCTCAAGCCGGCCCGGGGATTCCGCTCGGGCTATGCCTATGACAATGTCCTCTATGTGGTGGCCGGGGAACTGGCCAGCCGGGTCGCCGGCATGCCCTGGGAAGACCTTGTCGAGCGCCGCATCTTCGCGGCCCTGGGCATGAAGGACAGTGTCGCCAGCTTCAGCCGGCTGAAGGGCAAGGACAATATCGCCTCGGCCCATGCCCGGGTGCTTGGCGCCGTGCGCGGCGCCGGCCCCATGACCCCGATCAGATCAGACGATTTCGACAATGCCGCCCCGGCCGGGGGCCTGCAGATGAGCGCCCGCGATGCGGTCAAGTGGCTGCAGGTCCAGCTGGGCCTGGGCGCGATCCCTGGCGGCGGGCGGCTTTGGTCCGAGGCCACGGCGCGGGAGATGTGGAAGGGCCAGACCATCACCAGCGACGGGCCGGGCGCCACGGCGGACAATCCCGTGCGGCCGATGTTCGGCCTCTATGCCCTGGGCTGGCAGGTCGAGGACTATCGCGGCCGCAAGCTGGTCTGGCATTCCGGCGCGGTCAACGGCCAGATCAGCTTCACCGCCATGCTGCCGGGCCAGCAGTTCGGGGTCTGTGTCTGGAGCAATGCCGAGGAGGGGGGCGTGCTGCGCACCCTGCGCAACGGCATCCTGGACTGGGCCCTGGGCGATACCAGCCATGACTGGCTGACCGACAACAAGGCGCGGTTCGGACGGCAGGTCTTCGTAAACGCTTCGGAGCTGCCTGTCCGGCCGACGAAGCCGGCCAGGCCGGCCCTCCCCCTGAAGGCCTATGCCGGGGTCTATCGTGATCCCTGGTACGGGACCATCACCATCGCCGAGACAAAGGGCGGCCTGACCATCCGGTTCGACAAGTCGCCCAGCATGTCCGGCGCTCTGGAGCCCTGGAATGGCGAGGTGTTCAAGACCCGCTTCACCGACCGCAATATCGAGGACGCCTTCGTGACCTTCGAGGCCACGGACGGCAAGGTCAGCCGCATCACCATGAAGGCCTTCTCGCCCTCGGCCGACTTCTCCTACGACTATCACGACCTGGAGTTCCGGCCGGCCTGAGATTGGCCGGCCGCGTCATTCAGCCCCAGAGCCTGTTCCGCTATGGTCGGACCGATCATAGCGGAAAAACAGGCTCTGATTCAGAGTGTTAGAGCATGTTTCGATCCGATAACCGCTTCACACTTATCGGACCATGCCCTACCGGATGACGAAATCATCCGGGTTGGGCTCACGGGTCGCTTCCCAGTATTCCACCAGGGGGAAGGGCCAGTTCTGGCTGACCCGGCCCTTGGCGTTCTTGTACCAGCTGGACACCCCGTCGCAGCCCCAGGCCATCTTTGCGTTGGCCGCGTCCACCCGGGCGTTGAAGGCGTCATGCACCTGGGGCTTGACCTCCAGGACACTGGCGCCCTTGTCGACCATCAGCCGCAGGGCCTCGACGACATAGCGGACCGAGGCCTCCGAGAAGAAGATGATCGAGCCATTGACCACGATGTTGGTGTTGGGGCCGTAGAGCATGAAGAAGTTGGGAAAGCCCGGCGCCGTCATGCCCAGATAGGCCCGGGCGTCGCCGTCCCAGACATCATGCAGCGCCTGGCCGTCGCGCCCGACCACCTTCATGGGGGTGAGGAAGCTGCTGGCCTTGAAGCCGGTGCCATAGATCAGCACGTCGCAGCCATGTTCCTCGCCATCCGCCGTGACCACCCCGCCGGCGGTGACCGCTGACACCGGTTGGGTCACCAGCCTGACATTGGGCCGCTTGAGGGCCTCGATCCAGACGCCGTTGTCACGCAGGGACCGCTTGCCGCCGAAGGGGTAACGGGGGGTGACGGCATCCAGCAGGGCGGTGTTGTCGCCGGTCTGTTCGCTCATCTTGAAGACCAGCAGCTCGCGCAGCATGGCGTTGGCCTCGCCGATCGTGCCGTCGGGACCCTGCCAGCCCTCATCGGCCTTGACCGCCTCATAGACCCCGTCGGTCATGGTCCAGAAGAGATAGAAGCGGTACCATTTGTCATAGAAGGGGATGTGCTCCAGCAGCCACTTTTTCCCCTCCTCGACCGTCTGGTGATAGTCCTCGGTGGGGGCCAGCCAGGGCGGCGAGCGCTGGAACACCACCACCTCTCCGGCCGTCTTGGCGATCTCCGGCACGAACTGGAAGGCGCTGGCGCCGGTGCCGATCACCGCCACCCGCTTGCCGGTCAGGTCCACGTCGTGGCGCCAGCGGGCGGAGTGGAAGCTGGGGCCGGCAAACAGGTCCTTACCCGGAATATCGGGGAAGTTGGGCTGGTTCAGCTGTCCCACGGCGCTGATCACGGCGTTGGCCGACAGGGCCTCGGCGCCGTCGGGGCCAGTGACCTTGACCGTCCAGCGGCCGCTGGCCTCGTCAAACACCGCCTCATCGACCCTTGTATTGAAACGGATATGGGGCCGCAGGCCGTATTTGTCGGCCACGCGCTGGAAATAGCGCAGCAGGACATCCTGGGTGGAATAGCGCTGGGGCCAGTCGTGATTGGGCTCGAAGCTGAGGGAATAGAGGTGGTTGGGGGTGTCGACCCGGCAGCCGGGATAGGTGTTTTCCAGCCAGGTGCCGCCGACATCAGGGTTCTTGTCGACCAGGGTGAAGGCGATGCCGGCCTGTTGCAGGCGGATGGCGGTCAGGAGGCCGGACATGCCGGCCCCGATGACAACGACATGGAGCCCGGCGGCCGCCGCCTTTTCCTCGGGCTTCCAGGCGGGGCGGTCGGGGTCGATGCCATCCAGGCAAAGGGCCTCGGTCAGGAAGGGGCCGTAGCGCTCGGGGATCTCGGCCCCGGCCACGAAATCCATCATGAACCGGACCTGGTCAGGCGTGGGCTGCGGCGGCAGGGGCTTGCCCGCCGCCAGGTCCTGCAGGGCGGCCTTGGCCAGATCGCGGATGGCCTGGACGTCGTCCGGCTTCAGCCCGCCCTGCCCGTCGCCCAGAACCTCATAGACGGGCCGGCGCGCCTCGGTCAGGTGGTCGGTGTTTCCAGTCAGGTGGACCAGGGCCACCATCAGGGACGGCACATGGGCCTCGGCCAGGACCGCATCGAGATCGACGCTGTCCAGGGCCAGGCGCGGCCGCATCACTGCATCTCCATCCATCGTTACCTCCGGGATCGCTCGTTGATTTTCTTGTTGGCCGGCAGTCTAGGCCCGTTGTCCGCGATAGGAAGGGCGTGACGCGGGGGCATGCGCAAATCTGTGATCGGTCGCCATCCGGCTTTCCCCTGCTCGCGTTCCCGGCTCTATTGGGCCCATGTCCAGGATCATCGCCCTGCTGCGCGCCGTGAATGTCGGGGGGACCGGCAAGGTGGCCATGGCCGATCTGAGAGCCATGTTGACCGGCCTGGGGTTTGCGGATGTCGCCAGCCATATCGCCAGCGGCAACCTGGTCTTCACCGGCGATGGCCGGCCGATCGAGGCGCTGGAACCCTGGCTGGAAGCGGAGGCTGCCCGCCGGCTGGGTCTGGCCAATGACTGGATTCTGCGGTCGCCGGAAGACTGGCGGGCCCTGATCGAGGCCAATCCGTACCCTGAGTTTGCCCGGGACAACCCGAGCCGACTGCTGGTCACGACCTTCAAGAGCTCCATCGACCCGGCCGGTCTTGACGCCCTTCAGGCCATGGCAAGGTCCGGCGAGCAGATGGCGCTGGGCGACCGGGCGCTCTATGTCTGTTTTCCGGACGGCGCCGGGGCGTCGAAACTGGCCAATGGCGCCATCGAAATGCGCCTGGGCAGTCGCGGGACCGCCCGCAACTGGAACACCATCCTCAAGCTGGCCCAGATGGCGGGCGCCTGACTGGCGTCAGTAGGGGACTTCGGGCGTGGGCGGAGCGCGTGACGTCATGCCCGTGGCGGCCGCGTCATCGGCGATCTGATCGTCCGTCACGGGGTCGATGCCGGGATCGACCGGCCGGGTCGGCGCCCTGGCGACGGGGGCTGATTCCGGCTCGGAGGCTGCCGGGGCCAGGGCCGGATCCACCGGCGCCTGGGCCTCGACCGCAGCCTCGTCGGCGGCCGTCAGGGGATCGCCGTAGTCCCGGCCGGGCTCCCGGCTGAGATAGGCCAGCAGGGCCAGGGTCGCCGCCACCCCGACCAGGAATCCGACCAGGCCCCAGAAAAACCCGCCGCCGCCGCTGCTCTTGGACGCCATGTCGTTCTTGCCCCTCAGGTGCCCTGCCAGGTCCGGACCCGGCCGATATCCACATGCACAAAACCGCTGTCGGGATAGTAGCCGACACCGCCGCCCTGCAGCGCCAGGGCCGCCTGACGCAGGCCGGTCAGGGCCACGTCATTCAGACGCACATCCATGGCCTTGCCTTCCATGTGAAGGCTCTTCTTGGCCACTTCCGATTTGCCATTGGCCTGGGCGCTCTGGTTCGCGAGCGCGGTGTTGGTTTCCGAAGACCGGAAGGCGGAGATGATGCGGTAAGGCTCGGTCGATCCGGTCTGGGCCTGGAGCGTGAACAGGATATCCAGCAGCCGGACGTCAATGGCATGGGCCTCGCCCGATCGGAAATCCCTCAGCAGGGTTTTGATGGCCATCAGGCCATCCCAGACATAGCCGCCGTCCCGCCAGTAGACGACGTCCAGTTCCTCGGCCGTGTGCAGGTGACGAAACGCCAGGCGCCGGGGTCCCGGCGGCGGCGGAACCAGGGGCGTCGGGGCCAGCTGCAGGTCATCGGCCGTGGCGCCGGGCTCGCCGCTATCCTGGGCCAGGGCGACGCCGCTGCTCAGGCCAGCCCCGAGCAGCAGTCCGGCTGCGGTCCCGCCGCCGACCGTCAGAAGCCGGCGGCGATCCAGCCCTGGCCGGAGGATTGGTTGGGGGCCGCTCATGCCGCAGCACCCTGTGCGGCGATCCGCTGCATCAGCAGGCTGTCCCAGCCATAGGGATCAGCGCGGAAATTCATCGCCCCGTCCGGGGTCATGTAGCCGGTCCAGTAGAGCAGGAAGACATCGATCGGGCGGGCAAGGTCCGCCCGGACGGTCTTGCCCTCGGCGATCACCGCATCGATCTGTTCAGGCGTCCAGTAGGCGTCGCCGGCCATGACGTGGCGGGCCAGGGCCAGGGGCTTTTCCAGGCGGACGCAGCCATGGCTGGCCAGGCGGGAATAGCTGGCAAACCGGCCCTTGCTGGGGGTGTCATGCAGATAGACAGCATACGGATTGTCGAAATCGAACTTGATCAGGCCCAGGGCGCTGTCTGGCCCCGGCGCCTGCTGCAGGCGGGACCCGCCCCCTTCGGTCGGGATGATCCGGAAGCCCGCGCTGGCCAGATAGGCCCGGCCCTTGGGCCAGAGTTCGGCGGCGGCGATACCGCTGGGTACATTCCAGGGCGGGTTGAGCACGATGGAATGGATGCTGGACTGCAGCATGGGGGTTTCATGCCCGGGCCGGCCGGTCACGGCGCGCATGGTCAGGGTCGGGGAGTCATTCTCGAAGACCGCCAGCACGGCGGCGGCGATATTGACCTGGATCCGGTGGGCGGGAAGCGTCTGGGGCAGCCAGCGCCAGCGTTCCATATTGGCCAGGATCTGTTCGATCCGCCGCTCTACGGGAACATTGAGGGCGGTGCGGGTCGCCAGGTTCAGGCCGCCGGTCGGTTGCAGGCCATAGCGACGTTGGGCGCGCTTGACCGCCTCGGCCAAGGCCTCGTCATAGAGGGCCGTGCCAGCCGGCAGGGCGCCAGCGACAGGCGGCGCGCCGGGGAGCGGCGGTGGAACGACAGCCAGGGGCGGTGTCCTCGGATCCTCCAGGACCAGCCGGGCGCGCAGGGCGGCGACCAGGGGACCGGATGCGCCGACCGACAGGTCCACGGCCGGCAGGGGCCGCCAGCCGCCCTCGGCCTGGGTCTGGCGATACTGTTTCAGTCCGCGCTGCAGGGCCTGATAGCCAGGATAGGGCGGCGCCAGGCCGTCCAGCCAGGCCTTGACCGAGTTGCTTGCCACGGCCCGGGCCAGTTCCGGCGCCGGGTCATAGGGAGCCGGACGAAGACCCCAATCCTTCATGAAGCCCGCCGGCTTGAGACGCCCGGTCCGGACAGCCCGGGCATAGCGGAGCGCTGCGGTGACCAGGGCCGTGTTGTCGTTTGAAGCAGCACGATATTCGGCAGCCGGCAGGCCATGGACCTCGGCGTTGTCAAGCGCCTGACGAATGTCCTGGGCCTGTTGGGCGGACAGAACGATCGGGAGGGGCTGCGGCAGGGCCGCCGCCAGGGGCGCTGACTGGGTCCGCGCATAGGGAACCGGCTGGGCCAGGGCCGGAGCCCACAGTCCGGTTGCGAGCACCATGCCGATACCGGCCAGAAACGCCCAACGCCCCGATTCCATCGACACTGAAAGACCTTCCTCCATAGCGCGCGACAAGGTTAACGCAGCCGGCCGGGAAACGCGCCATGCAGTCTCCTGTTGCGCGAGCCGTCCGGCCAAATCATGGCCATAGCGAGGCGTTCGGGCAACGCTGCAGGGCGCGGGGGCGCTCAGAAACTCTTGGGCAGGTCCAGGACATGGGTCGCCACATGGCTGAGGATCAGATTGGTGCTGATCGGAGCCACCTGATAGAGGCGCGTCTCGCGGAATTTCCGCTCGATATCGTACTCTTCGGCGAACCCGAAGCCGCCATGGGTCTGGATACACATATCGGCGGCGTACCAGCTGGCTTCGGAGGCCAGCATCTTGGACATGTTGGCCTCCGTGCCGCAGGGCAGGCCGGCGTCGAACATCTCCGCCGCCTTGTCGACCATCAGGGCGGCGGCCGTCAGCTGGACATGGGCCCGGGCGATGGGGAACTGGATGCCCTGGTTCTGGCCGATGGGCCGCCCGAACACCTCCCGGTCGCGGGCATAGGCGGCCGCGCGCTCGATGAAGAACCGCCCGTCGCCGATACATTCAGACGCGATCAGGATGCGCTCGGCGTTCATGCCGTCGAGGATGTACTTGAAGCCCTTGCCCTCGGCCCCGATGAGGTTCTCCACCGGCACCTCGAGATTGTCGAAGAACAGCTCGGTGGTAGCGTGGTTCAGCATGGTGCGGATGGGCCGGATGGTCAGGCCATTGCCCACGGCCGTGCGCATGTCGACCAGCAGCACGCTCATGCCGTCGGACGGCTTGGCGGCGTCCTCCCGGGCGGTCGTGCGGCAGAGCAGGACCATCAGGTCGCTGTGTTCGGCCCTCGAAATCCAGATCTTCTGGCCATTGACGATATATTTGTCGCCTTCCCGCCGGGCGAAGGTGCGCAGGCGGGTGGTGTCGGTGCCGCTGGTCGGCTCGGTGACGCCAAAGGCCTGGAGACGAAGCGCGCCGCTGGCGATGGCGGGCAGATAGCGGGCCTTCTGGTCGGGCGTGCCATGCCGCAGGATGGTGCCCATGGTGTACATCTGGGCATGGGCTGCGCCGCCATTGCAGCCGGACCGGTGGATCTCTTCCAGAACGGCCGTGGCGGCGGACAGGCCCAGGCCCGAACCGCCATATTCCTCGGGGATCAGGACCGACAGATAGCCGGCCTCTGTCAGGGCGGTGACAAACTCGGTCGGATAGGTGCGGTCGCGGTCCAGGGCGCGCCAGTATTCGCCGGGAAAGCCGGCGCAGAGGCGAGCCACGGACTCACGGATTTCAGGATGGGAGAGCGAGGGGCTGGCGGTCATGCTGTTCCGTTAGCCCCACCGCCGCAGCGCGCCAAGTCCTGACGCAACGGGAGGCGGCGTCGAAACGCCGCCTCCGCATCTTCGTGTCAGTCCGTTCCGGATCAGAACAGGTTGACCTTGACCTCGACGCCAACGGTCCGGGGATCGTTGATGAAGCCGGTCAGGTTGTTGAAGTCGATGACGCCTTCCAGCGAGGTGTCGTCGGTGATGTTGCGGCCGAAGACCGCCGCCTCCCAGCGACCGCCGGCGGCGACATAGCCGACCCGCAGACCGCCCTCGACCAGCTTGTCGTCGCTGTATTCGGCCGATTCATAGAGCAGGAAGTTGATCTTCGAGCGCCAGGCCCAGTCGGTGAAGACATAGATCTCGCCATCGCCGACCGGGATGCCGTAGCGGGCCGTCATGTTGCCAACCCATTTGGGCGCGTTGGGCAGGCTGTTGCCATCGATGGAGACGGTGCCCGGCAGGGCGCCGGCCGGATCTAGGACCGTGCAGCCCGAACCGCAGGGGGCGACCGCCAGGTTGGGGTCGTCCAGGACCGTGTGGTTGTAGCTGAGGCCCGCCGTGACCAGCAGGTGGTCGATCGGCTTGGCCTCGATATCCAGCTCGAAGCCGTAGCCGTTGGCATGGTCCGCATTGAGCAGCCGGTTGAAGTTGGCGCCGCCGCCGACGGCCGTCAGCTGGATGTCTTTGACGGTGTAGCGGAAGAGGCCGAAGTTCACCCGGGCCTTGCGGTCGAACAAATAGGCCTTCACCCCGCCTTCCCAGGACAGGACGGTCTCTTCGTCGGCGACAGACAGGCTGGAGCCGAAGAGCAGACGGCCCTGGATGCTGGGCGCGCGATAGCCGGTGGCGACCCGGGTATAGAGGTTGATGTCTTCGGAGGCCGCCAGGGTGGCGCTGACATTCCAGCTCAGATTGTCGCTGGAGGGGCTGACCTTCAGCTTGCCGGTCGGCGGGGCGCCGATGGGCGAGATGGTCTGCTCGGCGACGAAGTCCTTCTCGTCTTCCGAATAGCGGAGGCCGGCCGAGAGGGTCAGGGCGTCAGAGGCCTGCCAGTCGACATTGCCGAACAGGGCCCAGGCGGTGGTCTGCTGGTTCTGCTGGGCGTAGCCGTTCACCACGCCGCCGCCCAGGGTGTTGTAGTTGAAGCTGTCGATGGTGACGTCTTCATCGAAGTAGAAGACGCCGGCCTGGTACTTGAAGGCGCCGGACGTGCCGGAGATGCGCAGCTCCTCGCTGATCTGGCGATGCTCGGGAACGCCATCGCCGCTTTCAGCCGGGAAGGGAATGAAGCCGGGGCCGAAGGGCGGGGCGAAGCTGGCGCCGAATCCGCCGTCGATATCGCCGCGCGAAAAGGCCTCGACGCTTTCATAGGCGGTGATCGAGGTGATCTCGGCGTCGCCCAGATCATAGACCAGGCGCAGGCTGGCGCCGAAGGACTCGACTTCCTGCTTGGCGCGGATCTCGGCGTCCTGGGCGATCTTTTCCGGATCGAAACCAGGGACCAGCTCGTTGGTGCCCGGCTTGATGATATTGGCGCGGAACAGGCGCGGGGTGCCGTCGAGATTGTTGTAATGCAGGTTCAAAAGGCCGCTGAAGGTCTCGTTGGGCGTATAGAGCAGCTGGCCGCGGAAGGCGTACTGGTCGTAGCCTTCGGCGACATCGTCCTTGCCGGTGGCGACATTGTCGACCCAGTCGTCGCGGTGCTGGTAGAGACCCGAAATCCGGCCGGACAGCACGCCGTCAACGATCGGGCCGCCCACGGCGCCCTCGGCATTGATCGTGCCATAGGTGGCGTAGGAGACGCTGGCGAAACCGCTGGGGGTCTGGCCAGGCTTCACGGAATCGAACTTGAGGACGCCGGCCGGGGTGTTGCGGCCAAACAGGGTGCCCTGGGGCCCGCGCAGGGCCTCGACCCGCTCGATGTCGAACAGCGGAAAGCCCTTCAGGGCCGGGTTTTCCAGCACCACTTCGTCATAGACGAAGGACACGGGCTGGGAGGCGTTCAGGTCGAAATCGGTATTGCCCAGGCCCCGGATATAGGGACGCGGGAAGGTCCGGCCGAAGCTGGATTCCAGGGTGACGCTGGGAATGCGGGAGGACAGGACACGAATGTCGCCGCCGCTCGACCGGATCACGTCCAGCTTTTCACCGCTGATGGCGGTGACGGACATGGGGACATCCTGGATGTCCTGCGAAACCCGCTGGGCCGTCACGATGACGGTATCGACCTCGGTGGAGTCGGCCGTCTGGGCGCTGGCGGCGCCCGCCAGTCCGAGCGCGAGAATGGACGCGCTGCAGAATGCGCCAATGAGTCTGGAATGCGATTTCATGCGTTGCCCCGCCTGCCGCTGAGTGAGTGAGTCGAAAAACTGTAACGCGGCTGTTTTGGGTTCTTAACAAAACCTTTCAAGAGGCAGTCGCTCAACCAGACTAAAATGGGGCCCCAACCGTGCGAGTCTTGGGCGAAGGGCGCCCGGAAAGTCACAGACTCGCCCCCGCCCGGGCAGACTCATCCCGTCACCTCGGTCGGCTTGACCCCTTGGACAGGTTTGCGCGAGATGATGCCTTCTGTCCGGAGCCTGCCATGACCCAAAGCCTCGACGGCCTGATCACCGCCCTGCCCAAGGCCGAACTGCATCTGCATATCGAGGGCAGCCTGGAGCCCGAACTGATGTTCGCCCTGGCCCGGCGCAACCGGATCGCCCTGCCCTTTCCGACCGTGGAAGCGGTCCGAGCGGCCTACAGTTTTTCCAACCTGCAGGACTTTCTGGACATCTATTACCAGGGCGCCGGGGTGCTGCAGACCGAGGAGGACTTCAGCGACCTGGCCCTGGCCTATTTCGCGCGGCTGGCCGCCGATGGCGGGCGCCACGCGGAGATCTTCTTCGACCCCCAGACCCATACTGACCGGGGCCTGCCGTTTTCCGTGGCGATCGACGGGTTGCTGGCCGGCATGAAACAGGCCGAGGCCCGTTATGGCATCACCTCCAAGCTGATCCTGTGCTTCCTGCGTCATCTGGACGAAGAGGCGGCCTTCGCCACCCTGAAGGCGGCCGAGCCCTGGCTGGACCGCATCATCGGGGTTGGCCTGGATTCGTCCGAGGTCGGCCATCCGCCGTCGAAGTTCGAAAAGGTGTTCAAGGCGGCGGGTGAACGGGGCCTGCTGCGGGTCGCCCATGCCGGAGAGGAGGGGCCGCCGGCCTATGTCTGGGAAGCGCTGGACCTCTTGAAGGTCAACCGGATCGACCATGGGAACCGGTCTCTGGAAGATGCCGCCCTGACCGCCCGGCTGGCGGCCATGGAGATGACCCTGACGGTCTGTCCCCTGTCCAACCTCAAGCTCTGTGTCGTCGATGACATGGCCAGCCATCCGCTGAAGCGGATGCTGGACCTGGGCCTGAAGGCGACGGTCAACAGCGACGATCCGGCCTATTTCGGCGGCTATCTGGCGGCCAACTACCGCGCCGTTTCGGCGGCGCTCGGGCTGGAAGCTGCGGATATCGTGACCCTGGTCAAGAACAGCTTCACCGGATCGTTCCTGGATGAAGAACGGGTGGCCGGACATCTGCAGGAGATCGACGCCGCCGCCGCCCGCTGGGCCGCCGAAACCTGAACAAAAAAAGGGGCGCCCCGAAGGACGCCCCGATCATTCCGACTAGCCGGCTTTACCCGGTGATGCGGTAGCGACCGCGACGGTCCGGACAGACCCGGACATAGCGATAGTCGCTGCGGCCGCCCCATTCGGTCGGGGCGACAGCCAGGCGGCAGCGATTGTTCGAATACCACTTCCTGGAATAGCGCCCGCTGCGCTCGCCCGGGGCATAGACCGGCTCGCGATAGGCCGAGGTCTGGCCGTAGCTGTAGTAGTAGCCTGTCTCGTCGCAGGCCGCCGAGCGCTCGCCGATATTGGCGCCGATCAGGCCCCCGACGACGGCGCCCAGGACGGTGCCTTCGGTGGTGGACTGGTTGCTGGAGACATTGGAGCCGATCGCGGCCCCGGCCAGGGCGCCGATCAGGCCGCCGGCCAGCTGGCCCCGGTCTTCACGCTGCTCACAGGCGCTGTTCCGATAGCTCGCATAGTAGTCGCGATCGCCAGGACCGTAGGCTGGGCTGCTGCTCTGGCCGATGACGTAGCGCCATTCGCCATAGCGGCGGACATAGGCGCCGTTTCCGTAGCGCCGGTCATAGCGCATCCGGCCGTCTTCCCAGGCCGACCGCTTGGCCTCGTATTCCTGGCGCTGGTCCTGATAGCGGGACTGGCGCTGTTCATAGGACTGGCGACGGGTTTCCCATTCGGCCTTGGCCTTGTCGTAGTCGCGCTGGTCGGACTTGTAGTCGTCCTGCTGGGCGCGCCAGGACTCATAGTTTTCGCTCTGTTCCTGAGCGCTCTGGGGGGCGCGGTTGGACTGGGGGGACTGGGCCAGGGCGGCGCCGCTGGACAGGGCAAGAATACTGGCGAGCGCCAGGTGTATGGGTTTCGATTTCATGGTTTGGCTCCGAGGCGGTGTGCAGACAGCCGCTTGGGCCGCTCCCAGATCTGACTTGCGTCTCTGGTCCGCTTGGCAGGAGAACGCCCTCCGGAGACGGCGGTTCCCTCAGAGCATGTCGTCCCGGGTCGGCAGGCCCAGCATCACCCGGCCGGCTAGTTCGAAGATCTGGGACGAAACCATGATGTGGTGGGTGATCACATGGGCGTCTCGGAACCGTCGCTGAAGCGGACTTTCCAGGAAGACCGCCGCCCCGCCTCCGAGGTCATAGACGGCGCGGGTGACATCCGCGCCGACCTGGGCCGCGTGGGCGCAGGCCAGACGCAGCCGGGCGCGGTCCTGAAGGTCCGATTGCCCGGTCCGCTGCACGCTGTCCCAGACCCGCTGGATGGTTTCGAAGTAGCGGGCGCGGGCGCTGTCCAGGGCGGCAGTGGCCTTGGCGAACTCGGCCTGGACCGTGTTGCGTTCGGCCATGGACCTTTGCGAGCCCTGGGACTTGCTGGAGGCCGCCTGGGCGGCGAAGGCGTCCAGGGCGCCCCGGGCATTGCCAAGGGCCACCGCCGCGACCCCGAGGGCCAGCATGCCGAAGGGCGGAAAGCGGAAGACGTCGCCCTCAGCCAGGGGCGGATCGGACTGCAGGGCCACACTGCGCGCCTTGGGAACCGCCATATCCTTCACGGCCAGGTCGAGGCTGCCGGTGCCGCAGAGGCCGGAGGTCCGCCAGGTGTCGATCAGTTCGACGTCGGCGGCTTCAAAAATCATCATGCGGTGCAGGGGCGCGCCGGCCGGATCGAGCATGGGCCCGCCCTCGCCCATCAGCATGGCGCCCCCGGCCAGCCAGCGACAGTTCTGGGAGCCGCTGCCCCATTTCCAGCGGCCGGTGACCCGCCAGTGATCGCCGGCGTCCACAGCCCGGCCCATGGGGGCGAAGACGCCGCCCGTGATGACGGCGGGATCGGCGAACATCTCGGCGGCCAGGTCCTGGGGCAGGCGGGCCGACAGCATGGCGGTGGTGGCGCCGATCATCAGGCACCAGCCGGCCGAGGCGTCGCCTTCAGCCAGACTCTCGATCGCCTGGGCGACGGTCAGGGGATCGGACTGCAGCCCGCCGATCCCGGACGGGATCAGCATCCGGAACAGGCCCGCCCCGGCCAGCTTCGCCGCCAGATCGGCCGGGAGTCGCCGCGCCTGCTCGATCTCGGGGGCGCGGGCCAGAAGCTCCGGCTGGAAGGACCTGGCGATGTCGACCGGCGTCATGGCGCTGTGCTCTCCATCAACCCGCCAGCCGCCAGAGGGCGGCCAGGTTGTTGCGCTGCATGTTGGAGGAGCCGCCGACGATGGGCATGCTCAGGAGGTCGCGAACATTCCGCTCGATGTCGTAGTCGGCGCTCATGGCATAGGCGCCCATGACCTTCTGGCAGGCCAGGGCGATCTCGACCCCGGTCTCGGCGATGAACAGCTTGGCCATGGAGGTTTCCACCGCGCAGGGCTGTCCGGCGCTGGCCAGGCGGGCGGCATTGTAGAGCATCAGGCGGCAGGCCTCGAGACGAGTGCGGGCATCGACCAGGGCATGGCGGACGGCCTGGTGGCCGCTGACCGGCTTGCCGAACTGCACCCGCTGCTGGGCATAGTCCCAGGCCTCTTCCACCGCCGCCTGGGCCAGGCCGAAGGCGACGGCGCTGATCTCCAGTTTCTCGATGTCCAGGGCCCGGCCGGCCAGCATGCCCCAGCCGCGGTTCCATTTCTCCGGCCCGCCGACGATGGCGCTGGCCGGCAGCCGCACGCTGTCGAAATGCACATCCGACGACAGGGTGTAGCGCAGGTTCACATGGTCGATGGGGGTGATGGTCACTCCCGGAGCGTTTGTGGGGATCAGGACAAAGGACAGGCCCTGTCTTGCCGGCGCCTCGGGATCGCTGCGGACCAGGCAATAGATGTAGTCGGAGAAATCGGCGCCGGTGCACCAGCGCTTGGCGCCGTCGATGATGATCTCGTCGCCTTCCCGCCGGGCGCGGGTGGTGACCGCCGAGAGGTCGCCCCCGACATCGGGTTCCGACAGGCCATAGGCAAAGAACAGCTCGCCCCGGGCCAGGCGGGGCAGCAGCTGCGCCTTCTGTTCCGGCGACCCGTTCTCCAGGATGTTCATGCCGCCATAGAAGGCGCACTGGATGAAGGGGCCGGCCAGGAAGGACCCGGCGCGGCAGAGCTCCTCGATGGCGGCCACGGCGGCGTGGATATCGACCCCGGACCCGCCATGCTCCTCCGGCACGGTCAGGCCGCAGAGGCCCATGTCGGCCAGTTCGGCAAACAGGTCGCGGGGAAAGCTGTGGGCCTGGTCCCAGGCGCGGCGCTTTTCCCGCGGCGCCTTTTCCAGGACGAACCGCGACAGCTGGCGACGAAGTTCGAGGATGTGGTCGGGTTCTGTCATCATTCGCCCGTCAGCCGGGGGGCCCGGCGTTCGCGGAAGGCGTTGACCGCCTCGGCCCGGTCGGCGGTCATGTTGGACAGCATCTCATAGGCCACGGCCGCATCGCTGCTGCTCACCGCCAGCTGTTTCAGGGCGATATTGGCGATGGTCTTGGTCCAGCGGACCGCCCAGCGGGGATTGGCCAGGATCTTTGCGGCCAGTTCGGCCACCTTGGCGTCCAGCTCCGCCGCCGGGACGGCATAGTTGATCAGGCCCATCCGGGCGGCCTCATCGGCCCGCAGCAGGTCGCCGGTCATCAGCAGTTCCTTGGCCCGGGCAAAGCCGATCAGCTGCGGCCAGATCACCGCCCCGCCATCCCCGGCCACCAGCCCGACCTTCACATGGGGATCGCCGATCTTCGCCGCCTCATCGGCGATGATCACATCGCAGAGCAGGGCGATGGTGGCGCCCAGGCCCGCCGCCGCACCGTTCAGCCGGCAGAGGATCGGCTTTTCCATGTCCAGCAGGGTGGAGACGATCCGCTTGGCGTCATGGGCGATGGCCCGGAACTTCGAGGGCTGGGCGATCTGCTCGTCAAACCAGTCGAAGTCCCCGCCGGCGCAGAAGGCCCGGCCCTCGCCGGTCAGGATGATCAGGTCGCTGTCCGGATCGGCCTGCAGGTCGATGAAGACCCTGGCCAGTTCGTCATGCAGGGCCGCGTCCACGGCGTTCAGGGGGCCCGAGGTGATGGTGGCGGTGAGGATCCGGCCATCCCGGTCGAAGCGAAAGCGGCTGTAGTCCTGGAGGGGGGCGTGGGTCATGGCTGGCCTTCAGCTGGGGTCAGGCGCGAGGCGGACGAGGCGGCGGCCGAAGTTTTCGCCCCGGAACAGGCCGCAGAAGGCCTCGGGGAAGTTTTCGACGCCGTCAAACTCCTCGATGGCTATCTTCAATGCGCCGTCGGCGATCCGGCCGGCGATGACGGCCTGGGCCTCGGGGAACTGCCGCAGGTCGTCAAACACCACCAGCCCCTCCATCCGCACCCGGTGGGTGATGAAGACCGCCGTGTTCTTCAGGCCGTAGCGGCTGGCCGGCTCGATATTGTAGTCGGCCACCTGGCCCGAGACGACCACCCGTCCGCGCAGCCGCATGAGGGGCAGGACCCGGTCGACGCTTTCATTGCCGACATTGTCGAACAGGACATCCACCCCCTTGGGACAGGCGGCGGCGATGGCGGCGGTCAGGTCGGGCTCGGCCTTGTAGTCGATGACCGCGTCAAAGCCGGCCTCGTCCTTCAGCCAGGCGCATTTGCGCGGGCCCCCGGCGACGCCCACCACCCGCATGCCCAGGGCCTTGCCCAGCTGTCCGGCCGTGGCCCCGACGGGCCCGGCGGCGCTGGTGACCAGCAGGGTCTCGCCCTCCCTGGCCTGGCCCACCCGGTTGAGGCCGAACCAGGCGGTCATGCCGGGAACGCCCAGCACCCCGATCCAGGCCCCGAGCGGCACGCCGCGCGCGGTCCATTCGGCGGGAATCTTCTGGATGAAACCCCGGCCGTCAGAGACGACATGCTCGCGCCAGCCGCCGCCGGCGGCGATGACATCACCCACGGCAAAGCCCGGATTGCGGCTGTCGGTGACCTGGGCCACGGCAAAGCCGTCGATCCCCTCGCCGATCTTCATGGCCCCGGCATAGCTGTCGCCGCCCGACAGGCGCGAGCGCATGCCCGGGTCGACGGAGGCCAGGATGGTGCGGGCGATGAACTGGCCCTCGGCCAGGTCCGGCAACTCTGCGGTTTCAAGCCGGAAATCTTGCGGTGTCGGCGCGCCATCAACGTGACGGGCCAGAACCCAGCGGCGGGTCATTGTGGTCAAGCAGCCTCCCATCGCCGGTCTTGGCCAGCGTTCAACGGGAGGGAGCGTATTGGGTGGAGGGGTATCAGGGAAGGGGATTCGGACGTCGGAATCACCAAGGCCCGGCGAAGGCGAAGGCGCTTGTCCGGATCACGTCACACGAAATCTGCTAAGGTTCGCAGATGTCGCGCGCCCGTTCCCCTTTTCCGGTCGAGACTGCTGCCCTTGCCGCCGAGGCGGATGCCGAAGGCCTGGCCGACATCGCAGCTGGCCGAGTTGTCCCTCATGCCGGGGTGGCTGCCTGGCTGATCACCTGGGGAACGCCCGGTGAGGCGCCGCAGCCCCCTCCGTGGGCGAAGCTGTTTGTCTAGAGTCATGTCACAGGACCGCATCCAGAGCATACCAGGAGTCATGGGCGGCAAGCCTGTGATCCGCGGAACAAGAATAACCGTCGAGATCATCCTGCGCGAATTGGCACACGGACCGCCAGACTATGTCGCTGACCTTTTCCCGGGCCTGACCGTCGCGGACGTTGAAGCGGCCCTTGCCTATTCAAACGGCTCGGACCTGGATCAGGCCAGCGACTGCGTGTGAGGCGTTCTGTCGCCATTGAAGCAGGCGCCCAGCGAACAACCGGCATGCGCCGTTATGTGCTCGAAATGCGCTCGCATGCCGTTGTTGGCCTGCTTGTGAGCCCTGACCCGCCCGTGGCATTCGACGCTGCGCTTCAGCGAGCTGGAGTCCCGCCCCGGGGCGTCGTCCAAAAAGAGGACTACCCACTCCCCCTGGATGCTGATCTCACAAACCTCGTCACCGCAATCACGTTGCGAAAGGGTTCCGGCTCGAGCTTTCACACAGCCTAGGTGGGAAGCGAACCTCGCCGGTCAGTCGGTTTTCCCGGCGAGGCGGGCCGTCTGTCCCGCCGTCGGTCGAGGCACTCTCTTGAGACGGGGATAGACGCCCGGCGCCTGCGGGCTCGTCAGGCTGAGGATGTCGCCGGAGATCATCCCCTCATACTCTTGTGTCTCCGCCAAGGCGGACCCGTCTCTTCGCCTCCATTCGTGGACGACCCTGAATGCGATCTGGTTTCCCTTGATCGCGGCCGGCCATGTATCACCGCCATAGCAACCCCCCTCGCAGATCGTGAACACGATGGTGGGCTGGCTCTTGCTGGCGTCGAGTTCCTCTTCAAATCCGTCCGCGTCGCCCGTTTCCTCACTGTATCTGACGTCGCTATAAACGCCGCTCAGGGCGGAGGCAGGTGTTTCCGCGCAGCCAGTGAGGATACTGGCTGTGAAAAGCAGGGCGGCAGTCCGGAGCATCATGGGGTCATCATGCATCCCAACCCGGCAGTCCGCCAAGGGGGCGAGACCGGCGGTTGGTTTTCGGCCCCAGACCAGGCTTTGGCCGGCCCGCCAGAAACCTGACCTGCCCAGGGGCTGTTCGGGGTCGAAGGTGGGCTTAGGCCTTCGACGGCTGGCAGGCGTCGACATCGAAGATAAAGCCCCGCCCACTGGCGATCAGTTCGGGTGTATTCTCGCGCCACCACTGCGCAGCGGCCGCGTTGTTTTCGTCGAGCAAGGTTACCGCGATCTTGGAGTCAACGACGTAGCCCCTCACCGGGATAGTGCGCCCGCGAAGTAACGCCCACCAGAGTTGAAACGCGTTGGTCGGTCCCGTCAGAACGCCGACGCCACGCCAGTGCTTTTCGGCTGACTGGGCTGTGGGAAGCGAAAGGCCAATCCAAGCGTCGCGAACCCACTCCGGCGTTTCACCGACAGGGCGGCGTGTGATCGTGATTTGCATCTCGGAAATGCTGACATCCACATCGAGCGTCTAAAAGGGGTCGAAGCCGATCATCAGCGTCGCGCCCCGGATGCAGTCGAGGTCGTCCTGTGCGAATTGGCACGTGGGCCGCCAGATTATGTCGGTGACCTCTTCTGGGGCCTGACCGCGGCGGCCGTTGACGCGGCCCTTGCCGATTCCAAAAGCCAAAACCTGGATCAGGCCAGCGACTGCGGGTGAGGCGTTCTGTGGCCGTTGAAGCAGGACCCCAGCGAGCAACCGGCATGGGCCTGTATGTGCTCGAAATGCGCTCGCATGCCATTATTGGCCTGCTTGTGAGCCCTGACCCGCCCCCGGCATTCGACGCAGCGCTTCAGCGAGCTGGCGTCACCCCCGAGGGCATCGTCCAGGGAGAGGGCAACCCAGTCTCCCCGGACCTTGATTTCGCACACTTCGTTTTCGGTCCGGCTCATTTTCGCTTCCTGCTGTTCGTCAGCGTTCCGAGGCCAACTCAGCCGAACTCCGGACCGAGCCGTCACCTCAGAGCCCCAGCACCGCCTTGGCCATGATGTTGCGCTGGATCTCGTTGGAGCCGCCGAAGATCGAGGTCTTGCGCATGTTGAAATAGCCTGGGCCGGCCTTGAAGGCGAAGTCCGGGCCGATGGGCAGGGCGTTGTCGCCTTCCTTGGGGAAGCCCCGGAAATAGGGGGCGCCGTAATGGCCGGCCGCCTCCAGGGTCAGTTCGGTCAGGCGCTGGCCGACCTCGGTGCCCTTGACCTTGAGCAGGCTGGCCTCGGGGCCGGGGCCCTTGCCGCTGCTCTCGCCGGCCAGGGTGCGCAGTTCGGTATATTCCAGGGCGGTCAGGTCGACTTCCAGCTCGGCGACCTTGCGGCGGAAATCGGCGTCGTCGATGAGGGGGCTGCCGTCATCGGCCAGCTGGCCGGCGGCGATTTCCCGCAGGCGCTCGATGCCCCGCTTGGAGCGGGCGACGCCGGCGATGCCGGTGCGCTCATGGCCCAGCAGGTACTTGGCGACGGTCCAGCCCTTGTCTTCCTCGCCGATGCGATTCTCGACCGGCACGATGACGTCCTCGAGGAAGGTGTCATTGACCTCATGGCCGCCATCGATGGTGATGATCGGCCGGACGCTGATGCCCGGGGTCTTCATGTCGATGAGCAGGAAGGTGATTCCCTCCTGCTTCCTGGCGGTGGGGTTGGTGCGGACCAGGAAGAAGCCCCAGTCGGCGAAATGGCCCTGGGTGGTCCAGGTCTTCTGGCCATTGACCCGGTAGTATTCGCGGCCGTCCTCGCCGGTGAAACGTTCGGCCTTGGTGGACAGGCCCGCCAAGTCGGAGCCGGCGCCCGGCTCGCTATAGCCCTGGCACCACCAGATATCGCCGGCCAGGGTGGGTTTCAGCAGGTTCTCCTTCTGGTCCTCGCTGCCGAACGTGTAGAGGACCGGTCCGATCATCCCGATGCCAAAGGACGGCTGGCTGGTATTGGCCCGGGCCAGTTCTTCCGACCAGATATAGCGGCGCACCGGGTCCCAGCCCGTGCCGCCATGCTCGACCGGCCAGCCGGGGGTCAGCCAGCCCTTGTTGTAGAGAATCCTGTGCCAGGACAGGATCTCTTCCTTGTTGAGATGCTCGCCGGTGGCCTGTTTGTCGCGGATGGCCTGGGGAAAATTTTCCTCGATCCAGGCCCGGACCTCTTTGCGGAACAAGGCGTGCTCAGGCAGAAAATCCAGATCCATGGGTCGCTCCTCCGTCTGCGGGCTGGACTCTGTGGGCCGGCCTCGGCAGTTTGCCGCTCAAACAACTGTTTCAACAAACGATAAGGGCAGAGACGCCATGGCCGCAATCAATTCCGTCACCGATCTCACGCGCGAAGGCGATATCGCCATCGTGACCCTCAACTCGCCGCCGGTGAACGCCCTGTCGGCCGGGGTTCGCGACGGCCTGGCCGGGGCCTTCGAGGCCGCCATCAAGGACGCGGACGTCAAGGCCATCGTGCTGATCTGCGACGGCCGGACCTTCATCGCCGGCGCCGACATCAGCGAGTTCGGCGGGGCCCAGAAGGGCGCCAGCCTGTTCGACGTCCAGAACGCCATGGAAAACTCGCCCAAGCCGGTGATCGCCGCGATTCACGGCACGGCCCTGGGCGGCGGCCTGGAAGTCGCCCTGACGGCCCATTACCGGGTGGCGGTCCCGTCGGCCAAGGTCGGCCTGCCGGAAGTCAATCTGGGCCTGCTGCCGGGGGCCGGCGGCACCCAGCGGCTGCCCCGCATCGTCGGCGCCGAAAAGGCCCTGGAGATGATGACCAGCGGCAGCCATGTGCCGGCCAAGGCGGCCAACGCCATGGGCCTGGTCGACGCGATGATGGAAGAGGGCAAGCTGCGCGAGGGCGCCATCGCCTTCGCCCAGAAGGTGCTGGACGAGAAATGGCCGCTGAAGAAGGTCCGGGATCGCGAGGTCAAGGCCGACCCGCAGGTGTTCGCCGACTTCCGCAAGGCCAATGCCCGCAAGTTCCGCGGCTTCAAGGCGCCGGAATCCAACATCCAGTGCGTCGAGGCCTCCCTGCTGCCCTTCGAGGAAGGCCTTGCCGTCGAGCGCAAGCTGTTCATCGAGCTGATGACCGGCCCGCAGTCGGCCGCCCAGCGCTATGTCTTCTTCGCCGAACGCCAGGCCAACAAGATCCCGGACGTGGGCGATGATGTCGAAACCCTGCCGGTCAAGACGGTGGGCGTGATCGGGGCTGGCACCATGGGCGGCGGCATCTCGATGAACTTCCTGAATGTCGGCATCCCGGTGAAGATCGTCGAGACCAAGCAGGACGCCCTGGACCGCGGCCTGGGCGTCATCCGCAAGAACTACGAAAACACCGCCAAGAAGGGCCGCCTGACCCAGGACGACGTGGAAAAGCGCATGTCCCTGCTGTCGGGCTCGCTGGACCTGGTCGATCTTGCCGACTGCGACCTGATCATCGAGGCGATCTTCGAGAACATGGAGATCAAGAAGGACGTCTTCGGCAAGCTGGACAAGATCGCCAAGCCGGGCGCAATCCTGGCCTCCAACACCAGCTATCTGGACGTCAACGAGATCGCCTCGGCCACCAGCCGCCCGGAAAGCGTCATCGGCCTGCATTTCTTCTCGCCGGCCAATGTCATGCGGCTGCTGGAAATCGTGCGCGGCGACGCCACCGCCAAGCCGGTCATCGCCACCTCGATGAAGCTGGCCAAGCAGATCGGCAAGGTCGGCGTGCTGGTCGGGGTCTGCCCGGGCTTTGTCGGCAACCGCATGCTGTCCCAGCGCCAGATCCAGGCCCAGGCCACGGTCGCGGAGGGCGCCATGCCCTGGGACGTCGACCGGGTTCTCTACGACTTCGGCTTCCCCATGGGCCCCTTCGCCATGAGCGACCTGGCGGGCCTGGACATCGGCTGGAGCAAGGAGAAGTCCAGCAGCTCCACCATCCGCGAAGTGCTGTGCGAGATGGACCGCCGCGGCCAGAAGACCGGCGCCGGCTATTACGACTATAACGAAAGCCGCAACGCCATCCCCTCGCCGGTGACCGAGAAGATCATCAAGGACTTCGCCGCCAAGGCCGGGACCAATCCCCGGGAAATCAGCGACGAGGAAATCCTCGAACGGACCATCTTCCCGATGATCAACGAGGGCGCCAAGATCCTCGAAGAGGGCAAGGCCATCCGCGCCTCGGACATCGATATCGTCTGGATCAACGGCTATGGCTGGCCGGTCTATCGCGGCGGTCCGATGCACTATGCCGACAGCGTCGGCCTGCCGAAGATCCTCGAGCGGATGAAGCACTACCAGGCGCAGATGGGCGACTTCTTCAAGCCCTCCGCCCTGCTGGAAAAGCTGGTCGCCGAGGGCAAGAGCTTCCGCGACCTGAAATAGGACGACGTCAGTCCCTGAGCCTCCCCTTCCCCGTCCCGGGGGAGGGGCGTTTCCTTTGCGCCCGGAGCCAGGCAGCATGACCAGCACCCTCGACCAGTTCCTGGCCGCCGATTTCGGCACTCTGCCCGAGATCATGCGCCAGCATGCCGCGGAACGGCCGGACCATCCGGCCCTCTGGCAGGATGGCCAGGTCCTGACCTGGGGCGAACTGGACCAGATGATGGACCGGGTCGCCGCCGGGCTGCAGCGGGACGGGGTCGAACAGAAATCGGCCGTGGCCATCTGCGCCACCACCTCCATCCCCTATGCCGCCCTGTTCCACGGCTGCCTGAGGGCCGGGGTGGCCGCAGCGCCTCTGGCGCCCTCCTCGACCCCCGAACAACTGGCCGGCATGGCCGCCGACAGCGGCGCGACCCTGTTCTTCCTGGACAGGGGCGTGGCCGACGCCATGGCCGAGGTGATGGATGGGGTCTCCGCAAAGCGCATCGCCCTGGACGGCTCCGACGCCGGCCAGGCCTTCGAAGACTGGTTGCCGCCGGTAGGCGCAAGACCCGAACCCGTCGAGATCGCGCCGCGCGATCCGTTCAACATCATCTATTCCTCCGGCACCACGGGCATTCCCAAGGGCATCGTCCAGAGCCATGGCATGCGCTGGCGGCATCTGGGGCCAAGGCCGGACGGGATCGGCTATGGCCCGGACGCCCGCAGCCTGGTCTCGACCCCGCTCTATTCCAACACCACCCTCGTCTGCTTCTTCCCCACCCTGGCCGGCGGCGGCACGGTCCACATGATGGCCAAGTTCGATGTCCAGGGGTTCCTGGCCATTTCGCAGGCCCAGCGGATCACCCATGCCATGCTGGTGCCGGTGCAGTACCGGAGACTGATGGAGCATCCGGCCTTCGACAGCCATGACCTGTCCAGCTACGAGATGAAGTTCTGCACCAGCGCGCCCTTTGCGGCGGAACTGAAGGCCGACATCCTGAAGCGCTGGCCGGGCGGCCTGGTCGAGTATTACGGCATGACCGAAGGCGGCGGCGGCTTCATCCTGGCGGCCCATGAGCATCCGGACAAGCTGCACACCGTCGGCCAGCCCGGTGCAGGCGCGATCATCAAGCTGATCGACGAGGACGGCAGGGAAGTGGCCACGGGCGAGGTCGGCGAGATCGTGGGGCGGTCCCCCGCCACCATGAACGGCTACCACAACCAGCCCGGCAAGACGGCCGAGGCGCAATGGACCGACCCGGAAACCGGCGAGGTCTATATCCGCACCGGCGATGTCGGCCGGCTGGACGCCGAGGGGTTCCTGACCCTGATGGACCGCCGCAAGGACATGATCATCTCGGGCGGCTTCAACATCTATCCCAGCGACATGGAACAGGTGATGGTCACCCATCCGGCCGTGGTCGAGGCGGCCGTGGTCGGGGTGCCCTCTTCGGCCTGGGGCGAGACTCCGGTCGCCTTCGTGGCGCTGAAGGACGGCGCGGCTGCAACGGCCGAGGAGATCAGGACCTTCACCAATGGCAAGGTCGGCAAGACCCAGCGCCTGGCCGATGTGGTGATCATCGAGTCCCTGCCTCGCAGCCATATCGGCAAGGTGCTGAAGCGCGAACTGCGGGACGCCTATAGCGGCCCGGCCAGAAGCTGACCGGCGCCGGGGAGCCATCACTATTGGGCCTGCCCTTGAATGGCGGGGCGGAAGACCAATACTTGGCTGTCATGACCACAGCTTCCCCCGCCGCCAGCCTTGAGGGCGTGATCGCCGCCGCCAACAGCGCCGGGCCCAAGGGCCTGCCGCCGGTCCATCTGTGGAATCCCGCCCATTGCGGCGAGATCGACATCGTCATCCGACGGGACGGGCTGTGGTTCCACGAGGGCAGCCCCATCGGTCGCGAGGCCCTGGTCCGGCTGTTCTCGACCGTGCTGCGCAAGGACCCCGATGGTTTCCATCTGGTCACGCCGGTCGAGAAGATGCGGATCACCGTCGAGGATGCGCCGTTCATCGCCGTTCGCGTTGATCGGGTCGGCGAGGACCTGGTGTTCCAGACCAATGTCGGGGATGTCGTGACCGCCGGTCCGGACAACGCCATCCGGGTCCAGCAGGATCCGGCCACCGGCGAACCCCGGCCCTATATCCATGTGCGCCGGGGCCTCGAGGCCAGGATTGCCCGGCCGGTCTTCTATGAACTGGTGGAACTGGCCGAGGAGCAGCAGACCGCAGAGGGCCCGACCCTCGGCGTCTCGTCCGGCGGCGTCTTCTTCCCGGTCGGTCCGGCCGGAGCGCACCAGCCTTGAAGGCCTCCCCCGAACTTCGGGACTGGATCGCCGCCCATCTGGATCCTGTCGGCGACCCGGGCGCGCCGGGCCGTCCCCACCAGTCCGATTTCGATCTCAATCCGGAGATGAAGCCGCAGGGCGCCGGCCCGCTGGTCAAGGCCGCGGTTCTGGTCGCCCTGGTCGAGCGCCCCGAGGGCCTGTCGGTGCTGTTGACCCGCCGGGCCAGCAGCCTGAGGCGCCATTCCGGCCAGGTGGCCTTTCCCGGCGGACGGATCGACCCGGGCGAGACCCCCTGGCAGGCCGCCCTTCGCGAGGCCGAGGAAGAAATCGCCCTGGATCGCCGCCATGTGACTCTGGTCGGGCAGTCGACCCCCTATCGCACCGGGACAGGCTATGTGGTGACGCCGGTGATCGGGTTTGTTCCCCCCGGCCTGACCCTGACGCCCAGTCCCGCCGAGGTGGCGCACATTTTCGAGGCCCCCTTCGGCTACCTGATGAACCCGGCGAACCATGAACGCCGCCACTATGACCTGGCCGACGGCCAGAGGCGGCATTTCTACGCCATGACCTGGGAAGACGAGCTGATCTGGGGCGCCACGGCCGGCATGCTCCGTGCCCTGTACGACCGGCTCTATGGGGCCGCGATCGCATGACGGATCGGCCTTTGCAGCGACGACGTGAGCCTATATCCCCGGGAGCATGTCCAGTTTGATGCAAGAGACCCTCGGTCAACCCGCCTGGATGACCCGGCCCGCCACAGTCGCCGTCATGCAGGCCCTGGAGGCCAAGGGCGGCAGCGGCAGCGCCCGGTTCGTCGGCGGCAGCGTCCGCAACACCATCCTGAAAAAGCCGGTCGACGATGTCGACATCGCCACGACCCTGACCCCCGATGCGGTGACCGAGGCGCTGGACGCCGCCGGGCTGCGCTCGGTCCCCACAGGGGTCGATCATGGCACGGTCACGGCGATCAGCGAGGGGCTTCCCTACGAGATCACCACCCTGCGCCGTGACGTGGCGACCGACGGCCGGCGGGCGGTTGTCGCCTTCACCCAGAGCTGGGAAGAGGACGCCCAGCGGCGGGATTTCCGGCTCAATGCCCTCTATGCGGACCGGAGCGGGGCCATTTTCGACCCCACAGGCCACGGGCTGGCCGATGCCAGGGCCGGCAAGATCGTCTTTGTCGGCGATCCCATGACCCGGATCCGCGAGGACTACCTGCGGATCCTGCGGTATTTCCGGTTCCATGCCTGGTACGGCAAGGGCGAACCGGACCAGGCCGCCCTGACGGCCTGCAAGGCGCTGAAAGGCATGATGTCCGGCCGGGCGGCGGAACGCACCCAGAAGGAACTGCTGAAACTGCTGGGGGCCGATGATCCCCGCGCGGCGCTTCGGCTGATGGCGGCGACCGGCGTGCTGTCAGCGGTGCTGCCACAGGTCAAGGGCCTGACCCGGCTGGAGTCCCTGATCGCCATCGAAACCGAGCAGCTGTTCGACAACGACCCCGAACTGCGGCTGGCGGCCATGCTGCCCGACGAGGCCGGGACGGCCGCCGATGTGGCCGAGCGGCTGCGGCTGTCCAACGCTCTGTCGGACCGGCTGATCAATGCGGCCGGCAAGGAGCCCCGGATTGTCTCCTGGATGAGCCCCCGGGAATCCCGTCGCACGGTCTACCGGATCGGCCTGCGGACCTTTTCGGACCGGATCAAGCTGGCCTGGGCCGCGTCCCAGCGTCCGGCGACGGCGTCCCAGTGGCGGGGCCTGCTGGCCCTGGCCGAAACCTGGCGGCCGCCGGTCTTTCCCCTCACCGGCGACGAGGTCCTGGCGGCCGGCGTGCCCAAGGGCCCGCTGGTTGGCGAGGTGATGCGCGAGGTCGAGGAATGGTGGATCGACCACGACTTCATGGACGACAAGCTGGCGGCGGTGGAAAGGCTGAAGGCTGTGGCCCAGGGCATGGCCTACTGATACTGCGCGCTGCGCCGGGTCAGGGCCATTTCACTGAGGGCGGCATCGAGCTCATGATGGACTCGACATTGCCGCCGGTCTTGAGGCCGAACATCGTGCCGCGGTCATAGAGCAGGTTGAACTCGACATAGCGGCCGCGCCGGATCAGCTGCTCTTCCCGTTCCTCGGGCGTCCAGGGCTGGGCCATCCGGCCCTCGACGATCTGCGGATAGATGGCGGCGAAGGCCTTGCCGACATCCTGGGTGAAGGCGAAGTCGCGATCCCAGTCGCCGCTGTCGTGATGGTCGTAGAAGATGCCGCCGATGCCCCGGGGTTCATTGCGATGGGGCAGGAAGAAATACTCGTCGCACCAGGCCTTGTACTTGGGGTGCCAGGTCGGGTCATGGGCGTCGCAGGCGGCCTTCAGGGCGTCATGAAACACCACAGCATCCGGCGCATCCTGGCTGCGCTGATCGGCCAGCAGCGGCGTCAGATCCGCGCCGCCGCCGAACCAGCCCTGGGTGGTGCAGATGAAGCGGGTGTTCATGTGGACCGCCGGCACCCGGGGATTGACCATATGGGCGATCAGCGACACGCCCGTTGCAAAGAACCGGGGGTCTTCCTGGGCGCCGGGCATGGTCTTGGCCATTTCCGGCGTGAAGGTCCCGTGGACGACCGAGGTATGGACCCCGACCTTTTCAAACAGCCGGCCATGCATCATCGACATGACGCCGCCGCCGCCGGCCTCGCGCACCCAGGGCTTCTTTTCGAAGCGGCCCGGATCGCCGGGATAAAGATCAGCAGGCGCTGCATCCTCCAGCGCTTCGAAAGCGCCGCAGATTCGGTCGCGAAGGGTTGAGAACCAGTCCTGGGCGGCCTGTTTGCGGGATTCGAGGAGGTCTGTCTGAGCCATGACTCGGAGTTTTAGCGAAATGTCGCGGCGCGTCTATCGGGCGCACCTGCGGCTTTTCCTTCAACGCCTGTTGAAAAAGGTCGAGGCAAGTTCTAATCGGTCCGGCGACGGGACCTTGCTGGGGCTGCCCGTCGAATCGTGCGTGGTCTTCACGTCGAGGGCCGCACAAGCGGTTCCCCAGTTTTCTAGGCCGGCGCCCTATCGGGGGCCCGGCTTTTTGCAAAGGGTGACCTGAAGGTGGCCGAAAGCGCCGTTCATTCAACAAACGCCGGCGACGATCCGTCGCGCCGCGATTTCATCCATATCGCCGCACTCGCCGCCGCCGCCGGCGCGGGCGCGTCGATCGTCTGGCCGCTGATCGACCAGATGAATCCCTCGGCTGACACCGTCGCCCTGGCCAGCGTCGAATACGACCTGACCAAGATCGAGCCCGGTCAGCAGGTCACGATCAACTGGCGCGGAAAACCGCTGTTCATCCGCAACCGGACCCAGGCCCAGATCGACGCCGCCGTGCGCGATGATGCGGCGGTCCTGAAGGATCCGCAGGCCGACGCCCTCCGCCACAAGGAAGGCAAGGCCCAGTGGCTGATCCTGGTCGGAAGCTGCACCCACCTGGGCTGCGTGCCCACGGTTGGCGGCGGTGAGTACGGCGGCTGGTTCTGCCCCTGCCACGGCTCTACATATGACACGTCGGGTCGTATCCGGAAGGGTCCTGCCCCGAAGAACCTCGTAGTCCCCGACTACGCCTTCCTGTCTGACACAAAGGTCAAGATCGGCTGATCATGAGCGGACATTCGACCTACGAACCGAAATCCGGTTTCTCGCGCTGGCTGGACCAGCGTCTCCCCATCACCCGGCTGGTCTGGGACAGCTTCGTGGATTACCCCACGCCGCGGAACCTGAACTACTGGTACACCTTCGGGGGCATTCTCAGCCTCTGCCTGGGCGTCCAGATTGTCTCAGGCATCGTGCTGTCCATGCACTACACCGCCAGCGCCGGCGCGGCGTTCGCATCCGTCGAGCACATCATGCGGGATGTGAACTACGGCTGGCTGCTGCGCTACACCCACTCCAACGGCGCCTCGATGTTCTTCATCGCGGTCTACCTGCACATGTTCAGGGGCCTCTATTACGGGTCCTACAAGCCGCCGCGGGAAGTTCTCTGGATCCTCGGCTGCGTGATCTACCTGCTGATGATGGCGACGGCCTTCATGGGTTACGTCCTGCCCTGGGGCCAGATGAGCTTCCACGGCGCGGTGGTGATCACCAACATCATCGGGGCGATCCCGGTGATTGGCGGGCCGATCCTGACCTGGATCCAGGGCGGGTTCGCGGTGGATAACGCCACCCTCAACCGCTTCTTCTCGCTGCATTACCTGCTGCCCTTCATGATCGCCGGCGTGGTGATCCTGCACGTCTGGGCGCTTCATGTGGTGGGCCAGAACAACCCGACCGGCATCGACCCCAAGTCCAAGGCCGACACCCTGCCCTTCACCCCCTATGCGACGGTGAAGGACGGCTTTGCGATGAGCGTCTTCCTGATCCTCTTTGCGGTGTTCGTCTTCTACATGCCCAACGCCCTTGGCCATGCGGACAACTATATCGAGGCCAACCCGCTGGTGACCCCGGCGCATATCGTGCCCGAATGGTACTTCCTGCCCTTCTACGCCATCCTGCGCGCCGTGCCGGACAAGGTGATGGGCGTGGTGGCCATGTTCGGCGCCATCGGCGTTCTGTTCGCCCTGCCCTGGCTCGACACCTCCAAGGTGCGGTCCATGCGCTACCGGCCGATGGCCAAGCTGCACTTCTTCATTCTCGTGGTGGTCTGCATCATCCTGGGCTTCTGCGGCGCCAAGCTGCCGGACGACCAGGTGATCCCGGGCCTCGAGACCTTCAAGGTCATGGAGAGCGACCTCAACAGCTTCGTCTGGCTGTCGCGCCTCGCCACCCTCTACTACTTCGCCTACTTCCTGCTGGTCATGCCGCTTCTGGGCCTGCTCGAGACACCGCTCGACACGCCGGAAACCATTGCATCGCCTGTGTCCCATCCTGCCGCCATGCCTGTCGGCGCGACGGCTGCTCCCGAAAAGAAGGGCTGAGCCTCCATGCTGCGCAAACTTACGCTCATCGCGGCGGCTCTCACCCTGGTCGCCGGGCCTGCCCTGGCTGCGGGCAAGGCCAAGGAACCCGAGCCGATCGCCTTCAGCTTCGAAGGCCCGTTCGGCAAGTTCGACCAGGCCCAGCTGCAACGCGGCTACAAGGTCTATCGGGAGGTCTGCTCGGCCTGCCACTCCATGAAGCTGCTGTCCTTCCGCAATCTCGGCGACAAGGGCGGCCCCTTCTATGACCCCAAGTACAAGAACCCCAACGACAACCCCGTCGTGAAGGCCCTGGCCGCCGAGCTGGAAGTTCCGGACATCGATACCGAAACCGGCGACGCCATCACACGGCCGGCGCTTCCGGCGGACCGCTTCCCCTCGCCCTATCCAAACGCCTATGCGGCGCGGGCCGGCAATGGCGGCGCCCTGCCGCCGGACCTGTCGGTCATCGCCAAGGGACGCGAGGGCGGGCCTGAATACCTGGCCGCCTACCTCAACGGCTATGTGGAACCGCCCAAGGGTCTGACTGTACCAACCGGCCAGTACTACAACATCTATTTCCCTGGCGATGTCTCGGCCGGATGGGCCGGCGACAAGCACAAGCCCCCGCCCGGCGGGTTTGTCGCCATGTCCCCGCAGCTGGAAGACGACAAGGTGACCTTCGATGACGGCACCAAATCGACCGCCAAGCAGCAGGGCGAGGATGTCGCGGCCTTCCTGATGTGGGCCGCTGAACCGAAGATGGAAGAACGCAAGGAAGCCGGCTTTGCCGTGCTGATCTATCTGGTCCTGTTCTCCGGCCTGCTCTACGCCAGCTACCGCCGGGTGTGGCGCAACGAGAGCCACTAGGCCCTTCGCAAGGATACGGAAAAGGCCCCGAAGCCAGGCTTCGGGGCCTTTTTCTTTGTCAGGCCCTGGAGACTGGCCGGATGTCGGCGCCCCGGATGTCGGCGGCTAGAGCCTGTTCCGTTTTGATCGAACCGATCAAAACGGAAAAACAGGCTCTGATTCAAATATTTAGAGCATGGTTCGATCCGATAACCGTTTCACACTTATCGGACCATGCTCTAAGGTTGCTGACCGCACTCAGCCGACGATCCGCAGCAGCGCCTCGCCCACCGTGGACTGCTCGACATCCTGATCCACCCGGCGAACGTCACGCTCGCCGGGAACCTCGCCGCAGGTCCCGCAGGTCAGGACCGGCCGGAAAGGATGGCCGTCATGGACCATCCGGTTGGGGCCCTGGCCCTCGCCATAGACATGGCGCTCACCCCAGTCGAACAGGGTGAGGAGAACGGGACGCAGTTCACGGCCCTTGCTTGTAAGGACATATTCCTGGCGTGGCGGTCGGACCGAATAGGGCCTGGCCTCGAACACGCCGGCGGCGACAAGGGCTTTCAGCCGGGCGGCCAGGACATTGCGGGCGACGCCAAGACGCTCCTGCCACTGCTCGAAACGACGCACCCCTGAAAAGGCGTCACGCACGATCAGCAGCGTCCAGGGATCTCCGACCACCTCGAGGGTTGCGGCGATGGCGCAGCGCTGGCGTGAATAGTCGGCGGTTCGGCCCATGACCGTCAAACTGACCCTTCGTCCGCCCCTTGGCAAGAGCGTCTTCATTCTGGACCGACCCGCCGGCAGACGGCCCGGGAGCCTTCACTCCGGGGCGCGACAGTCGATCGGTGTCGCGGTCTTGCGGCCTAGTTTTGCGGGTCCGGGGCCGACGCCGCCTGCTTTGCCGCCCGGGCCGCCTTGCGTTCGGCCTTTGCCTTCTGGCGCGCAGCCTCCGCATCGTCCGTGACGGGCACAGCGGCGGTTGTCGAAGGAGCCGCTGCGCCCGGCTGGGCCGCCTTCTGTGCAGCCCGTTTCTCCTGCCGGGCCTTTTGCCTGGCAGCCGCATCGGCCGGAGCCGCAGCCGCTGTGGACGAGGCGTTCGCTGCTGGAGCGACCGCTCGCGCCGCGCGCCTTTCCTGCTTGGCCTTCTCCCGGGCGGCGGCGTCAGCGGTTTTCGTCGGGGCGCCGGCCGAGGTTGCGGCGGGGGATGTGGTCGCCGTCGCCTTCGCACGGTCAGCGGCCTTCTTTTCCTGGCGCGCCTGTCTGGCGGCCTTGTCCGCCGCCTTCGTGTTCGATGGCTCGGCAGGTCCGGCCTGGGGAGTCGATCTGGACGGGACGGCCGGGGCCTTGGCGCCCTCTTCGGCCTTGGCCCGGGCGGCCAGTCTGGCGGCCTTGCGCTCGGCCTTGGCGTCGCGCTCGGCGTTCGCAGGGCCGTCCAGCTTCTGATCCTTGCGGGGCGGCGGCGTCATGTCCGCATCCGGCCTGTCGCGGTCCCTCTCGCGCTCGTTCCTTGCCACGACTGCGGCCGCCCTGTTTCGGGCGTCGTCGGCGCGGTCTTCGGCCTTGCGCCAGGCCTCAAGCTTGACCTTGCGCTTTTCAGCGGTGGCGGCGGCGACTCTCAGGGCATTGGAGCGGGCCAGATAGCGACCTGCATAGGCCTGCCGCTCCACAAACCGGGTCCGGTCAAGGCTGCGTCCCTGACGGTCATAGACGACAACCAGCCGACCGCGGTCATAGCCATAACCGTAGTCGGGATCGCGGATGAAATAGGGCTCGTCGGCGCCGTCGCGATAATAGTACCAGCGCTCACCGCCATTGGAGAGCCTCTCGAGGACCCTGAGGATCTGGCCGCCGGCCGTCCAGGCCAGGGGCTCTGATCCGTCATAGTCATAGCCATATTCAGGCGGGGCCTCGTCGTAGCGATCGTCAATCTGGCTGGCCTCGGACCAGTAGCGATCGCCGGCGGAAGCGGTCTGGCTCGCGGGCGCCAGGGGGGCTGGCGGGGCCGGCGGCAGTGCCTCGGGTTCCGGGGCCAAGGCCTCATCTGCCTCGGCGGTCTCGACGACCTCAGATTGTGGCAGGGGCGCTGCGGCACTCGGATCCGGCGTCTGGTCGCAGGCGGCCAGGGACAGGGATGCAAGGGCTGCCGAAAGCAGCAGAAGCGGTTTCAGGGACATAGGCGGTACTCCAGTCACAAGGGGCGAGGTCGTTACGGAACGCGCGGATCGCCGGGCGGCTCCGGCGGGGCTTGCCGAAGACCCCGCAGAAGGCCAAAGGACGCTTCTGCACCTGAACCCGGGATGACCAGGATGTCCACCGACCCCGTTGTGATCGCTGCCTATGCCAGAACCCCCATGGGTGGGTTCCAGGGCGTCCTGTCGTCTGTCAAGGCAACAGACCTTGGCGCGGCCGCCGTCCGCGCCGCCCTTCAACGCGCCGGCATCTCGGGCGATCAGGTGGAACAGATCATCATGGGCTGCGTCCTGCCGGCGGGCCTGGGCCAGGCGCCGGCACGCCAGGCGGGGCTTGGCGGCGGCCTGTCCCTGTCGGCCCAGGCGACCACGGTCAACAAGATGTGCGGCTCGGGCATGCAGGCGGCGATCATGGCCCATGACGCCCTGCTGGCGGGAACCGCCGACATCATCGTGGCCGGCGGCATGGAGAGCATGTCCAACGCCCCCTATCTTCTGGCCAAGCACCGCAGCGGCGCCCGGATCGGCCATGACCGGATCCTGGACTCCATGTATCTGGACGGCCTCGAAGACGCCTATACGCCGGGCAAGCTGATGGGGGCCTTCGCCGAGGACGCCGCCCGGGCCTATCAGTTCACTCGCGAGGACCAGGACGCCTATGCCATCGAAAGCCTGGCGCGCGCCCGGGCCGCCGTCGAGGGCGGCGCCTTTGCCGCCGAGGTGGTTCCGGTCGAGATCACGGGACGCAAGGGAACCGAGGCCGTCAGCCTGGACGAACAGCCCCTGAAGGGCGATGCGGCAAGGATCCCGACCCTCAAACCCGCCTTTGCCGCCGACGGGACGATCACGGCGGCCAATGCCAGCTCCATCAGCGACGGCGCCGCCGCCCTGGTCCTGACCCGCGCCTCGGTGGCTGAACGTCTGGGGATGACGGTGGTGGCCAGGATCGCCGCCCATGCCGCCCATGCCCATGAGCCAGGCCTGTTCACCACGGCCCCGGTTCCGGCCATGAACAAGGCGTTGGAAAAGGCCGGCTGGACGGTCGGCGACGTGGATCTCTTCGAGGTCAACGAGGCCTTCGCGGTGGTCGCCATGATCGCCCAGCGGGACATGGGCATCGACCGCGACCGGCTGAACGTCAATGGCGGGGCCACGGCGCTCGGCCATCCCATCGGCGCCAGCGGCGCCCGGATCCTGACCACCTTGCTCGCGGCCCTGCAGGCGCGGGGCGGCAGGCGGGGCCTGGCCAGCCTGTGTATCGGCGGCGGGGAAGCCACGGCCATGGCTGTGGAACTGGTCTGATCCCTGAGCCGGGGCAAGTTGTCGCCCGGCCTCGTTCGGCGCTACAGTCGCCCCATGACTGACGTCACTGACAACGCCGCCGCCAGCCGGTTCGAGCTGACCGAGAATGGCCGACTGGCCTATGCGGACTATCGGCGGGAGCCCGGCCGGCTGATCATCGACTATGTCTTCTCCCCGCCGGAACTTCGCGGCCAGGGGACAGCCGGGCGATTGATGGCCGGGTTGGCGGCGTCTGCCGCGGCTCAGGGAGAGACCATTGTGCCAGTTTGCGGCTATGCTGCCGCCTGGCTGCGCCGCAACCCGCAGGCTTGAGGACATCCGCCCATGACCGGACCTGTTGACCGCGACCTTCGCCAGCGCGCCCGGGCTGTGATTCCCGGCGGGATGTATGGCCATCAGTCGGTCGGGTTGCTGCCCGATGACTACCCTCAGTATTTCCGCAGCGGCGAGGGCGCCCACATCACAGACGTCGATGGCAACCGATATCTCGACCTCATGTGCGCCTATGGCCCCAGCCTGTTCGGCTATGCCGATCCCGGGATCGACGCCGCCTATATCGGACAGCTGTCGCAAGGCGACGCCCTGACCGGTCCCGGCCCCCGGATGGTGGAGCTGGCAGAGGCCATGGTGGCCATGGTCGGCCATGCCGACTGGGCGATGTTCTGCAAGAACGGCACGGACGCCACGACCATGGCGATGATGACCGCCCGGGCCCATACCGGCCGCAAGACCCTGGTGCTGGCCAAGGGCGCCTATCATGGCGCGGCCCCCTGGTGCACGCCCCGGCCGGGCGGGGTGGTCCCCAGCGACCGGGCCCATCAGCAGTACTGCAGCTACAACGACATCCCCTCGCTGGAGGCCGCCGTGGCCGCGGCCGGCGACGATCTGGCGGCGATCTTTGCAGCGCCCTTCCGCCATGACGCCTTTGTCGATCAGGCCGCACCTGATGCGGACTATGCCCGGCGGGCGCGGCAGCTGGCAGACGAGCGGGGCGCCCTGCTGGTGGTCGATGATGTGCGGGCCGGGTTTCGCGTGGCCCGGGACTGCAGCTGGTCGAAGATCGGCGTGTCTCCCGACCTGTCGACCTGGGGCAAATGCATCGCCAATGGCCATCCCCTGTCAGCCCTGCTGGGCAACGACCGGGCCCGGGATGCGGCGGCCTCCATCTATGTGACCGGCAGCTTCTGGTATGCCGGCGCCGCCATGGCGGCCGGGATCGAGACCCTGAAGCGCATCCGCGAGACCGATTATCTGGAACATATCGAAGGCCTGGGCGAGGTCCTGCGCCAGGGGCTCGCCGAACGGGCGACTGCGGCCGGATTTGGATTCCGTCAGAGCGGTCCGCCAACCATGCCCCTGTTCCTGTTCGACGAGGACCCTGACCTGCGGCTGGGCTTTGCCTGGTCCAGCGCCATGCTGGCCCGGGGCGTCTACGTGCATCCCTGGCACAACATGTTCCTTTGCGCCGCCATGACCCCCGCCGACATCCGACAGGCCCTGGATGCCGCCGAGGGCGCCTTTGCCGAACTGAAGGCCGGCCGGGCCGATCTGGGGCCCGTGGCGAAGATGGCCTTCCTCGCCGCGCGATAGCTTCCGACGCCAAACGCTTCTGGCCGCTGGACTTGCGGCGTCTCTGTGCCAAGCTGTGAAAAAACAGCATCATCACAGGGAAGAACCACCATGGCCTTTGCAGACTATGCCAACCATGATGGCCTCGGCCTGGCCGCCCTGGTCAAGTCGGGCCAGGTGACGCCGGCCGAGCTGGTCGAGGCCGCCATCGAGCGCATCGAGACGCATAACCCCGTCCTCAATGCCGTGGTTCACAAGGCCTATGACGAGGCGCGGGCGACGGCCGCCAGCGACCTGCCGGACGGGTCGTTCAAGGGGGTTCCGTTCCTGATCAAGGACCTGGGCGCCCAGGTGAAGGGCTGGCCCCGGACGTCCGGCTCGATCTTCGCCGAGATCGCCGCCGATGAGGCCGACAATGAGCTGGTCACCCGCTACCGGGCCAGCGGCGTGGTGCTGGTCGGCAAGTCCAACACGCCGGAGTTCGGCATTCCGGGGGTCACCACCAGCCGACGGCTGGGCCCCTGCTCCAATCCCTGGGACCCCAGCCGGATCAGCGGCGGCTCGTCCGGCGGGGCGGCCAGCGCCACGGCGGCCGGCCTGGTGCCCCTGGCCCATGCCAGCGACGGCCTGGGCTCCATTCGCATACCGGCCGCCTGTTGCGGCCTGGTCGGCCTCAAGACCACCCGGGATCGCAACCCCAATGGCGGTGAGGACTATGACCGGGCCATCGGCTTTTCCGTCGACCATGTGGTCAGCCGCACGGTGCGCGACAGCGCCGCCATGCTGGACGCCACAGGCTATCCGGAACCGGCCAGTCCCTATGCCTCACCCGCCAAGACGGGTCCTTATCTGGATGAGGTCGGCCGCAGCCCGGGCAGGCTGCGGATCAGCTGGTCCAGCGAAACGGCGAACGGCAAGCCCATCGACCCCGAGGTGCAGGCGAAGCTGGAGCAAACCGCCGAGACCCTGAAGGCGCTCGGCCATGAGGTGGTCGAGCGGGGCCTGGGAGTCGATTACCGGGGCCTTTACCGCGCCCAGACCCTGGTCTCGGCGAGCAATTTTGCCGCCGGCATGCGCCGCTGGATCGAGAAGATCGGCCGCGAGCCCGGCGAGGGCGAGATCGAGGGCCTGGCGCGCCGCGCCTTCGAGGGCGGCAAGCGGATTTCCGGCGAGCAGGCGCTCTGGGGCTGGCAGCAGCTGCGGATCCTGAACCGGCAGATCCTGGCGGCCTTCGAGGTGGTTGACGTCCATCTGACCCCGGTTCTGGGCACGGTTCCGCCGAAGCACGAACTGCTGGACACGCTCACGGACGATCTGAAGGCGTTCGATCAGGCCCAGGCCAAGACCTTTCCCTTCACCCCGCCGTTCAATTTCACGGGACAGCCCTCCCTGTCCCTGCCGCTTCATGAGTCCTCGGAAGGGCTGCCCATCGCCATGATGTTCACGGCCCGCTATGCGGACGAAGCCACCCTGTTCCGTCTGGCCGGGCAGCTGGAAAAGGAAATGCCCTGGAAGGACCGCCGGCCGAAGGTGTGGGGGTGATCCCGCCGCCGGCTGACTGGCCGATGGTCAGGGCCGGGAGCCCTTTGATCGCAGGGATATCAATGACAACTTGACCCCATATTGCAGTGCACATAATTTGAAGACAGCATCTGCGTGACTGGGCGTCCTGGCGAGACGTTCCGAAAGGAAAACTGACATGGGCAAATTTTCACCGAAGCCGAGCAAGGCTTTCCGCATCAATGACAAAGCGCCCGGTCAGAAGGAACATGTCGATCTGGACGACGACGGATCAGAGAAAAAGTTCACCAGTTCTTTTTATCGTGGTGAAACCATTAACTTCCATCCTCAACTGGACGATTTCTCATCCGACACGTTTCTCGAAAAATATATGTTCAAGGGCTGGATGCCTCCCAAGCCCATATTGACAAAAGGCATGAAAATTACGGCATTCGGGAGCTGTTTCGCTTATAACATTACCAATTATCTTTCCTCTATTTGCTACAATCTATCGAGCAATCGAGACCCAGACATCTAAATCTCGCGGATGGGCGATGGATTGGTGAACAGCCATTCCATTCCCGGGCAGTTTGAGTGGGCCCTGGAGAACAAGAAACAGCCTGAGGATATGTGGCACGGCTTCAAGGCCGAAGGCTTCGGGTACGACGAAGATATCCGCCTCAGAACCGGAGAGATCTTCCGGCAGACCGAGTTCTTCATCATCACCATCGGCATATCCGAGATCTGGTACGATGAACCTTCTGGCGGCGTCTTCTGGCGGCGTCTTCTGGCGGGCCGTCCCGATGAAGAGTTTTGATGCCAGCCGACACAAGTTCCGGGTCAGCTCCGTCGAAGAAACCCGTGCGAACATCGCTGAAATCTATCGCCTGATCCGCAAGCATGCCCCGGACGCGAAGGTGCTGTTTACCCTCTCGCCGATCCCTGCTGCGGCGACCTTCCGCGTTGCCAGCTGTATTTCGGCAAGCATCGTCTCAAAGGCCATTATTCGGTCCGCTATGGATGAATTTGTCCGGAGCATGCCCGATGAACTGAACAACTCCCTGTTCTATTTCCCGGCCTATGAAATGGTCATGAATGCCTTCGCCAACCCGTGGCGGGAAGATCTAAGACACCCTCGCGCCTATGTGATCGAAACGATCATGAAGTGCTTTGAGGCTATCTACTGCATCAACGAGACGTCAATGGCTGACGCCAATGTCCGCTATCAGGAGGCGCGTCGCGAGAACATGGTGGATGTGGCCAAGCAGGCAAAGTTTCTCGAGATGGCCAGTTCGCCTGATGACCCCGCTGCTCAAGCGCGATTGGCCAAGCGAGCCGCGAAGAAAGCGGCCAAGATTGCAACGAAGAAATCTGACACCAAGGAAAGCGCGTCCGAGGAGGCTCGCGCTGCAAAGCGCGCGCTTCGGAAGGCAGAGAAGCAGGCGGCCTGACCGGCTAGAGCCTGTTCCGCTATGATCGAACCGATCATAGCGGAACAGGCTCTGATTCAAAGTGTTAGAGCATGTTTAGATCCGATAACCGTTTCACACCTATCGGAACATGCTCAAGCGGCGCCTTGCATTGCGAGGCGCCGCTATTGGCGCCGACCCCATCGCTGCCTGCCTGCAACGACCGCCATGTCGCTCCGACCCGAAATTGCCAAGGGGCGGTTACGCTGTCCGCGGTTCAGCCTGCGGGTTGGGGCTCGGACCCTGACGATCCCTTGGTCAGCAACGCCTCCGGAGCGAAAAACGGTCGCTCCGGGAGTGGGAAGGGCAGGTGGAGCCCGGCATTGCCCTTGATGGCCGCCTGCCTGTGCCAGCCGACCCAGGCCTCCCAATAGGCCAGTCGAACTGCAGAGAAGCGGTGCTCGTCAAATGCAGCTGCGCCGGATTGGGTAATGGATTTTGCGTGATGCAGGCCGATGGATAGAGGCTTGGGAATCTCGGCGACGCCCTGGGCGCCAAATATTCGACGCGCTCGCCAAAGGAATTCCGAGTCCGCGCCCGCCCGGACAGAATCGAAATAGCCGATCTGACGAAAAGTCGATGCCCTGACAAACGTGGAAGCGGGGTTTTCATGCAGGATATGGCCTGCCCTGCGGACTATCGCATGGCCCTCCTCGTCCATGCGGTACCAAAGCGATGTGGAACAGGCGAGGCCCGGTTCGGCCTCCATCAAGGCTACATGTTCAGCAATTCGCTGCGGGTGCATCCAGTCATCTGAATCATGGAACGTGTAATAGTCGGCGGCCACTTCCTGGACGGCCCGGTTTTTGGCCCTGTATGTTCCGCCGTTCTCTGCCTGCTGAAGAAGCGTCAGGCGGGGGTCGCCTTCGGCCAGACGACGAACCAGGTCGCATGTACTATCCTGACTGACATCATCAACCACGACCAGCCGAAGGTTTTGGTAGGACTGGGCAAGGACGCTTCCGATCGCAGCCTCTACGGTGGCCTCGGAATTGTAGGTTGTCATGATCACGACCACCCCGGGGCCATCCTCAACCCTGACCGGAGCAGCGGCTCTGGCGTTGCCGGCCCGGAAGGCCCCTCCCTCTAAATCGGACCCGGGCGCCGAGAGCCCGTAGAATCCGAAGAAGGCCTCTATGCAACGTGCCTTCTCCTGAGGTCGTCCAAGGGCATGATAGGCGTTCGCCAGGCACAGATGCAGTTCGCGGGCACTTCGGTCCACCTTCATGGCGATCAGGGTCTTGGCCAGGGCATCTTCCGCACGGCCCTCACTGATCAAGGCATCAATCAGGATGAGTCGCGAGGAGGTCGGGAACTTGTTGGACAACTCCGCGGAGAGTCGAAAGTAGAGCGACCCCAGGCTGGGGTTCTCACGGCTGACGATGACACCGAGCTGGAAGTAGCTCTCCCAGTCTGTCGGATCATCAATGGAAAGATCCCGCAGATGCTGGACGGCCTCTGCCACACGCCCGGTCCGCAGACAGGAACGCGCCAGATGATGACGGGCGCGACGCCCGTCCGTGGCATTCAGACCCTGCAGACAATCCGGGTCGGAGACAAGGCGCGTGAAGGTCTGGAAGGCGGTCTCTGCAGCGTTCATCTCCAGCATGGCCCGACCGAGATAGAATTCGAGATAAGGCCATCTGGCAGTCGCGCCCGGGTCAGGCGCGATGAGCTTGTCGTGAAGCCGCCAGAGCTTCTCGAGGTCCTTCTGATTGTAGAGCAGCCTCGGGACCTCCCTGGACAGGGAAGGACTCGACGAACCGGTCAGTATTTCCGCAATGGCGTCGGCATCGCGGGCCGCAATCGCGGGCGCCGACAGCACGGCAGGCGGTTGACTGGCTTTCTGTTTTTCAGGCGGCGCGCTTGCAGACTGGACCGGCGGGGCTGTCGCCTGAAACAGGCATTGAGCCAGCGGGACCTGCCCATCAAACAGGGCCAGTTTCCAGACTGGATCGCCTCCGCCCAGGGCCATTGCCAGGGCGTCCCTGGGAACATGAAACCGGACCATCTCGGCCCTTCGGCCAAGTGTGAACAGCCCGCCAGGATCAGCCAGGGCCAGCTCCGTCAAGGGCCGGCCCTCTGTCGAAGCCATGATGCGGGCGCTCCGTCCCCCGTCCGGGGAGACCAGCCAGCCCTCAAGCGTCTCCGGGGAACCCGGCCCGAACCCTGCCTGCAAGGTGCCGACCGACTGGTTTCTGACCTGGATCGGACCAAAGGAGATGGACCCGCAACCGGGAGACATCTGCAGGCTGAGATAGGTCTCCAGAGGCAGGGGCTCATCCGGCCCCCCACAGGAGAAGGTCCATACGTGCGGGCCGGCCGAAAGAGGATCAACACCATGGGCGAGTTTTCGCCATGGAAAGAGCTCGCCGTCGGCTCCACGCGCCAGGATGGCAACCTGCTGCAGGGGTTTTGTGTCCGCCTGACCGGCAAGCTGCAGCACCACCTGGAAGGAGAGATGGGCCTGATCAGGTAACGCCTCGGCGCTGGCGGCCAGATCAAGCGGCGCAAGCAGTCGGACTTCGCGGGTCTCCAGATCGGGTTCGAGGGTCAGCCAAGCCGGGCTTGAGCCTTGGCTGGCTGAGATGACGATGCGGCATAGCTGTGCTTGGGGAATGGACTTGAACTTCAAAGCCGCCACCTTCCCGATTGGCGTGGACCGCTTGCGCAGCGCCGGTTCGGGAATGGTGGCCTTGTTCCATTCAAAGCTCTGGGTGAAGACCGGCCAGCCGATCACCGCTTCGGTCTTCGGGCGGATAAATCTAGGAAACCGGATGGGTGCCCCCAGGATGTTACGGACGACGAGAACCGATCAACAGGCGACCCAACCGGAAACCTTCAGGCCAGCGATCATTTATAACGCGCCAGCCAGGTATTGGCATGCCCGCCGAACATTTCCGCCGAAAGTTTCAGTTCATCCTGAAAGACCTCCTGGATGTAGGCCTGGATGTCTTCGGACAGGACCAGCTTCGCTTCCTTGGATTTGCGATTGAAGCCCGGGGGAAACCGGCTCGACTTGGATGGATCAGCCCCCAGGAAGGTCAGGATATCGGACCTGAGCACATCGGGTTGGGCGATGAGATCATCAAAGAAAAAATAGACAAACTGGTCGGCAGGCAGTTTTGAACCCCAGTTCCTGACATACCTGGTAGCATAGGATCGCTGGCCGAAGGGCCCCTCTTCAAAGAACGCCTTGAAGGCTTCAAGCTCGCGAAAGGAAGCTTCCGGCGCCTTTTGTCCACGATAGGCCATTCCGATCTGCGAGATCGCGCGTTTGACCGGATCACGCAATAGAATCAGAACCTTGGTCTTTGGAAACCGCGCCACAAAGGCGTCGATCTTCTCTTCGTCGATGTTGCTGTAGGCAGGCGTGATGTCGCCGGCAATCAGGTCACCCTTCTGGCGGAAGAGGTTGGCATAAAGGTCCAGATCGTTGCCCTTGCCGATGCAGGCCTTGGCGCATTCGTAGAAGTCCCTGTCACGCTCATCGAGCTCCCGTCGGTCCTTCCTGTTTCGACCGCGGCTGGCCCGGTCGAAATCAGACAGCACCTTGGTGATCGCAGTGGCCACCTTCTTGTTTGGGAAGCTCTTGTCCAGGAAATGGAGTTCCTTGACGGGCGGCATCCAGAAGTCCGGATGAAACTGCAACTGGTCATAAAGCCAGCCGGTTCCAGCCTTCTGAAGGCCGATACAAAGGAAGTCAGGACCGTCGTTCACGAGGCCTCCCATACAAAAAAATGCGAACATCACCGGCGACAGCGGTTGTCCAGCGAGACCGGAGCGACGCAGTCCATGACCGGCCATCGTCTCGCTGGACAGAGTTGCAAGGCTGCAGGGCCTATCGCCATTCCCTGACCCGGACCAACCCGGGTTTCCAGGCCCCGCGCGGGCCTTGAGCGTCTGGGCCGCCCTCAACTAGTCAGCGGCCGGCTCATCCGCAGGGTTGATGATCGTTTCGATCTGCCGACGAAGCTTCTTGAGGGGCTTGAGGAGATCAGTGGCAATGGATACGGTAGCATCCTTTGGGGCGGCCGCCATGTACTGAGTGGTCAGCTCGATATTAGCCAGCAGCTGCTTGGCTGCGTACTCACGCTCCATAAGGAAGGATTTCTGCCGTTCGACCTTGAACGCTTCAAACTCTTCGAGCTCCTTTGCCGTCAGCTTGGCACGGTCTTCATCGGCCATGACCAATTCTGGATGCTTCAGTTTGGCAAGCACCTCGGTGGCCGGAAGCTGTGTGTCCTTATCGACCGCATTGCGAATGAGTCGAACCGTCTTGCCGCGCTCTCTGATTTTCATTTTTTCTGCTCACCTTGCTGGTTAAGCGCCCCCGCGTAGGTCCGGAAGCACAGGATCATGGGTCAGTCCACTAGGGCCAATCGTTTGGAGATTCAACGCCCCAGACGTTTCGTCCCTGAAGCCTTGTCGGGGCCGCGGGCCGGCCCGGACAAAAGCCCTCTGTGGTCGCTTCAAGATAGACATGAAGAGTATGTTGCAAAAGCGGCAGCAGCTCGTCCACCCGCAGCCTCTTGGAATTGACTATTCTGCAGTCGCTTCCTTGGCGGCCTGAGACAACGACAGCGCTCTTTCTGTCAGGGCCAGCGCGTACTGGTACTCGCCCAGCTCAAGACATGCAATCGCCGCGAACCGGCAAAGTCGATGGTTCTTCAGGGGTGCACTCCACACCTGCTTGAGCAGGAGGCGTGCGCCCTGCTTGTCGCCCTGCGTTGATTTCACGCGGGCGGCCAGGCAGATCGCCTCTACCCGAATGCCGCTTCGCAAAGAGCGCATATCGCCCAAGGATTCGAAACTGGCCAAGACCGCCTCGTAGTCACCATTGCGAAACGCTGTGCGCATGGAAGCGAGCAGCGCCGTCCTTTCTTCATCCAGATTCACCATTTTGCTCATCCCTCTTTGAGCGCCCCAAGGCACACGCCATACCCGAAATGGCATGGAACTGCATACAGTTTATTGCGTCGGCGCACCGAGCAAATCATTTGCATCTTTAGTGGTCCAGACGCGCTTAATCAACTCGTAGTCAAGATTATTCGTCTCTTTGAACCACTCACGGTCATCATTGCTCAAGGTCAGCTCTGATTCAGTCAGTGTACTGCTGACAAGTGCAGCCGTTCGATTGACAGGCTTGACCTGGGCATCAATTCCGATCTTGCTCAGTTCGGCGTCTAGGTTGTCTCGCTCCAGCAGAATCACTGATTTGAAACTTTCCAGAACCATCATGGCCCGCTCGAGGTGCTCCTGGCCCAAAGGCTCCAGGGCACTCAAGGAGCAAAGCTTTCGGGTGTAGTAGTTGGAAGCACGCGACAACGGCCCTTTTTTCATGAACGTGAGGTTCATGAACTCCTTAAATTTGACGTCCCTGTGAACAGATCCATAAAGTTTTGCAAATCGGTAGTGAGAGCTCGCACGAGACAATGGATCTCTAAGGACTGTGAACAGATCGATTGGAACACCGCAGGCAAGATACTCGATTTTCGGGAAGTCAAACTCGGACGCGACGAACTGCACACCCGACTCATGAACCTCCGTCAGCAGGCTATGCACTGACCCTTCTGACATTTCTGCAAACCGGACGGTCCGCCCGCTCGGCCGAACCATGTTTCCATTGCGATGATTTTCCGCAAGCTTCAGCTTTGATAGCTTCGCCTTCCGCACAACAGTCGATCCTGCGCATTTGTGCATGTGTAGAAAGAAATACATTTTTTCGTCACTTGGCTCAGTTGTCTCTTTTGCGGCAATGGCAGAAACCAGTCATGCTAGCATGGCCATCGAGCATGTACTCGCAAGCAAAACCGGCTTCTGAAATTCCTAGCCCAGGCGCGGATAGTTGTACTCCGCAAATTCTTCAGCAAACAGCGAATTTATGCTGGAAATCTGCTTGTCCGTAAAGTGGTTTCGTGGGTCGATCTGGTCAGAAAGAAGGCCCTTTTTTGCATGAGGAAGCGTCGGTGGATTCTCGATACCGAGCGTCGCCATGAAGGCCGCGAATTCTTCAGCCAAAGTTTCATAGCGCATGATCTCAGCAGCCAATTTACCATCTGCGCCTCGATACTGCTTGATATTGACCAGCTTCTTGATTGAGCCGCTGTCAAACAAGTCATTTATCGCAACCTGCAAACCTTCCAGCGTTGAAACCATGACACCGGATTCCTTGTAGCCCGTGGCCGCCTGCATGTTCGCGAGCGAAAGCACCTTGCTATAAGGGTTCCTGTCGACTGCGATTATTTTGTATTCGGACCGGACGTCTCCACAAAGTTCAAGGACCTTGGACAGGGGCATGTGGTTCAAAAACGGTCCTTTCGGAGGTTTCACACCGCTTATATTCTTCAAGGGCGTAACCTTGAGCTGCTCAATATAGGTTCGCTCGGCGACCGGATCGCTACTGTAGTTTTGTGCCTGCGCGCCTCGACTGATCCGCATCAACTCGTCACTTTGGCCAATTGTCGTGATGATATCGTCGGGCCCGCAGATCGTCGAAAGCGCGATCTCCGTGCTGGTCCCGGCGACCTTTCGGCCCTTGATGAATATGAACTTGTCAAGCTTCGAAAAAATCATCCGGTGATCCGATCAGGCTGGACTTACTGTTTTCACGTCAACGGCTCTCGCCGCCCACGCTTGTGGGACGCCAAGGAGCTCAATAGGCCTTGTAGCTCTTTTCTTCCACGATGGCGGACCCGAGCAGGTCATTCAGCTGGCGCTTGACCGCAGCCCGATGGTCATTGCGCATATAGACTTTCCGGGCCAGTTCAATGAAGGGCTCACCGAAGCTTTTGCGACGCTCGCAGTCCCGCTTGCCGTCCTCGACGTCCCACAGCTCGTTGTTGACGTCATAAAGGGCCTGATAGAGGGCCTGATAGTCAGGCCCGCCAGACAGGTGCTCCTTCTCCACCGACTCCAGAAGCTCCAGTTCCCGGCTGACATTGGCGATCTTGGCCGCATCATCGAGGCGCGATTTCTTGATGCGAAGGATGGTGATCTTGTCCAGCAGTTCGCCGGCCGATACGGGCACAAGGATCATCGGAGATTTCCTGTCTTGGTCATGCAGCGCTGGCCTTTGCGGCCTTCGGAGCCGCCGGCTTTCTGCGGCGCTTGGGTGGCGTCGCCTCCGCATCGGCGGCAGGCCCCGTAGGATCTGAGGCCGAAGGCGACGCCTTTTTGGCCGCCGGAGCCTTGCTCCGACGCTTGGGCGGTGTCGCCCCGGCATCGGCGGCAGGCTCCGTCGCATCTGCGGGCGTTGGGGGGGCCTTCTTGGTCGCGGGAGACTTGCGACGGCGCTTGGGGGCCGGGGCCGCAGTCCCGTCCGTCAGCCGGGCGACCAGGGCGTCGAACACCTGGGTCACTTCCTCAAGCGGCACCTCGCCGATACAGCGGCATTGTGCGGACAGGAACACGGCAGTGTCCTTGCATTCGCAAGGCGAACAGTCCTTCACCAGGCTGACGCCCTGGCTTGTATCCCGCAGCGGCCCGCGGGTGCGCACATTGGTCGGACCGAAGATGGCGATCAGCGGAATGCCAAGCGCATTGGCGATATTCATCACCCCGCTGTCATTGGACACGAAATAGGAACAGGCCCGCATCTTTTCGGCCATCTCCTGGATCGAGCCGCCGGTCATGTTCTCGGTGCCCTCGACATACTCCCCTTCGGTGCCGAAGGAGGCGACGCGGTAGCCCTGCTTCTGCAGACGTGCGGCGAGGGAGGAATAGTAGGGCCAGCGCTTGCTGACCCAGAATCCGTCCTTTGAACCGCCGTGGAAGCCCACCAGCTTGCCGGCCGGCCACCTGTAGTGGAGTTCACCGATATAGTAGCCGAGGATGTCGGCCTCTTCGTAGGGGACGCCCAGCAATTCCCTGGCGGCTTCCAGATTGAACTGGGCCTCGTGAAACCGGTGGTCGGGCTTGAATTCGTCCCAGTCGCGCGTCCAGATCACGCGCTTGGCTCGCAGGGGAAGACGCGCCGCCCCGAAGCTGTGGGTGACGAAGATGGTGTCGTAGCGGCGGGCCAGGGCATACTGGCGCAGGGAATAGACCGCGTTCACATACTTGCTGTTCTGCAGCAGGAACAGGCTGTCGCTGTGATCCTCGGCCACAAGCAGATCGACGCTGTGGCCCAGGTGTTCGGCAATCCTGCGGATCATCGGCGCCACATGGATCATGTTGCCGATCCCCGATCCGATCCCGATCAGGATCGGAGAATCGGCCTGGCGGGCGACGCTGAGAATGGCCTCCCGCTGGCTGTCGTAGGAATAGCGCCTCGAGTTCTCAAGGGCCGCTTCGACCGCAGCCGCGTAGAACTCCGGCTCGCCATACAGGCGGTCCAGGAGACTCGCCCATTCGGATGCGTCTTCCGGCAGCACAAATCCGGACTTTTCGAGGAGGAAGGGCACGTTCCCGGACGTCGACCCAAGGACCGGCTTTCCGTGGCGATGGGCCTCGATACAGACCCGGCTGAAGGTCTCTATGAAGATGTAGCTGGGGACAGCCACGATCTTGGCCCGACTGTAGAGCCGGTCCATGTCATCGGTTCTGGGCAGGATATGGATGTTGGAGAGATTGCGCTCTTCGGCGGCCGTCTGCGCTTCGCCGCCGTTGGACTGGCTGGAGATACAGACAAAATTGATCTCGGGCCGCAGGGCGGCGACATCCATGATCAGGCCATAGCCCTTGTCGATCTTGGAATTGACCAGCAGGACATAGTCGGACGGGAGGTCCAGATCAGGCTTCATCGCGCCGCTCCAGTTCTCGCGGAACAGAATAGATCACCGGACACCGCACCCCGTAGACACTCTGAAGAATCGACCTTGTGTACTGGGAGTTGGCATAGACGCTGGCAGCCCGGGACAGAATGTAGCGGAATTCCGCCCTCGCCACCGGCCGTCCCTCTTCGTCGAAATAGCCTTCGTCGCTGTCGCCGCCCAGGGCTTCCCGCCAGAAGTGGACGCCGTAGATGAAGGGGATGTTGGTATGGGCCAGGGCGTCGGCGACCGTGAAACCGAGACCGGAAATGACATGCACCAGCTTTGCGTCAGACTCGAGGAACAGCTTTCTCAGGGCGGCCGGGGTCTGTTCGACAAAGGCGAACCGAAATCCATCCGCCTCGCCTGAGGTCCCTACCAGCTCGGGACGGACGCCCACAATGATGGGGTCATATCCCACGGACCGATAGTGCTCTGCCATGCTGGCGATGAACTGTTCGCCGCCACCAAACTTGAAGCTGCCGTGGCGTGACAGAACGATCGCCGTAGGTCGCCCCTTGGGCGCCGGTTTGACGCGCTGATAGTTTTTCTCGAATGCTGACAGACCAGCGAGGTCCGGGCCGATCAGACCGCTTTCCAGCAGCTGGACGATCGCTTCGCGGCGCCAGAGCTTGATCGTCGTGGCGCCAGCCCGCTTGTATTCCACAAAGCCGGCGAAGGGATCGACAGCCTCGGTCAGCTCGGCCACATCAAGACTGGCAGCCCGGCTCTTGATCAGCCGAACCCAGTCGATCGCGCCTTCCGACAGCCGCGCGCCCAGATTGGCCGCGTCTATGCCGGCCGGCGCGAGGGTTTCCCCGGGCCTGCCCAGATCCCCCAGCGCCATTTCGCCATTGGTCCGCAGGGTCAGGTCGCCGAAGGTCGGCGGCCGCAGGGTCGATTCGCCTTCATCGAGGAACCGAAGGGCGCGGATCTGGAACCGCGCCGTCTGATCCAGCGGATCGAGCTTGATCACAGCCTGGGCAATCTGCAGGGCTTCGCTGATCCGGTTGAGGGCCACCAGATTTCGGCTCTTCAGCAGCATGACCGGAATTTCTTCCGGCTTCTCGGCCAGCAGCTTGTCAGCCAGCTCGACCGCCTCGGCATTCTGTCCCAGGTCGTAGAGCAGACGGAGGAGATTAACGGCGCTCGAGTGGTTATGTTCCTGGGCCAGCGCCTCCCGCAGCAGGTCGGCCGCCTCGGCAATCATCGCCACGCGTTCGCGAGGCGAACCCGCATCGCGGGAGGCCCTGCGCAGGGTGTTTGAAAGCTCTCGCTTGGTCCGGGCCGCATTTGGCAGCAGCCGCAGGGCCGCCCGGAAGTGCGGGATGGCTTCCAGGTGACGGGCCGCCCGGGCATGGGCCACGCCGCAGTAATAATGGAGTTCCTCGGCCGCAGGGAACAGGGCAGCGCCGACGGCCAGAATGCGCATGGCCGTTGCATGGTCATTCGTATAGAGCGCCGCCCGGCCGACCAGCATCAGCAGGCGTTCATATTCCTTGGACACGCCAATCAGCACGCGGTGGAAACTGACCAGGGAGTCCCAGTTCTTGGTGGCGAAATGGCCCCGAGCCCGGGACAGGACTTCGACATTGCGGAGTTCACGCAACATCTTGGCCAGGGTATCGTCGTCCACCGACTTCATGAAATCCATGGCGGCGGCACGATCAATCTTGGCCACCTTGGGCACGATCGGCGCCGGGGGCTTTTCTCCGCCTACCCTCTGGACCAGTTCGAAGAACTCGGCGCCCAACGGTCGGACAGCAATCAGGGAGCCGGGCTTGAGCGTCCATGAGGGGTCGACAGGCACATCGAAGCCATAGTCGCCTGACCCGAGTTTCTGTTCCCGCAAATGCTTGCGGGACCGGTCCGCGACAAACTCGCCCTTCAGTTCACTGTCGATGTAGAAGCCGAAGGTGAGATGTTCGCCGAGATTACGCTTGTCAACCAGCCAGCCGCGCACAACATCGCCCGCAAAGGGATAGATATTGCCGACATACTGGGGGACCCGATGGGCCGCCACGACGCTTGCGCTATCCACTGTAAAGCGTTGCCTCCGCTGCAAATCCCACCAAGGCGAACCTATATTGTCGCACCTCGCACTGTGCAACCGGCCTTGTTCCATGGGGTGACAGGTTTATGCGCCGCGGCATCAATGGCGATCAGGTTGCCTTGCACTCACGCTCAGGGCCGCATGGACTGCCGGAAAGTCCAAATGGGCAAACTCGGGGAGGCGCGCGGCGAGACCTCCAGGCGCGATCCGTTCCGCAGGCATGGACGGATCGATGCGTGCGCCACTGTCAGAGCCCTGATGCAGAAGCCGGATCCAGGATTCGGGCCGGGACTCGACATGCACTGCAAATCGATCCGCCTTCACATGCGAGCCACGATCAAAGATCGTCCGGGCGTCCGTCGACACTGTCGCCAGACCGATGGCGATATTGCGATAGACCCGTTCCTGCAGCAGGAAATCGGCGCCGTCGGGTTGGAGGTACAGTCCGCGCTCGAAGGTGATCATCCCGCCGGGGGGCGTCCGGGCCGCGGCGGCGGCGAGATTTTCGATGAAATCGGGAGCCAGAGCGTCGTCGTCGTCAATCCGGAAGGTAACCAAGGGCCCGTCGCCGACGCCTACACAGGCCCTGGCTGCGACACTGAGAGAACGCTCCGGCGGCGCCGTCTTGATCGTGAGGAACGGGCGGGTCTCGGCGAGTTTGCGCAGGCGGCGCTTGATGGGCTTTGGGATCAGCGTTGAAGTCAGGACGACCAGCCTAAAATCCTGACAGGTCTGTCCTTCGAAACACTTCAGCGGCATGGCTTCGAACAGGGCAAGCCGCTGTTCCAGCCGCGCCATGTTGTGGATCAAGGCGACCGAATCCTCGAGGCTGCCCTCGCGGGTTTGCCGGAAACTGCTGCGATTGCGCTCTGTGACAAGACTGAAGCGCATGAGGCCAACGATACGGTTTGCCATCATGCAAGCGGGCTTGCGGAGCCAGACGAGCGGGCAGCCAGGCGGGAGGAAGGGCGAGACATCAAAAACCCAGTGAGTTCTCCGAGCGACTGCTCGCCTTATTCCTCGCCCTTGTCACCTGCCAATGCGCGTTTTTCGGCAGGGCATTTGTCATCATGCGTAAAGACCTGCCCTTGTTCACTCACCCGTTCCGCCAAGGGGGACAACCGGGCTTCATCGTTCAACAGGTGACCGAGATAGAGGATTCGGAGTGAACTCCGGAGGACGGGCTTTGCCTTGGGATCATCGTCATCCACGGGCGCGCCGCAGGCGACCGTCCGGGTGTTGGCGCTATCATTGATCTGACCGGTCTCTGGGTCAATCACGGCAACCAAGCGGTCTGTGCCTTTTCTCAGGGCCGCCCCTACCCGTGTGCGCCAGGGCGAGGACTCCAGAGTCGCGAAATACCGTCCGAGCAACTCGAGAGAGAGGCCTTGATAATTGCTATCAAAACCGCCCCCTTCGGGAAAGACGCCATCCTCTGTCTGGCGCCCGAGAACCTCTTCCATCAAGGCCGCCGCCTTGGCTGCCAGGACCTGGTCCCCGGTGACGATGGCCGTTTCCTGAAGCCCGGTCGCGACGACCATAAGCTGGTTGGTGAGTCTATTGCGCTTGAAATAGACGACGGTGTCCTGGGATTCCGCCATCCAGCGGGCGGATTTGTGGAGAGCCGGAATCAGGGCCTCGACACGCCTTCTCGTCGTCGCATCAACATCGGACTGCTGCAGAAGCAGCAGCGTCCGCGCGGCGGCTTCAATATAGACGGCCTTGGGGTGGAGAGAATTCTGCTTTTTTGTGGTTCCGCCGCGCTCGTTGGGAAATGACCCCTGTTCCCCGGCCTGCTGGAACCCCCACTCGAACGCCTTCAGTCCCTGGTCAAGCAACCTGTCTGCCTCCTGGCCCTCAGCCAGGAGACCGGCAGCGACGATGAAATAGGCGCGACGAAGGCTTTCCACCGCCAGAGGCCCCTTGGGCCCATCGACGGTGTCGGGAAATGTGCCATCGGCCTGCTGCTTGACAGTGTATCCTCGTCCGATGGCCAGGTAGAGTTCGGCCGATCGGGGCTTCTTCAGAAAAGCGACCTCGGACAATCTGGAGCTTGAGGCCTCGGACATCGCTGACCGGACCTGGGCCGCCTCGGGCGCAGAGGCGCCGCAGGCTGCCAACCAGAGCGCGGCGACAATCGATGCGCCCCTGCCGAAAGATGATGTCATCAGAGCTCGTCCTTGCTGCTGCTTTCGATCCGGCCGTTTGCCTGACCGGCAGTATAGCCCGGAAAGTGAGCCCCATTAAGGCAAACCTAGATTTCAGGCGTCCATTGCGCGTCGTGCCGGGCCACGGGACAACGCGCAGATCAGCCTTCGACGTCGGACGGGACCGGGCGATCCTGCAGGGCGGCAAACTTCTTTTCGACCAGTTCGAAATTGGGAAGAACCCGCCAGGCTGAAAGGTCACGATCGGTGAAGTCCTGGGTTCGCTTCACGTCCTTGTCGAACTGCAAGCCCAAAGCCTCCACCTGCGAACGCTCAAACCTCGGGACCGCCTGCCCCTCGACAGAGGGCTTTCCCGACCGCAGGGTCAGATAGTCTCCATCCCACGCCATTCTGAGCCCTTCATTTACAGGGGTGTCCTCTATGGCCTGGGGCGTAATCTCGAGGAAATGGGCGGCCTGTCCATAGAAACGGGAGGCGCTCGCCAGCAGGTCGTCGAAGAACAGGACTTCCATATGGGGGAACCGGGACTGCCAGATCTTGAGACGTTTGGCGTAGAGGCTGCGGGAACTGTAGGTCTCGAACTTGTCGCCCCCGAGCGGTTCCGAGCCCGTGACGCGGCCACGCTTGTAGTCATGGAGATAATGGGAAAACAGCCTGTCCACCGGATGACGCAGGCAGACCATGATCCGCGTCTCCGGACCCATATGTCTTTCAATAAAGCCGATGGCCTTGTTGTGATGGAAATAGTTGGTCGAACCTTCGCCTAGCCAGCGTTGGGTTGTGGCGCCGCCAAAAAAATCCTTCTTGTACCGGGTGAAGGCCCCCGCAGTCATCTTCGGCACGTTGAAGAAAAACGGCTCCTTCGGCTTTGAGAAAAACACGTCCGGGTGCTCCGAGAGCGCCTTGGCCAAGAAGGTCGTGCCGCCCTTGGTGACCCCGACGATCAGGAAATTCGGACTCCGGGGACTATCCAAAACACGCCCTCTCCAATCTGGCGCCAGAAATACAGGCAGCGCGCACGGGGGACGCAAACCTTGCGAAATTGAATTCCAGAACCATTTAAATTATTCTCCTCAAGCTCGGTACACGAGGAATGTAGGGCAAGTCCCTACAGGATTTTCCCCTGACTTTGGAAGGGATATCAAATCAGAAATAAGCCCAATCCCTTGAATCAGCGCCCCTTTGCGATCTGTTCGCCGTTTCGAAGCGCTGCAAGGCGCGAACCAGACCCCGGCCTCACCCTAAAGCAGCCATAGTCTCCGAGCCGCGCCCCTCAGGGCTGCAGCCCCCCTGGACACTCAACGACTCGAATCAGCTCCCGGGCAAGGACAGACAGCACACTATGTGGCGCGGGCCGCCTTCTTGGCCTGTCGCGCGGCACGCTGCTCCGGAGCCTTCTTGGCCTTGCGCGCGGCGCCTTGCTCCGTAATCTTTGTAGCCTTTGCGGCCTTCCGCTCTGCGCGCTGTTCGGGCGTCATGGCGGCTCTCGCCGCTTTCCGTTCAGCCTTCTTGGCCGCCTTTTCAGGCGTCAGTTCGGTCTCGATCTTGTTCTTGCCTATAGTCGCCCTCAGCCCGGTCCAGCGCTGCGCCCTTTACGCAACTCAAGGGGACAAATCACACAGACGCTGCTTCAAACGCAAGGGAAAGGGCCTCTCTCCGGCTCGAATTGATGGAAGCAGTCGTAAACGGTTGCCAACCCATCGGCACCAGGCTGCCCAAGCGGGGGGAGCCAGGCCGCCAAGGTTGAAGCGACGGCCGATCCGGGTTGCTGGCTGTGGTCCCGTCGCTTAAACTCTCCAGTATTGGCCTCGGGCATCAAGCTCGGAGGATCGCAGATCGGGAGAGCGCCATGAGAACCCTGACAAGAGCCATGATCCTGATCACCGCACTGTCGTTGGCCGCATCGGCCTGCAGTCCGCCGTCCGCCAAGACCGCAGGCCAGGGCAGCAGCGCTGCGAGCCCAGCTGACGGGAAGAAGGACAAGGTTTCCAAGGAGGAGAGAAAGGCTGAAAAGCTGAAGAAAAAGGCGGCCAAGCAGGCCCTGAAGGCCTCGAAGCGGCTCTAGTCTCGGATCCGCCTGGCCTGACGGGCTGGGCTGACCCCCAGCCGGGTCTTGTGCGATCGAGGACGGCCTGCAGGTCACGGCGGGGCTGCCGCCTTCGATGACTTGACCTTGCGGAGGTCTCACAGCAGTTTGCGGCCAACTTCAAACAAGCGTTTCAGGGAAGAACCGCCATGGCCACGGGTTCGCTTTTCGATCTGACCGGCAAGGTCGCCATCATCACCGGCTCCTCGCGGGGCATCGGCAAGGCCATCGCCGAGCGCATGGCCCAGCATGGCGCCAAGGTGGTGATCTCGTCCCGCAAGGCCGGTCCCTGCGAAGAGGTGGCCGCCGAGATCAATGCCGCCAACGGCGCGGGAACGGCGATCGCCGTGCCGGCCAACATCTCCTCCAAGGACGACCTGCAGCGACTGGTCGACGAGACCCGCAAGGCTTTCGGCAAGGTGGATGTGGTGGTCTGCAACGCCGCCTCGAACCCCTATTACGGTCCGATGGCCGGCATCGAGGACGACCAGTTCCGCAAGATTCTCGAAAACAACGTCATCGCCAACCATTGGCTGATCAGCATGGTCATCCCCGAGATGATCGAGCGGAAGGCCGGCTCGGTGATCATCGTCTCGTCCATCGGCGGCCTGCGCGGCAGCCCGATCATCGGCGCCTACAATGTCTCCAAGGCCGCCGATTTCCAGCTGGCCCGCAACCTGGCCCACGAATACGGCCCGCATGGCATCCGGGTGAACTGCATCGCGCCCGGCCTGATCAAGACCGACTTCGCCAAGGCCCTGTGGTCCAACCCCGAGACCCTCAAGCGCGCCACCGACCCGGTGCCGCTGCGCCGTATCGGTGAACCCGATGAGATCGCCGGAGCCGCCGTATATCTGGCGTCCGACGCCGGCAGCTTCATGACCGGCCAGGCCCTGGTGGTCGACGGCGGAGCGACCATCTAGGGTATTGTCGCCACTGTGCGTGCTTCGACACGCCCGCTGGGTAGCGGCTGCAAGCCGCGTGTCGAAGCAGGCAGGCCAGGCGCAGCGACCCCTACATCGTCGCCAGCCTCGCCCGCGCCAGGCGTTCGATCCCGGCGTCCAGGGTCGTATCGGCCTTGGCGAAGCACAGGCGGATCAGGTGGGACGGCGCCCCGGTTTCATAGAAGGCGCTGATGGGGATCGCGGCCACGCCGTGGTCCTTCACCGCGTGAAGGCAGAAGGCCCGGTCCGCCTGACTGATGCCGGATGCCGCCAGGTCGACGGTCAGGAAATAGGTCCCGGCCGAGGGCAGGACTGAAAATCCCGCCTGCGAAAGACCGAGCGTCAGCCGGTCCCGGGATCGTTGCAGGTCGCCGGGCATGGCGGCGAACCAGTCCGGGCAGTTTTCCAGCCCCCAGGCCACGGCCGCCTGCAACATGGGCGGGGTCGTGAAGGTCAGGAACTGATGGGCCCCCGCCAGGGCCCTGGAGAACGCTGGCGCCGCGCAGAGAAAGCCCACCTTCCAGCCGGTCAGAGCGAACATCTTTCCGGCCGATCCGATCTTGACCGTGCGCTCCCGCATTCCGGGAAAACCCATCAGCGGCCGGAAACACGCGCTGTCGAAGACGATCTGTTCCCAGACCTCGTCACAGACGGCGATGGCGTCATGGGCGACGCAGACTTCCGCCAGCACGGACAGGTCATCCTCGGTCCAGACGGTCGCTGCGGGATTGACCGGATTGTTCAGCACCACCATGCGGGTGCGGGCTGTGAAGGCGGCTTCCAGCCTGGCCCTGTCGAGGCGAAAATCGGGCGCCTCCAGCGTCACCAGCCGGGGAATGCCTCCGGCCCGGCGGACCATGGGGAGATAGGCGTCATAGAGGGGCTGGAACAGCACCACCTCGTCGCCCGGGCTGATCAGCGACAGAAACGCCGCGGCCAGGGCCTCCGTCGCGCCGGAGGTCACGGTGATTTCGGTATCCGGATCAAGGTCCAGACCCTGGAACCGATGATAGTGCCTCGCCGCTGCGGCCCTCAGTTCAGGCGAGCCACGCATGGGCGGATACTGGTTGTAGCCGTCAACGCATTCCTCGGCCGCCTTCTGGCGCACCGCCAAAGGGCCGGGCTGATCAGGAAACCCCTGCCCCAGATTGATGGCGCCGGTCTGGCGGGCAAGGCCGCTCATTTCCTCGAAGATGGTGGTGGGCAGATTGGCGAACACAGGATGGATCAAGACCGGTCGCTCCAACGGGGTTTGCGCGGCGCAAGGTCACGCCTATGTCTTTTGCCATGCGCATCGTCGAATTCGAACCCCGCCATGCCTCAGCCTGGAAAGCGCTGAATGAAGCCTGGATCACCCGTCATTTCTCCCTGGAGCCCAGCGACCGGAAGGTGCTGGACGATCCTGACGGTCAGGTGCTTCAGCCCGGCGGCCATATTCTCATCGCCGAGGATGAGCAGGGCCAGGCTGTGGGGTGTGTCGGGCTGAGGGTCATTCCGCCCTCCGAGGGCGGCGGGTTCGAGGTCATCAAGATGACCGTCGGCGAGGCGGCGCGCGGCAAGGGACTCGGCCGCGCCCTGCTCCAGGCCTGTATCGACAACGCCGCCAGCCTGGGAGCGTCCAGGCTCTATCTGGAAACCAACGCCGATCTGGCCCCGGCCCTGGCGCTCTATCGCGCCATGGGATTTGTCGACCTGCCGCGGCAGCAGACCCCCTATGCCCGCTGCAACGTCTGGATGGCGCGCGCGCTGCAGCCAGTGCTTTCGCCGGCCTCGCCGTCTCGCTAGAGAGGCCGCTTGAGGACGTGCAGAGGTGAGCGGTGATTGTCGGGATTGATCTGGGAACGACCAACAGCGCCGTCGGCGTCTGGCGCAATGGCAAGGCGGAACTGATTCCCAACCGTCTGGGCCAGACCCTGACCCCCTCGGCTGTCGGCCTGGACGAAAGCGGCGCCCTGCTGGTCGGGATGGCGGCGCGGGAGCGGATGTCCACCCATCCGGGGCGCACGGCGGTCACCTTCAAGCGGTACATGGGCTCGACCCGGGCCACGCCGCTTGGCGACCGGACCTATCTGCCCGAAGAGCTGTCGGGCCTTTTGCTCTCCTCCCTGAAGGCCGACGCCGAGGCCTATCTGGGTGAGCCCGTGACCGAGGCGGTGATCACGGTGCCGGCCTATTTCAATGATCGCCAGCGCAAGGCCACAAGACGGGCCGGCGAACTGGCCGGCCTGAAGGTCCAGCGGCTGCTCAATGAGCCGACGGCGGCGGCCCTGGCCTATGGCATCCACGAACTGGGCGACGAGAGCCGGTTCCTGGTCTTCGACCTGGGCGGCGGCACCTTCGATGTCTCCATCCTCGAGATCTTCGAAGGGGTGATCGAGGTGCGGGCCTCGGCCGGCGACAACCGTCTGGGGGGCGAGGATTTCAATGACCTGCTGGTCGCAGAGATGTTCACCCGGTTCGGCAAGGACTGGGGCGAGGCGGCAAAGACGGATGCGGGCCTGCGCCAGCGGCTGAGGGCCAGCGCCGAGCGGGCCCGGCGGACCCTGACCGACCAGGCCACAGCGAGCCTGTCGGTGATCTGGAAGGATCAGGCCTGGGAGATGGAGATCACCGGCGATGTCTTCGAGGCCCGGGCGGCGTCGCTGCTGGCCCGGCTGCGCGAACCGGTCCTGAAGTCCCTGCGCGACAGCGACATCCGGGCCGAGGCCCTGAACGAGATCGTGCTGGTGGGCGGCGCGACCCGCATGCCTGTCGTGCGCCGCGCCGTGACCCGGATGTTCGGCCGGTTTCCCTCCACCGCCGTTCACCCGGACGAGGCCGTGGCCCTGGGCGCCGCCATACAGGCCGGACTGAAGGCCCGGGACATCGACCTGAAGGAAATCGTGCTGACCGATGTCTGCCCCTACAGCCTGGGGGTGGAAAGCACGGAAATGGGTCCCAATGGCCAGGTGCGGGGCTCGGTCTTCTCGCCCGTGATCGAGCGAAACACCGTGGTGCCGGCCAGCCGGGTCCAGAGTTTCTATCCGGTCCATAACGGCCAGCGGAAGGTCAATTTCAATATCTACCAGGGCGAGTCCCGCAACGTGGCGGACAATATCCGGCTGGGGGAGGTCGAGATTCCTGTGCCGCCCGGCAAGGCCAGCGAGGTCGAGATCCAGTGCCGTTTCACCTATGACATCAATGGCCTGATCGAGATCAACCTTACCGTCCCGGCCACCGGCGAATCCAGGGAACTGCTGATCGTCGACGACGAGGGCCCCAAGGGCGAGGATCTTGCGCAGCAGCGGGCGCGGCTGGCCCTGCTCAAGCAGCATCCCCGGGAGAACGAGGCCAATCGGGCCGCCCTGTCCCGGGCCAACCGCTGCTACGAGGACTATCTGGGCGACAAGCGGGACTATGTCGCCGGACTGATGAGCCGGTTCGAAGCGGTGCTGGAAACCCAGGACCCGGTGGCCTCCGACCATGCCCGGGCCGAATTGACCAGCGCCCTGGATGCGCTGGAGGGCGAGAGCTATCTGTGAGCGGCTCCATCTGGGACCGGCTGGGCATTGAGCGGACGCGCGAGACCCGCGATGTCCGGCGGGCCTATGCGGCGCGGCTGAAGGTCACCAATCCGGAAGACGACGCCGCCGGCTTCCAGGCCCTACGCGAAGCCTATGAGGCCGCCCTGCGCTATTGCGAGACCGGGTTCGATATGAGCGGCGTCCGGTTCTATTACGACGCGCCCGAAGATGACGATGACGACAGTGACGAGGAAGCCGAAGCCGGTGATGGGCCGGGCGAGGCCTCCAGCCGCTCTGCAGATTCAGTCGTTCCAGGTCCCGGCCCGATGGGCATTGAACAGCCTTCTCCTGACGCTGCGCCCGAAGGTCAGGGCGGGATGGCGGCGTTGGGCGAACAGGCGGCGCTTGCGGCCAGCCGGGAGCGACTGCTGGCGCTACTCAGGTCCGAACCCCCGGCCAGCGAATCCGCCCTGACCCTGGCGCTGGACGACATGATGACCCAGCCGGCGCTGCAGGGCCTGGACGCGCGCAGCGACTGGGAGGTCTGGCTGGCCCGCACCATCCGTCAGGAATCGCCGCGATCTGACCCCTTGATCACACTGGCTGTGAACAGGCTGAAATGGCGGCGGCATGGCGATGGCGCCCTTGGCCGTGCGGTTGACGCCGCCTTCGACCGACGGGACGCGCTGGACTATCTGAAGGAGTTGCGGCTAAAGCGGCATCCAGACCATGCCGCCTTCAAGGCCCTGTCGGCGCCCCCGCCTCGCTCGGTCCTGAGCTATCTGTCACGCCCCTCACCCCTGGCCCGGCTTCCCGGACTCATCGCCCGGCTCGAGGACGAGTTTCCTTCCCTGGAAGAGACCTTTCCCCACCTGCAGGCCTGGCGGCAATGGCTTGAGGTTCCGCGGCTGTCGCCGGTGGTGCTCTGGATCGTCATCATCCTGTCGCCCATCGCGGTCCTGACGGGCCTGGAACTGGGACAGTCAGGCTCACGCCTTCTCGATCTCGTGTTTGCCCTGTTGGGCGGGCTGCTCGTCGTGGGCGTGGCCTTCGCCTGGCTCTATGGCGTCCAGACCCCGCGCCGCCGTTGGCGGGAGCAATGGCGATGGCGCGCGCCGGCCTGGGTGGAGCATGGCTGGGCTCCGGCCGCCGGCGCCTTGATCCTGTTGTCCGCCGCCTTGACAGGCATCGCATGGGCGACGGTTCCCCTGGGCCTTCTTGGCCTGGCCATTGTGGTCTGGGCGGCGGTCACCGGAGACCTGGATCGCCGGGAAGGCGACACGGCCTGGTGGGTGCGGATGCTTCGCGCCAACGCCTACTATCTGATCTGGATCGTGCTTCTGACCTGGCGCGGACCGCCGGCCCTGCAGGTAATGATTCCGGCGCTGCTGACAGCCGTCGCCGCAAGCGCGCTGGGATCGCAAAGCCTGCTCGATTTCTGGTGTTCGCGGCTGTCGTCGAAAGCGCGAAAGACCGGCGCTGAAGCGCTGCTTTCCGTTGTGGGCCTGGCGATCGCCACTTTGTTTCTGGCCCGGTCGGAGCCCTTTGGGCAGGGACTGGCCGTCGCCCTTTCCGCTATTGCCCTTCTGGCCGCGCGTCCGCTGGCCGAGACACTGGATGGGACGCCGCTGGGCATTCGTCACTGGGTTGGATGGATCAGCCTGATCGTCCTGTTCAACCTGCTATCGGCCAGGACTCCCTACGACCTCATGCTGACCTGTGGCTGGATCCTGATCGGACCGCTCATTGTTGGCGCCGCAGCCCTGAAGGACGCGATCCGGGACGTCCGCCGGACCTGACAGACAAGAGCCCCCGGCGGTGATCCGCCGGGGGCTCGCGTCTGGCTGTCGAGGGCGAGGGTCAGTCGAACAGGTCGAACACGACCGAGGCGATCAGGCCGGTGGCGATGGCCGTCAGGATGACGTCATCCCCGTGCCGGTAGTAGCCATAGCCGCGGGGGGGCGGGGGCAGGCGGTAGGCGCGGTAGTCGACATAGTAGCCCCGGCCGCGATAGACCGGCGGCAGATACTCGCCCCGGCGCCAGTTGCGGGCGTAGTAGCCACGCGGCGCCTGGTAGCGACCGGCGTGGTAGCGATGCTGCGACCGGTGCGCCCATTGGCCGTAGCCAGGGCCATTGTAGCGACCGTCGCGGTAGTCGCCGCGGCCATAGCGATCGCCCTCGTGACGGTCGCCCCGGTCGGCGTGATAGTCCCGGCCATGGTCTTCACGACCTTGATCTCCACGACCCTGGTCGCCGCGGGGGTTGTCGCCGCGGGGGTTGTCGCCACGGTCCTGGCGCCCGCCCCGTTCATTGGGTTGGGTTCCCCGCTGGCCGGACCGGTCATCCTGGCGCTCATAGCGGTCATTGCCCTGGGGCGCGCCATAGGACTGGGCCGAGGCGGCGCCAGCGGTGGCAAGGACGGACAGGGCGGCCGCCGCGATCAGGATGCGCTTCATGGTCTTTTCTCCCGGCGGCGGGGCCTTTGGACCATCCTTGGGTCCCCGTCGTTGAGAGGGGTTATGGACCCCGTCGCTTGAGCCCAACCTGAACGGCGATGATCATCTGGCGTTCATCTTCACCGCCGGCGAAACACCAGGCTGAGATTGTTGGCCGGCATGGCGATCCGTTCGGCCAGATCAAGGCCATGGTCCGCCGCCAGGTCCCTGACGGTTCCCAGCCGGCGCAGGCCCCAGGCCGGATTGCGATCCTTCAGGCTGGCGTCAAACGCCAGGTTGGAGGGAGCGGTGGGAACCTCGTCCTCCAGATAGGGGCCGTAGAGATATAGCAGTCCGCCCGCCGGCAGGCGCGCGGCGGCGCCGGCGATCAGTCCCTCGGTCGCTGCCCAGGGCGAGATATGGACCATGTTGATGCAGACGATGGCGTCTACGGCCCCGACCGGCCAGGACCCTGGATCGCTGGCGTCCAGAACCACCGGCTCCAACAGGTTGCCGGCGCCGCTGACATCCCGCCAGGCGGCGATGCTGGCCAGGGCGGCAGGGTCTGGGTCGCTGGGGCGCCAGAGGAGATTCGGAAGGCGGGGCGCAAAGGTCGCCGCATGCTCGCCCGTGCCGGCCGCGATCTCCAGCACCAGGCCCGACGCCGGCAGGCGGGCAGCAAGAACCTCGAAGATCGGATCGCGGTTGCGGGCGACGGCCGGCGATGACCGCATGAAGGTGCTGTCCAGGGTCTCTGCTCCTGAAAGGGGCGGCGACTACTCGTCCTTGACGCGGCGCTTGCGGAAGCTGGGGTTCAGCACCTTCTTGCGCAGGCGGATGTTCTTGGGCGTCACCTCGACCAGCTCGTCTTCCTCGATATAGGCGATGGCCTGCTCGAGGGTCATGCGGCGGGGCGGGGTGAGGCGGATCGACTCGTCCTTGCCGCTGGCCCGGACGTTGGTCAGCTGCTTGGCCTTCATCGGGTTGACGTCCAGGTCGTCCATCCGGCTGTTCTCGCCAATGATCATGCCCTGGTAGGTCTTTTCGTTGCCGCCCACGAACATGAAGCCCCGCTCCTCGAGGTTCCACAGGGCATAGGCCTGGGTTTCCCCGTCGGAATTGGAGACCAGCACGCCCTTGCGGCCGGCGTCGATGGCCCCCTTGTAGGGCTCATAGTGGCTGAACACGCGGTTCAGCACCCCGGTGCCACGGGTGTCGGTCAGGAACTCGCCCTGGTAGCCGATCAGCGAGCGTGAGGGGCTCATCAGCATGATCCGGGTCTTGCCGGCGCCGGACGGGCCCATGTCCTTCAGCTCGGCCTTCCGGGCCGAGAGCTTCTCGATGACGATGCCGCTGAACTCGTCATCCACATCGATCATCACCTCTTCGACCGGCTCCATCCGGGCGCCGGTCTCGGGGTCGGTCTGGAACACCACCCGGGGGCGGCTGATGGACAGCTCGAAGCCTTCGCGGCGCATGGATTCGATCAGCACGCCCAGCTGGAGTTCGCCGCGGCCGGCCACCTCGAAGGCGTCCTTCTCGGAGGTTTCGGTGACCCGGATGGCCACATTGGCCTCCAGTTCCTTCATCAGGCGGTCGCGGATCACCCGGCTCTGCACCTTGTCGCCCTCGCGGCCGGCCAGGGGGCTGTCATTGACCGAGACGGTCATGGAGATGGTCGGGGGATCGATGGGTTGCGCCGGCAGGGCTTCGATGACGTCGATGGCGCAGAGGGTATCGGCCACGGTGGCCTTGCTGAGACCCGCAATGGCGACGATGTCGCCGGCCTCGGCGTCCTCGATCGGCTGGCGCTTCAGGCCCCGGAAGGCCAGGACCTTGGTGATCCGGCCGCGCTCGATTTCCTTGCCGTCCCGCGACAGGGCGTGGATGGCCATGCCGGGCACGGCCTTGCCCGATTCAATCCGGCCGGTCAGCAGACGGCCCAGGAAGGGGTCGCTTTCGATCAGCACCGACAGGATCTGGAAGGGCTCGTCCTTGCGGGCGACGGCCTTGGGCTCTGGCACATGGCGAACGATCAGGTCGAACAGGGGCGCAAGCGTGTCATTGGGCTGGGCCAGGTCCATGGTCGCCCAGCCGTTCTTGCCGGAGGCGTAGATATGGGGGAAGTCCAGCTGCTCGTCCGTGGCGCCGATGGCGGCGAACAGGTCGAAGGCGTCGTTCAGGACCCGGTCGGGGTCAGCATGGGGACGGTCGACCTTGTTGAGGCAGAGGATCGGCCGAAGACCCATCTTCAGGGCCTTGCCCAGCACGAACTTGGTCTGGGGCATGACGCCTTCCTCGGCATCGACCAGCAGGACGCAACCGTCCACCATGCCCAGGATCCGTTCCACCTCGCCGCCGAAGTCGGCATGGCCAGGGGTGTCGATGATGTTGATCCGGGTTTCGCCCGCCTCGCCGTGCCACAGCACGCTGGTGCATTTGGCCAGGATGGTGATGCCGCGTTCCCGCTCCTGATCATTGGAGTCCATGGCCCGCTCGACGGTGGCTTCATTGGCTCGGAAGACGCCGGACTGGGCGAGAAGTTGATCGACGAGTGTGGTCTTGCCATGGTCGACGTGGGCGATAATGGCGATGTTTCGCAGGGACATTCGGGACTGCTTTATTTGGAGGCGGCATCGGACGCGAGGCGCGCGCTTTTACGCGAGTGCGGCGCAATAAGCCACCCCATGGCCATGACAGTCTGAAACAGCCGCAAAACACCTTGAAAATATTCTCTAATTGATGAATTTTCGCCCCGCTGGCGAGTTTATTGTGCGGCGCACAATGAGGAAACCGGGCTGGTTTAACCTTGCGGCATAAGAGTTTTCGAAAACCCCTGCAGAAATTCTTCGCTGCAGCGCACAGTTTGCCCTTGCAGGATTGTGCGCTGCAAACTATCTTCCATCTCGTGAGGCGGCGCTGCCGCTTCTGCCCTTCCTGGGCGTTTCCTCCCTAATGAACTGGCCGGGCCCTCGGGCTCGGCCGTTTTTTTTGGGTCTTCAGGCAAGACTCGTCCATCCAGCGGAGAGTTGCCGCGCCAGGTCAGCGACGACGGACTTGAGCACAGACAGTCCTTCAGTGGGCTGCTGCTGGATCTCATCCCAGTAGAGCGCCCGATCAATCTCGATCTGCAGGGCATGGACCTTGTCCGCCGGGCGTCCATAATGCTCGGTGGTATAGCCGCCGGCATAGGGGATGTTGCGGACGACCCGGTATCCCTGCCCTTCGAGGGCCTTTTCCACCAGCCGGGTGAGCGCCGGACTGCAGGAGGATCCGAACCGGTCTCCCAGGACAAAATCGCAGCCCTTGCCATAGCGCGGCGTGACCACCGACCGGGCCGCCGCCGCCGGCATCGAGTGCCAGTCCACCAGAACCGCCAGGCCGAACTGTCGCCGGGCCTTTTCGATCAGACCAGACAGGGCGTCGTGATAGGGACGATGAGCGGTCTCCACCCTTTGCCGGGCTTCCGCGAAGGTCAGCTTGCGCGCATAGATCTTCTGGCCTTCCCCGGCGGTCCGGGCGATGGCGCCCAGGCCCGCCGCCACCCTGGCCGTACGACCCTGGGCATAGTCCGGCAGGTCCCCATCGAACATGGCGGGGTCCAGTTCCCAGGGGTCCCGGTTGAGATCGATATAGGCTCTTCCAAATCGGGACCGGATGGCATGCACGCCGGACTGCGGACCGGCCGCAATGAGCGAATCGACCATGGCGTCTTCCGACCGCCGCATGACCGCCTCGTCCACCGCCGCCGCAGCCAGCATGTCTGCAGGATAGAACCGCCCTGAATGGGGCGAGGCAAAGATCAATGGCGTTGCAAGGGTCGCCTCGGGAACAAGGATGTCAAACGGCGCATCCGACAGGGAGGGCCAGGCGTCCCTGTCCGCGCCTTGCGCCGGATGTCGTGCGATCGTCATGGACGCTATTTGGTTTGCCCGATCCGCCGGGTCAAAGGCTTTCGCCCGCAGGAAGCCGGTTCAATCCAACAGGGTTCACGACGCCTTTACCCATGGCCTGATAAGACTGATGGCTCCTGACTTGTGATCCTGAGCAAGAGTCCATCATGCCTCGAATCCTTTTGGCCGAAGACGACGACTCCCTACGAAACTTCCTGACCCGGGCCCTGGAGCGGGCCGGATACGATGTTCGCGCCTGCGCTGATGGCGAGGAGGCGGCTGGCTGTCTGGACGAGGACTGGGACCTCTTGCTGACAGACATCGTCATGCCCGGCATGGACGGCATCGAGGTCGCCCGCCATGCGGCGGCCCGCCATCCGGGCCTGCGCATCATGTTCATCACCGGGTTCGCCGCTGTCGCCCTCTCGGCCAGCGAACGCGCCCCGGCAGGCGCCAAGGTGTTGTCCAAGCCCATCCACCTTCGGGAGATCGTGACCGAAGTCGACCGGATGATGGCCGCAGCCTGACAGGTCATGGACAAGGCCTGTTGCGCCGGGTGAAATCCCTTTGTATAGACCCGGCCTCCTGACGGATCGGATGCGTAGCTCAGCGGGAGAGCACTTCGTTGACATCGAAGGGGTCACTGGTTCAATCCCAGTCGCGTCCACCATCACCCTCCCGAACACAGGCCTGAGGTCCGGAAGACAGTCCGAGATACTGTGGCGCATTGACGCGGGCTTGCGGGACAACCACTGATTTGAACTCAATTTGGGTCCTGGATCGCCCCAATTTCAGCTGAATGCCTGAGTTTTCGGGCCGAATATTCGGACGGCGGACAGAAACACAACTCCCAGTAATGTTCATACGCCAAATTGAGTATAGACATTCACAAATCCGTTTTACGGCGACTTGCATCCGCTACGACATTGGATAACAAACGCGATGCGCGGTTGACTCTTGGTCAGCTGGACAAAAAGAATTGATCCGGAACGATTGTGGTCGAACCGGGTTCGAAGACCTCGGAGACTTTTCAATTGCCCCGTCCCATGAATTCATCGCCCGATCCCATTGACGTTGCGGTTGGCGCTCGCATGCGCATGCGCCGGAAAACTCTGGGGCTGACCCAGACGGCCCTGGCCGAGGCCCTCGGCATTACATTCCAGCAGGTCCAGAAGTACGAGCGCGGCGCGAACCGCGTTTCGGCCTCCATGCTCGTCCGGGCCGCCAAGCGTCTCGAATGCCCGGTGGCGTTCCTGGTTGGTGAGGAGCCGGGTGGTTTCCCGACCGATGAATCCCTGCTCACCATGCTGGCCTTCCCCGGCGCGATCGATCTCCTGACCGCCTACACGTCCATCGAGGATTCCCATTCACGGGCGGCGGTCCTGAATGTAGCGCGCGCCCTGACAAACGGCGACTCCAAAAAGGCCGCCTGAGCCTGGGGCAGACTCTGGCGGTTGCCACGGCGCAACCTGTTGCCCGGCAGCCGCCAAATGTCCCTGAACGGCAACGCTTTTTTTGTACCTGCCCGGTAATCATCCGCCTTAATCCTGTTTTCAAAGGGATTTGGGCGTGATCAAGTTTCTTCACAGTCTCAGCGCCGAGCATGATTTGCGGCTGGTCATCCTGGCCGTCGGCGTCTGTTTCTGCGCCTGCCTGACGGCTTTCCGCCTCTATTCCCGAATGACCGGCGCCCGGGGACTTGTCCGGGGCGCATGGCTTCTGCTGGCCGCCCTGGTGGCCGGGTCCGGGGTCTGGGCGACGCATTTTCTGGCTCTTCTGGCCTATGATCCGGGACTGAACACCGGTTTCTCCTCGACCGGCACCATCGCCTCCCTGATGATCGCGGTCGGGTTCATGGGCGGCGGATTTTTCGCGTCCATTCTGGTCGATGACGAACGGTCCAACCAGATCGCCGGCGGCATGCTGATCGGCCTTGGCGTCGCCGCCATGCACTATTCGGGCATGAGCGCCTTCGTTACGGAAGGCCGTATAGAATGGGAGCCGGCGACGATCGCCGCCTCGATCGCGGTTGGAATCCTGGGCGCCACCCTGTCCCTGATGGTGATCGGCAAGGGGCGTAAACTCTGGCGCCTGATGACGGCCGCCACGCTTCTGAGCCTGGGGGTCTGCGCCCTGCATTTCATTGGCATGGCGGCGATCACGATCGTGCCCGACACCGGAATGACGGTTCCTGATTCGATGATGTCCGTCGGCGTCATGACATTTGCTGTCGCAGCCATCACCGGCTTGATCATTCTGGGCGGACTTGGGGCCATGCTGATCGAGAGCCAGACCAGCCGGTCCGCTCTGGAAAGGATCAGAACCCTGGCCAACGCCGCCTATGAAGGCATCGTGGTGATCCAGAACGGCAAGATAAACGACGCCAATTCGGCCTTTTGCGATCTGGCCGGCGCGCCGCTGGAGTCCCTGGTCGGTCTTGGCCTCCTGGGCGATATCCTGACCTTTGACGATCCGCTGCAGAGTCCCGACGAACGACGCGAGGCGCATCTCCAGCCGATTGGCGACGCGGTCAGTATTCCGGTCGAGGTGTTTTCCCGCCTCATGGACGACGGGGCCCGGATTGAAACCTCCGGCCTGACCGTTCTGGCCATCCGCGATCTGCGCGAGCGACGGTCAGCGGAAGACAAGATCCGCTATCTGGCCGAGCATGACGGTCTGACCGGCCTGCCCAATCGCAATGCCCTGCAGCTCAAGCTGTCGGCGGCCCTGGACCGGGTCGAGGCGTCCGGCGAGACCCTGGCCCTGTTCTGCGTCGATCTTGATCATTTCAAGGAGGCCAATGACCTGCATGGTCATCTGGCCGGGGACGCCGTCCTGAAAGAAGCGGCGCGACGACTGCAGGGGGCCATTTCCTCTCCGTCCTTCGCCGCGCGCCTGGGGGGCGACGAGTTTGTCGTGGTCCAGATCACCGATCAGGACCAGCCTGCCGCCGCTGCGGAACTGGCCGGCGAACTGCTTGATATTCTGAAGGTTCCGGGTCGGTATGAAGGCCAGGAACTGGTCATGGGCGCCAGCCTTGGCATTTCGCTGTATCCGGACGATGGGCGCACCCGGGAGGCGCTTCTGGCCAACGCGGACATGGCCCTGTATCGCGCCAAGGAAAGCGGTCGCGGAGCCTACAGGTTCTTCAAGCGGGAAATGGATGAAACCATCCGCGAGCGCCGCACCCTGGCGCGGGAGCTGCGCCAGGCCATCATCGACGAGCAACTGATCGTCCACTACCAGCCCCTGGCCCGGGCCAGCGACGGCGAGGTCTGCGGATTCGAGGCCCTGGTTCGCTGGAAACATCCTGTACGCGGCATGATCCCGCCGCTCGATTTCATTCCCGTCGCGGAGGAATGCGGACTGATCGGACCGCTTGGCGAATGGGTCCTTCGGCGCGCCTGCGCGGACGCAGCGGCCTGGGACAAGCCCCTGCGCATCGCCGTCAACCTGTCGCCCCTGCAGCTGAACCAGCCGGCCCTGCCGACCCTGGTTCATGAAGTCCTGATCCAGACCGGGCTGTCACCGGCCAGGCTGGAACTCGAAATCACCGAAAGCGCCCTGTTCAAGGATTACCAGCGGGCCCTGGACAACCTGCGCCGGCTGAAGGCCCTGGGGGTGCGGATCGCCATGGACGACTTCGGCACCGGCTTCTCGTCCCTCTCGACGCTGCAGTCCTTTCCCTTCGACAAGATCAAGGTGGACAAGAGCTTTGTGGAAAACATCCACAGGGACGAACGCGCAACGGTCATCGTCCGCGCCGTCCTCGGCCTTGGCCGCAGTCTGAATATCCCCGTCGTCGCAGAAGGCGTGGAAACCGAAGAGCAACGGCAGTTCCTGCGGGATGAGGACTGCGCCGAGCTTCAGGGCTATGCGATTGGCCGGCCCGCGCCGGTCGAGACGCTCGGCGCCTGGACCAACCATGACATGCTGGCGGCATCGCTGGAGGCCGAAACGGTCGGACGGCCGGTGCTGAGGCGCAAGCGGCGCGCCTGAGGCCGGACCACTGCTGTCCGTCCCCTGGCCTCAGGCCTGGCCGACGGTCTCGAACATGCAGGCGGCCATGGCCTCTTCCGGGCTCTTGGCGCCGGCCAGCAGGAAATCGAATGCCGGATAGAAGCGGTCTGCCGCTTCCATGGCCACATCGATCATCGACGCCGTCTGGGCCGGGGTTGGCCGATCGGACTCGATCAGCCCCATGGCATGGCGGAACACCACCTCGCCGTCATCCGCCCAGATTTCGAAGTGCCCTTGCCAGAGACGCTGGTTCACCAGGTTGGACAGCTCATAGGCCTTTGACCTGACGGCCTTTCCTGCCTTGAGGTCAATGGAAAGGCAAAGCTGCAGGCATTCCGCCTCTGGTCGCCAGGCGAACCAGAGCTCGTAGTCCTTCCAGTCCCCGGCCAGCGAAAAGGCCAGGTCGCCTTCTTCGGTGCGGTCAAACGCCAGATTCTCGGCTGCAAGCACATGTTCGACCACTTCGAGCGGGTCGAGCGCCAGGAAGGCTTCATCGTCTTCCGGAGGCGAGATATCCATCGGTTTTGCCGTCCTTTGGAGGGCGGGCCATGTCGCGGCAGCTACCCCGAATCGCCTGCACCTCGTGACCCTAGTCTGGTTCGCGGCCGCCGTCACAGCCGCTTCTTTCAGGGCGCGAGCGTTACTCGCCCTGCACCGAAGGGGTCGCGCCCTTCAGGCTGGCCACCTCGGCGCGGAGCGCCGCGATCTCGGCCTTGAGCGCCTCGAACTCGTCGCGGCGGATCAGGTCGAGCTCGGCGGCAAAACGGTCGCCCTGGGCGCGGAACGCAGCCTTGGCTTCTTCGCCGGCTGCCTGGGCGAGGCCCGCCGCGGCTGTGGTCAGCTTGGCGATCTCATCCAGAAAGGGGTTCTGAGTGTGCATGTCTCTTCATATGGGAAAGGATTGGTGAAAGCGAAGGGGAATACGTCTAAACCAGTGCAGTTTCGTCTTCGGCGAGGTTAATGCCCATGCCCTTTCCCGACCTCTCTCCTTTTGTTGGCGGCTGGACCGTCCATCTGCCGATTGTCGGCGAGTTCGGGATCCGCTGGTATGCCCTGGCCTATGTGGCGGGCATCCTGCTGGGATGGCGCTATGCCCTGGGTCTGGCCCGCAATCTGGTCATTCGCGGCGGGCAGGCCTCTCCGGTCACGCCCGCCCAGATCGACGACCTGATCCTCTGGGTCACCCTGGGAGTCATTCTCGGCGGCCGGCTCGGCTATGTGGTCTTCTACCAGCCTCAAATGATCTGGGAGACTCCCGGACAGATCCTGCAGATCTGGCAGGGCGGCATGAGTTTCCATGGCGGCCTGATCGGCGTGATCCTCGCCATGGCGCTGTTTGCCAGAAGTCAGGGTATCGACCTGCTGAAGCTGGCGGACACGGTCGCGCCCGCAGTGCCGTTCGGTCTGTTGTTCGGCAGGATCGCCAACTTCATCAATGGCGAACTCTGGGGGCGGGAAACCAGCCTGCCCTGGGGCGTTGTTTTCCCGGGCGCCGGCGGCGCGCCGCGCCATCCCAGCCAGCTTTATGAGGCGGTCCTCGAGGGGCTTGTCCTGTTCCTGGTCCTGCGCTTCGCCACCCATCAACGGCTCTGGCTGCAGAGACGGGGTGTCGTGGCCGGGCTTTTCCTGCTGGGCTACGGCCTGTTTCGCCTGTCGCTGGAAACGGTCCGCGAGCCGGACGCCTTCCTGGCCGGCCTGGTCGAAGCCACGGGCGGGATCACCATGGGAATGATGTTGTCCCTGCCGATGATGCTGGGCGGCGCCTGGCTGATCTGGCGCGGTCTGCAGGAACCTGTGTCCATTGTACGCAATCCGCCCCTGTCGAGCGCGCCCGCCCCTGATGGCAAGGACGCCGGATGAGCCTGAAGGACCGGCTGAAGGCCCAGATCATCCAGGGCGGCCCGATCTCGGTCGCCGACTACATGACACTCTGTCTGCATGACGCCCAGGATGGATATTACGCAACCCGGCCGGCCCTGGGCGGCCAGGGCGACTTCATCACCGCGCCCCTGGTCAGCCAGATGTTCGGCGAACTGCTGGGACTCTGGGCGGTGGAGACCTGGACCCGGCTGGGCAGGCCCTCGCCGTTCCGATTGATCGAGATGGGTCCAGGCGATGGAACCCTGATGTCGGACCTGTTGCGCGCCGTTCGCCTGGCGCCGGATTTCGTCGCCGCCGCAGATCTGTGGCTGGTCGAGGTCTCCCCGCCCCTGAAAGCCGCCCAGGCCCGGAAGCTGTCGGAGGCCGCGCTGGCGCCCCGCTGGGCAGATCGACTGGACGATGTCCCCGAGGGCGCTCCCGTCATACTGATCGGCAACGAACTTCTCGACTGTCTTCCGGCTCGCCAGTTCGTCATGACCCCTGGCGGCTGGGTCGAACGGCTTGTGGGGCTCGGCGCTGACGGAGACCTGGCCTTTGGTCTGGCGCCCTCCGATCACGGCCTGCCGCCAGAACCGGACGCCCCGGTCCTGGAAGTGTCGCCGGCCCAGGAAGCCTTTGCCACCGGGGTGGCGCGAAGGGTTGTCCGGGAGCGGGGGGCGGCGCTGCTGATCGACTATGGACGCTCGGAGCCGGAATTTGGCGATACGCTGCAGTCCCTGAAAGCCCATGAGAAGGTCGACCCCCTCGCCTATCCGGGCGAGTCCGACCTGACCATCCATACCGACTTCCCGGCCGTCCTGGCTGCGGCGCGCGAGGCAGAGGCCGATACCGCCGGCCCCATTCCACAGGGCCTGTTCCTGGGACGTCTGGGTCTGCAGCACCGGGCCGAGGCCCTGATGGCGGCAAGGCCGGACCTGGCCCCGGTGATCGGCCGGCAGATGACCCGGCTGATGGCGCCCGACCAGATGGGCGAGCTGTTCAAGGTCATCAGCATCCACCAGCCGGGCTTTCCCTCGCCGGGATTCGAGAGCGCCTGATCAGGCGCGTCTGGCCAGGCCTGTCAGGATCAGGGCCGCCAAGGCCGCCGCAACGACGATCGGGGCCGTGAACAGGACAACCGAGCCGCCACTCGCCCCGGCGCCCAGCATCTGGCCCGCTGCGACCGGCCCGAGCACCGAGCCCAGGCGACCCGCGGCGACGGCCGCGCCAACCCCGGCGCCTCTCACTGCGTCGGCATAGTACCAGGGGCCAATGGCATAGAGGCCGAACTGGCCAGCCATGATCAGGAGCCCGGCTGCAAAGGCCAGCAGGCTGAGGGTGACAAGCGAACTGGACGGCGCAGCCAGGACCAGCAACACCGCCACAAGGGCAGCGAAGACGGACGCCAGCGGCCATCGGGGGCCCAGACGATCAATGGCCAGCCCGATGAGCAGGCCTCCGGTCGCGCCGCCAAGATTGAACACTGTGGCGACGCCAGCCGCCGAATTTGCCTGGATACCCCGATCGACCAGCAGGACCGGCAACCAGTTCAGGAACAGATGGAGCACCAGGGCGATGGCCGCATAGCTGATCCACAGACACAGGGTGGCCAATAGTCGGTCCTTGGCAAACAGCGCCCGCAACGCTGTTGCGCCCGACAGTCCGGACCCGGCGAGATCCGTCTCGTCGCCGGGGAGCCGGGCCTGCCCCCGCGTTTCGGGCATGAACCTGCCGACCAGGACGGCCAGGACCAGAGGCGCGGCCCCGCCGACGACGAACACCAGCCGCCAGTCATCCTGGGCCAGATCGGTCCGGGCCAGCAGCCCCGCCAAAGCCCCGCCTAGGGGCAGGCCCGCCGTGATCATCCCGACGGTCAGGGCCCGCCGGTCCGGCCGCGACAGTTCCGAACTCATGGCGATCAGCATCGGCATGGCGCCGCCAAGCCCCAGTCCGGTCAGCGCCCGGACCGTCAAAAGCAGCGGAAGATCTGCTGCGGCGGCCGTGGCCAGGCTGAACAGCCCAAAGACCATCATGGCGACCACGAGCACCGGCTTGCGGCCGATGCGATCCGACAGTGGCCCCGCGATGGCCGCGCCGAAGAACAGTCCCATCAGGCTTGCACTGAAGGCCAGCCCCGCCTCCGGCCGGGAAAGGCCCAGGGCCGGCATCATGCGGGGCGCCGTCACGCCCATGGAGGCGATATCGAACCCTTCGATCATGGCCGCGAGCAGGCAGAGGCCAAGGGCGATGCTGGTCTGGGATGGGCGTGTCATTTCAGGCTCCTGCCGGGCGCAAGCTCACCGGATCAAACCGTCGGAAGCAAGGGAACGCCGGAAACCCGGGCCGCCAGAATCAGGGCCTTGTCGCAGGTCGCCAAGGCGAATCCGCGTCGTAGCGCCAGCTCAAGATAGGTCGCATCGTAGACCGAAAGCTGATGCTCGGCCGCCAAGGTCGCTGTCGCCTCCCAGGATCGACCCGAGGTTTCGTCATCAATGATGATCGGCAAGGCCTTCAGGAGACCGGCCAGGCGCAGGCGCGTGCCCCGATCGATGCGGCCCCGGCGCTCGGCAGACAGGAGTCCGTTCAGCGCTTCCAGCGGCCAAAGCGGCGGGGCGATGGCGCCGAATTCAACCACCCTGTCCAGAAGCGACAGGATCGGGGCGCTTTGCTCATCCTCGAAGCACCATGCCAGGGCCACGGAGTTGTCGACCACAAAGCTCATCGCCGTCCGTCTGCGATCAGGTCCTTCAAGGACAGGCCGCCAAGCGTCTGACCCTTGCTGGCGGCCAGCAAGCTGTCTGCCGCCTGGCGGGCCTTCGCGCGATTGAAACCGGACTCCAGCGGCGCGAGACGGGCAACCGGTATTCCCCGGCGGGTTATGATCACTTCATTCCCGCCTTCCACTTCATCCAGCAGCGCGGTCAGCCGGTTCTTTGCCTCGAAGACGCCAACAGTGTGCATAGGGACTGCTCCAGATAGATAGCCAGCTATCTGGCTAGCTTATCAGCCTGAACATGCCTTTTCACCTCCCGACTCGAGGATGTCGTTCTCGGATTCCCTGCAGACGACAGATTTGGTTATTCCCGCCGGGAATGACCTGAATCGGCCCGATTTCGCGGACTGACCCCGTCGCTTCCCAGCCTGCATCCCGTGAAGACAGGCCTGGCTGCGGCGCGGCGCCTTTTCCCCGCCCAGCTTCTCCCCCATAAGGCGGCCATGAAGTTTCTCGACCAGTGCAAGGTCTATATCCGGTCCGGCAACGGCGGCGGCGGCGCCGTATCGTTCCGGCGCGAGAAGTATATCGAATATGGCGGCCCGGACGGCGGCGACGGCGGCCGGGGCGGCGATGTCTGGGTGGAGGCCGTGGAAGGCCTGAACACCCTGATCGATTACCGCTACCAGCAGCATTTCAAGGCCGATACCGGCATCCACGGCATGGGTCGCAACCGCCATGGCGCGGCCGGGGAGGACATTGTCCTGAAGGTCCCTGTCGGCACCCAGGTGCTGGAGGAAGACCGCGAGACCCTGATCGCCGACATGGACGAGCCCGGAAAACGGGTCCTGCTGGCCAGGGGCGGCAATGGCGGCTGGGGCAATGACCGGTTCAAGGGGCCGATCAACCAGGCCCCCAAACATGCCAATCCCGGCCAGGAAGGCGAAGAGAAATACATCTGGCTTCGCCTGAAGCTGATCGCCGACGCCGGACTGGTGGGCCTGCCCAATGCGGGCAAATCGACCTTCCTGGCCGCCGCCAGCGCCGCCAAGCCCAAGATCGCCGACTATCCCTTCACCACCCTGACCCCGAACCTGGGCGTTGTGGACCTGTCCCTGGGCGAACGCTTCGTCCTGGCCGACATTCCAGGCCTGATCGAGGGCGCCTCGGAAGGACTGGGTCTGGGCACCCGGTTCCTGGGGCATGTGGAACGCACCGCCGTTCTGATCCATCTGGTCGACGCCACCCAGGACGACATGGTCGAGGCCTGGCGCACGGTCCGCGCCGAGCTGGCGGCCTATGGCGAGGGCCTGGACGAGCGGGCCGAACTCCTGGCCCTGAACAAGATCGACGCCCTGGACGCGGAAACCCGCCTGGCCAAGGCCGCCGAGCTGGAGGCCGCGACCGGGGTCCGGCCCTGGCTGATCTCCGGCGTGTCCGGCGAAGGGGTGCGCGCTGTCCTTCGGGAAGCCTTCCGGAAGGTCCGCATCCACCGCGGCGAAACCCCTTCCGACGACGATGAGGACGACGCCGCTGACCCGGCATCGACCGACGCCCCCTGGTCCCCGGTCTAGGCCTGGAGTTTCAAGATGATCCTGCTTGCGATGCTCGTCATGCTGATGTCCGGCCAGCCCGCGCCGGCAGCTTCGACGGTCGCCCCGCCAGAGGCGATCGTTCCGGCCAAACCGGCTGTTGCGGCAGCCCCGGTGGTGGAGCCCCCCGTTTCGGTGCGCCTCGAGGCCCTGCTGAACGGGCTGAAAGGCCGTCCCCAGGCGGACCTGACCTCGAAGCTGGGCCCGCCTGACAGCATCAAGCAGGCCACGGACGGTCAGGTCCTCTTCTGGACCCTGAACCTGCCGGGCGCCACGGTCTGCGGACCCAACGCCGCCGGCAATCTGGTCTGCGGCCGGCAGGGCGGCGGCGACTGCAGCATCGCCGTAGCCTTCAAGACCACAACCGGCATGGGCATCTGGAAGGCCGGCGGCTTTCCGGCCGCCTGCGAGGCGGTCGCTGACCGGCTCCAGCCCCGCCCCTGACCGGATGCTCGCCGGGGCTCATCGCATTGTGGTCAAGGTTGGCTCGGCCCTGGTGGCGGACGCCGCCTCGGGCGCGGCCGACCGCGACTGGCTGGCCCTGTTTGCAGCCGACGCCGCCGGATTGATCGCCGACGGAGTCCAGATCCTGGTGGTTTCGTCCGGCGCGGTCGCGCTTGGCCGGGGGCGGCTTGGCCTGGGACCGCGCGCCCTCAGCCTGCCTGAGAAACAGGCCGCCGCCGCTGCCGGCCAGTCGGTGCTGATGCGCGCCTGGGAAGAGGCCTTCGAGCCCCATGGGCGGCCGGTGGCCCAGGTGCTGATGACCCGCAACGACACCGAGGTGCGCCGCCGCTGGCTGAACGCCCGGGCGACCACCGACACCCTGCTGGCCCTGGGCGCCGTTCCCGTCGTCAACGAGAACGACACGGTCGTGACCGAAGAGATCCGCTATGGCGACAATGACCGGCTGGCCGCCCGGGTCGCCCAGATGATCGGCGCCGACCGCCTGGTGCTGCTCAGCGATATCGACGGCCTCTATACGGCGGATCCCCGAAGTGACCCGGACGCCCGCCGCCTGGACCGGATCCAGACCCTGACACCGAAGATCATGGCCATGGCCGGGGGCGCCAATGCCGGGGCCGGCGTCGGGACCGGCGGCATGGCCACCAAGCTGGCGGCGGCGAAGATCGCCCAGGGGGCCGGCTGCGCCACCATCATCACCCTGGGGCGCCGGGACCATCCCCTGGGGGCCCTCGGCCAGGGCGCTGCGGCCACCGTGATCGAGGCCGCCACCACACCCGCCGCCGCCTACAAGGCCTGGATCGCCGGAAGCCTCTCACCCTCCGGCGTGCTGACCATCGACGAGGGCGCCGCCCGGGCCCTGGCCCAGGGCAAGAGCCTGCTGGCGGCCGGGGTCAAGGGCGTTGGCGGACGGTTCGGCAAGGGGGATGCGGTCCGGATCGTCACCGAAGAGGGCGCCGAGGTCGGCCGGGGCCTGGCCCGCTATGACCGGGCCGACGCGGAAAAGATCGCCGGACTGCGGTCTGACGCGATCGAGGCGGCGATCGGCTTCACCGCCGGCCCGATGATCCATGCGGATGATCTGGTGCGGGGTTAGGACAGGTGGATTCGGTGTGAGGGGCTGCGGCGGCTATTCGGGTCGACGAAAATCCGCATCCTCTGATTCCAGCGTTTCCTCTTCCCGGCCGGAAGCGTCCCAGCCATCGAAATCGCCGGGCTTCATGCGCGCCAGGTCGGCGGCCAGCAGGCGTTCGGTGGTCTGGGCGGCGTCGCGGGAGGCCAGGATATAGGCCTCTTCCTGGCCCCACATGGGACGGAGTTCCTCGAAGGCGCGCAGGTCATGGCCGCGGAAATAGTCGGCGGCGCGATGGGCGCGGTGGGCGCGGAACCCAAGGCGGCGCAGGGCCGTGACGCCCATGGCCAGGGCGCCCTCGAAGGTCTCCCGCTCGATGGCGTCGGCGCCGTTGGCCAGCAGGTCATAGGCATGCCGACGGTCAAAGGCCCGGGCCAGGATGATCAGGTTGGGGAAGGCCTCCCTCGCCTTCTCGACCAGTTCAGAGGTCTTTTCCTTGTCGTCCAGGGCGACCACCAGCATCCTGGCCCGCTCGGCGCCGGCGGCCCGCAACAGGTCCAGCCGGGTGGCGTCGCCATAATGCACCCGCCGGCCAAACCGGCGCAGGACGTCGATCTGCTCGATATCTGAATCCAGAACCGTGGACGTGAAGCCATTGGCGCCCAGCAGGCGGCCGGTGATCTGACCAAACCGCCCGAAGCCGGCGATGATGATGTCGGGCTCGGCCTCGTCGAAGTCCGGATCGTCGGGCTTCACATCCGGGATCGAGGCCTCCAGCATGTCCGCGACCTTTTCGTAGCCCATCATGGCCAGGGGGGTCAGGGCCATGGACACCGCCACGGCGGCGGTCAGCAGGGCCGCCAGATCGGCGCCGATCACCCCGGCGCCGACGGTGAAGGTCAACAGGACAAAGGCAAACTCGCCGCCCTGGGCCAGGGCTGTGGCGACAGCCGCCGCAGCCCGGTGGCTGGCCCCGCCGGCCAGGGCCAGACCAAACATGACGGCGAACTTCAGCACCATCATGCCGATGACGATGGCCGCCAGCAGCAGGGGCTGGGACAGGATCACCGTGAAGTTTATGCCGGCGCCGACCGTGATGAAGAACAGGCCCAGAAGCAGCCCCCGGAAGGGTTCGATATCGGTTTCCAGTTCGCGCCGGTACTCGCTTTCCGCCAGCACGACCCCGGCCAGAAAGGCGCCCAGGGCCGGCGACAGACCGACCGTCTGCATCAGGGCGGCCACCCCCACCACGATCAGCAGGGCCGTGGCGGTGAAGATTTCCCGCAGCCGGGACTGGGCGATGAACCGGAAGACCGGCTGGACCACATAGCGGCCTCCGCCGACCACGGCCGCAACGGCCGCCAGGACGGCGAAGGTCTGCAGCCAGGCCGGCAGGCCGGAAATCAGGCTGCCGCCATGGCCGCCGGCATGTTCGGCGGTCTCTGCCGCCAGATGGACGGGCGCCGCCGCCAGCAGGGGCAAGAGGGCAAACAGCGGGATGACCGCCAGGTCCTGAAGCAGCAGAACGCCGAACGCCGCCCGGCCGACCGGACCCTGACGCAGGCCCTTTTCATCCAGGGTCTGCAACACGATGGCGGTCGAGGACATGGACAGCACCAGCCCGACGGCCAGAGCGATCTTCCAGTCCAAGCCCAGCAACAGGCTGACCCCGCCGATCGCCATGGCCGTCAGGACCACCTGGGCGCCGCCCAGGCCGAAGATGGTCTTTCGCATGGACCAGAGCAGGGCCGGACGGACCTCAAGCCCGATCATGAACAGCAGGATGACCACGCCGAACTCGGCGAAACGCATGACATCCGCCTGATCGCCCACCAGGGACAGGGCGAACGGGCCGATGATGATGCCGGCGATCAGGTAGCCCAGCACCGAGCCCAGACCCAGCCGCTTGGCGATCGGGGCGGCGATGACGCCGGCGCCGAGATAGACCAGGGTCTGGAGAAGCAGTCCTTCGCCGTCCATCAGGCCCCCGCTGACTGGCTGGTGTTGATCAGGCCTTCCAGCCGGGCGCGGTAGCGTCCCGCTTCCTGGATGATCGTCTCATTGGATTTGGTGCGGGCGCCATGGATGACAAAGGGCGTTTCCCAGATCATGCCGCAGAGGTCTGCGGTCTGTTCCAGGGGCCGCAGAAACTCTTCCATGGTGAAATGGTTATAGCCAAGCGCGTGATAGGCTTGGGCCGGGCCGCCCGTCGTGCAGGTCACCAGCAGCCGTTTGCCGGCCAGCCTGGTTCCGCCCTTGCCGTAGGCGAAGCCATGCAGCCAGACCAGGTCGAACCATTCCTTGAGCAGGGCCGGCATGGCGTACCAGTAGAGTGGAAACTGCAGGGCGATGACGTCATGGGCCACCAGCCGGCTCTTCTCGGCCGTGACATTGATCGCAAACCGGGGATAGGTCTCATAGAGGTCCAGGGCCGTCAGTCCGGGGAGCTCGCGGACCGAATCCCAGAGAAGGTGGTTGGTCCGGCTCTTTTCCAGGGCTGGATGCGCCATCACCAGCAGCAGGCGGCTGTCGCCAGGCTCGGCGGTCATGCTAGCGTCCCCAGGGTCGTCGAATAATATTCATCAGAACTTGAATTATTGGCCGATCCGGGCGACAGCACCGCGGCTTTTTGCAGAGGGACAATCATGGCCAACAAGGTCCGCAAGGACGCCGCCGCCGCCCTGGACGGGGTGTTGTTTGACGGCATGACCATCATGGCCGGGGGCTTTGGCCTCTGCGGCATTCCTGAGAACCTGATCGCGGCGATCCGCGAAACGGGGGTCAAGGACCTCACGGTGATCTCCAACAACTGCGGGGTCGACGGCTTCGGCCTGGGAATCCTGCTGGAGAACCGCCAGATCAAGAAGATGGTCTCGTCCTATGTGGGTGAGAACAAGCTGTTCGAAAAGCTCTATCTCTCCGGCGAGCTTGAACTCGAGTTCAACCCGCAGGGAACCCTGGCGGAACGCATTCGCGCCGGCGGCGCAGGCATCCCTGCCTTCTTTACCCGCACCGGGGTCGGCACCCTGGTGGCCGAGGGCAAGGAGGTCCGCGCCTTCGATGGCGAGGACTATGTCATGGAACGGGGCCTGACCGCCGACCTGTCCATCGTCAAGGCCTGGAAAGGCGACGCCGCCGGCAACCTGATCTACCGGAAGACCGCCCGGAACTTCAATCCGATGATGGCGACCGCCGGCAAGGTCACCCTGGTCGAGGTCGAGGAGATCGTCGCCGTCGGGGACATGGACAAGGACAATATCCACACCCCCGGCATCTATGTCGACCGGCTGTTTGTCGGGGCGACCTTCGAGAAACGCATCGAACGGGTCACCACCCGCGACAGGGAGACCGCATAATGGCCTGGACCCGCGACGAGACCGCCGCCCGCGCCGCCCTGGAACTGCAGGACGGTTTCTATGTCAATCTGGGCATCGGCATCCCGACCCTGGTGGCCAACTACATCCCGGCCGGCATGGACGTGACCCTGCAGAGCGAGAACGGCATGCTGGGCATGGGCCCCTTCCCCTATGAGGGCGAGGCGGACGCCGACCTGATCAATGCCGGCAAGCAGACCATCACCGAGCTGGACTCCAGCAGCTATTTCTCCAGCGCCGACAGTTTCGCGATGATCCGGGGGGGCCATATCGACCTGTCGATCCTCGGGGCCATGCAGGTGGCGGCCAACGGCGACCTGGCCAACTGGATGGTGCCGGGCAAGATGGTCAAGGGCATGGGCGGCGCCATGGACCTTGTCGCCGGGGTCAAGCGGGTGGTGGTGGTCATGGACCATTGCGAAAAGACCGGTGCGCCCAAGCTGTTGAACGCCTGCACCCTGCCCCTGACCGGCAAGGCCGTGGTGGACACCCTGATCACCGACCTGGGCGTCTTTTCCATCGGTCGCGGCGCCGGAGTGAAGCTTGTCGAGCTGGCGCCCGGTGTCACGGTCGAAGAGGTCAGGGCCAGGACCGAGGCGACCTTCACCGTCGCCCTCTAGACGCGAGCCTCAGGCGGACGGCCCGCCGCCGGCGCCGTGACGCAGGGCGATCACCTCGCCCACCACGGCTATGGCGATGTCCCAGGGCGCCTTGCCGCCCAGGTCTAGGCCGATCGGGGCTCGCAGCCGGGCGAGGCTGGCCGGATCCAGCCCCGCCCGGGTCAGCCGGTCCAGCCGCTCCGGCAGACGCCGCCGGGCGCCCAGCAATCCGACATAGGGCGCCGGCGATGGCAGGGCGGCCATCAGGGCGGCGTGGTCCATCTCGATATCGTGGCCGCAGACGGCGACCGCAGTCCAGGCATCCAGTCCGATGTCCTGCAAGGCGCTGGCGGCGTCCTGCCGGCTATATCCGACATTGGCGAGGCCGGGCGCGGAGGCGGGGCCACGAGGCCGCACCAGGGTCGTCTCGAAACCTGACTGGGCCGCCAGGGTCGCGATTGCCAGCGCCGTGGGATCAGACCCCAGCACCACCAGTCGCCAGACCGGCGAAAAGGCCAGGGCTATGGCCCCCGGCCAGGGTTCCGGAACCGAACCACAGGCGCGTCGCTGGCCATCGCTCTGCCAGGTGACGGGTCTGCGGTCATCCAGGGCCTGAAACAACGCCCTCGCCGCAGGGTCGTCCGGCCCGATCCGCTCGAGCAGGATCTCGATCCTGGCCCCGCACAGAAGGCGGATATCGGGCCAGGGACTGCCCTCGCCATAGACCAGCCGGCGAGCCTGCCCGTCCGCCAGACAGGCCCAGGCATGGAGGGCCACGTCCCCCTCGACACAGCCGCCCGACAGGAATCCGCTGATGAAATTGTCGCCAAAAACCATCTGGGCGCCGACCGGCCTGGGGCCGCCACCGCCGAGGGCCGAAATCGTCGCGAGCACCGCCGGGGCGCCCGTATTCAAAACCTGGCGCAGGGCCGGGCGTTGGTCATCGGCCAATCCATAGACCGGCCAGTCGGGCAATTCTTTCATCGATCCGAAGTTTAGCGCGGTCCCCGCCCGGCCGATACCGGTTCCTTAAGCTTCTTGGGAACATACGTACCAGCGGCTTCACCATGACGCCGTCCCGTTTGCCCGCCTGGAATGGAGCCGGCGCCCTGTCCAACGCCGCGTTCATCATCGACCCTCACCGACGCCGCCTCCCGGGCCCGGCCGTCGCGGCAGGCTGTCGCCTGACCGATGAGGATGGCAGCGTCCGGATCGATTTCGACATGCTCGGCGGCGCCATCCTTCTGGGCCATGCACACCCGGTGATCGAGGCGGCGGTCGTCGAAACGGCGCCCAGGGTCAGCGAGGCGGCATCAGCCTTGTCGGCAATGTTGCCAGATTATCCGGCTACAGCCTTCTGCGCCGAGGAAAGCCAGGCTCTGCCGGCGGCCGTGGCCGTGGCGCGGAAGGTTTCGGGTCGTCGACGTGTGACAGTCTGGCAACCGGGCGACGGAGTCTTCGATGGCGCCGTCGACCTCGCCGCCCTGCTGGTCGACCCGCTGGGCATGTCACCGGCTCAGCTGAAGGCGGCCCGCCAGGCGGCCGACGACTGCGGCGCGCTCCTGATCTTTGACGAAGGCGTCAGCGGCTTTCGCATTCATCCCCAGGGCGCCCAGGGCTTGGGTCTGGTTCAACCGGACCTGTCGGTGTTCGGCGCCAGCATCGCCAACGGCCGTCCGATCGGGGCCCTTGCCGGACATCGATCCCTGGTCAGCCAGCTGGACCCGGATGACCTGCCGCCGCCCCGGCAGGACAGCCTGGCGGCGGCATTCGCCACCCTGAAGGTCCTTCAGACCTCGCCGGTCGCAGCCGACCTGCAGATTCTGGGCGCCCAGCTCCAGGCCGAGGTGGAAGCCCTGATCGCGCGCGCCGGCGCGGGCCGACTTTTCAGCCTGGCCGGCGACCCCTGCCTGCCGACGCCCCTGTTCTCCAGCCCGGTCCTCGAGGGACTCTGGATGCGCGAGATGCGGGGCCGTGACCTGATTGTCGCCGGTCCGCATGCCCTGAGCGCGGCCCATGGCGAGGCGGAAATCAGCGCCCTCGTGGCAGCCTATGGGCATCTGCTGCCCGCCATGATGGCCCGAAGCATGGCGCAGCTTCTGCAAAGACCGCTGCCGCCGCAGGACCTTTTCTACACAGTCGCTCCAGAAGGACGCGCATGACGTTTTCCCTTACAAAACTTGGCGTCAGCGCCGCCCAGTTCGGGCTGGGCGGGACTTCGGGCCCGCGGTCCAGAACGCCGGAAGTCGAGGCGCGCGATATCCTGGCCATCGCTGCCCGCGGTCAGCTTTCGGTTCTCGACGCCTCCGGGGTCTATGGCCGGGCCGAACAGATCCTTGGCGACCTGATCCCCCGCCCATCGTCCTTCCGCCTGACCCTCAATACGGCCCGCGCCGATCGCGGTCCCGATTTCGTCGAGGCCGAGGCCAGGGCCAGTCTTCGGCGGCTGGCCGTGGAGCGGGCCGACGCCATCATCGTCCCCTCGGTGGGAGAGCTGTTCAGCCCGCAGGGTCAGGCCCTGTGGGATCGGCTGCACAGGCTCAAGGACGAGGGCCTGTTCGCCCGTATCGGCATCGCAGTCCATGCCTCGGACGATCCCTTCGGAGTCGCCAGGCGGTTCAAGCCGGACCTTGTCCAGGCGCCGGCCTCGCTGCTGGATCAGCGCCTGCTGGCGGATGGCGCCCTGGCGCGGATCGCCGGCATCGGAATCGAGGTTCAGCTTCGATCCATCTTCCTCAACGGGCTGCTGTTCCTGCCGCCTGACCGGGTCCCTGCGACCCTCAAGGGCGCGGCCGGCCGACTGTCGAGGGTCCGGCGGATGATTGCCGAAGGCCGCAGTGATCCCTTGCAGGCGGCCCTGGGCTTCGCCCTGTCACGACCCGAGGCCAGCGCCGTGCTGGTCAGCCCGACCACCGCCGCCGAGCTCTCGGCGATTCTGGCGGCCGCAGCGAGCCCGCCGCCGGACCTGGACTGGGACGATATGGCTCTGGATGATCCGGGCGCCCTGGATTCCGGCGGTCATCACGGGGGCAACTGGGCCGCCTGAAAGAAAACAGAGGCCGCCACGCGAGCGCGGCGGCCTCCTGGAGCACCGAAAAGTCGGGGGGGGCGTATCAGCGCTCCTGGTATCCAAACGTGGTCGGCCCGCAAAGGTTGCGGGCCAGTCCACATTATTTGCGCAGACGCAACCCGATGAACAGGCCCCGCCCGGCCTCGCGATACCCCAGGCTTTCCTGATAGGATTCATCGGCAAGGTTCTCGATCCGCGCCGTCACCTCCACGGAGTCCGTCACCCGCCAACCGCCTGCAAGACCGGCCGTGACAAAGCCTTCCCGCGTTTCAGGCGAAAAGGTCGAAGGATTGCTGTCGGCCTGTTCGCCTTCCGCCCGCAGGGTCAGGATGGCGTTCAGCCTATCCCCTTGCCAGGCCAGGCTGGCGGCGCCCGAATGTTCCGGAACCCGCAGCAACTCCTGACCTGTCGCCAGGTCCGTGGCGTCCGCATGGCCGTAGGCGGCCTGCAGGCGAAAGCCCCGGCCCAGCTCAAGGTCTGCGGACAGGGTGGCGCCCGTGGTCAGGGTGCGGTCGATGTTCACATAGCGGCCAATGCCGTAGGAGATCTGGTCCTCGACCTCCAGCCGGAAGCCCACGGCCTTGAGAGACAGGCGACCATCGTCGGAGCGCCAGGACAGGCCCAGATCCCAGCCCTCGGCCGTTTCCGGCTTCAGGCCGGTGGAGGGTCCCGCCGGAAAACAGAAGTCGCAGACCGCCTGGCTGATGGTCGGGGTCTTGAAGCCCTGGCCCCAGGACGCCTCCGCGCGGACCCCATGACCCAGGTCGCCGCTGGCGGTCAGGCGGGCCGTGACCTTGCTTTCGAAATCATCCGGATCGTCATACCGCAGGGCAGCGCCGAGGGAGATCGGGGCGATCGGAGAAAACCGGCCGGTCACGAAGGCCGAGGCGGAGCCGAGATCGGCCCGATCGCCGGTGCTCAGGGACGCCTCGGTCTCATCCCGTTCGAAACCCGCCAGCACGGCGAAGCGATCGCCTGGATCGCCCTTGCCGGCCTGCCACCGAAAGGTGGTCCGCCTGGCGGCGTAGCTGGAAGAAAAGGCCGAGATGTTGTCGCGGTCCAGATCATACAGGCTGATCAGCAGACTCTGGTCCAGTCCCAGCAGGTCCTGCGCCTTCAACCGGGCATAGCCGGACCAGTCCCTGGAGCGGGCGCGGTCAGGCGTATCGCCGAACGTGAAGCTGGCGTCATAGCCATCGATGTCGGCGTCGAAGCGGCTGTAACGGACCCGGCCTTCCAGGCTCAGCTGATCGTTGAAACTGTAGCGACCGCTCACGGACGCCGTCCGGCTGTCCAGGCCATCGGCCTCGGTTCCGCCTGCGGCCTTGGACACACCGTCGGACTGGTAGGCGGAAACGGCCGCGCCGAGGGCAAAGGCGTCGCTCACCCGTCCGATGGCGGCCGAACCTCGCCGGGACCCGAAGCTTCCCGCCTCGGCGCTGGCCCGCCAGCCGTCCAGTTCCCGGGTCGTGAAGGCGACCACCCCGCCGATGGCGTCCGAACCCCAGAGCGAGCCCTGGGGCCCGGCCAGGATCTCTATCCGCTGGATGTCGGCCAGGTCGAAAGCGGCGAAATCAAAGCCGCCATTGGGGCTGGAGGCGTCGTTCTGGACGACGCCATCGACCAGGACCAGGGTCTTGTCACCGGCTGCGCCGCGTATCCGAAGGGTCGAGACCCCGCCAAATCCGCCGTTGCGACTGAAGGAAACACCCGGAACCGTGGCCAGGGCGTCGGCGGCAAAGGTGGTCTGGCGAAGGGCGATGTCGTCTTCGCTGATGACGGTCAGGCCCGGAACCGTTTCCGGCTCCGAGGCAAGCCGGGTGACGATGACAGCATCAAGGTCGGTTATCTCTTCCGCCGCCAGGGATGGCCCGGCAAGGGACAGGGCGGCAAGAAGGGTCAGACCGCCGGCGGCGGTCATCAGGCTGGACTTGCGCATGGCGCGTTCTCCGGTCAGGAGCCCGCGCGGCGCCGCGTGGCGTTGTGGGTCGAGCGACGGCGCCGGCGCGCCGGCCGGCGGTCGCTTCGGCAACGGACCCCGGCCCGGAAACCGGACAGAGGTCAGCTGCGCCGCTGGTCTGGACCCGGACCCCGGACGAACGACAGCGGCGGCAGGTCTCCTGGCTTGCGGGTCACCGGGTTCGCATCGTCGCCTTCCCGGTTTCCCAGTGGCGCTCCTTGCGGAGACCGACGCGGCCCTCGCCGCTGACAGTTGCGGGCACAGCCGGGGATTTTCACCCCTGTTCCCTCTTGGCCCCCGTCAGGGGCACCGCCTGCCGACCTTCATGCTGGACGACAGGCCGAATGGCAAGCCGGGTCCTGGTGCAGGCCAGAGACTAGGCCCAGGCGCCATAGGGGTCCGAGAAGGGCTTGCCCAGGGCCTGGGCGACCGCCGGATGGGTCAGTTCGCCCTTCAGCACGTTCAGGCCCCGCGCCAGATGCTTGTCCCGGGCCAGGGCATTCAGGCCGTGATCCGCCAAGGCCAGGCCAAACGGCAGGGTCGCATGCACCAGGGCCTCTGACGAGGTGCGCGGCGCCGCGCCCGGCATGTTGGCCACGCAGTAATGGACCACGCCTTCCACCGTATAGGTCGGCTCGGCATGGGTGGTCGGATGGCTGGTTTCGAAACAACCGCCCTGGTCGATGGAGACGTCCACCAGCACGCTGCCGGGCTTCATGCGCGACAGGTCGGCGCGCTTGATCAGCTTGGGGGCGGCCGCACCGGCGGTGAGGACGGCCCCAATGACCACATCGGCCTTCAGGATCTCTTCCTCGATGGCGTCAAGGGTCGAGTAGCGGGTCAGGACCCGGCCCATGAAGATGTCGTCCAGTTCGCGCATCCGGGGGATGGAGCGTTCCAGCACCACCACCTCGGCATTGAGGCCCATGGCCATGCGCGCGGCATTCATGCCGACCACGCCGCCGCCCAGGACGGCCACCCGGGCCGGGGGCACGCCGGGCACGCCGCAGAGCAGCAGGCCCATGCCGCCATTATGCTTCAACAGGGTCTCGGCGGCGGAGAAGACGGCGATCCGGCCGGCGACTTCGCTCATCGGCGCCAGCAGCGGCAGGCCGCCCCGGGCGTCGGTGACGGTCTCATAGGCGATGGCCGCGCAACCCGAGGCCAGCAGGCCTTCGGTCTGGGCCGGATCCGGCGCCAGATGCAGGTAGGTGAACAGGATGTGGTGCGGCGCCAGCCGTTCCCACTCGACCTTCTGGGGTTCCTTGACCTTGACGATCATGTCGGAGCCGGCGAACACCGCATCAGCGTCCGGGGCGATGACCGCACCCGCCCTGACATAGGCCTCGTCGCCATAGCCCGCGCCCTGGCCGGCGGTCGTCTCGACCAGCACCTGGTGGCCGTGGGCGACATACTCGCGGACTGCCGTGGGCGGCAGACCCACGCGGTGTTCGCCAGGTTTGATCTCCTTGGGCACGCCAACACGCATGGGCTTTTCTCCATCTGAGAGGTTTAGGGGTCGTTTGCCCCTCAATTCCCCACTGGTCAAGAAGGGCAATTGCGCTCGCGCAAGCCACAAGGGCCAATGTGTCCCGGTCTCAACCGGCGGCGATGTGCAGCCTGTTTGCAGGGGCGGGCCCGGCAGCGTTCGCCGAGTTGATTGCCGGATCAATAGAAAATGGCCCGTTCGGAAAAGTCAACGCGACATGTCGCTGTCATTAAGGCAAGGTTCAGGCTGCAGAATTCAAGCTCCTGACGGTCACCAATTCCGGGGACTGAAACGTTTTTTTCTGCATTGAAGGGGAGCTGTTCATGCATTCGTCGATTTTGACTGGACGGGCTGTTATCGCCTGCGCCGTCGCCGCAGGGGCCCTGCTGTTTGCCGGGTCGGCAAGCGCTGCCGTCTGCCAGGGCCTGACCGGCGTGGTGTCCGGCGGCAAGATCCACTATACAGCCATGGGGAAACTGAACGCTCCCTTTGGCTCCCTGCCGGCCGGGGCGCCGATCACGGCCAAGCTGGTCTACAGCCCGGCTCAGACTTCCAGTCCGGCGCCGGATCCAAAGGGCAACTACCGGTCCTTCAAGATCAAGGTGCGGTCAGGTTCCCAACAGACCTCCGACAGCGGTCCGGGGACCATCAACATCTATGACAAGCCGTCCTTCTACCCCACCGACATGTTCCACGCCTACAACACCACGCCGGTGACCGGGACGCTTGGCGGCCTCAACCTGGCAAGCGGGGCCGGGCTGCAGATCAGCCTTCAGAACCTGCCAGGAACCGGCTGGTCGTCGGTGGCCCTGCCTGGGGCCGGACTGACAATGGCAAACCTCACTGCCGGAAATGGAACCTTCATAGAGCTGCGATCGGCCACCGGGGTCAGCGCGCGGGCCAATCTCTGCCCATAGATGTGAGCCTGTTCCGATAACCGCTTCGCGCTTGTCGGAACAGGCTCTCCCGCGCCGAAGGCGGGTCGGACAAGCCTCGCAGCAGGCGAGCCGGAGCCCGTCTGGATCGCCCAAGGGACGAGTTCATCCCACAGCGCATTGACCCGCCTTCCGCCTTGGCCTCACACTCGACCGGAGATGAGAGTCCGGGAGACATCCAGTCCATGACGTCCAACGACGAGACGCCCGGCGCGGGTTCCGACACTGCAGCGAGCAGGTCCCGCTTCCGGATGCCCAAGGGCCTTGGCGCCACGGCAGCCGTCGCTGTCGCCGCAGCCCTGGCCCTTGGTTTTGGCGGCGGCTGGGTTGCCGCAAAGGGCGGCGAGATCTTTGGCGGCGGCAGCAAGGGCCCCAGCGGTTCGGTGGCCGATGTCGCCGCCGACGGTCGCACCCCTGGCGCCCTGACCTGGAACCTGTTCGGAAAGCCCCGCTCGGCCGGCGCCCCGCGTCGCGGCATACCCCGGCCGGACGGGTTCGCCGTCTGGCGCCAGCGTCTGGACACCTCCGCCGCCGAGCCCCGCGCCTGTATCGAGCTGTCAAGACCCCTCGACGCGTCCAAGGCCTATGGCGACTATGTCCTGGTCTCTCCGGACCTGGGCGGGACCCCGGCCGTCAGCGTCAACCCCAAGAATGATGCCGAGCTTTGCGTCGCCGGCATGGGCTTTGTCGATCGTCGGATCACCCTGCTGAAGGGCCTGCCCGGCAAGGGCGGGAACACATTGGCGGCCAATGCCGATGTCGACTTCATCTTCGGCGAGAAGCCGCCCTATGTCGGGTTCGCCGGTAATGGGGTGATCCTGCCGCGCGAGGATTCCGACGGCGTCGGAATCGAAACCGTCAATGTTTCCCGCCTGTCCATCGAGGTCTGGCGAATCTCGGACCGCAACCTGGTCCGCAAGTCGATCAGCGCGCCCGATCCGACCGGAGAGGGCGACTGGCCCGGCGACTATGGCGATGACAGCCCCGATGACGAGGGCCGGGTGGTCTGGAAGGGCGAGGTCGCCGTCTCCGGCGGCCAGGGCGAGCGGGTCACCACCGTCTTCCCGCTGGGCGCCGTACTCAAGGAAATGAAGGCCGGCGGCTATGTGATCAAGGCGCGCGACGCCTCCTCCGGCGTCAAGAGCGACGATGACGAGGGCGAAGGCGTACAGCCGGCCCAGGCCCGCCGCTGGATCATGTTCACGGACATGGCCCTGGCCGGCTATGATGGGGCAGAGTCCCTGGACGTCGTGGTCCGCTCCCTGAAGAGCGCCAAGACCATGGCCGGAGTCCGGGTCGCCCTGGTGGCCCGCAATGGCGAGGACCTGGCCGAGGCCAGGTCCGACGGCCAGGGCCGGGTCCGGTTCCTGCGCCCGCTGCTGAAGGGTGAAAATGCCCTGAAGCCCAAGATGGTCATGGCCTATGGTCCCCAGGGCGACCTGTCGATCCTGGATCTGGACCGCTCGCCCGTCGACCTGTCCAAACAGGGTGTCGGCGGCCGCAATGGCCCGGCGCCGGACGAGGATGAAACCGGCGGCCGGGTCGCGGCCTCCGAGATCGACGGATACCTCTATGCCGACCGGGGCATCTATCGCCCGGGCGAGACTGTCCACCTGACCGCCATGATCCGCGACCTGCAGTCCCGGGCCGTCAAGGACCGCAAGGGCCAGATCGTGGTCCGGCGCCCCTCCGGCGTGGAGTTCAAGCGCTTTGCCTTTGACGGCGCGCCCAAGGGCGCCCTGGCCCAGGATGTGGCCCTGCCGCGCAGCGCGCCGCGCGGTCGCTGGACTGCGAAACTGGAAATCGAGGGCCTGGACGTCGCCGCCGGCGAACTGTCCTTCTCGGTCGAGGATTTTGCGCCCCAGAGGCTGGCTGTCGATACGGACGGCAAGGCGGCCACGCCGGTCGTCGCGGGCGAGACCCGCCAGGTCGGGGTGACGGCCAGGTTCCTCTACGGCGCGGTGGGCGCCGGCCTGCAGACCCAGGGCGAAGCCCGGCTGGCCGCAGATCCCAACCCCTTCCCCGCGTTCAAGGACTATCGCTGGGGCGACGAGAAATCGCCCTTCCAGGAAAAGTTCCTAGAGCTGGGGACCTCGGTCACCGACGGCGAGGGCCGTGCGGTCCTGGCGATCAACAGCGGCGAGGCCGGCGACACCACGGCGCCCCTGAAGGCCACGGTCACCGCCTCGGTGTTCGAACCGGGCGGCCGGCCGGTGCGGGAAAGCCTTTTCCTCAAGGTCCGCACCCGTCCCGTCTATCTGGGCGTCAAGGTGGACGAGGCCCAGGGCGGCGGCTCCAATCCTTCCATCGGCATCGATGTCATCGCCGTGGATGGCGCCGGCGCCCGCATTGCGGCCCCCGGAACCACCTATAGCCTGGTCAGCGAGAACTGGGACTATGACTGGTTCCAGCAGGATGGCCGCTGGCAGTGGCGGCGCACCAGCCGCGACGCCGTGGTCGCCAAGGGCGCCATCTCCATCGGCGCCGGCGCGCCCGCCAAGATCGGCAGGCGTCTGGAATGGGGCGACTACCGCCTGGAGCTGGAAGGCCCCGGAGGCGCCAAGACCGTCATCCGCTTCTCTTCCGGCTGGGGCGCTGCCGCCGGCGACGGCGAGGCGCCGGACCAGGTCCGGGTCGGCCTGTCCTCGAAAGACCCCGGCCAGGGCGACAGTATCGACCTGACCATCAAGAGCCCCTATGCGGGCGAGGCCCAGGTGGCGGTGGCCACCGACCGGGTCATCGACTTCAAGACCTTCAGCGTGCCGGAAGGCGGAACGACACTCAGGCTCAAGACCTCGGCCGCCTGGGGCGGCGGCGCCTATGTGCTGGTCAGCGTGGTCCAGCCGCGCGACCCGACCGCCACGCCCAAGCCCCGCCGGGCCCTGGGCCTGCTCTATGTGCCGCTGGATCCCAAGGCCCGCAAACTGACGGTCGACCTGGGCACGCCCGAAAAGCTCAATTCCAGGGCCGAGGTCGAGGTGCCGGTCCAGATCAAGGGTCTCGGCATGGGCCAGACAGCCCGGGTGACCGTGGCGGCCGTTGACGAGGGCATCCTGCGGCTGACCAAGTTCGCCAGCCCCGATCCGGCCAAATGGTACTTCGGCAAGCGGGCCCTGACCCTGGACTACCGCGATGACTACGGACGCCTCCTGGACGCCAATCTGGGCGCGCCGGCCAATGTCAGCTTCGGCGCCGACCAGTTGGGCGGCGAGGGCCTGACCGTGACTCCGATCAAGTCGGTGGCCCTGTGGTCGGGCATCGTCGAGACCGACCTGTTCGGCAAGGCGACCGTCAAGCTTCCGGCGGCGGACTTCAACGGCGAACTTCGGATCATGGCGGTGGCCTGGACGGACGAAGCCGTCGGCTCGGCGTCAAAGCCGATGACGGTGCGCGAGCCGGTGGTGGCGGACCTGAACCTGCCCCGCTTCCTGAGTCCCGGCGACAAGCCGGTTGCGACCCTGGAACTGCACAATGTCGAGGGCAAGCCCGGCGACTATGCCGCGGAGACCAGCAGCAGCGGCGGGGTCGTCATGGCCTTCAAGAAGGTCTTCCGCCTGGTCCTTGGCCAGCGGATCGCCGAGAAGATTCCCTTCCTGGCGCCGGACCGCATCGGCATCGGCCAGGTGGGCTTCAAGGTCACCGGCCCTGACTTCAGCACAGCCAAGTCCTATCCGATCCAGAGCCGGCTGGGCTGGGGCGCGGTCACGCGAACCACGACCGAACTTCAACAACCGGGCGCCGTCTGGTCGCCCAGCCAGGGCCTTCTGGCCGGCATGGCGGCCGGCGAGGTGACCCTCCAGGTCAGCTATTCGCCGATCAGGGGTTTCGACCCGGCGGCCATCGCGGCGGCCCTGTCGCGCTATCCCTATGGCTGCACGGAACAGACCATCTCGGTGGCCTATCCCCTGCTCCATGCCGGTCAGGTGGCGGCCGATCCCAAGCAGCGTCAGTCCAGCGCCGCCCTCAACGAAGCGGTCGGCAAGCTGCTGGATCGCCAGACCCTGGACGGCGCCTTCGGGCTCTGGCGGGTCGGTGACGGCGAGGCGGACGCCTGGCTGGGCGCCTATGCGACGGACTTCCTCTGGGAAGCCAAGGCCCATGGCGCGCCGGTTCCGGACAGCGCCATGGAACGGGCCCTCTCGGCCATGCGGGCTGTCAGCCGGCCGGAAGGCTGGGTGTCTGTCGGTTATCGCATGGAGTATCCCGCCTGGTGGGGCCGCAATGAAGACGAGGCCAGGAAGTCCACAGAGCGGATGCGGTCACGGGCCTCGGCCTATGCCCTCTATGTCCTGGCCAAGGCCGGGAAGGGCGATCTGGCCCGGCTTCGCTGGTGGCATGACGTCCAGATGAAGAAGGACGACAACCCTGTGGCCCGGGCCCAGGTCGGCGCAGGCCTGGCCCTGATGGGAGACCGGGCCCGGGCCCGGTCGGCCCTGAGGGCCGCCATCGGGTCCCTGGGCTATCGCGACGAGGCGGACTGGTATCAGAGCCCGCTTCGCGACATCGCCGCGGTCATCGCCTATGCCTATGAGGCCGGCGAGGGCGGCATGGCCAAGGGCCTGGTCAACCGGCTGGAAAACGTCGTCCGCGACCCCGACAGCCTCAATACCCAGGAACAGGCGCGCCTGCTCCAGGCCGCCTCGGCCATGATGAAGGCGGCTGGTCCCCTCAAGATCGATGCGGCAGGGGCCACGGCCCTGACGCCGGCTGGCGGGGCGCCCCGCTGGGCGGTCGGCAAGCTGGAGGGCGCGCGGTTCACCAACCAGGGTCGCGGCGCCCTGTGGCGGACCGTCACCGTCCGGGGAACGCCCATCCAGGCGCCGGGCGCCTCGGCCAATGGCCTGAACCTCGACAAGCGCATGTTCACCCTGCAGGGCGGCGCCGTGGACCTGGCCAATGTCCGGCAGGGCGACCGGGTGGTGATCCTGCTGTCGGGTCGCTCCCAGCAGGGCCGCACCATCGCCCTTGTGGTGGATGACCCGCTGCCGGCCGGCTTCGAGATCGAGACGGTCCTCAGTCCAGAAGACGCCAAGGACGGTCCCTTCCGGTTCCTGGGCGAACTGACCGGCGCCGATGTCCAGGAATCCCGCGACGACCGCTACATCGCGGCCCTCGACCTGGGCGGCAATCGACCCTACGCCCTGGCCTATATCGCCCGGGCGGTGACCCCGGGCGACTTCTTCCTGCCAGGACCGGAGGCCCGCGACATGTACCGTCCGGCCATCACGGCCCGGGCGAGCGCAGGCCGGGTGGTGATCGGAGCGGGGGGCTAGGCCAGATCCGTCTCCCGCTGGAGAAGGATACCCTGGCCCCAATGCTGAGATGAGGACGGTTTCCACCATGGGCCCGGACCGGGCGATTCCCCTCCTCGTCCGCGCCCTGATCGGACTGGTGGCCGTTCAGGCTGGGCTGGCAGTGGTCGACCTGGCCCTGCCCCCGGACATGGGCCGGGCGCATCGCTCGTCGCCGGTCACCCTGGATCGCAACGGGGCGTGGCTGCGGGCCCTGCCGGTGGAGAATGGCCGCTGGCGTATCCGGGCTGATCTGAAGCGCACTGACAAAAGCTTTCAGAAACGCCTGATCGCCATCGAGGATGCGCGGTTCTGGATCCATCCGGGGGTCGATCCCATCGCCGTGATCCGGGCGGCCGGATCGGCCCTTGTCCGGGGACGGGTGACCAGCGGGGCCTCGACCCTGACCATGCAGACCGCCCGGCTGCTGGAGCCCAGGCCGCGAAATCTTGGCTCCAAGCTGATCGAGATGGCCCGGGCCATGCAGCTGGAGGCGCGGCTGAGCAAGCGCCAGATCCTGGCCCTATACCTGACCCTGGCCCCCTATGGCGGCAATCTGGAAGGGGTGCGGTCGGCCAGCCTCTCCTATTTCGGCCATGAGCCGGAAAGCCTGACACCTGGCGAGCAGTCCCTGCTGATCGCCCTGCCCCAGGCGCCGGAGGGACGCCGGCCCGATCGTTTTCCGGACTCCGCCCGGCGGGCGAGAGCGTCGGTGCTCGGCCTGATGATCCGCAAGGGGCTGATCGCCGAACCCGCCGCCCTGGAAGCCGAGACCGAGCCCCTGCCCCGCCGCAGCGCCTTTCCGGCCGGCGCCTGGCACATCGCCGGCGAGCTGGCCCGCGGCGCGCCGACGGCTGAGGCCACGGTCCACAGCACCCTGGATGCCGGCCTGCAGTCGCGCCTCGAGCCACTGGCCGCCAGCTATGCCCGCAGCCAGGGACCGGAAGCGACCGCCGCCATCCTGCTGGTCGAGATCGAGGGCCGGGCGGTGCGGGCCCTGGTCGGCTCCGGCGGGCTCGAGCGCCCGGGGGGCTGGATCGACATGACCACGGCCCTGCGCTCTCCGGGCTCGGCCCTCAAGCCCTTCATCTACGCCATGGCCTTTGATGACGGGACGGCGGCCCCCGACACCCGCATCCAGGACGTGGCCACCCGGTTTGCCGACTATCAGCCGGAAAACTTCGACCGGGTGTTTCGCGGCGAGGTGACCGCCGCCGAGGCCCTGGCCCATTCGCTGAACGTGCCCGCCGTGGCGATGATGGAAAAGATCGGACCCCGCAGCTTTCTGGGGCGGCTGGAAAGCGCCGGGGTGAAGCTGGTACAGCCCAGATCTGCCCGCCCCGAATCTGGCCTCGCCATCGCCCTGGGCGGCGAAGGAATCACCCTGCGGGACATGGCGGTGCTCTATTGCGCCCTTGGCGATGAGGGCCTGGCCAAGCCCCTGGCCTTTACCCGGCAGGAAGTGGACCGGAACGCCGGAGGCGGCCGGCGTCTGGTCGGCGCCAAGGCCGCCGCCCAGGTGCTGGACATCCTGAAGGACGCCCCTGGTCCCCGGGGCCGCATCCCCTCGGCCCTGACCCGGGGCGGCCCTGGCATGGCCTTCAAGACCGGCACCTCCTACGGCTTTCGCGATGCGGTGGCGGCCGGGGTGGCGGGCGGATATGTCATCATTGTCTGGACCGGCCGCGCCGATGGCGGGGCGCGCGGCGGCCTGACCGGCCGGGAAGCCGCCCTGCCCCTGCTGTTCGACGTCGCCGACCTCGTGGCCGCCAGACCCTCGGCCCCGCCGCCGATCCGGCCGAAGGGCGCTCCCACCGCCCTTCAGAGGCTGGAGAAGATCAATGCCGGACCCCGCCTGATCTTTCCGCCGGACAGGGCCAGCGTCCAGGTGGACGGCTTCGGGCCCCGGTCCAGGGGTCTGGTGCTGGCGGCCGGCGGCGAGAACCTGAGCTGGTATGTCGATGGCCAGTCCATCGCCGTGGAACCCGTGAGCGGCAGGCCCGTCTGGCGCCCGGCCGCGGCGGGCTTCTATGTCGTGACCGTGGTGGACGGAGCCGGACAGGAGGCCCGGGCCAGGGTCCGCATCAAGGGTGGATAGGACCGCTCCCGGCCCTAGGATGCAAAAAATGCCGCCAGTCGCCCGGCGGCCTTTTTCAAGGTCTTTGGCGTATCGCCTACATCCGGCCCGGGGGCTTCTTCGGGGCAGCGATCAGGCCTTCACGCTGGGCGCGCTTGCGGGCCAGCTTGCGAGCCCGGCGGACAGCCTCGGCCTTTTGACGGGCGCGCTTTTCCGAGGGCTTTTCATAATGCACGTGACGCTTCATCTCGCGGAACGAGCCTTCGCGCTGCATCTTCTTCTTCAGGGCCTTAAGCGCCTGGTCGACGTTGTTGTCGCGGACGAAAATCTGAACCAGGGGTCTCTCTCCTTCGGCTGCCCGCCGCACGCCTGCGCGGCAGGGCGGTCGAAAACAAATAACTCATGTGCCCGGAAGGAAACCCTGCCGGAGCGAGGCGGGCGGGATAGCAGAGGCCAGCGGCCTTGTCCATCGCGATGCTTTTTCATATCGAGGCAATCGGTAACCCTTGATGGAGCCCGCCATGATCAGGTCCCTGTTCCAGGTTCAGGAGATGGTTCCGCTCCTTGTCGTCCGGAACATGGCCTCCTCACTGGCCTTCTATGTCGACGGACTGGGATTCGAGGTGACCTTGTCCTGGTCGCCCGAGGACGAAATCCGCTGGTGCCGACTGCAGCAGGGCGGCGCGGGACTCATGCTCGAGACGGCTATGTCGGCCAAGGCGCCGGAAACAGCGCCGGTCCCGGGCGCCGGCGTAACCTTTTGCCTGCTCTGCAATGACGCCTGCGCCCTGTACCAGGCCGCGCTCGAGCGCAATCTGTCGCCACAGGAACCCTTTGTCGGAAACGGACTCTGGGTGACGCGCCTGGTCGATCCGGATGGCTATATTCTCGATTTCGCAAGCCCGGCCGAGGCGCCCGAGGAAGTGACCCTCTCGCAATGGATGCAGACCGGAAATGCCTGACGGAGACAGGCGCACGTCTGGCCAAAAAGTTGTAAGGATTGTCCATGACTGATGGCGCACCCTCCCCGAGGGCCCAGGACTGGGCCGACAAGACCGAGCAGGCCGTGCTGGACCAGGCCCTGCTGCTGACGCCGTCCCAGGGCTGGACCCGGCCCATGACGCTGGCCGCCGCCCGGCGCGTCGGCCTCAGCCATGGCGAGGCCGATCTGCTGCTCCCCGGCGGCCCGCGAGACCTGGCCGCGCTTATGTCGCGCCGGCATGACGCCGCCGCCCTGGCCGCCCTGCCCGGTCCTGCGGGACTCAAGATCCGCCAACGCATCCGTCATGCCGTCGAAGCGCGGCTGGAGGCCGCCAGCGCCGACCGTGAGGCGGTCCGGCGCTGGGCCGGGTTCCTGGCCCTGCCCCTCAACCTGCCCCTGGCCCTGCGCCTGGTCTGGGAAAGCAGCGACAGCCTCTGGCGCTGGGCCGGCGATACGGCCACCGACGAGAATCACTATTCCAAGCGCGCGATTCTGGCCGGAATCCTGATGTCCTGCCTGGCGATGGATCTGACGTCCGGCAGGACGGCCGCCCTGTCCTATCTGGAGGCCCGGATCCAGAACGTCATGGACTTCGAAGTCTGGAAGGCGGGCATCAAGCCGGCCGATTTCGCCAGGGACATTGTCGGCGCCCTGGCCCAGCTTCGCTATGGCCGCGCCTGAGGCCTCTGCCGGGGTCACGGTCAGGCCGGGCGCCGCCGCCGACCGGCCGCTGCTCGCCGGACTCATGCAGTTCTACACCTATGATTTCTCGGAGATGGAGCCGGCCGGGTCCCTGCGGTTCGATGTCGGCCCTGATGGACTGTTCGCCCGCTATCCGCCTCTGGACTTCTATTGGTCGGAACCCGGCCACTGGCCGCTGGTGATCGAGGCGGACGGCCGCCCCGCCGGCTTTGCCCTGGTCAATACCCTGTCCCACCGGGGCGGAACCCCCGACCGGAACATGGCGGAGTTCTTCATCGCCCGGAAATTCAGGCGGACCGGCGCCGGTCAATCCGCGGTCCGGCAGATTCTCGCCCTGCATCCGGGTCGCTGGGAGGTGGCCGTCGCTGCGCGCAATCTTGTTGCCGCAGCCTTCTGGCCGAGGGCCCTTACCGCAGCCGATGTCGCGGACCTTCAGCCTCACCGGGGCGACGGCGAGGCCTGGATCGGCGAGATCTGGACCTTCCGCGCCTGACGCACCGGCTGCGGAATGAAGATCAGACGGGTCCCCGCATGCGATTCACATGGCCCATCTTGCGGCCGGCCACGGTTTCCCGCTTGCCATAGAGATGCAGCCGGCTGTCGGGGTCTGCCGCCAGCTTCGGCCAGGCCTCCACCTCATCGCCCAGCAGGTTGAGCATCTCGACCCGGGCCAGAACCGTCGTCGACCCCAGGGGCCATCCGGCGACGGCGCGGATATGCTGTTCGAACTGGTCGACGGCGCAGCCGTCCTGGGTCCAATGGCCGGTGTTATGGACCCGGGGCGCGATCTCGTTGACCAGCAGCCGGCCATCGGCCAGCTGGAACAGTTCCACGCCGATGACGCCGACATAGTCCAGTCCTGCCATGATCTGGGCTGCGATCCGTTCGGCCTGTTCCAGGGTGGCCTGGTCGGCCGGCGCCGGGGCGGTGGTGCGGCGAAGGACGCCGTTTTCATGATGGTTTTCACCCAGGGGGTAGATGGCGATCTCGCCATCCCGCCCCCGGGCCGCGATCACGGACAGTTCCCGGACGAAGTCGGCCCTGGCCTCGAGGATCGCCGGCCGGGATCCGATGGCCGCAAAGGCCTCTGCCTCATCCCCGGACTTCTCGATCCAGATCTGGCCCTTGCCGTCATAGCCCTCGCGGCGGGTCTTGAGCAGCACAGGATAGCCCAGCTCATGAGCGGCGGGCGCGATGGCTTCCCAGTGATCGATGGCTGCAAAGGCGACCGTTGCGGCGCCCGCCCCGTTCAGAAAGGTCTTTTCCGAAACCCGGTCCTGGGCGGCCGCCAGGGCCTGGGCGCCGGGGGCGACAACGGCCCCCAGGGCGATCAGCGCATCAACGCAGGCCGCCGGAACATTCTCGAACTCATAGGTCACGACATCGCAGGCCGTCGCAAATCTGGCCAGGGCGTCAGGGTCGTCATAGGGGGCGACAAAGGTCTGCCTGACCACTCGCGAGGCGGGACTGTCCTCGTCCGGGGTGAGGACCACACAGTCCAGGCCGAGGCGCGCCGCCGCCAGGGCCAGCATGCGGCCAAGTTGGCCACCGCCAAGGATGCCAAGGGTCGATCCGGGCGCCAGCGGGAAATCAGCCATCAGTCTTCCACCGTTTCGGCCACGCCGGCGGTCTGGCGCGCGCGGTAATCAGCCAGGCGGCCGCTCAGGGCAGGGTCGGACAGGGCCAGGATCTGGGCTGCCAGCAGGCCGGCATTCTTCGCGCCGGCGGCTCCGACCGCCAGGGCGCCGACAGGCACGCCGGCCGGCATCTGGACAATGGACAGCAGGGAATCCAGGCCATTCTGAAACCTGGATTCGACCGGAACCCCGAGGACCGGCAGATCGGTCAGGGCGGCGGTCATGCCGGGCAGATGGGCGGCGCCGCCAGCGCCGGCGATGATCACCTTGAAACCGGCCCCCCGGGCCCCCTTGGCGAAGCTGTAGAGGCGTTCGGGGGTTCGGTGGGCGGAGACCACCCGCGCCTCATAGGCCACGCCCAGGGCATCCAGACTCTCTGCAGCGCCTTTCATGGTGGGCCAATCGGACCGGCTGCCCATGATGATCGCCACCGGGGTGGAAGTGGTCATTGTCATTGTGTCCCCATCCGGGCGGGAGCCCCGGAAAGGGGCGGAGTATAGGCGCCGCTTGTGGCGCCGCAACCAATGCGTCAGATTCCGGCATTCGGGGCCGATCAAAGATGATTCTGTCATGAAGATTTCGGGCGCAAGAGCGGAGGCGTTTTCCGCCATTCGTCGACGCGCCCTCACTGCGGCCGGCGCCCAGGCGACCGGCCAGCCTGCGGCTGCCGACTCCGTCGGTTTCCTCGGTCTGACCGAGGCCGAGTTGACCCCCCAGGTCCAGGGCGCGCTGAAGGCCCTGCTGGGAGAGATCGATGATCTTCGCGGCGAGGTGGCCAGGCTGAAAAGCCAATTGTCCGAAATGGAAGGCCTGGCGGACCGAGACGTTCTGACGCCGGTGCTCAATCGCCGGGCCTTCATGCGGGAACTGGGCCGGATATCGACCTTTGCGGCCCGCTACGGGGCAGACGCCAGCCTGGTCTATCTGGACCTCGATGGGTTCAAGAACGTCAATGACCGCTTTGGGCATGCTGCAGGCGACGCCGCCCTGCGGGCCGTCGCCGAACGCCTTACGGCCCATGTTCGCGACAGCGATATCGTCGGCCGACTGGGCGGCGACGAGTTTGCCGTGATCATGGTCCAGGCCGATGAAGCCACCGCCCAGGCCAAGGCCGACAGTCTGGTCAGGCTGATCGAGCGGGAACCGGTGCTGTGCGGCGAGTGGTCAGTGCCCCTGCATGTCAGTGTCGGGGTGCGGCGGATCGACCCGGGCGTCGACCCGGAGACCGCCCTCGCCGAGGCGGACGCCACCATGTATCTGCGAAAGCGCGAGCGGCAGGCCTGACGACCGGCCCGGCAGTCGCTAGCCCTGCCCGCCCAGCATCACCAGGCGGTCCGACAGCTCATTGGGATTGTCGGCGCGGGGCGGCACATACTGTGCGAGAATTTCGCCAGACCGGGTGACTGCGGCGACAAAGCCGTCGGCGACAGCGCCCTCTTCCAGACCGGCCAACAGCAGGGCGGCCACTTCGTCCCAGACGGCCTTTGGGGCGGCCTTGTAGATCCCCTCATCAGCGATGACCTCGGCGCGCCGCTCGGCCAGGGAGGCGAAGATCATCACCCCGGTGCGATCCTGGGTCAGATGCAGGCCATGGCTCAGGAACTGGTCCAGGGCCGCCCGGCGAACCCGCTCGGCCCGCAGTCCTGATGGGGTCAGCCAGCGCCGGATCGGACCGATACTGACGACCAGGGCGGTCAACACGAAGATGGCGATCTGAAGCGAGATATAGATGGTCAGGGCTGACAGGACGGTCTGGTCGGCCGTCGCCGCGTGACCGACGGTCCAGCCGCCAAACAGGCGGGTGAGCAGGCTGGGCTGGAATCCGGCCAGCAGAGCCCCCGCCGGCAGCAGCAGGGCCAGTCCCGCCGCCCAGGCCAGGGGGGTTTCCCGATAGTCGGAGGCCTTGGGGGCCAGAACGCAGTATATTTCACCGGCGGTGTTCGCCTCGGCCTTGGCAACGGCCCGGGCGATGCGGTCCTGATCGGCAGGGGTCATCTTCATGTCACCAGCTCCCTGAGGATCCGCCGCCGCCAAACGAGCCGCCGCCGCCTGAAAATCCGCCGCCGCCAGACCAGCCACCGCCGCCGGAGCCACTGCTCCAGCCGCCGCTGCTAGCCAGGATCCAGGGCAGCCATCCCAGAATCCCGCTCCTGCGTCGGCGACCGGACAGGGCGACCAGCAGGACGATGAACAGGAAAAACAGGACTGGCGCCAATTCGAAGGGAAACCCGTCCGACGCCGGTTTCGAGGCCGCCTTCTGGACAGCGGCCTTGGCCAGGTCATCCGGCAGGCTGAGCTGGGCGATCAGGGCGTCGGTTCCGGCCACCACCCCGCCCGGCATGTCGCCGTCGCGAAACTTCGGCAGCACGGCGGACTGCAGAATGACGCTGGACAGGGCGTCGGTCAGGACGCCTTCAAGACCGTAGCCGACCTCGATCCGGACCTTGCGATCATTCGGCGCGACAATGAACAGGGCGCCGCTGTCGGTCTTTTCGTCGCCGATGCCCCAGGCGCGGCCCAGCTGATAGCCATAGTCCTCGATCTCGAGGCCCTGGAGGTCAGGCAGGGTGACGACCACCAGCTGGCGACCCGTCGCTGTTTCCAGGGCTTCCAGCTTGCCGGCCAGGTCCTGCTCGATGGCAGGGGACAGCAGGTTGGCGCCGTCCACCACCCGACCGGTGAGCTTGGGGAAGGCTGGCGCAGCAAAGGATGGCAGCGCCATGGCCAACAGCGCCAGCGCCAGACCGGCGGCCGTGGCCCAGACCGCCAGCCTGCCCGCTTGCGGGGGCGCCGCTGTGGTTCTGTCCACCTAGGGAGCCGGGGCCGGGGCGGAACCGGGCGCGGCATTGGCGGCCGGCGCCGGCGGCGCGTCGAAGCTGACGGTCGGCGCCGTCTGGGCCGAGGCGGCGGCCGTGAAGGGCTGGGCCGGCTTCTGGTTGCCATAGAGGGTCTTGGCCCAGATCACGGTCGGGAAGGTCCGAAGCGAGGTGTTATAGACCCGGACCGCCTCGTTATAGTCGTTGCGGGCGACGGTGATCCGGTTCTCGGTCCCCTCCAGCTGGCTCTGCAGGGCCAGGAAGTTGGTGTTGGACTTCAGGTCCGGATAACGCTCCTGGATCATCATCAGTCGGCCCAGCACGCCGGACAGATTGTCCTGGGCGGCCTGGAACTGGGCGAACTTCGCCGGATCGGTTATGGTGGAAGCGTCCACCTGCACCTGGGTGGCGCTGGCCCGGGCCTCGGTCACGGCCGTCAGCACGTCCTTTTCCTGGGCGGCGTAGCCCTTGACCGTAGCCACCAGGTTGGGGATCAGGTCGGCGCGGCGCTGATACTGGTTCTGGACATTGCCCCAGGCGGCCTTCACCTGTTCATCCCGGGTGGGAATGGTGTTGATGCCGCAGCTGGCCAGGAAGGCGCCGACGGCCAGAATCGGCAGGACTCGAAACAGCGAACGAAGACGGATCATGGCTGGGCAGCTCCCTCTCTTGCGGCGCGCCTGCGCCGATGAGGACAGATATAGGCGAGGACGCTCCCCTGCGTAAGCTCCCGATGAACATCGGTCGCAGGCCCCGCGTGCGGCGGCCTCTTTGAGCAGGCGACCCGAAGGGCTAAGGAGAGCCATGTCCGATGGTGAAACCCCTGCCCCCCCCTCGACAGACAAGGCGGCGCCGGCCAGGTTCGGCTCCGGCTTTCTGAGGGACATCTGGTATTTCGCGGCGCTCGGTCGCGATGTGAAACCGGGATCCATGGCCCGCCATGAGCTGCTGGGCGAGCCCGTGCTGATCGGCCGGGACCGCAAGGGCCTGCTGTTCGCCCTGCGGGATGTCTGTCCCCATCGCGCGGCGCCGCTGTCGGCGGGAAAGATCACCACCGAGGCCGACGGCCAGACCAGCGTCGAATGCCCCTATCACGGCTGGCGGTTTGGCCAGGGCGGGGCCTGCACCGCCGTGCCATCCCTGACCGGCGGCCAGGAGATCGACATCGCCCGCATCCGGGTGCGCCGCTATCCGGTCGCCGAGAGCCAGGGGATGGTCTTTGTCTGGATGGCCGCCGACCCCAGGTTCGAGGGCGATCCGCCCGAGCCGCCCCCGATCTTCCCCGGCGTGGTGGGCGGCGGGCCCAAGATTGTCGACCGCATGGTGTTCGACAGCCATATCGACCATGCCGTGGTCGGCCTGATGGATCCGGCCCATGGCCCCTATGTGCACCAGCAATGGTGGTGGCGCTCGGCGGGGTCCCAGCATGACAAGGCCAAGAAGTTCGAGCCCCGCGAGGCCGGCTTTTCCATGGTCCGCCACGAGCCGTCAAAAAACTCCCGGGCCTATGCGATCCTGGGCGGCGAGCCCCTGACCGAGATCACCTTCCGCCTGCCGGGCCTGAGGTGGGAGCACATCACCATCGGCCCCCGCCAAGTCCTGTCCCTGACCTGCCTGACCCCCGTCCATGACACCGCCACCCGCATCACCCAGATCGTCTGGTCGGACCACCCCGCCTTCCTGCTGCTGCGGCCCCTGGTCGCCGCCGGGGCCCGGGCCTTCCTGCGGCAGGACGCCAAGATGGTGAACCTGCAGAACGAAGGCCTGAAATACGATCCCGGCCTGATGTGGATCGATGACGCCGACACCCAGGCCAAGTGGTACCAGCAGCTGAAGCGCGAATGGACAGCCTCCCGCACGGCCGGCAGACCCTTCGAGAACCCGGTCAGGGCAGCCACCCTGCGCTGGCGGTCCTGAGGCTCTTCCCCCAGGCCCGCAGGGCTGATTGGGGGCAACGCGGCCGGGAGAGGATCAGGGTGCGCGCTCGCTCCAGAGATCCATGTCGTCTTCCGCGCCGATCAGGGACAGGCCGGTGGCGATAGAGACCAGTTCGGCGCCCGACTCCAGCTTCTGCGCCCCGAACCGGCGCTCGAAGATGCCGCGCACGGCCGGAACGAAGGACGAGCCGCCCGTGAGGAACACCCGGTCGACGCCGGTCTCGTCCAGGCCGGCCCGGGCCAGGGCCTCGTTCACCGCGCCTTCGATGGCGGCCAGTTCCGGGGCGATCCAGCCGTCGAACTCGGTCCGGTCCACCGCCTGTTCGATATGGATGTCGCCGGCCTGGAACAGGAAGGTCGCGGACGGGCTTGCGGACAAAGCCTCCTTGAAGCGCGAAACCGACTGGTAGAGGCGATAGCCGTGATTGTCGTCCAGCAGCTCGACCAGGGCGCGGATCTTGTCCGGCTCGAGCGCCGACCGCACCAGGCTGCGGATATCGCGCATGTCGCGGCTGGCCCGCAGCAGGGCCAGCTGTTCCCAACGGGCGAAGGCGGAAAAATAGCGGTTGGGGATGGGCAGGACATTGTCGAAGGCCCTGTAGCCGGACCCCTTGCCCAGCCTGGGCGAGACCAGCCGGTCGATGATCCGGTAGTCGAAGGCGTCGCCGGCCACACCCACCCCGGAATTGGCCAGCCCCCGGGACGTCACCTTGCCGCCCGACCGCTCGAACCGGACCAGGGAAAAGTCGCTGGTGCCGCCGCCGAAGTCGGCCACCAGCACCGTGGCGTCCTCCGTCAGCTGCCGGGCGAAGAAGAACGCGGCCGCCACCGGCTCATAGGCATAGCGGATGTCGGCAAAGCCCAGCCGCGAGAAGGCGGCCTGATAGCGACCGAGGGCCAGGACCGGGTCCGGGCGCTGGCCGGCAAAGGTAACGGGCCGGCCGACAATCACCCGGGCCGGCAGGTGGGCCAGGGCGTCGCCGGCATGGTCTCGCACCTTGATCAGGAAGGCCGCCAGCAGATCCTCGAAGGCGAAGCGCTTGCGAAGGATCTCGGTGTCGGTGAACAGCGGGCTGGCCGCATAGCTCTTGAAGGACTGGATGAACCGGGTTTCCAGCGGCTCTTCCAGATAGGCCTCGATGGCCCAGGGACCGGCCTCGACCACCCGTTCGGACGGATCATGGGCCTGGACGTGGAAGCTGAGGGCCGAGCGGAAGGCGACAAGAGACTCATCCCCATTGGGAAAGCTGATCAGCCGGGCATCCCCGTCACAAGTGGTGATGGAGACCACGGTGTTGGTGGTGCCGAAATCGATGCCAAGCACAGGCTGGAAGCTGGACACGGGAATCTCCAATAGAGGTCGCCGCCCGGTTCCGGAGAACGGGCGTCGGGGGAACAGGTCAGGGTCATGCCGGGGCAAGGGCGCTGGGCCCTTGCCGATCCGGATTTCAGAGGCGCCCCGAACGGACCGGGCGCATGAAGGGGACCTTGTCCCCGGACCGGCGGCGAACCGCCGGCCAACACGTCATGGCAGCCCCGAAAGGGAACTGCCCCGCCTTTCGGCGTCCGTTTCTAGCCCTCGAGCGTCGCCGGCTGCTCGAAGGCCGCCATCATCGCCATGTTGAGGATGCCCGACACCGAGGCCGACAGCGGGCAGATCTGCACCGACCGCGACAGGCCCAGCAGGATGGGTCCGATCACCGTCGCGCCGCCCAGGCTCTGCACCAGCTTGGTGGAGATCGAGGCGGAATGGATGGCGGGCATGATCAGGATATTGGCCGGGCCCGTCAACCGCATGAAGGGATAGTTGCCCCGACGCTCCGGCTCAAGGGCCAGTTCGGGCGGCATCTCGCCTTCATACTCGAATTCGATGCCCTCCATCATGTCCAGCATGGCCACGGCCTCGCGGACCTTTTCGGACCGCTCGCCCATGGGATTGCCAAAGGCCGAATAGCTGAGGAAGGCGACGCGCGGCGTGAAGCCGAGCGCCTTGACCGAACGGGCCGCCTCGCAGGCGATCTCCACCAGGTCCTGGGCGTCGGGCATCTCGGTGACATTGGTGTCGCCGATGAACAGGGTGCGACCCTTGGCCAGCAGGATCGACATGCCCATGACCCGGCCGCCGGTTGCCGGGTCGATGACGCCCAGCACCTCTTCCAGCACCTGATCGAAATTGCGGGTCACGCCGGTGACCATGCCGTCGGCATCGCCCAGAGCCAGCATGGAGGCAGCAAAGCTGTTGCGGTCCTGGTTGATCAGACGCTGGACGTCCCGCTTCAGGAAGCCTTCCCGCTGAAGGCGGCCATAGAGGTGATCGACATAGTCCGGATTGCGGTCAGACAGCCGGGCATTGACGATCTCCAGCCCCGCCTCGGCCGGATCGATGCCGGCCAGCCGCATGTTTTCCTCGACCAGTTGCTCGCGGCCGCAGAGGATGGCCGTGCCCAGTCCCTGCTGCTGGAAGGCATAGGCGGCGCGGATCACCGAGGGCTCCTCGCCCTCGGCGAACACGATGCGCTTCCTGGTCTCGCCCGACTGGACCAGGCCGGAAATCTTCTGGAGGAAGCCCGCCGTCGGGTCGAGACGCCGCGCCAGCGTGGCGCGGTAGGCGTCCATGTCCAGGATGGGCTTGCGGGCCACGCCGGTATCCATGGCCGCCTGGGCCACGAAGGGCGGAATGTACCAGATCAGCCGGGGATCGAAGGGGGTCGGGATGATGTAGTCCGGGCCGAACTTCAGCTGGCGGCCGTGATAGGCGGCTGCCACCTCGTCGGGGACATCCTCCCGCGCCAGCTGGGCCAGGGCCCGGGCGCAGGCGATCTTCATCTCCATGTTCACCCGCCGCGCCCGCACGTCCAGGGCGCCCCGGAAGATGTAGGGAAAGCCCAGGACGTTGTTGACCTGGTTGACATAGTCGCTGCGGCCGGTGCCGACGATGGCGTCGCTGCGGACCTCGGCCACCTCTTCCGGGGTGATCTCGGGATCAGGATTGGCCATGGCGAAGATCAGCGGGCTGGGGCCCATGCTGGCCACCATCTCCTTGGTCAGGGTGCCCTTGGCCGACAGTCCGATGAAGACGTCGGCCCCGACAATCGCCTCTTCCAGGGTCCGGTGGGGCGTGTCCGTCGCGTGGGCGCTCTTCCACTGGTTCATGTCCTGGGTCCGGCCGCGCCACAGCACCCCCTTGCGGTCGACGGCGATGACATTGGACGCGGTGACGCCCATGGCCTTCATCAGTTCCAGGGTGGCGATCCCGGCCGCGCCCGGCCCGTTCAGCACGACCTTGACGTCGGCCAGCTTGCGGCCCGTGATCTCGCAGGCATTGATCAGACCGGCGCAGGTGATGATGGCCGTGCCGTGCTGGTCGTCATGGAAGACCGGGATGTCGAGCAGCTCCTGCAGCTCGGTCTCGATGCGGAAGCATTCGGGGCTCTTGATGTCTTCCAGATTGATGCCGCCGAAGGTCACGCCGATGTTCTTGACCACCGTGATGATCTCGTCGGCGTCCTTTGAGGAAACCTCGATGTCGATGGCGTCGACATCTGCAAAGCGTTTGAACAGGACGCCCTTGCCCTCCATCACGGGCTTGGAGGCCAGGGCCCCCAGATCGCCCAGGCCCAGGATGGCCGTTCCGTTGGAGATGACCGCCACCAGGTTGCCCTTGGAGGTATAGTCATAGGCCAGTTCCGGATTGGCGGCGATGGCCAGGACCGGCACGGCGACGCCCGGCGAATAGGCCAGGCTGAGGTCCCGCTGGGTCGCCATGGGCTTGGTGGCGGCGATGGCGATCTTGCCCGGCGTCGGAAACTGGTGGAAGGCCAGCGCCTCTTCGTCGGTGAAGGACTTCTTCTCGGACTCGTTCATCGGGGCCTGCAGATCGCCGGGCGCCGGAAAACCCTGCGCCGCCATTCGGGAAAGGCGCGCAACCTAACGACCGCGGCCGCTGCGAACAACCGGCTTGGAACAGGTTGGGACCCCATCGACCCTACAAACGGGCAAACCCGGCCATGGCGCTGCGCCAAGGGCGACGGCTAGCGCCCTATCGCCCCGACTCTGCAGCCTCCTTGTCCGCACTCATCCCCCGCTGATTGCGCCGGCAGAGTTCGAGCGCCTGGCCCAGGCCTTCCCGGGAAAACGGCCTGGCCAAGGCCTCGCGGCCGACCCGGCCAAGGCAGCCGGTGGGCGTTATCACGGCCCCGAGGACCAGGATTGGCAGCATGATGGCCACAAGGATGACCAGGGCCACCAGCGTCTCCGTCTCACCGGGCCGCAAGGGCCAGGTCATGACATTGTACGGGCCCTGGCCGCCACTGCCGCAATCGCCCCGGCGATCTGGCCATAGAGGGCAACCGGGATGTCATGCCCCATGCCCGGAATGGTCAGCAGTTCGGCGCCCGGAATGGACCGGGCCGTGTCCTCGCCGCCGGCCAGGGGCACCAGGGGGTCGGCCTCGCCGTGGATCACCGTCACCGGCAGGGTCAGGCCGGCCAGTTTGGGCCGCCGGTCGGGCGAGGCCAGGATGGCGGCATACTGGCGCATGAAGCCGGCCGGATAGTAGCTGCGCCGGACATCGGACAGGGACCGCTCCCGGTGGGCGGCCTCGTCGAAGTCGAAACCGGGCGAGCCCATGATCCTGGCGTTCTTCACGCCATGGGCCAGATAGGCCTCGATATCGTCATGGGGATTGGGGGCAGGGGTGCTCAGGGCCGTCAGGGCCTCCGGCGTGGCCGGCGGCAAGGCGCGGTTGCCGGTGGTCGACATGATGGAGGTCAGGGACAGGGCGCGATGGCCGTGATCGGCCGCCACCAGCTGGGCGATCATGCCGCCCATGGAGGCGCCGACGATATGGGCGCGCTCGATCTCCAGGGCTTCCAGCAGGGCGGCGGCGTCGGCCGCCATCTCGTCCAGGGTATAGGCCACGGCCGGCGCCTGGCCGCTCATCACCGCCCCCATGATCGCCGCCATGTCCGGCAGGCCGGCCTCCTCGAACTTGTGGGACAGGCCGATGTCGCGGTTGTCGAACCGCACCACCCGATAGCCGTGACCGGCCAGCATGTCGCAGAAGGCGTCCGGCCAGCGGGTCATCTGGGCGCCCAACCCCATGATCAGCAGCACCGTCTCCGGCCCCTCCCCCCGCATGTCGTATTCGAGGCTGATTCCGTTGGCGTTGATCTGCGGCATCTGGTTTCCATCCCTTGGATTTTTCCGGACTGTCCGACGGACAGGGCGGGGGCGTCAACGGTATGGCGGGAGAGAAATGGGGGAAGGCTGCCTTCGTCCCATGGCTGGACGCCGATCGAAGGGCGGCCGACTTGATCCGGAATGGTAGACCAGCAAGGCACGGCCCCCATCCCGACTGAACTCTACGGTTTTTCGGACGAAGCACGGTCGAACCGCTCAACCGTGCGGGCCTCGGAAACAGCCCCGTACAGGGTCGCCCAGTCATCAGGCGGATTGCCGCCGTCCAACATCCCCTGGAAGATCCGGTAGGCGTCGGTCTTGGCGCCGTAGGTCCGCAGCGTCGTTTCGTCGTTGACCCAGGCGAAGATGATGACCCTGGCCCGGGAGTCATAGCGGAAGAACAGGCGAAACCGTCCGTTCCCGAATTTCGCCCGGAACCAGTGCCTATAGTCTGCGCCGAGCGTCGAGCCCTGCCGATACAGGGAGGCCGTGGGATCCGCCGGGATCGACTCGAAGATCAGCCGGTGCAAGGCGGCAAGCAGCTTGGTGTTGGCGTCTTTCCGGTACGCGTCGGGTCTTTTTTCCTTCAGGGCCTCAACGGCCGCGGTCAGGTTTTCCAGCTGATCCAGAAACAGGGGATGGGCAAGCAGGGTCCAGCCGTTGACCGTCAGCATGGCTAGAGTGCAACATCCCCGACGATCTCGGCGTCGAGGTCGACCTCCATATCACCGACCAGCACAGACATGCGATCGCGCAGGGTTGTCGGCAATTCGACGATGGACGTGCCGGGATGCCTGGCCATGTCCTGGCCCAGGAATTCAAGGAAGCGATCGACGACAGGATCACTTCTCTCTTCCACGGCCTTCTCGACATAGACGCGGGCTGTGTCGTCGACAAAGAAGGCGATGCGTCCGCCATAGTCCACGCCCAGCGCCTGCCTGACGGACTTGGGGACCGTGGTCTGGCCTTTGGCGGTGATGGTGCTCTCTTCTTTCAACAACGCAGTCATGGTCAGGTCCCGATTGCAAGTGGCGAAAAAGTAAGGAAATTGCCTTACCTTGTCAAGTCGGAGACCAATCGGTTCGGCTCACCCGCCAGCAGGACGCGTCCTTCGAAACGCCCCCTGCGGGGGCCACTCACGATGACGAAGGGCGGCTGCAGCTGAATTTCAGGACGAGACCCTGACCTGACTCATCCAAATCATCGTCAGTCCGAGCAGCGGCCTTAGGGCCGCGTGTCGAAGACCGTACGGGCGGTTGGGCGGCGAGCCGCACGCCTCACTTCCCCCTTAGACTTTGGAAAACCGGGCGGGCTGTGCTTTTGTCCGGGTCCGTTTTTTTGGGAGCGCCGCCTTGACCGCAGCTGTCGTCCGACTGGCCATTGCCGGCGCCCTGGGCCGGATGGGTCAGGCCGTGGCGCGAGCGGCCGACGGACGCAGCGATCTGGTCGTTTCGGCGCGGTTTGACCGGCCCGGCGTCAGCGGCCCCGGCCTGGTTTCCCAGGAAGAGGCCCTGGACACAGCTGATGTGGTCATCGACTTCACGGTTCCGGAGGCGTCGGTCGCCCTGGCCGAGCAGGCCGCCATGCGCGGCGGACCGGCCCTGATCATTGGTTCCACGGGCCTCAGCTCCGAACAGATCGCCAGGATCGACCAGGCCGCCCGCTCCATCGCCATCGTCCGGTCGGGCAATTTCAGCCTGGGGGTCAATATGCTGCTGGGACTGGTGGAGCGCGCCGCGCGCAGCCTGCCGGCAGGGTTCGACATCGAGATCTTCGAGGCCCATCACCGGCGCAAGGTCGACGCCCCCAGCGGCACGGCCCTGATGCTGGGAGAGGCGGCCGCCCGGGGACGGGGCGTGGCCCTGCCGGATGTGCGGGTCGCCGGGCGCGATGGTTTGACCGGGCCCAGGCCGGAGGGCGCCATCGGGTTTTCCGTCCTGCGCGGCGGCGGCATCATCGGCGACCACAGCGTGATCTTTGCGGGCGATGAGGAGGTCCTGACCCTGTCCCATGCCGCCAGCGACCGGGGACTGTTTGCGCGCGGCGCCCTGGCGGCGGCGGTCTGGGCGGCAGGCCGGGCGCCGGGCCACTACGACATGCAGGACGTGCTGGGCCTGAAGGACTGATTTCTTGTGGAGAGACCGGTGAAGAGACGATCCATTGCGGCGCTGCTGGCCGGGACCCTGCTGCTGGCGACGCCCCTGGCGGCAAGCGCCGAGACGCCGGCCCGGCCGGTCCTGACCCCGGCCGACCTGTTTTCCCTGGAACAGGCCAGCGAGCCCCAGGTGCGGCCCGATGGCCGGCAGGTGGTCTATGTCCGGGTCAGCAACGACATCACCACCGATCGCGCCCGCCGCAGCCTGTGGCTGGCAGACGCCGACACCGGGGCCCAGCAGCCCCTGGTGGCCGGCCCCGGCAACCATATGAGCCCCCGGTGGTCGCCGGACGGCAAACGACTGGCCTATGTCTCCACCGCCGAGGGCGGCGCGCCGCAGCTGTTTGTCCGCTGGATGGAAACGGGCGCCACGGCCCGCATCGCCACCCTGGAAAACGCCCCGGACGCCATCAGCTGGTCGCCGGACGGACGCAGCATCGCCTTTCTGATGTTCACCGCCGCCGAAGGCCTGAGACTGGCCAACAGCCCGGCCCCGGCCAAACCGGAGGGCGCGACCTGGGCCGAGCCCCTGCGCATCTTTGACGGCCTGCGCTATCGCACCGACAGCGAGGGCTATCTGAAGCCCGGGGCCGCCCAGATCCATGTCGTTTCCGCCGAGGGCGGCGCCCCCCGCCGCCTGACCAGCGGCGCCTTCGAAAATCAGGGCCCCCTGAGCTGGAGCCGCGACGGAACGAAGATCCTGTTTTCCAGCGCCCGGGAACCGGGCTGGGAACGCGATCCTGGCTTGGTCGATCTCTACGAGCTCACCATCGCCAGCGGCGACATCCGCCGGCTGACGGACCGGGTGGGACCGGACATGGCCCCGGCCCTGTCGCCCGATGGCAGCCAGATCGCCTATCTGGGCTATGACGACAAGAAGGCCGCCTATAACGACACCCATCTCTATCTGGCCCAGGCCGACGGCTCGGCGCCAAGGCGCCTGGCGGCGGACCTGGACCGATCGGTCGACGACCTGCGCTGGGCGGCCGATGGCCGCAGCCTGATCATCCAGTATGTCGATGAGGGGGTGACGCGGCTGGGCCGGGTCGATCTGGCCGGAAAACTGACCTCCATCCCCGCCGACCTGGGCGGCGGCGGCCTGGACCGGCCCTATAGCGGCGGGGCCTTCGATGCGGCGGGCGGGACTGTGGCCTGGACCCGCACCACGACCCAGAGACCGGCCGACCTGATGATCCAGCGGGCCGGCCGGACGCTCCAGGCCACCCGCCTGAACGAGGACCTGCTGGGCGATCGCAGTCTGGGCAGGGTGGAATATCTGCCGGTCAATTCCTCGATCGATGGCCGCACTGTGCCGGCCTGGCTGGTCTATCCGCCCAACTTCGATCCCAAGAGGACCTGGCCCCTGATCCTGGAGATCCATGGCGGTCCCAACACCAGCTATGGCCCGACCTTCGCCACCGACATGCAGCTCTATGCGGCGGCGGGCTATGTGGTGCTCTATACAAACCCGCGGGGGTCGACCTCCTACGGCGAGGCCTTCGCCAACCTGATCGACAAGAACTATCCCGGTCCCGACTATGACGACCTGATGAGCGCGGTGGACGCCGCCATCGCCCGGGGCTTTGTCGATGAGCGCAATCTGTTCGTCACCGGCGGGTCCGGCGGCGGGGTCCTGACCAGCTGGATCATCGGCAAGACCGACCGGTTCCGCGCCGCCGCGCCCCAGAAGCCGGTGATCAACTGGACGACCGAGGCCCTGACCAGCGACATCCCGGTGCTGACCGCCGGCTACTGGTTCGCCAAGCCGCCCTGGGAGGACCAGGCCGGCTACTGGGCAAGATCGCCCCTCTCCCTGGTCGGCAACGTCAAGACCCCGACCCTGGTGGTGGTCGGCGAGCGGGACTACCGCACCCCGGTCAGCGAGTCGGAACAGTATTACCAGGCCCTGCAGCTGCGGGGGGTGCCCAGCGCCCTGGTGATCGTGCCCGGCGCCAGCCATGGCGGCATTGCGGCCCGGCCGTCCCAGTCAGGGGCCAAGGCCTCGGCCATCCTGGCCTGGTTCGAGAAGTACCGGGTGAAATAGCCTTGCATCCGTCCCGCGCCTTTCACCAGGCCGACCCGGCCCTGCTGGCGGAACTGGTCAGCCAGCGGGGCCTCGCCCTGGTGGTGGGGACCGGCCGCGACGACGGGGCTTCCGGGGCCCCTCTGGCCGCCCATGCGCCAGTGCTGCTGGACCAGTCGTCGGACGGCGCATACCGGCTCAGATTTCATCTATCCCGAGGCAACGCCCTGGCGGCCAGCCTGCAGGACGGCGATACGGTGCTGGCGGTGGTCACAGGACCGGAGGCCTATATCAGCCCGGACTGGTACGGGCTGGAGGATCAGGTCCCGACCTGGAACTACCAGTCGGTGGAGATGGCCGGACCCGTCCGGCGTCTGGACGCTGACCGGACCACGGCGATGATGGACGATCTCTCCGCCAATCCCTGAAGTCCCGAAGTCTCACTTTGCCTCAAAGGCCCTGATTTAAAGGGCTTTTTCTCTGACCCAGGCTTCGGGTCGTCTCAGGCTTTCCCTGATTGTTTCGTCGAAAAAGGGGGTAAAAAAGGGGGAAACTTTCTTATGACGTGACCCCCTGAAACTCGTCCAGAAATAACTAGAGTCCGCCCCAGGAATGAGGGTCCCCCGGAATCTCCTCCAGTCTGAAGGTGAGCCTCCGGACTTCATTGGCCGGGGTTAACCCCGGCCAATGAAGCAAATTCGGCGGGCGTCATCCAGCCCAGGGATGTGTGAGGAC